>Ga0074045_10004316_pt1 | contig 12608 bp, 9 predicted proteins | sample BogForMeECP23OM2_FD_94442 | JGI IMG/M metagenome (GOLD analysis project Ga0074045, IMG submission 94442) | Bog forest soil microbial communities from Calvert Island, British Columbia, Canada - Bog Forest MetaG ECP23OM2 | ecosystem: Environmental > Terrestrial > Soil > Wetlands ...
GTCCGAAAACTCAGTGCCAATTTCTTGCACACTCTCCGCTGCCCGGCCCAGCGCGTTGTCCTTCGGATAATGCAGCGCTGCGATCTTTTGATCGATGTTCTGGCGATACTTAGGGAGATCGTTAGCGACTTGCAGCAGTTGCCCTGCGACCACCCAGCCCAGGCCCCCGAGGGCCGCCACTGAAATCAGCATCACCAGGGCCACCGCGGGTATGCGCCGCATGTGACGCCTTTGGAACCATGCCACCGCCGGTGTCAGCAGGAAGTTGAGCGTTAGCGCCAGAGCAAGGGGGATGAGGACCGCGCGCGCGAAATACAAAACCAGAATGACGCCGGCCAGGACGACCAGAGGGTTCAGCGTCGGCGAATCCTGTCGAGCGCGACTCATATGCCTTGAAACAATACTCCAACTCCGGCCACCAGAATCGAGAAGATTTTCGCTTTAGACGGGTGGAATTGGGGTCGGAAGGAAAAGTTTTGCGGTCCCAAAGCGGCTTCAATAGCCAATCCTCGGGCGAATGCTTGCGCCGTTTATACCGGCGTCGCGGTCTTCCTCCCCGGATTAAAGAACGGCAGCCCGGTCACCTTAACATTCGCCTTCAGCCGGATCGCCTCGATCGTGATCTCCATCTGCAACTGCGTCCCCAGCTTCGAATGCTCCGTCTCCACGCTGGCCAGCGCAATCATCTTCTTTAGGATCGGCGACCAACTGGTAGTCGTCGCCTTGCCCACTTGCTTCTCCCCGGAGTACAAGGGTACCGCCACGCGCGAAGCCTGACTCGGCGCAGCCGGCGTAAGACCATAGCGCTCATAAAGCGCTTCCACGTCAGTCCAATCGATCTCGACCCCGACGAGTTGCCGTGGCACGCCGTTTTTCGCGTCCTGCTCCAGCGCCCGCTTGCCAATAAAATTTTCTTTCTCTAAATGCACCATCTTGGCCAATCCCAGCTCATACGGCGAATACTTCTGCGAAGGAATCAGCGCCTTCTTCGAACTCGTATAGTCCACGTCGATCAGCAGCAACCCTGCCTCCACCCGTGCCACATCCAGCGCCAACATGCCCGCCGCATGCAAATCGAACTGCTTGCCCTTTTCCGTAAGCGCATCCCATACCTTTACCGCATCATTCCCGTCCTTCAACGGGACCCAGATTTCATATCCCAGATCGCCGGTATAACCTGTGCGGGAAATGTCTACGGGCACGCCCGCAATCTTGCCGTGGGTCACGCGGAAATACTTCAGATTCGCGATGTCGGCTTCCGCCACGGACTTCAGCAGCTTCGCCGAAGTCGGACCCTGAAGTGCCAGGGCCGCAACTTTTTCGGAAATGTCCTCGACCTGCACATCCATGTTCAGGCCATTCTGCCGGAGCCAGCGCAAGCTGGGGTCGGCAGCCGTCCAGCGATAAACGTTTTCCTCGAGTCGCGAAACGGTTCCATCGTCGATGACCTTGCCCTCTTCATCGCACCAGCAGCAATAAATCACCTGCCCCACTTTCACCTTGTTGATGTCGCGCGTGATCACGCGGTTCACCAGTCGCGTCGCGTCTTTGCCCGTGACCAAATACTTGTAGAGCGGAGAAATATCGATGAGCGCCGCCGCATTGCGGATGGCGTTGTACTCGTGCTCGTGATGCACCTCATACACGCTGACCGTGTAATATCCCGACCACTCGCGGTAATTCAAGCTCTGGCAAAGCGGAAAAGTTCGATCGTGAAACGCGGTTCCGATAGGCAAGGCAGTTCCTCGTAAAATTCAGTTCAATTGAAAATTGACGATACAATGCTCTACGCGCAAAGCACTGACAACAATATGCATCCAAACCTGTTGATTTGGCTAGCCCTCGCCCTGCTGTTACTGTATTTCCTGATCGGGGGGCGGAAAGGAGTCGGAGCCCTGACCGGGGCCTTGCGCACCTCAAGCGCCATGAAAACAGTCATGACCGCGTATCGCGCCGGTGACTACGCGACTGCGCTGCAGAAGACCGAGGATCTGCGAGAGGGCCTAAGAAAGACGCCTGAATACTGCTTCATGCGCGGTGGAATGCTGCGTCACTTGGGAAGGCTTGACGAGTCCGAAGCCAGCCTGCGAGAAGCGCTGCCACTTCACGGCGACCCTCTCCAAAAAGCCCTCGTATACGACGCTCTCGCGTCCGTGCTGATGGACCAGGGCCGATTCACCGAGGCAATTGGTTTCTACGAAAGCGCGGGCCGTTCCTGGCCGGACAGAGGATCCAACCACCGCGGGATCGCAGAGGTTTGGTTGCGCCAGGAGCGTGAGTTTCCTGAGGCGTTAGAGCATGCCCGGCAAGCGGTTGAGATTGATCGACGGGCGACCGGAATGCCGAAAGAAGCGTTGGCCACAAGATTGGGCGAAGACCTGGCAACCTTGGCATGGGCCGTCGCCGTCAACTCAGCCGACATCACCCAAGTGGACTCCCTGCTAGCAGAAGCCTTCCCACTTTGCGGCACCAGAAGCAAGCCAATCCTTGCTCAAATCCACTACCATGCCGGAAGGGCTTACGAAGCTCTCAAAATCCCGGAGAAGGCCCGGGATCATTTTCGTCAAGCGGGGGAAATCGATACTCAAGGTATTTTCGGACGACTCGCCAGCAAGATGGCTTCATAGTCTACAATGTCTTAATCTTCCCAATGCACCGGCTCATACAATGGGGCGTTCTTCCCAGCGGCCTCTAATCCGCTCTTAGCGGACCTCCGCTCATCGTATTCTTTCTTTATTCTCACTTGCATTCGCAACCAGAAATTGCTAAAGGCTAAAAGCTAATGCCTAACTCATACGACGTAATCGTGATCGGCGGAGGCCACAACGGCCTCGTCAACGCCGCCTACCTGGCCAAAGCGGGGAAAAAAGTTCTAGTGCTCGAACGCCGCCACATCCTCGGTGGCGCGGCCTGCACCGAAGAAGTCTTCCCCGGCTTCAAGTTTTCCGTCTGCTCCTACGTGGTCTCGCTGCTGCGCCCGGAAATCATCCGCGACCTCGATCTCCCGCGCCACGGCCTCGAAATCCTCCCGCTCGATGGCACCTTCACTCCCATGCCCAGCGGCGATTACCTGTGGCGCGTGAACGACCACGGCAAGACTCATCGCGAGATCGCCCGCCACTCCCGCGTCGACGCCGAAGCCTACGATGAATTCGGCAAAGCCATGCAAGCCATGTGCCGCTTCGTGAAGCCGATTCTCAGCATGGTGCCTCCCGACCCCAACACGCTCAACCCCCGCGAACTGATGAAGCTCCTCTTCATCGGACGCCGCTTCCAGGGCATGTCGAGTTACGACAAATACAATCAGGTCCAGCTCATGACCATGAGCGCCATCGATTTTCTCGATCAATGGTTCGAGACCGACGTGCTCAAGGCCACAATGTCAGCCTCCGGCATCATCGGCACCTTCCTCGGTGTGCGCTCACCGGGCACTGCCTACGTTTTGCTCCACCACTACATGGGAGAAATCGACGGCGCATTCCGCGCCTGGGGCTTCGCCCGCGGCGGCACCGGAGCAATCTCAAACGCCATCGGCGACGCAGCTCGCGAAGCCGGTGTCGAGATTCGCACGCAGGCAGCTATCGCAAGAATCATCGTCAAAGACGGCAAAGCCAAAGGCGTAGTCCTGGCGAACGGCGACGAAATTTACGCCGGCACAATTTCCTCAAGCGTCGACCCGCGCCTCACCTTCAACAAGTTCATCGAAGCCGAACATCTTCCCCCCGACTTTCTGGAAGACATCAACCGCTTCAAATACCGCGGTTCCTCCGGCAAGGTAAACATGGCGCTCGACGCGCTTCCCAACTTCAAAGCCATTCCCGGACCCGGCGCGCATCTGCGCGGCGCAATCTCAATCTCGCCGTCGGTCGAATACATGGAGCGAGCGTACGACGACGCCAAGTACGGCAACTTCTCGCGCCATCCCTACATTGACATGGTCATTCCCTCGCTCACCGACCCGTCGGTCGCGCCGCCGGGCAAGCACGTGCTCTCCTGTTTCGTGCAGTACGCGCCCTACAAACTCCGCCCCGGCTTGAACTGGGATGATCAAAAAGACTCCTTCGGCGACACCGTCGTCAACACCATCGCCGAGTACGCGCCCAACATCAAAGACATCATCCTGCACAAGCAGGTCATCACTCCGCTCGATCTCGAACGCGAGTGGGGCTTGAGTGAAGGCAACATCTTCCAGGGCGAACTTTCACTGGAGCAGCTTTTCTTTCTGCGCCCCGCGCCCGGCTACGCCCGCTTCCGCACGCCCATCCAGAATCTCTACATGTGCGGTTCAGCCACACATCCCGGCGGCGGCATCATGGGCGCACCCGGCCGCCTGGCAGCCCTCGAAATTCTCAAAGACAAAGGAGCCGCCTGAGATGCCTTTGATCTGTCATCCTGAGCGGAGAAACGTGCTCCGCAAAGCGGAGCACGTTTCGGAGTCGAAGGACCCCTGCACTCTTTCGGCCATCGCAGTCACCACAAGGCGTTCTCCCCTTGCTGCTCGGACCTTCATCCTATGAACGCAACCACTAAACGCGACGTCCTCATCATCGGCGGCGGGCACAACGGCCTCGTCACCGCCTTCTACCTCGCCAAAGCGGGATTCAAGCCGCTCGTGCTGGAGCGCCGCGTCCAGGTGGGTGGCGCCGCTATCACCGACGAATTCCATCCCGGCTTTCGTTGCTCCACGCTCGCGCACTCTGCCGGTCCCATCCGTCCCGACATCGTCCGCGACATGCAGCTGGAAAAACACGGCATGATGCTGATCACGCCTGAGGTCTGCGTGACCGCGCTCTCGCCCGACGGCCGCGCCCTTTCGCTCTATCAAGACGAGGACAGATCCGCCCAGGCTATCGCCGCCTTCTCGCAAAAAGACGCAACGAAATATCCCGAGTTCGAAAAATCGCTGGGCAAGATCAGCAAAGTGATCGCCGAAGCCCTCGCCACCACTCCTCCCGATATCGATCAGCCCAGCCGCGGCGACCTCTGGAGCATGCTCAAGACCGGCCGCGCCCTGCGCAACCTCGGCAAGCGCGATATGTACCGCGTGCTGCACTGGGGGCCCATGGCCGTCGCCGATCTGGTAGCGGAATATTTCGAGACCGAATTACTGCGCGCGGTAATCGCCGCTCGCGGCATCTTTGGAACTTTTCTCGGGCCGTGGTCGGCGGGAAGCGCCTTGCAGTTGTTGATTCGCGCCGCCGGCGATTCTCATCCCGCCGGCTCTGCCTACTTCGCCCCTGGCGGCATGGGTTCGGTAACCCAGGCCATGGCTTCGGCCGCGCAGGCTGCCGGCGCCGAGATTCGCACCTCTGCCGAGATTATCGAGATTCGAATCAAGGATGGTTCAGCCACTGGAGTGCTGCTCGGCACGGGCGAAGAAATCAGCGCCAAGGCGGTCATCTCGAACGCCGATCCCAAACGCACCCTGCTCAAGCTGATCGATCCCACGCATCTGTCCCCCGATTTCGTGCAGAAGCTGCAGCACTATCGCGGCAATGGCACGGTCGCAAAAGTAAATCTGGCGCTCTCCGCTCTGCCGACTTTCACCGCTCTGAAAAACGGCGATGCTGCGGCAAATAACAACGCCGCGCTGAAAGGACGCATTCACATCGCTCCCGAGATCGACTACCTGGAGCGCGCTTTCGACGAATCCAAGTATGGAAATTTCTCGCGCCAGCCCTATCTCGAGATCGCCATCCCGTCGCTGACTGACCCGACGGCCGCGCCCGAAGGCAAGCACGTGATGTCGATCTACATGCAGTACGCGCCCTACAAGCTGAAGGGCAACTGGGAAGATCAGCGCAAGGCGCTCGGCAAAACCGTAGTGCAGACGCTCGCGCAATACGCTCCGAATCTGCCTGAACTGATCCTCACGCATCAGATTATTACTCCGCAGGATCTCGAAGAGATTTACGGACTAACCGGCGGCCAGATATTCCACGGCGACCTCGCCCTCGACCAGTTCTTCACCATGCGTCCGCTTCTCGACTGGGCGCGCTACAAAACGCCGATTCAGAACTTATATCTTTGCGGCAGCGGCACGCATCCCGGCGCAGGTCTGACCGGAGGGTCGGGGGCAAACGCCGCGCGGGAGATCTTGAAGGGATTGAAAAAATAGCGCCAGATCCGCAACGATGAAGAACTCCGCCATCCTCCTCGTCAGTTGCCCCGACGCCAAGGGCGAAGTCGCCACCATCGCCGACTTCGTCTACCGTCACAACGGCAACATCCTGCACGCCGACGAACACGCCGACGAAGAGTCCGGCCTCTTTCTGATGCGCGTCGAGTTCGACCCCAAAGATTTCGACATCGATCTCTCCGACATCGACCTCGCCGACTTCAGCAAACATTTCTCTCCCATCGCCGCAAAGTTTCAGATGACGTGGCGTCTGGCACAGTCTTCGCATCGCCCGCGCATGATCATTCTGGTTTCGAAGTACGACCACTGCCTGGTCGACCTTCTCTACCGCCATCAAAGCGGCGAACTCGCCTGCGAAATCCCGCTGATCATCTCGAATCACCCCGACAATCAGGCCATCGCCGACTTCTACAAGATTCCCTACTCCGTCATCGAAATGTCAAAGGACAACAAGCGGCAAGCCGAGGAACAAATTCAGAAGTTGATCGAAGACCACAGAGCCGATTTCATGGTCCTGGCCCGCTACATGCAGATTCTCTCTAACGATTTCGTCAACCGCTATCCGCAGCGCATCATCAACATTCACCACTCGTTTCTTCCCGCCTTCATCGGAGCCCGCCCCTACCACCAGGCCTTCGCGCGCGGCGTAAAGCTGATCGGCGCGACCAGCCACTACGTCACCGAAGTTCTTGACGACGGTCCCATCATCGAACAGGACGTAGTCCGCGTCTCCCACCGCGACACCGTCGAAGACCTCATCCGCAAGGGCCGCGATCTCGAGAAAGTCGTGCTCTCCCGCGCCGTGCGCTGGCACGTCGAAAATCGCGTTCTCCTTTACGGCAATAAGACCGTCGTCTTCTAGGCGCCGGCTGGTGCACCAGAAGTCCATGTACTTCCGGAAAACAAGAGTCAACGTGACAGTCCCGCTCCGCCGGTAACTTGCGGCACTGGTGACTTTCGTCTTTACTTGAACAGCAGTAAAGAATCTCCTCACCACCGAGGAGAATCTCGCTCGCGGAGCGTGCTTGGCCGAGGATCTCAAATTTGAAATAGCGATCCTGGCAACTGTCCAGGGTTTCTATCAGAAGTTGCTGCGGGACCTGCTCGGCGGCGACGTTCCGATTCCGAGCGGGCTCGATGAACTTGCCCTTCGCAACGACGACCGCGACCTGCCCGAAACTCTCTCCCGCATGTACCGCTGGCTGCATGTGCTGGATATGGCCATCACCCCGGCCATGCTGCGCCAGGCGCTCACGCCCGAGACGGATTCGGAAGTCGCCGAGGCCCTGCTGCGCTATTTCGTGCGCCGCCGCGAACCCAGCGAGGTCAACCGCGATAAGACCGATCTGATTTCCACTTTTCTCTACCGCCATCCCCGCGTTCCCGGGCAGTGGCAGCAGCACGGCTACGGCCTCGACGGGTCGCTACCGCTTTCTCCCTTCGAAATCGCGCTCATCGAAATTCTTGCCGATACCGACGTGCCTTCACTTCCCGAAGAGCACGTGCAACTGCTTCGCAACTTCGATCCCCTGCGCGAAGAGATTGCCCGCTATCGCGACTTCAATGCGCTCATGGATTCCGGCATGGTTTCACGCGTGCGTGAACTCAAGCGCTGGCTGGATTCCTCCTTCTATCATCCTGGCGTGTTGGCAACGGTTGCTGCTCACAATGCCGCGTTTGGCGCGCGTTTTGACCAGCTCTTCGCCAAGGCCTTGGCAGAGATCAAGCAATTCGCGCAGGCACTCGATGAAATGGGGGGCAGCATTCTGAGTACGGTGGACGGCGTGGAAGTAACCGTTGAACATGTGGCCGCGATCGAGCAGGAAGAAATGCTGCAGGCCGATTACGGAAGCGCGCTCGAAAAATTCAGGCGCGTCTCCCGCCTGAAGAAGGAGTTGGACCGGCGCCCTCCCATCCGCAAATCGCTGCTTCCCTCCGCCGCGAGCAGCAAGCTAACTTCAGGGGGCGCCGCTGCTGCCGCAAAACCTGCGCGGGTGGCCGCTGCAAAAGCACCAGCTCCGGCGGTTAGATTCCAGCCGCCGGCCATCACCGCCCAGCAAACTTCCGCGGAAGAGGGCAAGCTGCGGCGGGTGGAGGAATCCATTCGCGTCTTCGTACGCGTAGCCGACCCCAAGTATCGCCAAATCGTGCCCATGCGCTTCTTCAATCTGACACTCAGTGCGGCCGAAGCCGATGCCTACAATGCCGGCTTCCTCGAAGAAAAGAGTCTGCGCGCCGATGTCGCGCGCATCCTGATCCGCTTGGTTTCCTGCCTGGCGCGGATCAGCACCGAACTCGAAGAACTCAAACGCAGCCAGAGCATGTCTTCGCTGTGGAAGCTTCACGCCGACGCTCTCGTGGTCTTGCTGGACGTGGCAAGTACAACCGCGGAAGATGCCGCAGGCGTCGCCAAAAGCGCCCAAAGCAACGATGCCGCCTCGGCCAAGGCCATTCATGAAACCACGCAGAAACTGCGTCAACGCTCCGATCTCGCCGTGAAGGCGCTGGCGCACCCGGGAAGTTAAGCGTGCCCCACACAAAGCTCAGAGTCTTGCAGCCCACATACCGGTTCAGGAGCGAGCGGGCGGATAGCGGCGCAGTTCAGGCATGGGTAAATCTTTGCCATTATCCGTCATCAATGCACAATCATTTTCCAACGCCACAGCCGCCACGATTGTGTCAGCCAGAGTCAGGGTTCGACCTCTCCTGGCCCACTGGTTCTTGAGCTTTCCTGCCAAGCGAGCGATCGTTGCACTGATTTCGTAACATTCGAGTGCTCCCAAGAAGGCCTCGGTTTCAACCTCTTCGCCGGGACGCATTCCGGCGTAAACCTCGGCGACATTTAACGCCGAGGTGGCGAGCGTATGCCGGGCGCGGACCAACTCGGCAAGCAAGTCGCGGCGTTTGTGACGATCGCGAAGCGCGTCGATCAGGACCGATGTGTCGAGCAACACCCGCATCAGCGGGTCCGTGTCCTGCGTTTTTTCTTCGTCGAACGCGAAACATCGCTTTCCCTGCGCATCGTACGAACCCAGGCTGCCGCGCCGTTGGCCAACTCGGGATGAGCTGTGCCGCGCCAACCCGCTTTCTCACCCTCCAGAAAACGAAGCAGCTTTTGGCGGCGAACCTCATTGCGGGCAGTTTCGGCCAGAAAGGCGCTGCGGCCACGGGGACCGACGAGGGCGTCGATGTCGCGCAGCAAGTCTTCGGGCAGGAAAATGTGGGCGCGGTGGGACATTGTGTGTATAGCCAGTGTGCTATGCCAGTGTGCCCGTGTCAACACACATTTCTATGGGGGCGGCTTTACTGGAAATACAGGATCCAACCGTTTCGCGCCGAGGGTAGGTATTTGTCCGCCCTGTTCTTGAAGGTCCTGACGTACCCGTCTACCTCGTCTGGGAAAAACTCGGTTGCGAAGCTCCTGTCCGGAAACAAGGTAAGGGTTTGCTCGGTCAGTCCAAACCCAACGGGTCCGGTTGTGCTGATGTGGATCAGGGGCAGCACAGCAAGGTAGAGTTCGTTGCTCGGATTACTGGCGCCAGCTATTTCTATCGAGGTGCTGTCTTTACCAGAATCGAAATCAGATCGTACGCTCTTTATTGCTTCGGGAAAGGCCCCCAGTTCTACGAGGCGCTGCTCCAGAGCTCCCCAACTATCATATGAGGGCGCCCCAGCCGCATGCACGCCCCTGCCCTCCGGTATTTCCGTTTCGATAAACTGCTGACCAGCTTTGTGTAAGATGAATTTCCTACTCAAGGTACTCTCCTTCAGTTGGGTGAGTGCGGCTGCGGCCCGATACGTCCGGGCCGCTGAACAGCCGAGGGCGGCTGTCCCCACATGAGTATCGGTAGCTCCTAGCTCGTAACTCGAAACTAGTTGATGTCGAACTGCTCCTGGTGCAGCGCGGGGTCGCTCTTCACGATGATGGTGCGCTTGGTCAGCTCTTCCATTTCGTTCAGCAGGCGGCCGTTGTTGGTCTTCAGCTCTTTGGCTACATCCGGATTCACGCGCAGCATCACGTCTTCGTGCTCCATATGTTTGGCCATCTTGCGCATCTCCACGTAAATCTCGTTCACCACCGTGGTCAGCGACTTCACGTAGCCGGTGGATTGGCAATACGGACAGGGCGCGCCGATGGTGCGTTCGAGCGATTGCTTCACCCGTTTGCGAGTGATGGCGACCAGGCCGAAATCGTTGAACTGCAAGACTTTTGAAGGCGCGCGGTCGTTTCGGAGTTCTTCTTCCAAGGCCTGCATCACGCGCTGGCGGTTGCGGCGCTCATCCATATCGATGAAGTCGATGATGATGATGCCGCCCAGATCGCGCAGGCGAATCTGCCGGACGATCTCTTTGATCGCGTCCACGTTGGTCTTGACGATGGTGTCTTCGAGGCGCGTGGTCTTGCCTACGTACTTGCCGGTGTTGATGTCGATGGCCACCAGCGCCTCGGTCTGGTTGATCACGATGTAGCCGCCGCTCTTCAGCCAGACTTTCGACTTGAGTGCCTTGTTCATCTCCTCAGCGAGGCCGAATTGCTCGAACAACGGCGTCTCTTTGGTGTAGAGCTTCACGCGTTTGACCAGCGCGGGCTGGAAGCGATTGAAGAAGCGCAGGACGCGCTCGTATTCCGGTTCGGTGTCGACCCAGATCACGGAGAAATCTGACGTGACCTGATCGCGCAGCACCCGCTCGACCACGTTGAGATCGTGATAGATGAGCGCCGGAGGTTTCGATGCCTCCGATCGCGTTTTGATGTCGTTCCACAGGCCTTTCAGGAATCGGATGTCGGCCCGCAGCTCCTCTTCACTCGCGCTCTGCGCGGCGGTGCGAACGATGAAGCCTCCGTGGCCGTTATCGCGCTCGCTCATCACGATGCGCTTCAGCCGCTGGCGTTCTTCGTCGGAGGCGATCTTGCGGGAAACTCCGGTGTGGTTCACCGTGGGCATGTACACGAGGAAGCGTCCGGGCAGCGCGATGTGGCTGGTGATGCGAGCGCCCTTCTTGCCGATCGGCTCCTTGGCGATCTGCACCAGAATTTCCTGGCCTTCCTTGAGCAGGTCGCTGATCTTCGGAACCTCGTGCGACTCGCGACGCGGGAAGCGGCGTCCACCGCGGCGTCCGCGCTGGCCTCCACCCTGACGGTCGTACCCGGGACGCGGACGGGGGGCGCGCTGCGTGTAACCTGCGGTCCCGGCGGGAGCCCGAACCTCGGCCCGCGCGTCGACTGCAGCTGTACCGCCGGCTTCGGCGTCGAGCAGAGCTTCGGCTTCGGCCTGGGCTTCTTCGAGTTCTAACTCTTCAGAGTCGTCTTCGCTCTCCGCCGGGGTTGCAGGCGCGACTCCCGCATCGGCTAAAGACGACATGTGAATCTCATCCACGGTCGCGCGGACCTCGGCAACTTCGCGCTGTCCGGCTTCTACATTTGGCTGCCCAGCCGCTCGCGTCTCTTCTTCGAATTCGTCGTAACCTTCGTCAGACGACTCTTCGTAACGGACGGTGTCCGCTTCCTCCTCGTCGATGGTCTCTTCTTCCAGCGTGCCAGGGGGAGCGAAGGCTGCGGGCTGCGACTCCGCCGCCGGGACCGCAACGGGAGCTGGCTCAGAAGGTTCAGGAGCGAACGGCGTTCGCTCTTCCTCTTCTGTTTCTTCAAACACTTCTTGTTCCTGTGCAGTGGTCCGCGCCGCGGCCGCCGCGGCGGAAGCACCTACGCTCACTGCATCCCGCCGATGAAATTCACGATTCCAATCCACGGAGGTTGAGGCTGAAGAGGTCTCGGCAGACTCTTCGCGGACGGGCTGAACGTCTTCATTCAGCCTCGCATCTTCAAAAGATCCTTCAGATATCTCTGTGGTGGTGGCAAAGATTGGTTCATCTTCCGGGAAGCTGGCGGCGATGGGCGCGCCAGTTTCGGAGAGCGACTCGGGAACTTGTTCAGCAGCCCGAGACGCCTGGCGGGGTGCTCCCTGGCCTGCTTGTGGCTGCGCCAAGCCCCGATACTTGGAAATCGATTCTCCCGGAAGCAGGATCGGCTGGTATCCAACTGGAGGCCCGAACTGCTGGCTTCGGCCGGATTCCTGGGCCCGAGGAGCAACCGGGGAAGGCGCAACCTCAGCCGCAGGCCGGGCAAATCGCGGCTCTGGGCCGCGATCCCGTCCGTCGCTTCTTCCATCCCGGCGACCGCCACGGCGACGGCGGCGTCCCCGCCAACCGCCGCGATCGCGGTTATCTCCGTCGGACGATTCCCGCTCGGTGGTCGCCTGCGAGGCACTGTGCTCCCCGGATTCTGAAACTTGCCCGAATACGGCCTCGCCCTCTCCGGTGGCGGCCGCGACGCCGCTGTCGAGGGGTTGATCGGGTTGATCTGGCGCTTGCGGCGTTGCCGCTTGCTCTGGCTGCGCGCGCAGATCCGGCACCGCGCGATTGGCCGGCACAACGTCGGTCAGATCCTCGTCGTGCTCTTCCAGTTCCA
>Ga0074045_10004317_pt1 | contig 12608 bp, 12 predicted proteins | sample BogForMeECP23OM2_FD_94442 | JGI IMG/M metagenome (GOLD analysis project Ga0074045, IMG submission 94442) | Bog forest soil microbial communities from Calvert Island, British Columbia, Canada - Bog Forest MetaG ECP23OM2 | ecosystem: Environmental > Terrestrial > Soil > Wetlands ...
CTTTCCTGAAATCTCGGAACGACAAGGTTCGGCTGAAGGGGCGAGGCCCAGCACAACCATGCCCTTCCTGCGTCCGCTTTTTTGGAGAAACGCCTGTTTGCCTTGACCCCCACGCACGGTGATGATATGTGTCAACTCATCGGGTAGAGCTTCGCTTTCCCCTAACGGAATCCGTGAGAGGCGATGCATGGCCGCACGATCAAGAACGATAAGAGTTGCCTCACCTCAGGCGCTACTGGTTTTAGTTCTGTGTCTCATGGCCCTGCCTTTATCTGCCGCGGAACCAACAGATGCTGTTCAGGCTGAAAATGCATTCTTTCGCGGTAGCCACCTGCTGTCACGCAACAACATGGCCGAAGCGGTGGCGTCACTTGAGAAGGCAGTAAAACTGGACTCGCAAAACCTCAAGTACAAGAGTGTACTCGCAGTCGCCTATAACAACCTTGGACTTAAGCTGAATCGAGAGGGTCATGTCGCGGAAGGTGTGCGCTTCCTGGGAAAGGCCGTGAATCTTACGCCTGACGACAAGGACATTCGATTCAACTTCGTAAACGCAGCATTTCAGGCTGCATCATTGCCGGACGAAAAGGTGCCCCTTGTAGATAAGGTGGCTTTTGTCAGTCAATTGATGGAGATCGATCCGGAAAACCCTTCGGGCCGGAAAATGTTGGCTGCGCTCCTTAACAACTCTGGCGTGGCCAAAGGGCGCACGGGTGGGCACGACCAAGAGGTGACTGCTCTCGAGAAAGCCGCCTCGTTAGATCCGGGGAACCCTAAAATTAAGAAGAACCTCGCCACTGCTTATTACAACCTGGCCTTGGCTAAAGGGAAGGCGGGCGCTGTTCAGGAAGAGGCTGAACTTCTCCGGACGGCACTAAAGGTGGCCCCAAAGGATCCCCTGATCTCAGAGAACTTGGGAAGAGTCCTGTCCAATCTGGCAGTATTCAAGGGAAAGGGTAGCGACCTGGCAGGCCAGATCGCTCTGTTGAAGGAATCTCTGGAGATTTTCCCCAATGACCCTGTGACAAAGAAGAACCTTGCCGCCGCCTACAATAACATGGCGGTTGGCGAGGGTAGCGGCATGACACTTTCCGAGAGGATATCGAGCCTGGAAGCTTCTTTGAAACTGGATCCAAAGAATGAGGCTACTGTCGGGAATCTCAGCAATCTTCTGGCCAAGGAGGCTGTTCGGGAGTCCAAAGGCGGTGCTCCCGGCAAGGTAATCGAACTACTGGAACAAGCGGCCCGGATTGATCCAAACAACCAACTGGTCAAGACTAATCTTGCGGCAGCATACCACAATGAAGCTCTCGCAAAAGGAGAATTGGGTAAACAGTTGGAAGAGATCCGCCTTCTGGAAAAGGCTCTGAGCCTTACGCCTTCCAGCACGGAGATCAAGGTTGATCTTGCAATGGCATACAATGATCACGCAGTTGCGCTCGGCAAAAAAGGTGACACCAAGCAAGAGGTCCTTTTCTTGGCAAAAGCCGCTAAACTGGCGCCCGACAACAAGGTGATCCGGGACAACCTGGCGAAGGCAAAACAGAAGGGTGACGCAAAGGGCGAAAAACGTGAGGGGAGCACTCCCAAGAAGAAGAGTAAGGAGGGCTGATCTCGGCAATTGTTTATGTCAACCGAGCTTTCCGCGCAGGCGCCTCTTCGGAGAACGAGATCGGTTTCCTCAAGTTGAACAAGACTTCCTTCGAACCACGTGGCTTTTGGCCTTTATTTGCCCGAATTAGTCGGAATACCCGCACAGAGAGCGTGCCAAAGCGATCATTGACTTTCAAAAGGCCGGATAATAAAATGTGCCGCAAGCGTCCACTGTAAATTCGAGCCATCAAGGTCTGTTCATGATCGCCAAGTTCACGCGCAAAGATTTTCTTGAGGCTATTTTTGCCCAATATTATAAAGAGTACAGGGGGTTCATTCTTGTAAAAAGCTTCAAACGCGGTGACCCCAAGCAGAGCACTCGTTACTTCCCGAACATCGAAATCCTCGCCAAAGAACACTACGGAGAAGAGAGAGACGTCTACTTCGGAATCTGTCCGCGCGAGCGAATGAAAGCCGAGAAAGAGCACATACATTTTCTGGTAGCTTTGTGGGCTGACCTGGACATCGGCTCAGAAGGCCATGAGGAGAAGAAGCTATACTACGAAGGACCCCAGCACGCGGCCAAGGCCATAAGGAGCTTTCCAAGGGCGCCCTCTATAATAGTGGAATCGGGGAGAGGGGCTCATCTTTACTGGCTCATGAAGGAAGTCAACGAGGTTCAGGATCCAGAGAGGATTGAGCATGCCCTGAAAAACATCAGCGACCATCTTCAGTGTGACACGGATGTGAGCCTGGATACCGTCCTTAGACTTCCTGAGACATCTAATACCAAGATCCCGGGCAAGCCTGTAATTTGTGACGTAAAATTCATCAATCCCAATTTCCGCTACACTTTGGAAGACTTTGAAAACCTCGGTCAGAGGATAGTAGTTCCGCAGCCATCAATGCCTGCGTCAGGCCCTATTCCTCCCGCTGGGCTGTCAGCTCCTATCGAAATGCCCGAAGAGGTGTCTGAAGAGAGCCGCTACCAATCGCCAGTGCCCTCGGGTCAGACGATCGACGACTCTCTCGTTCTCGATGAGACAATAATCGATGAGCTGATCGATGATATTTCAATGACTGCCAGCGTGGTCATGGAGGCACCCATGCCCTCAACTCAATCCGGCAGGTATGGATCGACGACCCAAGAACCCGTAGGCGTCGCCACACAGGGAGCGCGACCTGCAAACATGTCTTCTCTCGTCCCTTCGGGTTCGGCCACGGGCAGTGTATTGGCCAGGCTCTCTTCCTCCCGTGCTGAAGTTGAGATCTCGCTGGTCGGCTCGAACCAACATATTAATGGAATCCTCATCTGGAATGAAAACGGCCTCATCGGTGTCGAATCGGGGCAGGACCTTTACACAATCCCACTTTCCAGCGTTTCCTTCATAAGAAGCAAGGCATAACCGTCGGGCGCTTCCGGCCTACTCTGATACCCGTTGAACCCATTTTTTCTTCCTGATGGATAGGGGGTCATGTGTAGATGTTGAACATCATCTGGCTCGTACTCTTGGTAGGATCGGCTGCGGTAGCGGTGTTTACCGGCCAAGTCAAGGAGGTGGTTCTGGCGGCTACTGAGAGCGCAGGGTCTGCTTTCAAGTTGGCCCTCGGGTTCACCGGAATAATGGCGCTGTGGCTAGGGCTCATGAGAATAGCAGAACAAAGTGGTCTAATAGGAGCCTTTACCCGGTTGATTTCTCCCCTCATGCAGTTTCTTTTTCCGCGAATACCTGACGGTCACCCGGCTCTGGGGAGCATGACCATGAACATAGTGGCAAACATGTTCGGGCTCAGCAATGCGGCAACACCACTGGGAATCCGGGCCATGCAGGACTTGGACACCCTCAACTGCCACAAAGGCACGGCCACAAACGAGATGTGCATGTTCCTGGCCATCAACACGTCCAGTGTACAACTTGTTCCGGCAAGCGCGATCGCGTTACTAGCGGCCGGCGGATCTTCTGATCCTACGGTGGTGATCTTCCCTGCTATTGTAGCAACATGCGCCTCCACTGTGGCCGGAATCCTTGCAGCCCGCTTACTTTCAGGGCTCAGACGATTTCGTCAGGAACCCTCAGAAAAGGCCGAACCATGAAAGGAATGCAGGAGCTTTCGGCTATAGCTTCAAATTTGATTTTTCTATCGTTTCTCGTAGGGATTCCCGTGTACGGTTTTTTCAAAGGGGTGAGGGTATATGAATCCTTCGTAGATGGGGCCAAGGAAGGTTTTGAAGTTGCGGTGCGTATCATTCCTTATCTGGTGGCCATACTTGTCGCGGTGGGCATGTTCCGGGCTTCCGGCGCACTGAAGCTCATTACAGAAGCAATTCCTGGAGTTTTGAATGCACTCGGCCTCTCACCCGAGGTCTTTAGGCTGATCCTGATACGGCCACTGTCAGGTGCCGCCTCGCTCGGCCTGCTGGGAGAAATCGTTGCGACTCACGGCCCTGATTCCTATCAGGCACGGCTCGGCTCAGTAATTATCGGCAGTACCGAGACGACCCTCTACGTCGTGGCCGTCTATTTTGGTGCTGTGATGGTGACTCGGGTACGCTACGCAATTCATGCGGGCCTGATAGCAGACGCGGTCGGGGTCTTGGCTGCCATAGCAGTCTGCAGGCTTTTTTTCGCATGATTAGAAAGATTGGCAAGAATGGGTTGACCGATGTGAGTTTACAATGGTGTGACTTGGCGGAGAGAGAGGGATTCGAACCCTCGGTAAGGCTCAACACCCTACACTCGCTTAGCAGGCGAGCACCTTCGGCCTCTCGGTCATCTCTACGCTAGGGCTCATCGATAACAGCTTATGAGTGCGCAAGACTAATGTCAAGGCTTTTTGGCACCTATGAAGAATGGAAACGATGACGTGAGGGAGTGTGCCCTTATTCTGTGAGTTGCCTCGAATGCTGGGGTGCTCTCATTGACGGCCGAGCGCCTTTAGCCCGGGAAAGGGCTGGGAACGAGCGGTTCGGGAGTGTGTGCCCACGGAAAAGAGAGCTGGAGGTCCCAGCGTGGAGTTCAGCGGCCGCCAAAGATGGAATCGGGATAGTACTTTGTTGAGGAGCGGACAGTGACTAAATTGATACGCTGCAGTTGGGCGGGCGGTGATCCCATAATGATTGCTTACCATGATGAGGAATGGGGTGTGCCTGTCCACGATGATCGCCTCTTCTTTGAGTTCTTGTCGTTGGAGGGGGCCCAGGCCGGGTTGAGCTGGTCAACGATCCTGAAGAAGCGGGAGAATTATCGGGCCGCTTTTGATAATTTTGATCCGAAAAAGATAGCTGGCTACGGTGCAGACAAGATCCATCAGTTGTTGCAAAATGCCGGTATAGTGCGCAATCGGGTGAAAGTGCGCTCGACCGTAATCAATGCTGGGGTCATTCTTGCTGTTCAGGACGAATTCGGCTCGTTTGATACCTATATTTGGCGATTTGTTGGGGGCAAGACCATACACAACGGTTGGGAAAGCTCAGCAGACGTGCCGGGCAAGACGCGCGAAGCAGAAGCCATGAGCAAAGATCTGAAGAGCCGGGGTTTCCAGTTTGTGGGGCCAACAATCTGCTATGCATTTATGCAAGCTACCGGAATGGTCAATGATCACACCTCAGACTGTTTTCGATTTCAGGAATTGGGTGGATCGCACCGCTTGTAAGCATTCTTGAAAGTTTGGTCCGATTCACGGGTGCCCATCACATTCGCGCAGCATATCCGCACCCTGTAATTTGAACCACAGGCAGAAGGCGTCCATGCGCAGTTTGCGGCCGTCTTCGCCGTTTGTCAACACAACGAATCCGCTCCCCTTGGCCGGTAGCGCCGCTATCATTCCGTGCCATCCTGGAATATTGTCCCCCGGATGATAAACTAATAGTTCTTTGGTTGAGGGCAAGCGTTTCAGGCCGTATCCCAAGCCCCACGTGCTACCATGGAATAGTAGATTATTGGACGAGTTCGGTTGAGGGGATAGCATCTGTTTGATGGTTTCGGGCTTGAGCACCCCCCGTCCCTGAGACAAGCCTGAAGGGCCGGGCATCAGCACAGCTACAAACCGAGAGAGATCAGCGGCAGTGGTGAGTAATCCGGCTGCCGCCTCGGCAGTGAACCGATAATCCGGCAAAGAAACTCCTGCTCGGCTATAAGCTACAGCTATCTCGCTCCTTGGCTGGTGCGGCGCCTCAAAGTAGCTATTCTTCATCCCCAAAGGTTTTAGAACTGCACTTTGAGCGAATTCAGCAAAGGACTGTTTGGTGATTTCCTCGACTACGAGCTGCATCAGCGTGTAACCCCCGCCCGAATAATGCCATCCTTGGCCAGGTGGGAACACCACGGCGAGCAGCTGATTGTCTGCGTCCTCAGCCGCAGTAAGCGATTCCTCAATGGTTTGCAATCGCACTCCCGGCACGAAGCCCCGGTACCCCGGAATGGATAATCCTGCTGTGTGGCTCAGGATGCGGCGCAATGTGACTTCGTTGTTGTCGAACTTAGATTGAGGCGGCTGCCAACGTGTGAGGTATTTGGATATCGGCGCATCCAGGTCGAGCTTTCCCTCCTCAACCAACTTCATTGCCACCCAAGCGCTGACAGGCTTGGATATGGAGGCTGCCTGAAAGACGGTATCCCCAGTCACGGGTAGCCGCCGGTTCTTGTCAGCATATCCGTAACCCTTAACCCAGGCTACTTTCCCCTCCATCACGATGCCAACCGCTAAACCAGGTACCCCATACCTGTCCATCAACTGCGGCATCACGATGTCGAATGCCTGCTGAATCTTTAGGGAATCACTATGTGGATCCGAAGAAGTTTCTGCACTGAGGGCGGGCATGCCGGCAGCGACAAAGAGAAGCATTGCAAAGGCTATATCGTGCTTCAGTCTGTTCATGACTTGTAGGGGATCTTGGACAACTCTGGATCGAACGATCGACTTGTTTTGCCTATAGGTCGAATTGCATTAGCATACAAAAAAGGGGAGCCGTCAACCGGAAAGATGTTTCGTCGGCCCAAAACGTGGCCGGCAGGCACGGTGACGCTACCTTGGGTCCGGTAGGACCGGCCTCCGTGCCGGTCTCCAGATGCCCGGTGAACGGTCACCAACAAAGATGCCAGATAATCACGTACTTTGCGGCAAGCGCAAGCCCTTTGGCACAAAGAACCGTTCGGCCAACTCAAAAACACCCTGCACCAAAACCGCGAGCAGCGCCGCGGGAACAGCTCCCTGCATTATCAACCCAATGTCATCAAGTCTAATGCCGGTGAGTATGGGTTGGCCGTAACCGCCGGCTCCGATCAGAGCGCCCAGAGTTGCGGTCCCGACATTAATTACCGCGGACGTCTTAATACCGGCTAGGATGGCTCGCGACGCCATCGGCAGTTCAACCAACCAAAGACGTGCTCCGGCAGGAAGGCCAAGCGCTTCAGCACTCTCTCTAATGTCTGAGGGAATATCGCGAATCCCTACGTACGTATTGCGAATGATCGGCAAGAGACTGTAGAGAAAGAGGGCGGCCAAGGCGGGCGGACCACCAATGCCCAAGAGAGGTATCATAAAAACGAGCAGAGCCAGGGATGGGATCGTCTGAACCAATCCTGCAACACCCAGGATAATCTGTCCTATCTTCGGTCTCTTCGATGCAACAATACCCAGAGGTATTGAGACCAGGATGGCCGCAATCAATGAAATTCCGACCAGATAAAGATGCTCAAGAGTATGCCGCCAGAGTCTTGCAACCACGCTATCTATTCGCGTCCGGCCGCCTATGGACAGCCTTTTCACCAGAAAGTCAGCCGCGATCCTGCTCTCAGGTATTTTGTTGAGCTTGGCAGCCGCGTTCATCTCAATCATGGCAGATTCTGTAATCTGTCCTTCAAGCTTCGACAGTTCGGCAACGACTCGGGGCGCACGTTCGGTCAAATCCTTCCTGTAAAGTATCACAGCGCTATATACAGGGAAGTAGTGCAGGTCGTCTTCCAACACGCATAGGTCATAATATTGAATTTCAGCGTCGGTGGAATAGAGGTCGGTAGCCTCGATAGAACCGGCCTCCAGCCCGCGATACGACAGGTCATGATCCATGCCGTAAACGTGTTTCTGAGGGAGGTCGTAATGTTTGCGGAGGCCCGGCCAGCCATCGGTGCGATCCATGAATTCATTGCTGAAGCCAAACCTGATCTCGGGGTGGCTGCGCAGGTCTGAAATCTTAGTGATCCCCAGTTTCTTACATGTTTCTTTCTTCATTCCAATCGCGTAGTTGTCGCTAAAGCCTAGCGAACGGGTCATCATGATCCCATGTGCAGCCACGGCCTTTCGTATTCCGTCTTTGCCTTCTATCCCTTGGCCAGCCAGTATTTCTTGAGTGATGGTGCCTGTATATTCAGGGTAAATGTCTATGTCGCCTTTGAGCAAAGCATTCCACAGGACACGCGTGCCTCCGAGCTCCTTCAGTTGCACGGGACGGGCGCCTGCATTGCGGACGAGCAGCGACACCATGTCTCCCAGTATGACCGACTCGGTGAACGTCTTGGAGCCTATTTTCACCTCTGGAGGTGTCCTGTCGGCCGACAATACCGCAAATGGAGCCAGCATTATCAAGACCGCCGGAAGAACAATCGCCCCTAATGTTTTCATTGCGTGTTTTACCTAGAAGTGATCGGAAAATTCGCGAGCATTTGTAGGTATGCCTGTCCCGTCGCCAAGGATCTTGCCCCTACCTTTGCCCTGAAGGAGGCAATGTTTACAAATGATAGGAGTTTTTGGGGTGGGGTCCGGAGAGGACCTTTTTGCAAAAAGGTCCTCCCCGACCTATCTTCCACAAACCTCCTAGCTCTTGTAACTTTTGAGCGCATCGTGAGAATTGCGCTGTGCGTTGATGAAACGAGTGACAAACGGATCGCTGGGCGACCGGACCAGTTCTTCGAGTGTGCCTCTTTGAACGATCTCCCCGTCCCTGAGCAGGACTATGATGTCCCCAAGATAAGCGGCCTCGCTCATGTCGTGGGTAACCAGAACTACCGTCTTTCTTAATGCCTGGAATATTTGCTTCAAATCCGTCTGCAAGTCCGACCGGATCATAGGGTCGAGCGAACCGAGAGGTTCGTCCATGAGCAGCACTTCAGGATCGAACATCAGTGCCCTCATGAGGCTGACTCTTTGGCGCTGTCCTCCTGAAAGTTGCACTGGAAAGCGGCTCAGCCCGTCGCGTGGGAATTGTGCAAGATCGGAGAGTTCATCCACTCTCCTTCCGATCCGCTCCCTGCTCCATCCGACATAACGAGCCATAAGTATTACGTTGTCGAGTGCCGTCAGATGAGGGAAAAGACCACCCTCCTGAATGACGTATCCCATTTCCCGGCGTAGGGAGAGAACAACGTCGGGAGAGACCTGAGTATCCTTGAAGTATACCGTCCCCCTATCTGGATAGGTAAGCCCGATAATCAGCCTAAGCAAGGTCGATTTTCCGCAACCGCTAGGGCCAATAAGTGCAGTTGTCATGCCTGCCGGCAGCGTCAGATCAATCGACTGCAAGGCTGCTGTTGTACCGTAGGTCTTGGAAACGCTTTTCAGGTGAATCATGGTCCGTGGTTCTGCGGGAAATGGAACTGGTTCTCGTGATCGCTCGCCGGGAACCACGTTTTCGCAAAAAAACTCGCCCCGCGGGACTCCCCAAACTTCTATCGCAACGAACCAGAGGGCTGCTCCAGGGAAGCCCGGTCCCACTTTCCCAGGTTTGCCGCGGCTTCATAGGTGCTCCGCAGGAAAGCCAGCAGCATTTCCTCCGGTTGGTCGGCTCGGCGCACAACATCGTAAGGCAGAATGAATTCGCTCATCTCAGAACTGTAAAACGCTTCTTTCGGACTGATTGGCGCTTCTTTGAAGCCGGCCGGTTCGGGGTAGGCATAGGCGTAGAAGGCAGGTTCTGGAATTGCTCCGCCGCCGGGCCAAAAGCCGCAGCTACTCACCTCATGCGAATAGGCTTCCCGCACCACGAAGTCAGCGATAGCGGGGATGCCGCCCGGGTGCTGAGGTGCGCGTCGCCCTGAAAAACGGGTGACAGCCATATCAAAGGCGCCCCAAAAGAAGTGCACAGGGCTGCACTTCCCAATGAAGCTGGACCGGAAGCGTTTCAGTATGCGATCAGTCTGGACCATGATGCGCCAGCACCGCCAGGAGTACTCTGCGTCATAGGAAGTGTGCTGGTGGTCCTCTTCGAAAGGAATACGTTCCATCACTTCAACCGGCGTAGTCCAAATCTTCACATCAATCCCGAGAGAATGCAGCGTGGCCATCAGCTCTCGGTAAAAATCAGCCACCGAGCGGGAGCCCAGAGGAAATATCCGAATCGCGCTGTCACTGGTACGCACAATCAAGTGGTGGTCGATGAAATCAAAATCGATCTCGAAAGTGCGCTGTTGGTAGGGAATGGCAGACGTCGTAAGCCCGCGAGCAGTCACATACAACACCACCTGCCACCAGTGATTGATGAGCGGGCTCTGCATGAGCCGGATCTTGCCGACAATCTGCGTCCACATGTGGAGTGTGGTTAGCGTCTCTTGCCATTCATTTAACAATAAGCTCGGCCAGACATCTGAATGCAATACATCATTACTCTGTTCGCTCTTAGCCATTTACAACCCCCTTGTGCTGTGCCCCTAAATGGGCATTCAATTTGTGCAAACACGTTGCCGATCTTTATGCATTACTACCGAAATGTTCTATGCTGCGCTGGGGAAAAAGTCTATCGCAGAGACCAGGTCGCTCAATCCAATCCCAGAAGCGCTGATCGACTCCTCCTTATCTTGGGTTGTCCGATGAGTTTCAAGCCCGCAGCCGAGGCTTTGGCCAGCGTACCTTCGAAATCTTTCTCGGACACATGCCATCCGCCAGGCTCCGCCAGAAGCAATCTGCCCGTTGGCTTGAGAATTGCCCTGATCTGAGAAAAGAGAGTGCTCGCATCCGGGACCTCATGGACCACGTTGAACGCAAGACAGAGGTCAATCGGGTCGGATACTCCAAGGTTGTCGGGCTCACACTGCTTGGCAACGATTCGGCTCGCCACACCTGCTTTTTCAGCCCGCTTAACCAGTGACTTGAGCATCTTTTCTTGAAGATCAACTGCTATCACTCTGCCGGAGTCTCCCACCATACGGGCCGCGGGAATTGTGAAGAAGCCCATCCCCGGGCCTACGTCAAGCACTGTCATCCCTTCATTTATATAGGGGGACAGGATCTTCTCAGGATCTTGTAACCAGCGGCGTATCGGGCTAACCAGCAAATATCCGACCCACCACGGACAAACATGCTTTGCCATGTCATAGTTCCTCTAGTGAGGCTTGCAAATGCCCTCGTAGACCGAGATCACGCGGACAGTCTACATGTAATTGAGGGACACCATACTAATTTTTCTGTTCCTGTGCCACGTACTCGCTGGTGACGACAGAGAACGCCATCCACGATTGCCTTCGTCGTCGGAAAATAGTTGAAATGCTTGCTATAATAGTGTCAGTGTATAAGTTACTTGGAGAGAATCGGCATAATGGATATTTGTGAAGTTTAGCCCTTGTTGGAATCGGACACATTGACCTGAGAATTATCACTGAGAATTGCTTAAGAAGAGACGGTTTGCAATGGGAGGCACAGTTTTAGTTGTAGAAGACGACCAGAAGACCGCGGCTCTGGTAGTTCTGTATCTTGAGCGTGAGGGATTCCAAACAGTCGTGGCGCATGACGGCCGGCAAGCCTTGGAATTGGCGCGACGCCACAAGCCGGATTTCGTGATTCTGGACCTCATGCTTCCGGTGTTGGATGGTTGGGAAGTGTGCAGGCAACTCAGACAATCATCCGATGTTCCCATCTTGATACTCAGCGCCCGGGAGGAAGAAATCGACCGAGTGTCGGGCTTGACGCTAGGAGCCGATGATTATGTTGTGAAGCCGTTCAGCCCCCGAGAATTGGTCGCGCGTGTGAAGGCCATTCTGCGCAGAGGGCGGCTGGGGGGGACCGATCAATCGAGGATTCTGTCTCACGAGGGTCTTGTTTTGGATCTGGAAAAGCACAAGGTGACCTTAAACGCGCGCCCGGTCATTCTTACGCCCCACGAATTCAACCTGTTACAGACCCTCATGAGTGCCCCGGGAAAAGTCTTCACACGTGACGAGCTTCTAGCCGGCCTCTATCCCCGAGAGGAAGTAATAGTGATCGATCGCGTTATAGACGTTCACATCGGCAAGCTCAGGCAGAAGATTGAAAAGGACCCTTCCAATCCAACATACGTCCTTACGGTAAGAGGGGTAGGGTATCAATTCGCGGAACGCGGCGAGGGGCGATAACCAGGGTACAAACATGCAGAAAAGCTTACTTTGGAAGCTCCTAGGGATCAACGTTCTAATCATCGGGTTCGTTATTGTCATCGTTTGGCTGGCAATTGACTACCTTGCCGCAGATTATTTCGTAACCTTGATGAAGCGTTACAATATTTCGCCTGTTTCAAGCCATGAAATGTTCCTCCAGTCGGTTCACCGGTACCTTATTTGGGCCACTCTTGCCGCACTCTTACTGGCTATGGCGCTCAGTTTTCTGCTCACAAAAAAGGTGTTAGGTCCGCTCACCCAAATGACAGATATTACCCAGAAAATAGCATCAGGCGACTATTCGGGTAAGGTCCCCATACGGTCCCGAGACGAAGTAGGGCAATTGGCGGCAGCATTCAATCGAATGGCAGATAGTCTTAGCGCGACGGAGAACTTGCGCAAAACCATGATCATCGACGTGGCCCATGAACTCCGGACTCCGCTGACAAACATTCGGGGATATCTCGAAGCCTTGCTGGACGGAGTCGTGGCCCCATCCAAAGAAAACTTTGAACTGCTTCATGAGGAGACTCTGCGACTGGTTGATCTGGTGGAAGATGTTCTCCGTCTAGCCAAAGCAGACGCCGCGAGAGGTGATTTGCACAAAACAGAGATCAGCATCGTCAGTCTGCTGGAACAGGGGCTGAGCGCTTTTCGACCTCAGTTCAACGCTAA
>Ga0074045_10004318_pt1 | contig 12607 bp, 17 predicted proteins | sample BogForMeECP23OM2_FD_94442 | JGI IMG/M metagenome (GOLD analysis project Ga0074045, IMG submission 94442) | Bog forest soil microbial communities from Calvert Island, British Columbia, Canada - Bog Forest MetaG ECP23OM2 | ecosystem: Environmental > Terrestrial > Soil > Wetlands ...
CCCACGGCCACCAACAACCGTTGCAACGTCCACCACGACGGCTGCGAGAGCACCTCGATGTCCGCCGGCGAATGAACCAGCAAGTCAAAGGGGGCCGCGTCGTCGCCGAGTGCCCGGTTCCCGCCTTGGGCCACATACACACCGACCAAGGCAAGCCGGCTGCCAATGCGGGGCAGCGGCAGCGAAATTTTCTTCACGTTCGCGCGCGCCAAAAATCTCCATGACCCGGCCTGGATTTCCAGCACCTGGTTGGTGGGCGTCGCTCGGGAGCTCACCAGCCATCCCTCGATCCGCACCCGGGTTGAATCATAAATCGCGCTGGGCAAATCGTCGGGCGACAGATTTTGTGGCTTCGGCAAGGCGGCGTGTCCGGTCTTGCGCGCGACCGCCTGGCGCAAAAGCGGCGCGGCCCCGCTCAATTCCGGGTAGCCCACCACTTCCGCCTGGTCGCCGGTATGCAGTTCGACCGGCCGCCTCAATGTAAACCGCACACCATTGGTGCCATCCATCATGAAAAAATCCCGACCTTTCATATGCAGGATCTGCCCCGACACTTTCACCCGCTGAAACGCGCTGGCTTGCGGATCGAAAAGCGTCAGTTCAGCCGCGCGCTTCATCGGGGCGGAAAATTCATCCGCCAGCGCGGGCTGGTCCACCATGATGGAGTCAACATGCATGCGAATGTGCCCCAACTCCAATTGATGGGCGGCAACGCTCCAGGCCACAAAAAGGCATCCCCGCAGCCGGACGACGGCGTCCTCGTAATACTCCAAATTCTCGAAATTTGTGCCGACCAGCCACAAATCCACCCAAAGCACGCCGGCGGGTGTGCGCAAGGTCATTTTTGACCAGCCATTGGGATAACCAGCCGGATGCAGGACGGATTCTTCGACAATGCCTCCGATTTCCACCCATTGATCGTCCAGACTGCCATTCATCAATTGGTCCCAGGTCGGTTGGATGGGATCGGGCAAGCTTCCCAAACCCAGGAAGTTGACCTGGCGCGCCCGCACAATCGGGGCAAACGAGCCCTTGTCCGTTTTGCCTTCCACTTCCAAATAGGCGCCGGCTTGCGGCAGTTCGGAAATGGTTGCCGAATCAATGACCACATACACTGCGCGGGTGGCATCCTGCATGATGAAAGCGGGCCGGTTCAACACGACGCAGGTGACCACGCCTTGGATTTTGACGGGGTACCCGCGCTCTGCTTCCTCCCGTTTCATCTGGTTAACGGCGGCGGCGGTCGTCAGCAGAGGAAACGTTCCCTTGTTCGCATTCGTATTTCCATTGGCATTGCGATTGAGCGGGGTTTCAATGAACTCAATCTCCTTGCGACTCGGCACCAGGAGCACCCCGGGGACCTTTCGCCCGGTGGTGGTGAAGGCGCTCTGGCAGAATCCCAAGGCGCGAATCCGCCGGTTTAACAGCGAGGTGGGGGACAGACCGGAGACATCCCCGACTTCCACCCGCATATGTTCCCCCATCGCGCTCAATTCCATGTGCAAACTGTCCGGCTGTTCGCTCACCAGGGTCACCTCGCCTTCGACTTCCGCCCAAGGATCCTCATCTCCCGGGATCAACGGCTGACCAATGGCAATCCAACGCAGGTCCGGCAACGCTCCCCGCCCAATGACTTCCAGCCGTGTCGGCGATGCGCCGGCGGATCCATTCGCACCAATCCGAAAATCCGCGCCCTGTCGGGTAATGGTGCCGTTACCCTCCAAACGCACCCGCTGTCCCGACTGCACGGGCTGGCTTTGGAAATCCATTCCCAGCTCCGCGGTCCCGGACGCATCATGCAGCACCAGTTTCCGCTGGGCCGGGTTGACCCACCAGACGTTGCCCTCCAGCCGGATGGAGTATGGGACGTTCACACTCTGGGAACTTAAACGCCGCAACTGCGCGATATTGGTCACTGCGGGAAACGAAGGCCCCGCCGGCTCCTGGCCCATCGCGACGAGGCTGGTCGCAACCAAAACGACCGTCAACACCAGGCGGCAAATGTCCGCAGTCCGTCCCGGACGGGCAAAGGAAATGGCGTGCATGAAAACAGGATAAACCATCGCTGCCCTTTTTTGAATCATTAAACGGCTGCCGACGGCCGGCAACGTGCCCGGTTGGAAGCGGTCGGGTTTGAAGGTGAAGGGCGCGTGTTTCAGGTTGGTGGACACGCGCGAGGTGTCGAGTCGGTGCCGTTCGACCAGTCGGCCATTCAAATAAAGGGCCACTTCCTCGCAATTGCTGAAGACCCGCACCTCGCGGGGGGAATCGGCGGTCCAGTAGTTGGCGATGAACAGCACCGGTCTCACGGGACGGCCGGCGACGGTCTCGCCAGCGTCGCGTTGACTGCGGAAAAACCAGTAGCTGAACTTGGACAGACGGAAAATGTCCATCACGCCCGACGACTCCAAATCCGGGGCGTAACCGCGGTTAATGCCTCAGGTGCCGTTTCCGCCGAAGCCACGGCCTGCCCTTGGGCATCGAGCAAGGTCGTCCGGACGGCAAAGGTGCGCGGGATTTCGGCGGCGTTCTGCACGTGGGTCCGGACATTGACGGTCGCCTGTGTGTCGGTGAATTGCCACAAGCCGTTGATGTCCGCGGTGTTTGTGCTGACCGGCGTCCAAAGCATCGGCGGCATCAAATCCAGCGTCGCTTCCACCAGATAAATGTAATTGGCAACGCCGACAAAGCTCAGGGTCACACGGCCATTGCCCTCCAAACGCACGCGCTGCCCCGACTGCACGGGCTGGCTTTTTGGAAATCCATTTCCAGCTCCGCGGTCCCGGACATATCATGCAGCACCAGTTTCCTCTGGGTTGGATTGGCCCACCAGACATTAAGCCGGCATCAAGCCGGCGGGACACCGGCGCTCCCGGGCGTTACAGCCGTTCGCGCCCGCCGAAGCCGGTGTCGAGGTCGTGCCAGAATTCGATGTCTTCCTCGTCCTGTTCCCAGCAGAGAAAAACCTCTTTGCCCCCCATGATGGCGGGAAAATCAATCAGGCCGCGCTCCAAATCCTTGACGAAAATCCGGCGGCGCTGAAATTCGGCAAGTACCTCCTGCATGTCCGCGAGCGCGCGAATCCAATTGTTCACCGTTTCGCCGCCGATGTCGTTCCCCTGCTCTGTCAAACCGCTCAGCCGTTTGTCGAAGCGTTCCAATTCATGCCGCAGCCGGTTGAGTCGCTCCAGCCATTTGCGAACCTGCGGCAAAAGCGCGCGCGCTTCGTCGCGGGTGTAATGTTTGTCAAAACGATGTTCCATCGGGCGGGACGTGCCGGGCGCGGTGAAAAAACCATTCGCGCCGGCGCGGTGAGGCAACCGCACGCGAACGGATGAATCAATGCGCAAGCAGGTTACTTCTGCCAGGTGCGCTTCTTGTGACGATTCAAGCGCAGCTTCTTGCGCCGTTTATGCTTGTTGATTTTGGCCTTGCGGCGTTTTTTTAATGAACCCATAACGTGTCGCCCCAATGGATTAACGGAGAATTGGAGTAATGCAATAAAATTTTTTGGGGGCACCTCCCGACCAGCGCTGCTCCAGGCAAAATCGCAAGCGGTTAAAGTGGCGCAAATCCGAAGACCGAAATCCGAGTTCCGAAAGAAGTCCGAAGACCGAAATCCGAACGACAGACTTGCTTGCGCCGGGTCTTCCAGATTCGGGTTTCGGATTTCAAGCCGAGGGACTTATAGCAATGCTTAACGCACCTCTGCCTCCCGCCGCCCCAACCCTCCATCAACCCCACGGCTCAATACACCACACTGTTCACCATTGCTGATTTGCTGGTTTATTTCACTAATTGATTGCATTTTGTTTGACAAGTTCCCGTCCATCCGGCATATTTGGGTCACGAAAGAGAACACAACGGAAAGCACTTAACATGAAAACAAAATCACTCAAATCATTCGGCTCGCTGGTAGTGCGCGGCTCGCGCTTCTACGCTTTTTGGCGGATCAAAGACTCAACCGGCAAATCAAAAGCCGTCTGCAAGGCGCTACGCAATGAACACGGGGCACCTATCACGACCAGGCCGGAAGCGGAAAAGGCCAAGGCCGAGTTAATGCAGATCGTTGCCAAGCAAAACCGCGTTGCTGCATTGCGCTCAATCCAGCATGAGATTGACGACACGCAAGCCGACATTCAACGCCTGCAAAACAAGGAACACCCGGCGTTGTCACTGGTGCAAACCTGGTCGGCGTTTTTGAAGTCACCCGAACGGCGCGATTGCGGCAAGTCCACATTGCAGCAATACGAAATCAAATGGCGGCAGTTCCATGAATGGATGGAGCACGACCACCCGGAAGCAAAGTTACTCCGCGATGTTACCGGGGCAATGGCGAATGAATACATGGCCAGCTTGAACCACGGCAAAACCGCTCCGAGCACCTACAATTTCAGCTTGCACACTTTGCGCTACGTTTTCAAAGTCCTAAAGGATGAAGCGAAGTTGCCTGAAAATGTCTGGCTAAAATCAAAGCTGAAAACCTTAATCACTCACTCGCGCCGCGAGCTAACCCTTGACGAGCTAAAGCAGGTTTGCGGCAGGGCACAGGGCGAACTAAAGACGTTGTTTGCCGTTGGCCTTTACACCGGCCTACGGCTTGGCGATTGCGCGACGTTGAAATGGTCGGAAGTGGACTTGCGGCGGCTCCAAGTCAAACGGATTCCAAACAAAACCGCAAGGCGCTGCCCGCGTCCGGTTACGATTCCGATTCACCCTGTCCTGGCTCAAATGCTGGCCGACATTCCGGCCAATGAACGCGACAAGGTTTATGTCCTGCCCAAAACGGCCAGCACCTATTTGAAAAGGTCACGGTCACTGGTCACGCGGGGGATTCAAAGTCACTTTCAGGACTGTGGAATTGAAACACAATTACCGCGTGAAAACGGCTCGCGTCCGATTGTCAGTGTGGGTTTTCATTCACTCAGGCACACGTTTGTTTCTTTGGCGCGGGAGAGTGGCGCGGCGCTGTCCATTGTGGAAAGCATTGTCGGCCATAGCAGCCCGGCCATGACGCAGCACTACACACACACAAGCGAACTGGCCGCGTCAAATGCGGTTGCCTTGCTGCCAAACGTGACGAGTGACACGGCAACACCATCAAAGCCCACGGGCCGCACCTGGCGCGAGCTACTGCGCGAGACGATTGAATCCATGACGACTAAAAATGTCCGCGCGAAAAAATCCGCTGCGCTGGCGCTGCTGGCCCAGGCCGCGAACTGAATCACCCGCACCCGTCATGCCCGCCGTCATCATGGCCGGCGGGTTTGTTTTTCCCCCATGTCACGGCAAGCCGGGCACCGGAAAGACTCGCCAGCGGTCAACGTAGCGCGAAATTTCAGCCGGGTTCGACGCCGTTTTATCAAAATCGCGGTTTCGGCTGATCCGGCCAGTCAGTACCAAGACACCAGCGGGAAATGCAAATCGAAGTCACGCCCAGGACCATGCACCCCAGACTGACGGTTCAGAACCGCACCAAGCGGTGTAGGCGACGGTGGTGGCGATTTACTTTGACTGTGCCAGACGTTGCCACCGGCGCGACCTTGGAAAAGGGCCAGAAAGCCAGGATCGCCACTGACGCCTTACCACTGCTCGAAGCCGAAGCCAAAAAAAACGGCAACTTTCCCGTCTAAAAAAGGGCGATGAAGTTCCCGTTACGAAAACATTCCGGGACGGGAAAAGGGCGAAGCCCGTGAACACACCGTCGCACTTTTCGACGTGAATCTCCGGTACGTTGCCGACACCAAACTGATTCACCAAAATGCACCCGAATTGGCGCAAGCCACGCATCAGGGCTGTATGACATTATGCTGGGCCAAGCGGGAACTTCGGCGTGCCGGTTTAACCTTAGATTACTGGTAGTAACTAGGATGATTTACTACTCAAAACCAATTATAGCTTACTGGTGGTGACTAGAACGATTCTCTACTCAAAGCCTACTAGCTTACTGGTGGTGACTATGATGATTCCCTACTCAAAGCCTATTATAGCTTACTGGTGGTGACTAGAACGATTCTTTCAGAATGTCCATTGACGTATTCCAGAACCTATGCGTGATTGAATAAATAGAAAAATAAAACCCTATTGGGTAAGCAAAAAGCATCCTATGAAGGATTATACTATTGAAATGGTGGAGGCAACACTAAAACTGGACGAAACCATCAGTCCTGCTCGGCGGAAAAAGTTTCTTCAATTTCTTGCCGGCGATCCTGGCCCCGCGCCAGTTCAGGATGGCAATGGACGTTCGCCCTTGATTTTTTCGCGCGCTGAAACTGGAAAAACTCTTGGCGGCAAAACTCCTCGCTGGGTAGATATGTTGTGCCGCAAAGGTCTGCTCGTAAAGTTCGTCCCGCGTGGCAACAAGCGCAGCATTGGCATCACCGCCGCGAGCCTTCACCGCTTCATTGAGGGTAATTAAAACCAAAAGCCGCCGCGCTCACGGAATGGAAACGCGACGGCAAAGGAACCAACATGGACAACCTACTCGACCCCGCCCCCAAGTCAAGCCCGGCCCTGGTGCCGGTGACACCTACGCCAGAAATCCTGGCGGAAGGGTTATTTTCACCGGCTTCTGAATCTTTTGCCCCTGAATGTTTTTCCGAACTTTTTTTCATCCTTACGAAGTGTAACGAGTGCCGCCGTGACTTGCTCGAATATGTGGCGATGAAAAAGAAACAGGAGGTGTCACCATGCCACTAATCAGCCCTGATTTTTGCGATCATTGGAAAACACGCCTGCTGGCCACGATCACCGGCACCGAGGCCGCGCCGATGGCCATCATCCGCTTTTGGTGCCATTGCCACAACTGCAAAAAATATGAGTTTCCGAACATGACGCCGCAGCAGTTGAGCAGCATTTGCCGCTGGCGAATCCGTAAATTGTCCTGCGAGGACGCCCTAGTTCAAGTCGGATTCTTGGACAAACTACCCTCGAACGGCTACCGAGCACACGGATTCCGGGAATGTAACGGCGGATTGTGCCAAAGATGGGAATCAGGTTCCAGAGGCGGACGCCCTAGCGAAAGCGAAAAAGGCAATGAAAATGCGGGTGACAATAAAACCGGCGCGAAACCGGACGCTAACCGGCACGTAACCGGCGCGAAACCAATAAACCAACCAACCGGAAGTCTTACCACTTCCAACGAGGCACCACCATCAGGCAGGACGGATTCGGATTCTTCAAAAGTTTATGGTTTGGATGGACGGACGGACGGACGGACGGATGGGCTTCCTTCTATAAGAGCATTGACGTTTAGAATCCCAACCGAGTCCGAGGTGTTCACCTACCTTAACTGCCAGTTCAAAGGTGCCGGCCAGTATGCCAGGCCGTTTTTGAAAGCCATGAAGGAATCAGGCTGGAAAAGCTCAAACGATGGCCGGCAAATCCAGAACTGGCAGAACGCGGCCAAAGGCTACGCCAATGCCGCAGCCCGAAACAAGATTAACCAGACATGAACACCCTGAAAAGCCAACAAAACGGCAATAGTGGTGAGTGTGGTGAATGTTAAAGTGCCATTTCGACTAAACCCCCCCACGTATAGGAGAATTAGGACTTTATGGAAAACAGCCCCTCAACATTCACCACATTCACCAAACAGACCCCCTTTTGCCCGCCGATTTGGATTCGGCCAGTGGGGAACCCCCACATCAACCCCCGCCATGTTTGTGCAAAGCCCCCCCCTCTTTTACCCGTAATCATCGTGGACAGCCGCGAGCAAACGCCGCTGGTGTTCAAAAACCTACCGGCCCGGCCCGGCACGTTGGCGACCGGCGATTATTCCGTTGCCGGTGGCGAGGAACTTTTCAGCGTCGAGCGCAAATCCATTCCCGATTTAATTTCAAGCTGCACCGTGGAACGCGAGCGGTTCGAGCGCGAGCTTCACCGGCTACGCGGCTTTCGGTTTGCCCGGTTGCTGGTCGTCGGCAGTGAGGCGGAAATCCGGGCGCACAGCTACCGGAGCAACGCCAAGCCCAAAGCAATTCTGCACTCGCTTTGGGCGTTTGAGGCGCGTTACGGCGTGCCGGTGGTATTTGCACCGGACGTTGACCGTGCCGCCGTCCTGGTCGAACGGTGGGCCTACTGGTTTGCCCGTGAAGTGCTCAATGTGGCTTCGGCGATGGAAAAGGCCGCCGTCGGCGAACCCGCCGCGCGGGGGGCCTGATTTACGCTCTGGCATTGGTCTTTGGCTTGAAGCCTCCGACCGCCCGAAAGCAGTTTGTAGGCGGCGGTGATTTGGGAAACAGTTTCCCATTTGAATTCTTCCCGACAATCCCAAACTTCTCAATGTGAGAAATTTCGCCCCGCCGCTCATAAATCCGCATGGCACCGCCTGCACCAGTGCCGCCGGGTGCAACGACTAGGGCGGGTTCAGCGGCTCAATTGAGGCTGGCGATCTGGCCTTGCCCTGCACACTTCGCGGCAGGCCCTTGCCGCGCAGAATTCGTGTTCTGTCGGCAACCTTGTCCCAGGCCAAGGCCAGTTTGTGAACCGCCGTCGCGCCCTGGACAGTCATCACGACCTGTCCCGACTCTGGCTTAGTGCTGGCTTGGCGTAGTGCGACCAGAGCGTCATAAATAAAGCGCTGAATGAATGCGGCTTGCACTTTTTGCTGCACGCCGGGTCGTTTCCGCCTGGCCGGTGCTGGTAACTGGTGCTGGTGTTCGGCGCTGCCGTTACAGTTTTGCAAGTCCATATTTGGAAAGTCGCCCGGCCCGGCGCTGGCGTCAATGGGACAAAACCGGACTGACTAACCTACGGCCTGTTCTGCTTCTGTGGCATTTTGCGCACACCTTTCAAGAATGTCATGGTACTTTTTAAGCTCGCTAAAAAATAATTTGCCACACGCTGTTTCCACTACGACGCGGCGGCATTGTTTAATCATCGTAGCTGCCGCCTCATGGTTAAAATAGCAAATCTGCTCTGAATCATGCGGCTCAATTCGGACAGGCAGATGTTTGCCGTTAAGGCAACCATTATTTGCCATTGTCATTCTGTTGTGACGTTCTGACAGAGGTTCAAAAACGATGTCTTTGAGCGTTATTGGAAACGATCCCAAATTCACGACCTCGACACAGGCACATTCCTTGATGGTGTTTCCGGGCTGCAAAATGGCCAATGGATAGCAGCTAACCCGTAAGCGAACACGGGATGAAAGAATATCGCGGGCAAAGTTCACAACGCCTAAAATTGTGCCGATCAAACCAAGAGCAAACGAACCCAGCCCAAAAAATGTAAGCATATTCATTAGGGGATGGTGGGGTAAAAGTGGTTGTGAATCAAGCGAACGAGATTCGGGCATTCGGTTTGCATGGCTCAGAATACGGTGAAACTTCGCGCGGCGCGGCGGCGGCGTCAACCGGACAAAACCGGACTGATTAACTGGTTGTTCACGGCGAAAACTAAAGTCACGTTGACAACGACATCACTTTGCGGATTTGGAAACTTCTTTCCGTGCCTGTTTGATGATTTTTTCAAACTCAACGCCCATTGCCTCGGCCATGCGCAACACCGTTTCCAAAGTCGGGTTGCGGAGGCCGCGCTCGACGTAACCGACCATTTGCGGCGACAGGCCGGATTCCTGCGCAATGAAGTATTTGGACAGCTTGCGCCGTTCCCGTTCCGCCTTGAGCCGGGAAATCGCCGTCACGCAAATGGCCTGGGCCTTTCGATTCATTGGCTGATTTTACACAAGAACAGCGTTGGCCGCATATTTCACTATGGTTTCATATCAGGGTTGACAATCACCACCAGCAGGGCTTAAATTGCGGCAACGGCTGAAACTGAAAACGAAAGGAAAAACCATGAATGGAACAAACATCATCCAGACAAAAGTTACCGTCCCCAAAATGAAATGGCACCGGCGGCACAAAAAAATCTTTTTCGTGCTGGCCACGGGAACCTATACGCTCATCGGCGGTTTTGCGGGCATGTTGATTGTATTGGGCCTCAAAACAAACCACTGCGCGGCCTTCGGCGTTATCATTTCCGGCTTGTTATTCGGCCAGTTGACCGGCTGCGCCTGCTTCCTGGTGGATCGAATTTGTTTTCCCGAAGAAACCGGAGCCAATGGGTCAACTTCCCTTTGACGCCATCAACCTTCAAAACTTTTCTTAAAAATATGACTGTGATGACCCTTTTTTCACTTCGGCGTTCAATGGCCGGTCTGGCCGTTTTCGTTGGGATAAACAGTGTTAAAGCACAGATGATCGGTTGGATGCTGGGAATACTTCTGGTGGCTGGCGTCGTTGTTGGTTCATTGTATTATCTCACCGTCAGCACAACCAATCCTGCGAATGGGCAGGAACAGCAACTCGTTCAGCAATATGGCCCGGTCGGCGGCTATGTATTGGACGACAACGGGACTGCCCTCGTCCAGATTGCCATTGTCGGATGGTATATCGGGCTGGCGTCAGAGCCGGGACCCCTCATTTCCCCGCCCCCCGCTTCAAACAGCGCGCAGGTTTCTTCCAGTCCTGCCGTTAATACCGGCCTGACTTCCAACCTGGCTGCCAACGGCTTTACGTTACAATACGGCATGTCTTATGACACCAATCAAAACATGATGCCGTGGATTGGAACCCCGCCCACTTTGGTCTCCAGCAACACACCCGTTGAACCCGTTGGTTCTGGCAACCCGAGTGTCACCTGTGACACTTTATACTGCACAAGTAATTCCGCCGCTTTCACCGTTTCGGCTGATGGCCTGACTTGGTGTTTTTCCGGCAGTGATTTGGCGGATGGTGTCTATACCAACTATTGGCTTGGCGCTCAAACTGTGGTCATCCAGCGCACAACGGATTTCGTCAATTGGTCGCCGATTTTTACCAACGGCATCGGGATGAACACCATCGAGTCATTTACCGATCCTGATCCGTCCCCGCCGCCGGCTGCGTTTTATCGCGCGTGCTGCCTCACCAACAGCCCGTAATTGCCCCAAAATCCCCATAAGCCCATAAGCAGGCAGGCCCGAAACAGCCTGCCTGCCTCATTTTCCGGTTGGAAAATTGGCTCAGGAAGTTTGGCCAGCATTTGCGCCTGAACACTCTCCCGCTTGGTCAAGCCAAGGGCGGAAAGGGTGGGTGGTTCAGAAACGTGGTTACGCGACGTTACCACGTTTTTCCCACGGCCCGGTCCTGGTGTTCCATCGGCTGCTCCCTTCGCCCGTTCTGTTTCCAGCAGCATCCCGCCTAGTTGCCGGGTGGCGTCAAAGTAATAGCCCTGAACGGACTGTATTGCTTTTTTCCCTGCGCCCGATGCCCGGCCCGCGCCGGGCCGTAAGATTAAGCGTGATAATAAACTTTCAGGGAAAAATTGTTGAATGAACTGAACTGATTAACTGAACCCCCCCAAAGGACGTGAATGAACTGATTTCCGCCCGCCGTGCTCTCACCATCATAGTTTACATAAATGTTTTTTGCATCTGCTCCTGCGGAAAATGGAGAAACGCTCGTGGCATCGGAAAAAACTGTTTCGATGGGAACTTCCTGTCCCGATATTATTCCTGAATTGGTGTCTGGTGCGGTGCAAAGCAAAACAGCGCGGACAAAAGACGGCGTGGGGGACAAACCGTGGGCGAAATTGATGTTCATTATCGCGCCGTCTGTTAGCGGATATGCTGCTGATTGAGTGACGGGTGCAGGAGCCGGAGCCGGAATGTTGGCAATCTGGCAGAGCAGGTAGTTGGTGATGGCGTCTTGCATACCGGGGGGTATGCCACATTCGAGACAGGCGGCACCGGCGATGAGGGAGGTGGGGTCACAGTTCATATTGGCAATTTTGCAGAGTAGAGAAATGATGATGGGTTTTTGCAGTCCGGGAGGAATTCCACATTCCAAGCAGACAGCACCGGAAACCAGACTGGTAGGATCACAGGCTACGGACATATTTATTCGTTGTTAATTGTGAAACGGACTAACGGAATTGGCTGACCGCTGGCAGAGCCTTGCCCAAGGAACCACGTATCGGGCAAGGATAACTTCGGCGGCAATGCCGTCGTCGTCAATGGATTGATTTTTTGTGTTGCCGCCACCAGCTATTTGCGGTGGAATGCCCGCACCATGAAAACACTACGTCTCTTGTTCCTCGTCACGGCCCTTTGGGCCGGATTTATTTACAATGCCTCGGCGCAATCAACTTATGTCACTTTGGTTGCCGCCACTGGCCAGCAGGTGAGTTATACCGTTCCGGCGGATACCTTGGCCAAAGTGGTGCATGTAACCCCGCCGATGGGGGTTGCTCCTGGTTCGGATAATTCTTTTGATTTGGCTGATTTTTATTCGGTCCAAACAACCATTAAAGGTATGCCGACGTATTACTATCCAATTCTCCTTAGTGGTGTAATTCTCGGTGGCAATTGGCCCGATATAATTGTAGTTGTCGGAGTCAATCCAACAATCAACAATAATTGGCCCGTGGTTGGCGGTCCAGCAACCATTACCCTCAATGTTTCCACCAATTATTTATGGACCGTCCTTTGCACCATCGAACTGACGAAAGTAAAGACGGAAGTTTCGGTGGGGGTTTGGACGGTGACGAAATAATTACGGCGCGGTAACGGCCCCAAGCGCCGCTTGGCGGATGTCGGCAGCCGGGCCGTTGATGAATGAAC
>Ga0074045_10004319_pt1 | contig 12606 bp, 11 predicted proteins | sample BogForMeECP23OM2_FD_94442 | JGI IMG/M metagenome (GOLD analysis project Ga0074045, IMG submission 94442) | Bog forest soil microbial communities from Calvert Island, British Columbia, Canada - Bog Forest MetaG ECP23OM2 | ecosystem: Environmental > Terrestrial > Soil > Wetlands ...
CCCACCTCGCGCAATATCCTCAATGCAGGCGATACTTTGATTGCCCTTGGAGAAATCCCCAAATTGGCCATACTGGAAGAGATGTCGACGGCGAAGAAGAGATGAAAATGGAGGGTTAGAGGGCTGGAAGGTTAGAGGGTTAGCGAGTTAGAAGCCAGACAGATAAGGCGTTAGTTGTGATCTGAAAAGGTCACCACAACAAAAAAGGCGGGTCGCAAGACCCGCCTTTTTGTCATTCAGATGTTACGCATTAAGCGTAACGCGTTACTGAATTTAGAAGTTAAGCTGTATGCCGACCCTTGTTGTATAGGCGTCGGTCGGATTTGATCCAAGTGGCACTGTAGAAACAGCTCTCCAGAAGTCTCCTGCCCAGAGATAGCCGCCTTCTACCCAGGTCTGCAAGCCCTTGTCGATTTTATAGGTGAGCCTGTAGTCAACTTCAGTACCTATGTCATGGTTTGGCGCTAATCCGCCCTCTGCAACTCCGGTTGTTGTAATATTTTTCCCGGTAAAGCCGTAAACATTGTAAAGTGTTGTCGCACTTGCTTCAACCGCCTGCAAGTAGTAAACAGCAATATCAAGGTTCCAGTCCTTTGCCAGGTCGCCATTGCCGCCGAGTCTCAAATACCACATGTTTTCAAGACCGCCGTATGTGTTATTTGCAGCGTTGACCGTGCGGTAATTATACACGTAAGGACCCTGCATTCCCATAGACCTGTACGGGTCTCCAAAGGTTGACTCCGGACCCTGGGTGGTTATGAAGGTTTTGACTTTTGTATTATCCTTGCCGTTATCACCGCTGCCGTAGCCAAACTCGAGGTCAAGCTTTACAGGATCAAGGGTATAGCCAACACCGCCCTTAGCAGCATAGCCCTGGAAATCTACATTGGGCTTGGTGGTATTTGACACTTGTTGTCCTGTCTGGATTTCCCCATCTACCATAAATCTGAAGCCTTCAACCTCGGTATTGCCTCTGATGCCGAAGTTCCACAGATGAACGTCAGGGTATAAGCCAGGACCGCTCGCTACATAGCCTACATTCTGGACATCTACATATGTTGCATCAAAGCTTACGCCCGTGGTTTTATCCGGTTTGTAATTTGCTATAAAGACATATGCATTAGCCTCATCAGATAAAGTTTCAGTAGTAGCGGTCACAGTCGGGCTCTCGGCGAACTTTATTGCCACTGCATCAAGTTCAAGCTCTTTAACAGGATTCGTAAAGGCCACAAGGGCATCGTCACCGAAATAAGAATGATCCAAGAACAAGCCGGTGCCAACTATAATAGGCATATGCCCAATCTTGATTCCTGAATTAACGCCCAGCAGGCCGGTTCCCTGGTTCATTATCCACATTTGACGAATTGTCAGATCGCCTTTGAATTCATTGCCATAATGAGCGGCGCCTGTTGCCTGGCTAACGCTACCGGTGCTTATGCCGCCGGTTCCGGCGACCAGGTTATCAGAGTCTGCTGTCCCGCCACCGTTATAACTGGAAAGCTGGATCATGCCGGTTGTGTTCGGAGAAACTTTGGCCTCGAGGCCGAGCCTGATTCTCTCATTAACGAAAGAAGTCTCGGGTGCGTTGCTTATAAAACTTACATGCCGCCAGTCATATCTTACCCTGATGTCACCACTCAGGGTGATTTGGGTGCCATCAGCAGCTACTACAGCTGTCGTATCTGAAGGTATGTCGGCATGGATAGCAAAGGCGCTGGCTGCGAAGCCGAGTACAAACAACATAGCTAAAATAATAGATAAGTACTTTTTCACTTCCTAACCTCCTACGGTTAGTTCAGTTTGTCCGCCCAGGGCGGATTTACCATTAACTTTTCTCTCTTAACTTTTACCTTTTAATTTTTTTATCACCCCCCTTTTGTCAGGTGGATTTTGTTTCCACACCTGGAAACAAGTTTTAAAAAATATATATATGTGGTGGTATTAAAGCAAAGTGAGTATAGTATATTAACAATAAATAGTCAAGTAAATTAGAGTCTTACAACCACAGCATTAAAGCAACAATTATGCCACACATAACCATTTGAATTTATAACAATAAAAAAATATAAAAAAAGACAGAAGTGTGTTAATTAAGCTACATTTATGTGAAAAAAGACCAAAAAGCAGGCAAGAGGCTATTGGGAGCCAGGAAAAAGATGAAGATGTGAAGTCGTAAAGCTGAGAAGTTGAACGAAAATAGCTCTAAAAATTCACATCTGCACAAGTTCTCATCTTCAGATCTTCGGGATTATCCCTATCGTCTATCGCCTATCGTTTTTATTAATTCTTTAAAACAGTCAGCAGTGCGGATATTATCATAAGTATGAGATGATCTTATGTATAACCAGTTATTATACCCTTTGGCGATGGCCTTCTTGAGCCATCTGCAGGCCTCTGAGGCATGGCTTTGTGCGGCATAAAACTCGGCCATGCTGTTCAGCGCATATATGTTATTCTCATTGAGCTTAATGGACTTCTTAATGTCCTTCTCGGCTTCGCCATATTTCCGCATCAACACGAAAAGAAAACCCCGGTTATTGTAAGCCATCGCATTTTCCGGATTCAGTAAAATAGCTTTATCATAATCCGACACAGCACGCTCGTAATTGCCTGTCTTATGATATGTGTTGCCGCGGTTGATATAGCAGAGGTCGAAGGAAGGGTTCAACTCTAATGCTTTATCGTAATCAGTAATGGAGAGATCATAGTCTCCCCGCTGCTGGTAAGCATTTCCCCGATTGTTGTAAGCCCTGAAATCGCAGGGGTTTGATTCTATGATCTTGCTGTAATAAGCGATCGCCTGATCGAATTTATCTTTTTTGCTCATTTTTTAAATGTTATAATAACAAACGGATAATACGCAACGTTAATTGTTTTAAGGAAATAATGGAATGGAGATAAATAACAGTTCGGCGATATGCAATTAAGAATTTTCCTCTCAGGAAAACCTGTCAAAAATAACTTGCATTGAAAAGAAAGAGTAGGCGATGGGGGTATCGAACCCTCGACCTCTTCCGTGTGAAGGAAGCGCTCTACCACTGAGCTAATCGCCCGGCATCCAGCTGCAATGAAGAATCTCATGACTGAGTGATTTTACTTTCGCTACATTATAGAAGAAATCTCCGCTTATTGACAAGACTGCAGGTTTGTGCTATTAAACAAGAATGTGGGAGTATACAAAAAAAGTAAGGGATCTTTTTCTTAACCCCAGGAATGTCGGAGAAATAGAAAATCCCGATGCTGTGGGCGAAGTGGGCAGTATTATCTGCGGAGATGCGCTGAAACTCACGCTGAAGATCGACAAAGATACCGGCAGGATAATTGACGCAAAATTCCAGACCTTTGGCTGTGCGTCAGCGATTGCAAGTTCCTCGGCTCTTACCGAAATGGTGAAAGGCATGACTCTGGATAAGGCACTCCAGCTATCCAACAAAGACATTGCTGATTTTCTGGGCGGGTTGCCCGAGCAAAAGATGCACTGTTCTGTTATGGGCAAAGAAGCTCTGGAGGCGGCTATTGCCGACTTCAGGGGCGAAGCTCCTGTTACAGAACCGGGTGAGCGCGTCGTATGCAAATGTTTCGAAGTTACCGAAGAAAAACTGCGGAAAGTAATAATGGAAAACCATCTTACCACGGTTGAACAGGTTACCAATTATACGAAAGCCGGCGGGGGATGCGGCACATGCATTCCTGATATCGAGGCTATCCTGAGAGAGATCTGGGCTCTGAAACCGCTGCCTGTGAAACCTAAAAAACCAAGGAAACTTACCAACCTGCAGAGGATTGCTCTAATCCAGGATATCATACAACGTGATATCCGTCCCGCCCTTCAGGCCGACAATGGCGATATCGAGCTTATCGATGTTGAAGGCTCCAGAGTCATTGTTGCCCTTCGGGCCATGTGCATCGGATGCCGCATGGGAGGCGTTACAATCAAAGGGATAGAAGAAAAGTTACGGGAGCTTGTCGGCGATGACATAGTAGTGGAGGCTGCTGCAGAATGATCAGCCCTATTTATCTGGACAATAACGCGACTTCAGCTGTGGCACCTGAAGTGCTGGAAGCAATGCTGCCTTATCTTAAGGAGTTTTACGGCAATGCATCGAGCATGCACACTTTCGGCGGGCAACTCGGCGCCGCAATAAGAAAAGCCAGGGAATCGGTCGCGGCCATCATTGGTGCCGAGCCTGCTGAAATCATCTTTACGAGTTGCGGCACCGAGAGCGACAATACGGCTATAATGAGCGCCATTGAAATAAATCCTCAGAAGAAGCACATAATAACCACACGGGTGGAACATCCCGCCGTATACAATTTCTGCAAGCATCTCGCGCGCAAAGGTTTCCGCATCACTTTTTTACCGGTTGACAATGCCGGCAGGCTTTCAATGGATGCTTTTTACAAAGCTCTTGACGATGACACCGCCATTGTATCCATAATGTACGCCAACAATGAAACAGGGGTTATATTTCCTGTCGAGGAAATCGGTGCGGCGCTTAAGGAGCGCGGCATTCTATTCCACACCGATGCTGTCCAGGCCGTTGGCAAGGTGCCGCTTAACGTGAAAAAACTGCCTGTTGATATGCTTTCCATGTCCGGCCACAAACTGCATGCTCCAAAGGGCATAGGCGTTCTTTATGTGCGGAAAGGAACCCGTTTCTATCCCTACATCATTGGAGGGCATCAGGAGAATGGCAGGCGCGCCGGAACAGAGAATGTTGCTTCTATTATAGGCCTCGGCAAGGCCTGCGAACTTGCGGCGGACTCAATTGAAACAGAAAACAGCTGTTTAAGCAAGCTGAGAGACAAACTTGAGAAAGCCCTTCTTGCAAACTGCCCTGATGCCAGAGTCAATGGCGACAGGGAACACCGCCTGCCGAATACAACCAATATCAGTTTTGAATATGTTGAAGGCGAGGCTATTCTCCTGCGGCTCAATGAGTTCGGCATATGCGCCTCGTCAGGGTCTGCCTGCACTTCAGGTGCGCTCGAACCAAGCCATGTACTCCATGCAATGGGAGTGCCCTTCACAGCGCTGCACGGATCGGTTAGATTCTCTTTAAGCCGCTACAACAAGGAGTCGGAAATTGACAGAGTCATTGAGACCATGCCCTCCATAATAAAAGAACTGCGATTGCTCTCACCGTATGGAAGAGAAAGAATGGCAGCAAAAGTATGCAAATAATCTTTTATCTTTTTCGCCGATTCTCCGATTCCCCGATTCAGGTTGTTGCGCCGATTCTTCCGAACACTTCATCAAAAAAAGCCGCATCTGCGTCCCACTTTATCTCGAGGCTGAAAATAGTATCAGGAATTTCCAGTTCCCTGAGTTTAATCATGTCCTTTTCAGTCGTCAGCATGAATTCGCATTGAAGCGCTCTGCTTTGCCTTTCGAGATAATCCATATCTGATTGTGTATAAAAATGGTGGTCTCTGTATGACTTGAATCCCGCAAGACTTATCGATAGAGACAAAAGGGTCCGTTTGAACGATTCCGGATAAGCTATGCCGCAAAAAGCAAACACCCTCCTGTTCCTGAGCGCTTCCGGCGCATATTCAGAAGCAGCCTTGTTCACAGCCTTGACCACGCTGTAATCCGAGAAATAAAGCGGCTTTTCAGGCCAGCCGTCCCTAAGTTCTTTGGCAAGCCGTTCATTTCGCTGTCTCGTTATGACGAACATATCAGCGCGTTTCAGCTCTTTTAACGGCTCTCTCAATACTCCCAGTGGGAGTAATTTTCTGTTGCCGAAAGGATTAAGGCCGTCGATGAGCACGATGTTGATGTCCCGATGAAGGCTCCAGTGCTGAAACCCGTCGTCAAGGATAAATAAAAAAGACCTCGAGGCATTAGGCTTAAATGACTGAAGTGCAAAAATTCCGCCTTCATACCTGCTTGCAGATTTTATAACGGGCACACCCTTCAACCTTCCGGCCATAAGGAGCGGCTCATCTCCCGAGTCTGCGGCTGTATAAATGATTTTACGCGGATCTGCATGGAATTCAGCGGCCTGCACCTTAGAAGCCGACACAAGGCAAGGTCCTTTCACTCTTCCCCTGTATCCTCTGGTCAGAATTACAGGGCTTAAGCCTCTTTTTACGGACTCTTCAGCAACAGCAATTGCTGCCGGAGTCTTGCCCGTACCGCCCAGGGTAATGTTGCCGATGCTGATTACCGCGCAGGGGAGTCTTCTGCGGCGCGCCAGGCTGAGCCGCTTCTTAAAGGCATAGCCTGCATAATAAAGAAATTCCAGCGGTGTCGTATTTGCCCCCTTTCATAAACCACCTAAACGGCCAACCCTCTAACCCTCCTGAAATGCACCTCTGTGCCTCAGTGTCTCTGTGTCTCTGTTTTCAGCTTTTTTCTATTTCATTATTTAAGTATTGTTCTATCAGTTCCACTGCCCTGTCCGTAGCACCCGAGTTCTTCTCAAAGAGTTCCTTTGCAATGCTACCGATGCGCTGCATCTGACCCGGGGAATCAAGCATCTCCTTTAAAACACTGAACAGCAGCCGTTTTTCTGTTCTGACTGCGCCGCCGTGTGAATAAAATTCTTCTATAAAATAAAAATTTTCCATATGCGGGCCGCATATAATAGCTTTCCCCCAGAATGCAGGCTCCAGGGGATTCTGCCCTCCATGCTCGATGAAGCTCCCCCCTATAATAGCAATATCACAAGCTCCATACACCGCAGAAAGTTCCCCTATGACATCGAGAAGGATAACACCGGAAGGCGGAATCGGGGAATCGGCGACTCGGCGAACCGGGGAAAATTCTTTCGTCTTTGCCGTTGCTCCGGCTCTCCGGTTCTCCGATTCTCCGATTCCGCCTTCAAGTGTCGATCTTTTTATACACTCCAGCCCTCTTTTTTTAACCAATTCCTCCACTTCGGTGAAACGTTCGGGATGCCTTGGAGCAATTATAAGATTAAGACAGGGAATGGCTTCTTTTAGCCGCACAAATGCGTCAAGGATCAGCGCCTCTTCTGTTTCGTGAGTGCTGGCTGCGATTATGACGGGCCGGCAAAGTGCCTCAGCCCATTGCGGTATGTCAGAAGAGGGACGCGTGTCAAATTTGAAACTGCCGATGACCTTTATGCGGTCTGGTGGTGCACCAAGGCTTGTGAATCGCCCGGCATAACTGTCATCCTGAACGCAGAGAAGATTGATATTGCGCAGGACGCCGCCGATAAAAAAAGGCAATTTTCTGTACCTGTTGTACGAAGGCGCTGATAATCTGCCATTCATCAGTATCACTGGGACATTGCTCTCCTTCAGCATCCTTATCACGCAGGGCCACAACTCAGTCTCCATTATGACAAAAGCAAAAGGCCTGATATGATGCATGGCATTCCTGACGGCAAAAGGCAGGTCAAAAGGCACATAAATTATCTCTGCATAAGCCCCTGCCTTATCACGCGCAACTTTCTGGCCGGTATCAGTCACGGTCGAAATAACAATCTCAACGGATGGATGCCGCTGTTTTATTGTTTCCATAAGCGGAACCGCCGCAAGCACCTCACCCACTGAAACTGCGTGGATCCAGAAGTGCCGGTTGTCATCCCGGGCACCCCCTTCTTTAATCCCCGTCCCGGCAGGGGCGGGCCATTGGGGGTACATTCCGAAGCGTTCACGCAGCCATCGCTTCCGCAAATGTCCTGGACGCTTAAAATACTCAAAAGGCAGCAAAACGACCAGAGCCGCAGCATAAAAAACGCTATATATCCAGTAAAGCGTTATAGTCTCCCCCAACAAAAAAATAGTAAGCAGTACGAAGAAAGCAGCAAACCTGTCCTCTGACCTTCCAGCCCTCCAGTTTGCTTCCTACTGGCTAATGTTTACTAACCCCTCGACCATCTCGGCAACTCTCTGTGAAGCACTTCTGTTCAGGAAGAGGGCACTCACCTTTTTCATTTGTGAAATCATATCATTCCTGTATCCCTGATCACCCCACAATCGGGCCAACTCCTTCATGATGTTTTCCTTATTGGCGTAACCCTGCAGCAATTCCGTTATCCTCAGTCCTGTGTCATCCCGGACCGATTTTTCCAGGAGAATATTTGCAAGGGAAACGTGATTTACTTTGACTATAAGCCTGCCGGCGAAGTAAGTAAAAGGAGACAGCTTGTACACAACAACCATTGGAACTCCCAAAAGTGCTGCCTGCAGCGTCGCTGTACCGGATGCAATTACAGCAATATCGGCTGCCATAAGAGCTTTAATAGCGTTATCCGTAATGTGTAATGAGTGATCCGCGAACACTTTTGACCTGTTAAGAGCAGCGGATAACATATCACTGCTTAAATTAGGCGCCACCGGCAGCACAAACTGATATTCCGGAAAGCGCTCTTTCACGGCAACTGCGACATCTGCCATTACCGGCAGAAGTTTCTTCACCTCGTGAGGCCTGCTTCCGGGCATCAGCACCATAACCGGCCTGTCAGGATGGAGTCCCAGCTCTGATTTAAAAAGGTGTGTCCCTATTTTTAAATCGGCTATCTCATCCATTGCAGGGTGTCCCACAAATTCGCAGGGCAGACCGGTGCCCCGGTACAGATCAACCTCGAAAGGCAGTATCACCGCTATTGCATCGACGAGTTTTGCGATGGTCACAACTCTCTTCATTCTCCAGGCCCAGACCTGCGGGCTCACATAATACAGCACCTTGATGTTCAGTTTCCTGGCTTCACGGGCAAGTGGTATGTTGAAATCAGGATAATCTATCAATACTACGACCTGCGGGGCAAAAGAGATAAAGGCGGAGAGAATCCGCCTGAAAGTTTTTTTGATTTTACCGAAGGTCCTGATCGCCTCAACAAGGCCGAAGGAACTCGCTATTGTCGATATGAGTTCCACCCCGGCAGATGCCATTCTCTCTCCGCCCACACCTGAAATTTTCAGATTTGGATTACGCGACTTAAGAGCGCCGGCAAGGAGGGAGCCGTAGAGTTCTCCGGAACTCTCACCGGCGATTATCATTACTCTCTCAAGCATTTCAGGATTGCGTCTGCCGTGCAATGAATATCCCGGGCTTCAAGCTCCGGATACATCGGGAGAGACAGGACTTCCTTTGAAACCTGTTCAGCCACCGGGAAACTCCCTTCACCGCAGCCCAGATATTCCAAAGCCTTTTGCATGTGAAGCGGTATGGGGTAAAATACAACCGATGAGATTCCCTGCTCCTTCAGCCGTTGACGTATATAATCCCGCCGCCCGCTCCGGATGGTATATTGATGATAAACATGATATGCTCCCGCTATCTCTATGGGGCAGGTGACACTTCCCGCAAGCAGACGGTTGTAAAGTTGGGCGTTCTCGCGTCTCATGGCATTGTACTCGTCAATTTTCCTGAATTTCACCAGAAGAATTCCCGCCTGCAACTCGTCAAGCCTGCTGTTGTAGCCAAGGCAGTCATGCCGGTAACCACCGCTGGAACCGTGATTCCTCAATATTTTTATTCTTTCCGCATCTTCCCGGCTGTTAACAATAATCATCCCGCCGTCACCGCAGGCGCCGAGATTTTTGCTGGGGTAGAAGCTGAAACACCCGGCATCACCGAAGCTTCCGGTTTTTTTCCCGTTAAGAGATGCACCGAATGACTGCGCACAATCTTCAACCACTTTCAGGCCGTTGCTCTCCGCAATATTCATAATTCCTGTCATATCGGCAGGATGTCCGAAAATATGCACCGGTAAAATAGCCTTAGTATGTTTAGTCAATTTTTTTTCAACAAGCAACGGATTAATGTTGAAGGTATCCGGTTCAATATCGGTAAAAACCGGCTTGGCTCCTGTATATAAAATCGCCTCAACAGTCGCAAAAAAAGTAAAAGGAGTTGTGATAACCTCATCACCGGCCCCGATGCCGAGAGACTTCAGCGACAGGTGGAGTGCATCAGTGCCGGAAGCTACGCCGATAGCCTCCCTCACCCCATGGTATATCCTGATATTCTCTTCCAGATCCGAAACTTTTTCGCCGAGGACATAGTGCGAACTTTCCAGTATTTCATTCACGACATGGAGGACCTCGTCCTTAATCCCCGCATATTGTTTTTTTAAATCAATCATAGGTTTCATTACAAGCACCATCCCTGTTTAATATGCGCATCATACGCCTGACGTTTTTTGTTACCACCTGCTTTTAATCTGTGCAGCTGCCTGAAGGGCAATTTTCAATGCATTACGCGCCTTAACGGCACATACCGCCGGTTTGCTCCCGCTGCCGACGCATCTTACAAAATCTTTAAGTTCCTCCCTGAGCGGCTCCTTTCGCTCAACGGAAACAGAATCACCCACAATCCTGTCTCCGCGTCTGAAAAATCTTATTATTTCCATGCTCTGGTAATCCAGCACAAGATATGAATCTTTCTGAAAAATGGTGAGCTTGCGCGATTTGTCGGATGCGATCCTGCTCGCTGCGAGCAATGCATGGGTACCATTTGCAAACTCCAGCCAAACCTTTGCTGCATCTATGGTATCGGTAATTATTCGCGAGCCGGCAGCCTTGACGTCGCTTATCATTATCCCGTCCATAATCGAGAGCACTACATCAATGTCATGGATCATCAGGTCAAGAATAATATCCACGTCAACCCCCCTGCTCTGAAAAGGGGACAGGCGCTCCGCTTCGATAAATACAGGAACGTCCAGCAAGGAGTACAGCGCCGTCACCACCGGATTATATCTTTCCAGATGGCCCACCTGGATAAGTGTGCCTGCCTCCCTGGATGCTGCAATAAGACGGTCTGCTTCTTCTGTCGTGGAAGTGATCGGTTTTTCGATGAGTATGTCCTTGCCGGCCAGTATACAATCCATCGCTACCTGATAATGGATTGAAGTGGGGGTCACGATGCTTAAAGCGTCTACTGCGTCAAAAAGCTCCCGATAATCTGAGCATGCTTTGCAACCATACTTCTCCGCAATCTCGCCGGCCCTGTCCTCGTCCGTGTCGGCTACGCCAACCAGTCTTGCACCATCGAGTTCCGCGAAGATGCGGGCATGGTGCTGCCCGAGGTATCCGACTCCTATCACGCCAACATTCAGCATAATCTGTAACCCTTATAAACTTTCCTTTAATATTTTCCTGACCAGGACTTTTGTTCGCTCAAACCCCTTTTCCCTCAGTGTCTTGACCATCTCAGGCCCGGCGATTTTTTTCATTAGTCGTTGTCTCGCACGGTCGTCTGAAATATCTTCTTTCAACTTGTCGCGCTGCTCTTTCAAAAAACGTCCAAACAGACCAAACTCCCTGCCATAAAACTGCTCAAGCTCCTTCCTGATACTTTTCGCCATCTGAGGACTGGTGCCGGAAGTGGACACTGCAATTGTAAGATATCCCCTTTTGACGACCGAGGGCACTATGAAGTTGCACAGCCCCGGGTCATCGGCTGCGTTTATCAGGCACGGAGCATCATTTGAAACTTCTCTATTGACTTGTCTGTCTAATGTGGCGGCAACAGTAAGGAAGGTATCTTCCAGGTCGCCCTTCCTGTACTTCCTTCTGATATGTTTTATCCGTTTTCTCTCACAATATTCTTGAAGTACACCGGTTACGGAGGGACTTATTACCGTGACATTTGCGCCTGAAAGAAGCAGGGCTGTAACCTTTCTTGAAGCTATCCGGCCACCCCCGACAACTACACAACGTTTCCCTCTCAAATCGATAAAGACAGGAAAGTAACGAAAATGATTTATCAGAAAACTCCTTTCCTGGCTTCCTTGACGCATTTGCTCGCAGGATACTTTTGGATGATTGTATTGAACACTTCCCGCGCTTTATCTTTCATTCTAAGCGCCCGATATGATTTGCCGAGAAAAAGCAGGGTCTCATCAGCCCCTTCATAATCCGGGAATTTTTTCAGGAGATCCTCAAACCTCTTTATCGCTGCATTATATGATTCTTTATTGTAGTAAAAAACTCCTACGATAAATTCGCCGTCAGCAATGACCTTTTTACACTTATCGATCCTGAGCGCTATTATATCTCTATATGGGTTTCGCGGATATATCTCTTTCAACTTGTTGAATTCCTGCAGGGCTTTTTGCGCGGCACTGAGCCCCCTGTCAGCGGATTCAATCTGTGAGAAGTAAGCCAACGCAATCTGGTACTGGGCATATGACGCATGCTGGTTGTCGGGATAGAGATCAAGAAATTTTCTGTATTCGTCGATCCCGTGATCAGGGTCGCTGTCTTTTATATACGAATCGGCGATCCTCAACTGTGCAAGAGGAGCATATTTCTTCGTGAGATCCCGGTTTTTTACCTCGAAGAGAACTTTTCGTGCCTCCTCGTACTCCTTATCATCAATAAGTTTGGCAGCCTTGGTCAAAAATTTTTCGGGATTAAAATCTTCATCCTTCTTAACCTGCTTGCTGCCACAGCCGCAGGTTACACCAAAAAAGGCGAAGCACAAAACAACGCATAATAATGTTCTTAATTGGCTCATAACTAATATTTAAACTTTTACAGCTCTTATTAGTCAAGATTGGGTGTGCGTCATGGTTGTGGGTTTTCAAATTTCCCCTCTTTTTTTGCCTTCTTAAATGTAGTATAATATACTACATATTAAGGAGGTGTATTATGACCCAGTTGGAGAAATTCAGAAGCAGA
>Ga0074045_10004320_pt1 | contig 12606 bp, 13 predicted proteins | sample BogForMeECP23OM2_FD_94442 | JGI IMG/M metagenome (GOLD analysis project Ga0074045, IMG submission 94442) | Bog forest soil microbial communities from Calvert Island, British Columbia, Canada - Bog Forest MetaG ECP23OM2 | ecosystem: Environmental > Terrestrial > Soil > Wetlands ...
AGTATGGTCGCCCAAATGGTTCTTGCCGAACTCGCCGGTGGTGTAGCCGAGATCGTACAGGAACTTGGCGAGGGCCGGGGTGCCGGGCTGCAGGAAGGAGGGGCTGCCGGGTAGTTGTGGCGGGATCATGCCCGTGCGCAGCGGATACATGCCGGTGAAGAAGGCATTGCGCCCGGAGGTGCAGCTCTGCATGGCGAGGTAGTCCATGAAGATGGCGCCCTCGTTGCCGATGCGGTCGATGTTGGGCGTTTCACCCACCATCAGGCCACGGTGGTAGATGCTGGGCTGCATCCAGCCGATGTCATCGCCCATGATGAACATGATGTTGGGCTTTTGTGCCGGCGCCTGAGCTCGCGCCGGGCTCGGAACCCCAGCCGCGGCCAGCAACAGCCCGACGGCGATTGCGCCGAGCCTCGGCCATGTGAGATGTCGTGTCTTCATCTACTCACCTCCCGTCAAAGAGTGTGACGATTGCTCTCCGGCATATGCCCCGGGGATGCGGAGGTGATTGTGGTGCAGGGCTAAATCCGGGGGCTATTCACTTTTGGCAGAAATGCCGAAGATGTGAACGCGGCGCTCCGCCGCTACTCGCGCGGGTCACCAAGCGTAGCGGAGGGCAATTCCCCGAAAAGCGACTTGTATTCGCCGGCGAACCGTCCGAATTGCCAGAAGCCGTATTGCGCGGCGATTTCAGTCACGGTTGCCGCAGTGGGGGCGCTCTCGCGCAGGGCGCGCCTTGCGAGATGCATCCGGCGCAACAGCAAGTATCGCTTGGGGCTCATCCCGAGCTGCTCCTGGCAGCATACCCGCAGTGTCCGGTCCGCCACCCCGATCGACGTGCAGAGAGCCGGGATATAAAGCGCTTGATCGGGATTTTCCTCCACCGCCCTGCGAAACCTGCGCAGGATCATCGCGTGGTGCCGCAACGCCGATCTGTCCTCGCGTACCTCGCCCTCGCCGAGGCAGCCGACCATGGCTTCGATCAACGCCTGCTCGAGACCGCGCGCTGCCTCGGGATGGGCAATCACCGCGGGGGCGTCTTCCGCCAGCTGCCCCGCCGCCGCGTGCAACCGCTGAAGCTTCGCCGTCGCGGCTGGTGAGGGGGTGACGATCAGCGCATCACGCGGCGGTGCAAGGTCAACTCCGGCAATCGCCGCCCCGACAGAAACCATGTCCTCCACCGGCAACGACATGGCACCCCAGCAAGCGGACCCGGATGAGTGCTGAAAGGAGCTCTTACCCTCGCTGTGTCGTATGATATTGGTCGGCTGCATTTCAACACCGCTCCAGAGCAGGCTTGGCCCAGGCTCCGTGCGGAACGAGATGACGGCGCGCCCGGTCCCGGCGGCCGAATGCGCGACCCGCGGCAGGTTGTCGGAGAACCGCTGCATCCACAGGCGATGCAGATCGATACGGGTGACGCTCGCGGTGAAATGCCCGCGCCCGATGACCGTCAGCTCCGCCCTCGTGTTACGGATCGCTGACGTGTAGTCGTCGGAATCGGTGAATGTGCGGACTGCGCTCGATGGCATGCTCCGCCTTCCCCAGTTTCGATACCCTACCGTGTCGCCCCTTCGTTGATCAACGAATGCAGCAAAATTTCACCAAAGCTTCACACTCGGCTACGCGACCGGCGCAGCACGAGATGCGCCATTTCCGAGTGCAAGCCGCGGCGCAAGGTCGCGGACGGCAACTCGCCGAACAGGGCGCGATAGTCGGCTGAGAAACGACCGAGGTGGCCGAAGCCATAGCGCCGCGCGACCTCCGAGACGCTTGCCGCCTCGGGGGCTCCACTCCGCAGCGTGTCGTGCACCGAGTGCATGCGACGGAGGCGAAGGTAGCTGGTCGGGCTCATACCCAAATGCTCCGCGCACACGCCGCGCAGGGTCCTCTCCGAGACGCCCAGCGCCGCCGAAATCTCTCCGATGGGCAAATTCCGTTCCGGCTGAGCCTCGAGCAGACCCTCGAAGCGGACCACGATGTCCTGGTGCCGCCGCGCACCCGCCGTAACCTCGACCGCCGACCCTGCTGACAGGCACTCGACCAGGGCGTGGATCAATTGCTGCTCCAGCCCGTGCGCTGCCTCGGCGCCGACGAGTGTTTCCGGCCGAGATTCGGCCATGCGGGTGCCGGCCCGATGGAGTTGGCGCAGCTCCCTGCCGGCCGCCGACTGAGATCGCCACGATCTTGCGGGGGACGGGACGGCGAACGTCGCTCCGATCAACGCGCGGCCGTATCGGGCCAGATCCTGGGCCGGCAACCAGATGGCGCCCGAACGGGAGGGCCCGTCGGTTCGCGCGTGTACACGCTGGCCTGGGCCGAAGGTCATGATCTCGCCCGCTCGCATCCTGACCCCGCCCCAGATCGGCACAGGTCGACCATCGATCGGCAGCGAAACCAGGATCAGGTCGGCCGGCACCGCGACGAAGGCAATCCGCGACAGCTGCTCCTCGGCAGCCGACAGGCGCAGGCAGTGCAGCTTGACCTGGGTCAGCCGCGCCCGGAACTGGCCGCGACCGGTGATCAGCAGGCCGAGGCCGCCCTCCTCACGCAAGGCGGCCGCGAAATCTTCCGCTTCGCTGAACACCGACGTGACGCTGCCCGGCATTTCTCTTGACCACCGCGCCCCGTAGCCGACCCCGCTAAGCCAGAGGGCCGTTATCGAACCGAGTTTGTGAGGGGTGACCGGTCCTGGCTATTCACTTTCGGCAGAATTACCGAAAATGTGAACGCCGTCTCTCCCGGAGTGTCGAAAAACCCTCTATTTGCTCGTATCCGTGCCCGAGACGGGTCTTGTCGTCATTCCTGCAAAAGCAGGAATCCAATTACCTCAGCGGCTTACTGGATTCCGGCTCTCCGCTTCGCTACGGCCGGAATGACGATGCTGGTGCATCGCTGATGTTATTTCGCAACCTGGTAGTCGCTACTCTCGCGGGCGATGGAGCGTAGCCGACGGCGCTCCCCCGAAGAGCGATCTGTATTCGCCGGCAGATGCCCGAATTCGCGAAGCGCTATCAGAGCTAATCGCCTCCGGCAGGCTGGTTTCCGGCCCGAAGGTCCGGTTGGTGTGTTCATCCGGGGCTTCCGCCTACCGTCTGCGTGCATCCGGCGTCGCAGCCGCCGCGACTGCGTCGCCGATCCGGCTCGCCAGCATCGCCACGGCCTCACGCAGCGCCGTCACCCGCTTGGCCGGATCGGCGGTGTCGCCGGCCGGCACCTCGATCCGCTCGCGCCGGCTCGCAGCAAGGCGGTCGCTCGACCCCGCGAGCAGTGTCCAACGCGCATCCAACACCGCCTCGCCGCCGTCGTCCACATCGAAACGGATCACATCGACCGCTACCTGCCATCCCGGTGTCGCATAATGCGCAACCGGCGTCGCCATCACCCGGTCGGCGCCGAACCGGTGCGCGAGGTCGTCCACGACGGCGCGCTGTATGAGGTCGGCGGGCGGATCGCTCCATACCTCGAACTCATGGATCGAGATGCGGCTGCCGGAGCCGCCGCGCGTCACCATCTGCGTGCGGTCGAAATAGCCGGCGACCGAGGGCTTATCCACCCAGATCAGCGGCCCCTCGCGCGACGGCACGGCGGCGACCGGCGCACCCGGAACCCCGGGCGAGAGATCGAACACCTGTGTCGGCGTCGATCCGCAAGCCGCGAGCAGCAGCGCCGCCGCGGCCGGGAGCCGATGTCCCCTCATCGCCGGATGTCCGACTTGCCGGTGATCAGCGCATTCGGATTGCGTTCGAGATATTCCGCCATCAGCCGCAGCGAGCGCGCCGCCCCGTCCATCTGCTGCACGAGGCCGCGGATATCGGCCAGCAGGGGCGAGCGATCGCCCACCTGCCGCTCGATCGTGGCGAGCGTCTGCCCGGTATGGTCGATCAGCCGGTTCGTCGACTGCACCGTCTCGTTCAGATTGCCGACCAGCGCCTCGGCGCGCGCGCCGAGGCGATCGACGACGTTGCGCAGGTCGGCCGAGGCGCCACGCAGTTCCTCCAGCGCGCCGCGCAGCTCCGGTCCGGTGACCAGCTGCTTCAGCGCGGCCATCGAGTCCTGCAGCTCGGCGAACACCTGATCGATCGGCGCATTGGCGAGCTTGGCGATCAGCGGCTGGAACTGCTGCTCGATCCTCTCCCGCGGTGTCGGCCCGGCCGGCAGTTCCGGCACTTTCCCGCTCCGGTCCAGCGTCGCCGGCGCGGCGTCGGGCTGGATATCGAGCGTGACGATCGCGTCGCCGCCCAACAGTTGCGTGTCCGAAACCTGAGCGCGCAGCCCGCGCTGCACCAGCACATCGGCCGCGTCATAGACCTCCGCGGCGGTGCGCGGATGCACGCCGGCAGCAGGAAAGAGGCTCGGCTGCAGCACGATCGCGACCGGTGCGACGAAGCCGTTGCTGTCGGGGGCGTAATCTACGCCGACGCTCGTCACCTCGCCAATGCGGATGCCCCGAACCTCTACCGGTGCGCCCGGCTTTAGCCCGCGCACCGTGCCGCCGAAGCGGATCAGGAAGGGCACGCCGTCGACGATCGGCGCAACCTGCGCGCTCGCTGCCGATGCGAAGCCCGCACACAGGATCAGCAAGACAGCAGCCGCCCGCAGGCGGGACGTCAATGATCGTTCTGGTCGCATTTGTCCCCTCGCCCTATAACCCATTTTAAGAAGAACGAGGCTTGTAGCGCGCACGCGCTCACGAGCGCGACGGATATGGTATTAGATCTTTCGGGATGCGCCCAGTTCGGCGCTATGCGATTTTGGCAGAAATGCTGAAAACTACCTAGGGCACGTTGCCTTGTCCCGGGCCCTATATGGATCGACTGTCCCAAAAATTTCACACGCGGCTGCGCCTGCGATGCAACGACAGGCGGGCCCTATCGTGGCCCGAGCCTCGCCGCAAGGTGGCGGATGGCAGCTCGCCGAACAGGGCACGGTATTCTGCGGCAAAACGCCCGAGGCCGCGAAACCCGTAGCGTCGCGCGACGGCCGATACGCTTGCCGGGTCGGGCTCTCCGTCGCGCAGGGTGCGATGCACCAGTTGCATCCGCCGGCGGCGAACTTCCTCGGTCGGGCCCATGCCGAGCTGTTCCTCGCAGCATTCACGCAGGGTTCACGCCGAGACGCCGAGCGCCGCGCAGATTTCCGCCATCCGGAGATACCGCTCCAGCTCAGTTTGCAGCAAAGCCTCGAAGCGGAGCGCGACGTTCTGGCGTTCACGCGTGGCGGGCGCAGCCTCGATCGCCGCGCCATTCGAGAGGCACTCGACCATGGCATCGATCGGTTGCTGCTCCAGCCCGTGCGCGGCTTCGGCGCCGATAAGCGCGTTCGACCGACTTTCGACCGCGCCGACGGCAGCCGAATGGAGGTGGTGCAGATGCCTGCCCATCGCCGGTCGAGGGCGCCACCACCGGGCGGCGGACGGGACGGCGAAGACGGCTCCGGTCAACGCACTGCCATGCCGAGCCAGCCCCGCGGCCGGCACCCAGATCGAGCTCCAGCGGCAGGGCCCCTCGGTTCGCGCGTGCAGACGTTGGCCCGCCCCGAGGGTCATGATCTCGGCCGCTCCGATCCTGATCCCGCCCGAGATCGGCGCGGGTCTATTGCCGCTCGGCAGCGAAACCAGGACCATGTCGGCCGGCGCCGCGACAAGGGCGATCCGCGGCAGGTGCTCCTCGGCAGCCGACAGCCGCAGGCGGTGCAGCGCGACCTGGGTCAGCCGCGCCCGGAACTCGCCCTGTCCGGTGACGAGCAGGCCGAGGCCGCCCTCCTCGCGTAAGGCAGCCTCGAAATCCTCCGGCTCGCTGAACACCGACGTGACGCTACCCGGCATTTCCTCGTCGCGATGGCGGTCCGGCCGTTTCCGGTTCGATCAGGAGGATGAGAAGAGCGGGACAACCCGACTATTCACTTTCGGCACCCGGTCCAGGCAAAAGACCAATTGCGTATAGATCGGGTGCTCGACCCAGAGCGTCCCATCCTGGTCGAAGGTGGCAATGCGCGCTTCCGGCGGCACGAACTGCGGGCTCGCCTGGTCAGTGGTCGCGTGCACGAACTCGACGATCGCCTGCTTCGCCGGACCATCGTTCCATGCGGAGAGTGGATCGGTCTGCGCGAGAGCCTGCGTGCTGAGGACGAAACCCACAGCGGCCGCAAGCACGAAAGCCACGAGGAAGCGGACATGCAACTTCATGTTCGCCTCGTTGGAGGCGTAAATGGTCGCGTTCAGCCGACTTAGGCCCCCGCGGTCGCCTGGGCCTAGCAATAGTAAACGCCTGCTGCACAGCGGCGCGCGGTCCTTCGCGCGACGCCGGCATAACTCATCGGCGTTAGCGGGCGGCCGATAATGGCCTCCGCGGTTGAAATGAAGCTGCGGGCCCCTGGAACCTCGAATCGCTCGCCGAGTTCCAAGCAAATTGCGTAGATGATGATCGCCAGTAGCCCAACACCGATGCGCTTCAGCATGATCACTTTGCTCCCTTTGGCGAGAAAATAGCCGGTATATCATTAAGCTCGGGGACTTGGCCTGCAGTCAATTGCTTGGCGCCGGAAGGAATCTCCAATTTGAAACGATCGGAGGCGACCTCGGCGCCCGTTTTCCATCCCGTGATATCGATGCTGTATTGCGGCGATCCTGTAACCTTCTTGCTCGTGATGACATAACGGCAAGGGTAAGGGCGGGCTCCCTGGGCGATCCAGATCTGCCAGTCCCTCTTTTGTCCTAAAGGCAAGATGGTCGCACTCGACGCCATGGATCACACCGCTGCCGAGGTCCTTCGCGTCATTAACCTCCGGCATCAGCTCTTTGTAGGGATCGGACATCAGCAAATCGGCGGCTGGGACAGGCCGGTGGTACTTGTCCCGCAATACATCGACCAATTGGTCGATCGTGCCGGGCGCGTCGATTTGCGCATACAAGTTTGCATTCTTGCCGAGCAATGTCAGCGTCTTCCCGTCAAAGACCATCTCGACGTTTGCAAATCCGCCTGTACGCGTCGCGCGAAGCTTATCGGGGCGATCGAGAGTCACAGTGCCGGAACTTGCCAATCCAATCTTCTGCTGCTGAGTACTGACGATTTCGAGAGTCGTGTCATAATCGAACGATATCGCCTTTTGCCCGGCCAGATAGCCGGACATGGCCTTGAGCAGGCTTTTGGCATTCGCTTCATCGGCATGTGCAGCCGTTAGATGCGCGGTTCCAGCCGTCGCTGTGAGAGCAAAAACGGCTATCCATGTTTTTACGGCTCGTGCGACTTTCCTCAAGGTATATGGCATAAGCTCCTCCGTTGGTTATTCGACCCGGTGAAATCGCTCGCGCGCCATGTCCTCTATCCGCTTCTTTTCCTCGACCGCAATCGAGCGATAACAGGCGCTGTGGTGAGGAAAGGAGGCGGAAATTCTGCCCCCCAACCGCCGCGGCGACCGGATGACGCGCGACTGCGATCAGGCGCTCCTTTGCCAGCTCAAGTTATAGGCGCAACGCCCGAGCACCTGACCGCTGAGGACATTCCGGGTATCGATTTGTCCTTGGAAGGTTTGACCGACCCCCGAGCTCATCATCAAACCACCTTGCGGGGTGACGTACCCCTGGAAGGTCAGACCGATCGCTTGGAATTGTGCGAGACCGTTGGAGATTGTCACTGGCGGCAGCGAAGCTACAGTATAGTTCGGGCAGTTTACCGAAGCCGTACTTGCCCCCGGGGTAATCGAACCCCCAGCGACGTTTTGTACAGCAAGACCCGTGAACGTCCCGTCGAAGCCGCGCGTCGTATTGGCGGGTGATCCTGACGCGTAGCTGACCGGCGTCATGGCTTGTCCGGCAACGGCAGGTGGCGGAGATGGTTGCTGGACGCAAGCCGAGACTGCGAGGAGTGAAATCCCCAATAAGAATAACTGTTTCATTTGGTCCTCCTTGTGAAAGCATGCAGATGATCATTGACGGTCTCCCGAGGGTGCTCGCCGACACTGCGGCGAACTCTCCTCGTTATGTTCCCGCCCCGACGACATTCGGCGCCGAAACCAACCGCCCCACCGAGGGCGAGGTGCAGGAGAGCCTGGGCCCTCCTGCACTCCGCGGTAACGTGGGCAGCGGCTCGCCCGAAATGGTTGGGCAAACCCGGGATGGCGCGGGCGAGCGCAACGATCTGCCCGTGGATCGCACCGTCCTTCCCCCGCTCGGTTCCCACTAATTGCCCGTCGGCAGCGGGATGTTGATACCCTCCTTGGCGCCTTGGCGAGCATTTCTCGAACGTATTGGAACCGCTGATACTGTGTAAGAGTGATCGGTCCCGAATAACTCTCACTCTGTAGCTTGCGCGGTGGGTATTGCACGTAGGTTTTCATCAAATCCTTGATTGCCGCGCTGATGCTCACCAAGGTCCAGGTGTGCTCCGTATAGTTGTTCATGAAGATGTCATAACGCTCCTGCGGGTCTTGCCATAAATCGAATATCTGCGGCACCGTCGCGACATACATGTCGGCACCCTTCCACCCGAGGTTGGAGTCCACCGCCAACCCGCCGGTCGCAGCACCGTCGTCACCACGCAGGTTGAACACCGCCTTGTAGTTGCCGACCCGCGCCGCACCAGGGGTCAGCTCATTCTCGGTGAAGTAAAACCAGGAGTTACGCGCCGATTTTCCGGTGCCGAAGAGCGCCGGCGACATGTCGATGCTGTCAAAGATGATCGGCTGGTTCTCGCGATCCTTCTCCGGGAGCTTGACGCCGGCGACCGCGGCGAAGGTGGCCATCAGGTCGAGACCGCCGAGAATGTCGTAGTTCCTCGTACCGGCCGCGATCTTGCCGGGCATCCACGCGAGAGCGGGGACGCGGTTACCGCCCTCCCGCACCGTTCCCTTGGTGCCGCGGAACGGCGTGTAGCCCGCATCGGGGTAGACGTCCTGCCAGGCGCCGTTGTCGGTGGTGAAAAAGACCAGCGTATTCTTGTCGAAACCGAGCGCGCGCACCTTGTCCATGATCCGGCTGACCCGCGAGTCGAGCTCGACGACCGAATCCGCGAATTTGCTCTTTGAGAGTGACTTCCCAATGTATTCGGGCGCTGGCAGGTTTGGCTGGTGCACCTTCATGAAGTTGATGCTCATGAAGAACGGCGCGCCGGCCTGCGCCGCGCGGTCGAGATAGTCGAGCGAAGCCTTCTCGACGTATTCGTCAAAGAAAGGTATCCCGACAACGCCTTGCGCGGGCGTGTTGACGTACTGGCCGTTGATCTTGAAATCCTCGTGCGGCGTCTCGCCTGCGTTACCAGACATCGCACCCTTGGTGACCCGTTGAAACATCGCGCGCAATTCCGGGCTCATGTCCGGAAACCAGGTCGGGTCGGCATAGGTGTAGGCGTTGAGATGATAGAGCCCGGCGTATTTCATCTCGTCGTAGCCCTGCGCGTTGGGCAACGCATAGTCGGCCTCGCCGAGGTGCCACTTGCCGGCAAAGAAGGTCTTGTACCCGCCCAGCTTAAGCACCGATCCCAGGGTCCACTCGGCCGCGGGAAGGCCGCCGCCCTGGCCCTGAAAGGAAACCGTCGTCATGCCGCTGCGGTTCGGGATGCGGCCGGTCTGAATCGCGGCCCTCCCCGGTGTACAGCTCGGCTGGGCATAAAATGAAAAAAGCGTCATGCCCTCGTTCGCTAGTCGATCGATGCCCGGTGTCGGCATCCCACGACCTTCGCCGCCACCATAAGGGCCGGTGTCGCCATAGCCGAGGTCGTCGGCCACGATCAGCATGATGTTGGGTTTCGTCTGTTGCGCCTGCGCCGGACCGACAAGCGCGGTTATAATGGTCAGCAAGAGCCCAGCGCTGATCACGCCGAGCGCCCGCCGATTGGGGTTTCCGACTTTCATCTGTCATCTCCAGTTGTCAGCCATCTGTCAGAGATGCCGGCAGCAGCCGAGCACTCGACCACTTGGCCCGCTATTACGCCGACTCTGCGCAAACCCGTGAGGAATGTTGGTCCGCATCGAGGAGGCGCCACCGCTCCGGCCAGCGACAAAATAGGGTTGCAAGCCACATTCATTTTCGCGCCGCCGGAAAGAGAAAGCTTTCGGGTTCGAGTTCGGGCATGACAGCCGACCGCGTGATCGCAGCGCTGTTCATAAGCGGCAGCAGCGGCGGCTGATTGGACCGGCTTGCGGTCCTGGTTGAGATCCTTGCGAAAATGTTCCTCGCTGGGCGGGCATGCGCGCGCTCCGACCAGATGATGCGGTCGAGATGCTCCTGCTTGCAGATGATTTCCTGGAGTATTCACGGCGATGGACAGCAGGGTTGGCGATGATGGCGACGGCGAAAAACCACTTGGCGGCGTGCAGAAACCACCGGAGCGCTGCGAACAAGATCCAGATGACGGCGAGAGCGGCAAAGACCTCAGTCGCGCGGGCTGCTGTCGTTGCCCGGATCACGCCAATGCGGCGCGATATCGGCCGGGTGTCACCCCCATCTCACGGCGGAAAACTAATTTCAGTCGACATTTCCCGGACAGGAGCGCTTTTGGTGCCTTCGGACAATACGTGCGATCACGTATGCGAAGAACCGGGTGAATGCAGACTCAACCGGCATCCCCGTTACTGGTGCCAGGCGCCCTCAGAGCTATGAGTAGCCTGCCTCGCGGGGTGGCGACCGCTGGTCAGATGGCTCTGGTCGGCGAAGCCAACTTCCTGCGCGATCAAAGCAAGCGGTTGGTTGGTCTGGCGCATCAAGGTCTTCGCCCGTTCGAGCCGCCGCTGCATGACGTAACGCGCTGGCCCGACGCCGACCGCCTGGCTTGTGAAAAGAGCGGCTGAAGTGATGGGGCTGAGACAGGCCACTCCAGGGAGATCCGCCAGGGTCAACCGGTCACGGTATTGGGCGGATCTTTTTCAACCAAACTACCGGCTTGGATAACGCATCTGCAGCCGCGACGCCGCCGCAAATAATGTTTCCACACGGTCGGCATGAATCATGCGACACACAAAGCCTGTGATAAAATCTAAGAAAATGGTGAATTCGGCACCGGGGCGCCCTGTCACGGGAGGCTGCGGATGACCGAGCTCAAGATCGTCGCACGGCGGTTGCGCTCCTCCTCCTCTGCTTTGCCGATCCTAGCGATTATTTGGTCCGCACGGGCGATCAGGGCGGCGCGCAGTTCCGTCTGATTAACCTTCAGACGCATGACCCCCTGGCCCCAGGTCAGTTTGTGTTGCACGAGCATAACGTAAACTGCGTCGTCATTGTCCCTCGCCTTCTCGATGATCGGCCCGAAGCTTGGGAGCGTGGCGTAGGTCACCGTCAGCAGTCGCTCCCGGCAGGCGCCGAGATCCCGGGTCCAGGCATCGAGTGCCGCGATCTCGTCGCTGGTGGCGAGATGCGGATCGATCATTTGCGGCAGGCTTGCTCCAGCGATGTCGGCCAGGGGCATGCGTACATCGAGGCCGGCATACCGCTGATTGCGGGCCGCAGCCGTGCGACAGTTGACGGCCTCCTGGACCGTCGCCCGAAACCGCTCAATGTCATCCTCCCCCGTCTGCGTGTATGAGCGCCCGGGAAAGACCGTACATGCTGCCAAAGCCAACGTCGCCGTCGCAAAGCCCGAGAATCGCAACAGGGCAATCATGTTCGCCTATTCGGTACATGACGTATTTTCTGCGGGTCTGTGTGCCACAGCTGATGCAATTTGGTCTCGTCGTCCGAGCTCAGGTTGCACCATCCCAGTTCGATATCAGCGCGCTCGATCTTGCCGGTGAACCAGACGGGGTGCTCGCCTTTTCTGTCCGCTGTCCCACCGCCGGCTGCATCAACAGCAAATCAACCGCGACAGACACCGCGGCAAACAATCGCAATGCGGACTGCACGATCTCCCCCCCTCACGGGCAGGGCCGCCAAGGGCAGCCCCGGCAGCGAGCAGGCGATAGCCTAATGTAGCCGCGGTTAATAGCCGTATGGATAATACTGATAGGGTGGCGGCGGCGGATAATAGGCGGAGGAAGCGGCCGCGGCGCTGGTAGCCATCGCCGTCACACCTGCGCCCACTGCGACGCCGGCGGCAACACCGCCCCAGTTGGGCCCATAGTTTCCAACCGAGACGTTCCGGTTCACAGAGACGTTCCGGTTGACATTACGGTTCACGGAGACGTCGCGGTGAAAGTTGGCGCTGTTGAAGTTGCTTCGGTTGATGCTGGCTCGGTTCACATTGGCCCGGTTCACCCGGGCGCCACCGCCGCGATGCTGCACCAGCACCAAATTCGCGTCGCCCTGTGCTTGAGCCGCGAGGTCGCCTGCCACTATTCCGGCCCAGCCGAAAGGCGGGGCAGCCGATACGTGCGCAGCCATCAGTACGGCCGGCACAAAGCACATCAGTAGCTTCTTCATGACACGGCTCTTCACTTGGTGAGGTATTTGGCCTGGATTTCCTTCCAGCCGTCGATCGACTGGGTGCAACCAGCCTTGTCGAACGGGTGGCCGGAGCCGTAGCCGACGGCGCCGACATAGTTGAAGGCGGCTTTGAGGCCGAAGTGGATCGCGATCTTGTTGGCCAGCTCCATCGCCTCGGCAATCTTGGCCTGCCTTTCCGCATCAGCCGAGCACTCGACCACTTGGCCTGCCATCACGCCGACTCTGCGCAGACC
>Ga0074045_10004321_pt1 | contig 12604 bp, 14 predicted proteins | sample BogForMeECP23OM2_FD_94442 | JGI IMG/M metagenome (GOLD analysis project Ga0074045, IMG submission 94442) | Bog forest soil microbial communities from Calvert Island, British Columbia, Canada - Bog Forest MetaG ECP23OM2 | ecosystem: Environmental > Terrestrial > Soil > Wetlands ...
CCGTCTTCGGACAATACTTGCCTTTGCCGTAATCGGCCCCTAACGAGGTGCCGATGCGGGCCATTTCGGCCAGTTCCTTGGGGTCGCTGGGCGCCGGCGCCGGCACGGCGGCCGAGAGCTTCAGCAGGAGCATCTTGCGAGCCAGCACGTCGGGCAGCTTCAGGCTGTCGTAACGCGTGGCTCTCTTCGCTAACTCCGTGGTGACTCCGATCAACACTTCGTCGGCATCGGCCGCTATCTGTTCGGTGTCATCGGTGATGAAGTTGGCCTGCACCCATGCGGCGCGGCTGTCCTTCACCGTGAGGTCTTGCAGCCGAATTTCGGCATCGTGAATGAATTGTTCCGCCTCGGCAACGGTCGGCGGGCCCAAATGGGTCGTGGGGTGCGGATCGGTTATCGCGGTTTGGGCATTCATGAGAGCACCAGAGAGAATCAGCACCAGAATGAATATTGTGATGAGAATGAACAGCCGGACGGCTTTGCGCATGGGCTGGCAACCTCCGGGAGAACATTGTATATGGCGAGGAAGCCGCTGTTCGCCTTTGGTTGTTCGCGATTCGCTTCTCGCCTTTGGATTTCCCCGATTCCCTGCTGTCATCCCGAGCGAGCGACCCTGGGTTTGGGCGCGAGTCGAGGGATCTGCGGTTTCCTGGAGTTCAAAACTTCTTCGGCGTGATGCGATCCGCCCCAACGTATGGTCGCAGCACTTCCGGAATCAGCACGCTGCCATCCGCCTGTTGGTAGTTCTCAACAATCGCCACCCATGTGCGCCCGATTGCGAGTCCGCTGCCGTTGAGCGTGTGCACCAGTTCCGTCTTCTTGCCGCCTTCAGGGCGATAGCGGATGTTCGCCCGTCGCGCCTGGAAGTCCGTAAAGTTCGAGCAGGACGAGATCTCGCGAAACAATCCCTGTCCCGGCAACCAGACCTCGATGTCGTAGGTCTTGGCCGCCGAGAAACCCAGGTCTGCGGTACACAATGCAACCGTGCGGTAGTGCAGCCCCAGCCTTTGCAGCACCTGCTCGGCATCGCGCGTGAGCTTCTCGTGTTCTTCCCACGACTGCTCTGGCTTGGCGAACTTCACGAGCTCGACTTTTTGAAACTGGTGTTGGCGAATGATGCCTCGCACATCCTTGCCGTACGAACCGGCCTCGCTGCGGAAGCACGGCGTGTACGCGGTGAGCGAAATCGGCAGGCGCGCGCCGTCGAGCGTTTCGTCGCGGTAAAGATTGGTCACCGGAACTTCGGCGGTAGGAATAAGGTACAGGTTCTTGTCGCCATGGGGCACTTTGAATAGATCGGCCTCAAACTTGGGCAACTGTCCGGTGCCGTACATCGAGTCGGCATTCACCAGGAACGGCGGCAACACCTCGGTGTAGCCGTGCTCGCGCGTATGCAGGTCGAGCATGAAGTTCATGAGCGCACGCTCCAGCTTCGCCCCGAGGTCCCAATAGACTGCGAAACGCGCTCCTGTGATCTTGGCCGCGCGTTCCAGATCGAGCACGCCGAGTTCTTCGCCGAGTTCCCAGTGCGGCTTGGGGGTGAAATCAAACTGTGGGGGAGTTCCCCAGCGTCGCACCTCGACGTTGTCTTTGGCGCTTTTGCCGACAGGAACGCTCTCGTGCGGCAAGTTGGGAATGCCCGTTAATAAGTCGCGCAACTTTGCATCGCACGCAGTAGCGCGCTCGTCCGCCTGAGCAATCTTCTCTTTCAGCTCTTTCTGTTCCTGGAGGTTCGCGGCGGTGTCCTGCTTCTCCCTTTTCAGCCGCTGGAACTCCTCAACCAGCTTGTTACGCCGGGCCTTCATGGTCTCAGCTTCGGTGATGGCGGCGCGCCGCTCGGAGTCAATCTCCCAAAAATCTCTGAGGATGGCAGAGTCCATGCCGCGCTGGCGCAGTTTTTCTTCGACAAGTGGCAGATGATCGCGTACAAAGGCTAGGTCGAGCATAAGAGATCAGGTTACTCCAACCTCGACAAGCGCAACAAAGCAGCATGTATCAAAGCGCGATTGGCGAGTCGCGTTGCGGTCGGAAAAGCAACGATACAGCGCGGCTTAGCATCTTAGTCTAAGATGCCACTTCGTACCAGCGATCATGTCCAAAGCCAGAATCCTGACGATGCCTGCCATGCCCGGCGCGACGTGGGTGCGCCGCAGCCGCGAGGGTGACCCGCGTTATATTGAAGGGCAGCGCCTCCTCGTCAAGGCTATCCGCTACCTGGTGCAGAGCGATCCCGCGGAAAATCTGCCGGCCGTCGAGTTGCTCACCGAGCATTTCTGCACGAAATTCCGCATGAGCGACAAACCCGCGGTATTGCAGACGCAGTTGTAGTTTCTAGGTCTTCCGAGGCACTGATTCAAAATCCTGCTGCTTGCTGGCCAACTGCGCATGCCACTGGGCTGCGGCTTGGATGAAGGCATGAAACAAGGCGCGCGAGGCTGCGTCGTCCTCATAGGTGCGCTCGGGATGCCACTGCACTCCGAGCACAAAGTGATCGGGCGCAGTTCCTTCCACCGCTTCTTTCACCCCGTCCTCCGGACACCACGCTACCAGCCGCAATCCGTCACCGAGCACATCCGGCGCCTGGTGATGGCTGGAGTTCACGGGCATAGCAATGGCATCGCCCTCAGGCAGGGCCCCCGCATCCCGCAGAATCGCCGCCAGCTTGGACCGCGGTTCCACTCGCACCTGATGCGCCTGGGCAACTTTGCGCCCCGCCTCGTGCTTCACTCCCCCAGGAAGTTCCTGGTCGAGCGTACCCGTGCGCCAAACGTTGAGCGATTGCAGCCCATAGCAGATGCCAAAGACGGGCTTCCGCATGTTGTAAGCGTCCTGCAGCAGCAATTCGTCGGCGTTGTCGCGAAGGGCGTCCGCGGATGCCGTCTTGGGACGCCGCGTCGCAGCGTATTTTTCCGGATCGACGTCGGCCGGACTGCCGGGCAGCAGCACGCCATCGCAAAGCTTTACCGCCTGCGCAATCTCCGAGTTCGTGGCCTTAACATCGATGATGACGGGCTCGCCTCCCGCCGCCCGTACTGCGCGCTCGTACTGCGGTAGTGCTCGCCATACATAGTCCTGCCGCTTCGAGTTCGGCACCGGAATGGCAATGCGAGGTTTCATGGTTTCAGCGCGCCTTCCGAGCGCGAGTTGTACATCTCCGCAATCGCGTCCCGCACCTGTGATGCCAGCTTGTCCATGTCGCGCAGCCGCATACCCGTGGTGGCAATCGGCTGGCCGATGATCATCGCCACCTCTCCCGGCAACACATGGAAGCTGTTCATCGGCAGCAGTTCGTACGTCCCCACAATTGCGACCGGCACCACCGGCACTTGTTCCGCGATGGCGGCGAAGAACGCGCCCCCCATGAACGGCTGCAACTGGCCGTTCGGCGAGCGGCCGCCTTCCGGAAACACCATCAGCGGCAGGCCCTTGCGCAAAGTTCTGCCCGCGCGCTTCAGGCTTCCCACCGAGGCGTGCGCATCGCCAAGAACAATGGGGATCTGGCCGGAGCGTTTCAAGTGCCAGCCCAACATCGGGTAGCGGAAGAGCTCCTTTTTCGCCATGATGCGGAACTGTCCAGGAATCTCGGCCAATAGCACCGGTATGTCCAACGCCGAAAGGTGATTCGCGGCGTAAACCCCGGGTCGCGCCGGGTCGATGTTTTCCAGCCCCTCGACGTGGACTGGGATCGGCCCCGTCTTCAGGATCATGCGTGCCCAAAGGCGCGCAAACCAGTGCTGCACGCGTCCGCTGGAGTCGAACAGCGACGACAGCAGCGACAGGATTCCCAGCACAAACGTGTAGAGATATACCAGCGGCACATACACGAAATACGAACGCAGGCGCGTGAACAGAGTGCCCCTTCGTTGTTCGCTCGTCGCCGCTTCTTGTGCCTGTGTATTCATCACATCACGCCTGCAAGCCAATCAGGGTCATAGCCTCGCCGACCAGGAAAATCGAGCCAGTCACGACAATCACTCCCTCCGGTTTGGTCAATTCGCGCGCCCGGGCCAGCGCCATCGGCACAGTCTCCTCCGCGTAGAGCGGGACCCCTGTGTGCGAGGCCGCCTGCAACAACTCGTTGGGCGTCGCCGCGCGGGGGTTGGCAACATGCGTCACCACGACCTGATCAGCCAGAGGAAATAAAATCTCCGCGATCTCCTGCAGAGGCTTGTCGCGCATGGCGGCGAAGACGAAGGTCAGCTCGCGGTCGGGAAAATTCTCCGACAGCGCTGATCGTAAAGCCCATGCGCCCGCAGGGTTGTGCGCCACGTCGAGCACTATTTCGCGTTGATGCGTCGCGGCCGACGGCGGCAGCACATGGAAGCGGCCCGGCCAGTGCGTTTCGCGGATGCCCTGCTCGAGCTGCTTCGGAGTTACCTTGAAGCCGAACTGCGCCAGTTCCTCGGCAGTAGCGATTGCCAATGCGACGTTGCGCAACTGATGCCGCCCGGCGAGCGGTGAGTCCACTGCAATCTCTTCGCCCATCACCGTCAGCGGGTAACGATTGCGCCCCGCCACCGGAAGCGCGCGTCCGGCGAGATAGGTCGCGGCCCCAGGCGAAACCGGCGGAACATATTGCGCGGCGCTAACCCCGTGCGCATTCTTCTCCAGAATGGCGTGCCCGATCACGTCGTTTGCCTGCGGATGCTGCGGCAATGTAACGACCAGGCCGTTGGCGCGAATGATGCCCGCCTTCTCGCCTGCAATCTCGGTGATTGTGTTGCCGAGATACTTCTCATGATCGAGCGCGATATCGGCAATGACCGAGATCAGGGGCTCGACGATGTTGGTTGCGTCAAGGCGCCCCCCCATGCCGACTTCGAGCACTGCGATCTCGACGCCAACGCTGGCGAAATACTCGAAGGCCATCGCGGTCAGCATCTCGAAGAAGCTGGGATGCCAGGGCAACCTGCTGGAGTGAAGCAGTTGTTGCGCCGTGCGCTCGACGCGCTCATGAATCGCGCCGAATTCCACATCGCTGATGGCTTCTCCGTTTACGCGAATGCGTTCATTGATGCGCACCAGGTGCGGCGAGCTGTAAAGCGCGGTCCTGTATCCCGCGACCCGCAGAATGGACGAGAGCGTCGCCGCGGTCGAGCCTTTGCCGTTCGTCCCGGCGATGAGCACGCTGGCGAAACGACGCTCGGGATGACCGAGCGCCTCCAGCATCTCGCGCACGTATGCCAGATCGAACTTGTGGACTGGCGTGCTCGCCAACTCGTGTCCAAGCGCATAGAGCTGCTGCACGGTAACTTGGTAAGACATATGGAATAATCAGATTACATCAATTGGAAATGGACGCACGGTGGTAAGCACACAGCGGTCAAACCCCAAGTTGGATGGAATCGAAAGGAAGCGAGTTTGGCGATTGTCTTCAAGAAACGGCCCGGTCTGGTGGCCTACATCACCTGCGGCGATCCCGACCTTGACACTTCGCGCGAAGTGGCGCTGGCAGCCTTCCAAGCAGGCGCTGATGTAGTCGAGTTGGGCGTGCCCTTCAGCGATCCAGTAGCAGATGGGCCGGTGATCCAGCGGGCCAGCGAACGCGCGCTGAAGCATGGAACAAATCTGAGCGGCGTGCTCGCCATGGCAAAGCAGATCCGCGAGCAGTCGAACGCCGGCCTCATCATCTTCTCCTATCTCAATCCCGTCCTGCAGTTCGGGTTGGAGAAGTTCTGCGCCGCTGCTGCCGAAGCTGGGGTTGACGGCGCGCTGCTGACCGATCTTCCGGTGGAAGAAGCCGGTGAATACCTCAAAGCCATGAAGGCGCACAAGCTTGCGCCAGTATTTCTGGCAGCGCCCACGAGCACCGAGCAGCGATTGCGGGACGCCGGAAGACATTCGCGCGCCTTCGTGTATGCGATTTCGCGCACCGGGATTACGGGCACCCGTCAGGAGTTGGCGGGCGATGCGCGCTCGCTGGTTGAGCGGCTGCGAACTCTTACTAAACTGCCGATTGCAGTCGGATTCGGCGTCTCGACTCCAGAGCAGTTCGCCGAGGTGGGCACTTTCGCGGACGCGGCAGTGGTTGGGAGTGCGATCGTGCAGAGGATCGAACAGAATCCGGGACATGAGGCGACGGCCGTCTCAGAATTCTTGTCTTCCCTCACAGGAGCGGCACAACCGGCCCGAGCCATTGGTTAGGTTCGCGGGATAGGAAGGGCTCGTAAGGCAGAAGGGCAATGGACATCGCGGACTGGCGCAAGAAGATCGACGATCTGGACCGCAGGCTGGTGCAGTTGCTGAACGAGCGGGCGCAATGCGCTCACGAAATCGGCAAGCTGAAGCGAAACTCGGGAATGCCCATCTACGAGCCGGACCGCGAGAAGATCATCTTCGAGAACATCAAGCGCCAGAATTCGGGGCCGTTGTCAGAGATGCAATTGCGCATCGTGTACGAACGGCTGGTGGACGTGATGCGACAAATTCAGCGCGAAGAAATGATGCCTGAGCCGCAGGCTGAAGGAGAGAGCACCGAACTCGAGCCGAACGATTAGGAGCTACCAGGACATATTTTTGAGGTTATAGGGGTTCCTTCGACTCGTCCGTGCCAAGTCCCCGAACAACGCGACGCGGCCTCGCTCAGGATGACAGAGCGAAAGGTGTCGAGCAAAGAGCGAATCATGATTGTTGCGATGTTGGAAACCGCGGGCGAAGACCAGATCCAGAGTGTCATTGATCACCTGGTAAAAATGGGCTTCGAGGTACACCGCAGCACCGGTGCGAGGCAGACCGTACTGGGCGCGGTGGGCCGCCGCATTGACTTCGACATCCGCGACATCGAAGTGCTTTCCGGCGTTCATCACGTGCACCGCATCAGTTCGCCGTACAAGCTGGTGGGGCGAAGCTTTCGTCCTGACGGCACCACGGTCAGGTTGCCCAACGGAGTGGAAGTCGGCGGCAAGGAAGTGGTGGTGATGGCTGGCCCATGCTCGGTCGAATCGCAGGAACAACTCTTTACTGCTGCCGACGTGGTGAGCAAAGCAGGCGCGAAAGTCTTGCGGGGCGGTGCTTTCAAGCCGCGCAGTTCGCCCTACACCTTTCAGGGTCTTGGGTTGGAGGCGCTGAAGCTGCTGCGTGAATCCGGCGACCGCTATGGGCTGATGGTGATCAGCGAGGTCATGGAGATATCGCAGATCGAGCTGATGCTGCCCTACATCGACATCTTCCAGGTGGGTGCACGCAACATGCAGAACTTCAACCTGCTGCGCGAACTGGGCAAGGTCCGCAAGCCGGTGCTTCTGAAGCGGGGCATCGCCGCCACCATCGAAGAACTGCTGCTCTCGGCTGAATACATCATGTCGGGCGGCAACTATCAGGTTATCTTGTGCGAACGGGGCATTCGGACCTTCGAGACCTATACGCGGAACACGCTTGATATCTCGGCGATTCCGATCGTGCACAAGCTGTCGCACCTGCCGATTACCTCTGACCCTTCGCATGGGACCGGATTGCGCGACAAGGTTGCGCCCATGGCGTGTGCCTCGCTCGCAGCCGGCGCTGATGCACTGCTAATCGAAGTGCATCCTTCGCCCGACCAGGCACTATCGGACGGTGCACAGTCGCTTTTTCCGCAACAATTCGTGGAACTGATGGACCAGTTGCGCATGATTGCTCCCGCGGTGGGAAGGACGATCGGATAGCTCCAACTCTCTCTCCATGGCGATTCGGCAGATCACGATTGTAGGAACCGGCCTGATCGGCGGCTCGCTCGGACTCGCTCTCCGGCAGCGGGGATTCGAGGGGACAGTCGTGGGCTGCGACAAACCCGAGGTGCTGGACACAGCCATAACGCGCGGCGCGATTGATCGCGGTGGCACCGACATCAAGGAAGCGGTACTGGGCAGCGACGTCGTCGTCTTCGCAACACCGGTTGGCGCTATTCTTTCGCTGTTCGAGAAACTCGCGCCGACACTTCCCCCGACCACGCTGATCACTGATACCGGCAGCACCAAGGGAGAGTTCATCAAACGTGCGCGTCTGGTGTGTGGCGCATCAGCAGCGGAGCGCGTACTACCAGGCCATCCGTTGGCCGGCAAAGAGCACGGTGGGATTGAGAATGCAGAGCCCGATTTGTTTCGCAACGCCGCCTGGCTGGTCACCCCAATCGGCGTGAACAGGCCATACACGGCGCGGCAGCAGGAGTATGTCGATTTGCTGCAATCCATCGGAGCTCGCGTTATCGCGGTTGATCCGGAACGGCATGATCGGCTCTGCGCGTGGATCAGTCAGTTGCCGCAGATGATTTCGACGGCGCTGGCGTCGCTTCTGCGGGACGAGTTCGGCGACGACGAAGCTGCCTTACGAATCGGCGGCCGCGCGCTACGGGAGATGACGCGGATCGCGCACAGCCCTTATTCGATGTGGCGTGATATAGCGCTAACCAACAGCCAGAATCTGGAAGAGGCGCTGCTGCACTTCGAGCAGCAACTGGCACACCTGCGGGAAAACTTGCGCGGGCCCGGCCTGCGAGAGCTGTTCGAGAGCGCCAACCAGTTTGGGGAAAAGCGGTAGTCAGTTGTCAGTGGTCAGCAAACCGGTCTTTTTGCACCGAGACAATCCGCCTCGGTACAATCGCCCGTCGGAACAAAATATTATGGCGATGAATAAGGTAGTTGCAAATGCAGACGAGGCCATTCGTGACATCAAGGATGGCGACACCCTCATGCTCGGAGGCTTCGGGCTGTGCGGCATTCCGGAAAACCTCATCCGTGCTCTGGTAAAGAAAGGCGTGAAAGGCCTGCACACCATCAGCAACAATGTGGGAATTGATGACGCCGGATTGGGGCTGATGCTCGCAGCCGGACAGATCAAATCGCACAAGGGAAGCTACGTCGGCGAGAACCGGTTGCTGGAAGAGATGGTGCTGACCGGCAGGATTGATCTGGAGCTGATTCCGCAGGGCACCTTAGCCGAGCGCATTCGCGCCGGCGGGGCAGGGATTCCGGCGTTCTATACGCCCGCGGGATTCGGCACAGTGGTCGCCGAAGGCAAGGAGACGCGCGAATTTGGTGGGCGTCCGTATGTGCTGGAGCGCGCGTTGACGGCGGACTTCGCGCTTATCAAGGCCTGGAAGGGCGACCGCTGGGGCAACCTTGTCTATCGCAAGACAGCGCAGAACTTCAATCCCATGATGGCGACTGCCGCGAAAATAACCATCGCCGAAGTCGAGCATCTGGTAGAGCCCGGCGAGATCGAACCCGATCAGGTCCACACACCCAGCGTTTACGTGCAGCGGATCTTCCAGGGGACGGGTTACGAGAAGCGCATCGAGCGGCGAACGGTGCGAAAAGCATAATTGCGCAAGGTCGAAATCAGGAGAGAGGACAATGGCAACGCCTCCGAAAGTTGACAAGCAGAAGGACGTAGAAAAGCGCGACCGCATCGTGCGCCGCGTAGCTCGCGAGTTGCGCGACGGCTTCTATGTGAACCTCGGCATTGGCATGCCCACTCTGGTGGCGAATTGCGTCCCACCGGGTATGGAAGTGGTACTGCAAAGCGAGAACGGCATGCTGGGCGTCGGGCCCTATCCTCTGCAAGGCACGGAAGATGCAGACCTGATCAATGCCGGAAAAGAAACCGTGACGGAGATTCCCGGCACGGCGTTCTTCTCCAGCGCCGAATCGTTCGCCATGATTCGCGGCGGTCACGTTGACCTGAGCGTGCTGGGCGCTATGGAAGTGGATGAAGAAGGCAACCTCGCCAACTGGATGATTCCCGGCAAGATGGTCAAAGGCATGGGCGGCGCTATGGACCTTGTAGCGAGCGCTCGGCGGGTCATCGTGGCCATGGAACACACGACGCGGGACGGCGCGCCGAAAATCCTGAAACGTTGCACTTTGCCCATCACTGGGCTACGCGTGGTGCACACCATAGCGACCGAAATGGCGTGGATTCGGGTAACCCGGAGCGGTTTGGTACTGGACGAGATCGCGCCCGGACTAACCCCGGACGACGTTCAGCGCGTGACCGATGCGCCTCTCATCATCAGTCCCGAACTGAAACCGATGACTTCATAAGGGCCGATGAGGGTTTGCGGCCCAATTCCCAAATTGGAACCCCACGTGCCAACGCGTCACAACTGCTCTGTGACGCATGTCGCTGACCAAACCCGCACATACGGGCCACAATAGCTTGTAGTAGCAAGCGATCACGCAAATTGAAAGAAGGCTATTATGCGCTTACTTAACGTGTGTCTGGCGGTCCTGGTACTGGTGTTTTCGGTTACTGTAGCCGCGCAGACAACTTCCAGCTCACAATCATCCGCTTCGCCACAGGCGAGCAAGCCCGAGGTTAAGAAGGTTCCGCCACCCTACACCGATCCATCCTCCGGAAAAGAGATGTACGTAGCGTATTGCGCGTCGTGCCACGGCGCCGACGGCAAGGGCAATGGCCCGGCAGCGCCAGCATTGAAAACGCCACCTACCGACCTTGCTCAACTCGCGGCCAAGAATGGCGGCAATTTTCCTGACGCACAGATCATGCAGGTCATTAAAGGCGACTCCATGACCGCCGCGCACGGGAACAAAGAGATGCCGGTCTGGGGGCCCGTATTCATGCAGATGGGTGGGCATGACACAGCCCAGGTGCAATTACGGATCCGCAATCTGACGAAGTATCTGGCGTCGATCCAGGCAAAGTAGCTCAATCCGCAGAGACGGCCTGTGGGCCGCAATGCTCGCTGAGTTCTCAGCGCTGGTTGGCGATTTGGATTGCGGCTTTCGTGCATGCGGAGAGCTGTTCTCGAATGGCAATGCCGATCCGTACAGCTCTCATCAATGTTAGGATTTTGGCTAAACTGTAATAGCAGACGCTCATCCGGTGCGTTGACACTCAGCCTTGAGGCCTGTTAGTTTTAGTAGTTCTAGTAGCAGCCCTGCGCCCGCAGTGCGTCTTCAGCAGTAGGCATTCACGAACACACAATGGACACCACTCTCAGGCAAGTAGGCGAATTACTGCTCGGAGCCATTCCGACCATAGTTCTTCTTCTGCTGCTCTATGCCATCTACACCTTGCTGGTGCGCAAGCCGCTAGTACGGATATTGGAGCAGCGCCGCGAGCGCACTGAAGGAGCCATCCTGAAAGCGCGCGCTGATGTGGCAGCCGCCGAGGCGAAGACCCATGATTATGAGCAGCGCTTGCGGGAAGCCCGGCTGGTGATCTTTAAGGCGCAGGAAACGCGCCGGCAGCAGGCACAACAGGCCCGTGCCGAAGCTCTGGCGGAAGCGCGCGCCCGGGCGCAGCAGCAAGTCCGCGAGGCTGCCGCTGCTCTTGAGCAGGACATGGCGGCAGCGCGGAGCGGGTTGCAAGCTGAAGTTGATAAACTCGCATCCGAGATCATACGTACCATTTTGAGACCAGCAGGTGGGTCTCCCGCGATTGGCGGTCAACCGTGATACAAACGAAGACGCGCCGCCTGGCTGTGTGCCTCTTGTGGATTTGCCTTGGTCTTGGCATGGCTGTTGCGCAGGAACAAGGGGCATCCTCTTCGTCCTCGGCAGCCCAGTCCGCACAGACGTCCAAGTCCGACCAGCAAGGCCAATCTTCGGCCGCCCAACAGAATCCGCCCCAGAATCCCAATGCTGAGTTCGGAGCAGAGCTCTCGAAGGCGTCCAAAGAGGCTACCGAGGAAGCCGGCAAGCGAGATGCAAAGGTCGATATGGAACTGAAGGCGGAGCATTCCCCGGTGATGACCTGGATCGCGCGCCTCATCAAGGTCAGCCCGGAGACCGCCTATTGGATCTCGCTGATCATCAACTTCGGGATCCTTGTCTTTTTCTTCTGGATGCTGTTGAAGGCGAAGGTTCCGCAGATGTTCCGCGACCGCACGGCAATTATTCAGAAGGGCATTCGGGAGGCGCAGGCTGCGAGCGCCGAGGCATCACGACGCTTGAAGGATATCGAGGCGCGGCTGGCAAAGCTTGACGTCGAAGTTGGGCAGATTCGGGCCTCGGCCGAGAGCGATGCTGCTGCCGAAGAAGCTCGTATCCGCGAGGCTGCGGAAGAAGACAAACGCAAGGTCGTGCAGGCCGCCGAAACGGAGATTGCTGCCATCGCGCGTAATGCCCGCCGCGAATTGAAGAGCTACGCTGCGACGCTAGCGGTTGATATGGCATCGCGGAAGATCCGAGTGGATGAACACACCGATCAAGCGCTGGTGCGCGAGTTCGTCCACGAACTTGGAAAGGACGGCAAGTAAGCATGGCCGCGGTTTCCAGCCGTTACGCCCGAGCTCTGGTCGAAGTCGTCGTCGAACAGCGGCTTGACGCCAATGTTGCACGGGAGCAGTTGAACTCCATCGCGGAAGCGGTTCGCGAGAGCGTTGACTTGCGCCGAGTGTGGGAGTCGCCCGCAGTTCCCGCGGAACAGAAGCGCGCCGTGCTGGATGGCATCGTCGGCCAGATGAACGCCTTCAAGGCGATCCGGAATTTCATCGCGGTGATCATTGATCACCGGCGGATCCCGATGCTGGATGACATCGTGCGCCAGTTCGCGGTTGAACTCGACGCACAGTTGGGATTTGTGGAGGCTGAAATCTCTAGCGCCCGTCAGCTTTCGGCGGAAGAGAAACGGGAGCTGGAATCGCAGGTTGAACGCTTGACCA
>Ga0074045_10004322_pt1 | contig 12603 bp, 9 predicted proteins | sample BogForMeECP23OM2_FD_94442 | JGI IMG/M metagenome (GOLD analysis project Ga0074045, IMG submission 94442) | Bog forest soil microbial communities from Calvert Island, British Columbia, Canada - Bog Forest MetaG ECP23OM2 | ecosystem: Environmental > Terrestrial > Soil > Wetlands ...
CGGATACCGCGATGGCCGCGCCCGATGGCAGACTCGCCGTAGCGCGCGCGGATTAGTGCAATCACCGTATTCACAACTTCTTCCGACGTCCCGGCCGTGGCCGCCGTGCGTTGCGCCGTGCCGCGATAGTCTTCGCCCGGCTTTTGACCAAGCCGCCCTTGCGGCCATTTTCGCGATTGGCCCGCTGTTTGGCCGCGCTGCGGACGAGCCCACCCAACCGGCCAAGCGCCACGGCGTGAGGATTCTTGCCTTTGCGTTTCTTCATCCATCCGCTCCATCACTCCACCTCCGCGCCTTCGTCGAGACGCATCGCCCGCCCAATCTTACTATCGATACTAACTGCTTCGCTTCGTTATGTCAACACCGCGGCGATCATACATAGTTCGACGCATCTCGCCCCGCGTTGATGCAGTACGGAGGTGGACTCCGTTCACAATGTGCAGCAGGAGGTCCGCTGTCGCCGTTTTGTTTCGAGGTCCGCTGTCGCCGTTTTGTTTCCATGACAAACGGCGGAACTACACGTGGCCACACGGGGCTCCTGACTCCTGCCCCTTACTTCGAACCCTTCAGGAATCTCGGTCTTGGGCGTAGTAAGCCGACATGGAGTTGAGACCAGCCCGAGGAAAGCATAAGACCAAACACCAGTGTCCGTGGCCAAACGACCGACATCGCGTCACCGATAAGGCTAAGCAGCGGAATTTGCTCGGGCAAGTATGCGAATAGTCTTTAAGCAGGAACATCTCGCGTCATGGGTCAAGACGCTATTGATCCTGTCGGCGACAGCAGCGATAGCCGCAAACGCCCTGAACGCTCGTCCGGCGCTGGCTGCCAGCGCGAGCGAGATCAATCGGAATGTCACACAATCATTGACCACCCTCTATCATACGACTCCGGGTGCCAAGGCTTTAGCCGAGCAGGCAAAAGGCGTCCTGGTCTTTCCGAGCATCGTGAAGGGGGGCTTTATCGTAGCCGGCCAATATGGTGATGGCGCGTTGCGGAAACGGGGCAAGACCGTCGGCTACTATCGGTCACTCGCCCCGCTCGGTAGGGTTCCAGGCTGGGGCCCAGGCCTTCGGCTACGTACTGTTCTTCATGGATAATGCGTCCCTGAAATATCTCGACCAAAGCGGCGGCTGGGAACTCGGCACGGGCCCGTCATTGGTAGTGCTCGACAAGGGCTTCGCGAAGAACTTGTCGACGACCACGATGCGGAAGGGTGTTTACGCGTTCATCTTCGATCAAAAGGGACTGATGGGCGGAATCGGTATACAGGGCTCCAAGATCACCAGAATCAACCCCGATAATTAGCTGCGCGGAGAACAAGCGATCCTGACCGAACGGATGTTTCAACGGCTACGCGCACCTCTCACTGATGGCCATAGTTGGACCATCAGCTTTCCGCTATTGTGGACTCCTTTCGATAACGGTTCAGTTGAGTTCTTGCAGCCATCGATATCGTCTCGGCGGTAGCTTGCACGAATCAGAGGTGGATAAATGGCGTTCGTTGGCGAAGTGAAAAGGAGACTTGTCTTCGCTGTTCTGATCGGCTGCACCATCGTATTCACCCTACCATCGATGGACGGCTGTTCACGTGATGATAAAGCCCCTGGGGCCGCTGCGACCTCCGCACCACAGAACGTTGCTACAACCACGCCGACAGCTGCGGCTACGCCGGCGCCGCCAAGTCCGTCCCCGGCTCTCGGCCCGGCCCCGGGTGCGGCAGCCGCAGAACAGTTGCAGGAGCTCACATCGCCAATTGCGCTCTATCCCGATGTGCTGGTCGCGCAGATTCTCGCTGCCTCAACTTATCCAACCCAGATCGTCGAAGCATTTCGCTGGGCGGAACAAAATCCAAATCTTCATGGCGACCAACTCGCTGCAGCGGTGAATCCTCAACCTTGGGACCCGAGCGTCAAGTCACTCACCCAGTTCCCCCCCGTGTTGAAGACGATGAACGATAATCTCGCCTGGACCTCAGCTCTGGGCGAGGCTTACTTCAACCAACCGGCCGACGTAATGAATGCGATCCAGGCGCTGCGCAAGATGGCCACGGACGCCGGAACATTGAAGACGACCCCGCAGCAGACGGTCGAGGTGCGGCCGGCGCCTGCTCCCGAAGGCACCGCTGGCCCACAGCAGATAATAGTAATTCAACCGGCGCAGCCGAACGTCGTGTATGTCCCACAATACAACCCGCAGGCGGTGTATGGCGCGCCCGTTGCTCAACCGCCCGGTTACAGTGGTGCCCAGATGGCGGTAACCGGTTTGCTTTCCTTCGGTCTGGGGGTGGCAATGGGCGCGCTGATCAATGGGGGTAACAATGACTGGCACAGCGATTGGCGTGGCGGCTCGGTCCACTACAATCACAATGTCTATGTATCCACCACCAACGTTGTCCCTGCTCGCTACCCGGCGGGATACCCGGCCGGTTACCCGCGGCAAGTCCCCGTTAATCCTTATCCTCGCCCGCTTCCGTATGCAGGCGCGCGCCCTCCCTACAACGGTGCGGTACCAGTGACGCGACCGTATAACCCGGCAAATGCCAAGCAATATGCCGCCAATAATCCCAACCTGACAAAGCCTGCCTTCCCCAATCCGCACACTCTTCAGAGCAGTCCGGCTGCCTCTAACCTTCAGGCCAAAAAGGCCGGACCGAATCAGCCACAAACGTCTGCGAATCGATCATCAGTCAAAGCTGCGGCTAACCGGCCGGCAACTAATCCTAAGGCGAATTCCCTGAGCGGGTACGGCAAACCGGGGAATGCCGCGGCCGGAGGACGTACAAACGCTTTGGGCGGTGTCGAACCGGGAGGATTGGCGCAGGCGGCCAGTGGACGCGGAAAAGCCAGCCTTCAGGCCAACCAAGGTAATCCGCGACCAGCCGCTCGCCCCAAAGCGCAGGAGGCTTCGAAGAAGGCCGGCGGCGGCACCGGGGCTTCACCTCGTCGGAGAAACCAGTGACTTTTCTTGAAGGCAAACCGACATCACACTCAGGTTGCGAACACAAAAGGGGCTAATGGTGCTCAACTTGACAAATCTCGGGTCGCAGACCCAGCGCGTGTACTCGTGCTCCTGGCAGATAATTCTGGTCTTCATTTTTGCATTAGGCTCGACTATCGCATCCGCCGCGAGCGACACACAACAAACCTTCAGTTCGGCAGATGGGGCCGTCGGCGCGCTAGTGATGGCAGCCAAGACGGACGACATGAAAGCGCTAAACGCTATACTGGGTCCTGCCGCCGGGAAAATCCTCTCGTCCGGAGACCGGGTAGCGGACAACAACGCGCGGGAAAATTTCGTCAGACAGTATCAAGCAATGCACAGACTCGCTTATGACGACCAGGGCCGAGTCATCTTGTACATAGGGGCCGATAATTGGCCGATGCCGATCCCCCTGATCAAGACGGATGACGGCTGGTTGTTCGATACGACGGCTGGCACAGAGGAATTGCTTTACCGGCGGATAGGACAAAATGAACTTTCCACGATCGGCGTGCTCGAAGACCTCGCGGACGCTCAGCAGGAGTACGTAAGCCAGGTCCATATTGGTGACGAAACGAGGCAATTCGCGCGGAAGATCCTGAGCAATCCGGGTCAGCAAGATGGACTATATTGGCCGGCGGCTAGCGGCGAACAACAAAGTCCGATTGGTCCACTGATAGCCAATGCGACCACCGAAGGATACCGGCAGTCGTCCGGCGGCGGGGCAAGCCCCTTTCACGGCTATTACTACAAGGTGCTCACCAGACAGGGACCACATGCTCCCGGCGGCGCCAAAAGTTACCTGGTAAATGGCAAGATGATCAGGGGTTTTGCTTTCTTGGCTTATCCGGCTGATTACCGATCTTCAGGGGTAATGACATTCATGATCAACCAGGACGGCATTATTGTTCAGAAAGACCTTGGGCCGGACACGGAAGCGATTGCTAAGGAAATTGTTGAATTCAACCCCGACAGGTCATGGTCCCAGGATGTTGAATAGCCGATACAATATGTTTCCTGGGCCTTGTTTGCAGTATGGGGGTTCTCAGGTTTCGAGAGCCACCCGATCATTCGATCTGGCGAGGATTGCCGCCACTCAAATTTCAACAGCTATTCGGCCATCGCCTTGAAAGCCACTGCGCTGGATGCCCGCCGCGCCGGATAATTCTTGCTCCTCGTCACAATCATCTGCTCGATGTTCCAACCTAGCGCCTGAACGCGTCGCGTGAGTTCGTACTGGCCATCAATGAATCCCCGCGTGCTCGTAGAGAATGCGGCGGACCTGTTCGATCGTCTGGGGCCTTCCCTGAGTCGAGTGGCCTGAACGCACGACGAACTCCGACTCGACGCCGTCGATATGCGCGCTCTTATACTCGACCACCCCGTCGTTGCCCTCCGCGACCGGCCCGTCGCCTTTCACTGGTATGATCGAGTTAACCTTCACCCCAGGCGCGATCGACGTCGCGGATAGCGCCTTGATGAACCGATTTGAGGCATCCATGTTGTCCAGCGCGGTCGGGATTGTAAACGGAGTGCCCATCAGGCTGGTCTTGCCAAGCTTTTCGAGCGCAACCACGCTCTTGGCAAGTCCGCCAGGCAGGTTCAAAAATTTGTTGCCAAACTTAACTAAAGGATTGCTCGCCATATAACTGCCGCGATGTGGTGTGGCAATGAAGATCACCCGCGTCAGGAACGGGAGCGGTTTGAAGAACATTGTGCGAGCGGCCAGGTCGCGTGTCTCGGGGTCCAGTTCGGCCTGGTCGAACGGGACCGACGTGACATTGTTCCAGAAGCGATTACGGCTATCGACGACCATCATCTTGGTCAGGAGCCCCCCCTGGCTGTGACCAATCAGAACCATCTGGTCGAGCGCAGCATCCCTTCCCTCGGGATCGACGCCTTTGCGTGCTGCCCGCAGTGATTCGCGCAAATGCATCGCTGACAAGGCGATCGGATTGCCGCTGTTATAGATGAAGAACCAGAGCTGATAGTGCGCGGCGATTGCAGGATCACCCAGTAACTCATTCGCCATCTCGGCCCAGCGCGCCGGGCTTGACGCGGTCCCGTGTACAAAGACCACCGGGATCAGTCCCGGAAGATAGGGATGCAACATGAAGAGACCGCTGCTGTCACCGTTGTCGCTATGGCCAAAAAGCGAAAAGTCGCCACGGCGAAAGCCTGCGATCTCGAAATCCCAAACCGGCGCGCCTTCCAGCCGGTAGGCCAAAGCGGCGCTGGAGTCCGATTCGAGGGGCACTGTGCAAGAACCGACCTGAACCGTTGCCGTTTCATCCGGGTCGTAAAGATCGACGGTACCGTGCAGACGGCCGTCGCTCATCGCTAGCCGCGGATTGTCAAAGCGCACAAAGGCGGTAATCGGGACCTTCGCAGTGGGCGGTATCCACCGGTTCGTGATGCCACCCGGTAATGGTTCGACTCGTGCCGCGAGCGCTGCGCCGATCCCGGCTCGACGGTAGGTGTTGCGCAGCCCGCGGACCGCCAGATTAGCTAGCGATACAAATTTCGTCAGGCGATATCCGCCGTAATTAAATCCGCGAGGATTGACCGCCAGATCGAGCGCGCCAAAGGGCAAGTTGAGTTGACGAGCGCCAAGGTCAATTTCCTTTCCATCGTTAGTCGCGAGTCCTAGAGCGACGCCCCGATTGTACAAATCAACAGCCAGCCGCAAGCGCGGATCATATTGGCCGGGGACATCCGCTGCGTTTGGCGGGAACAGAAAAGCGTACGCATAGGCCGCGGACGCCAGATAGTAGGACTTGTTCCCGGATTCCCCGGCATACGCAAAGGAGAGTTCGGACAAAGCGAATAACCGGTCACGCTCATCGGCCTTACCGAGTCCCGAATTTAACTCGGCGAGCACGAACTCCGGATCGCTCTTGAAGCGCTCGCTAAGGGCTGTTCGCTCGAGAAGCTGAGTGGAATAAGTGCTCGGTTTGGCTGCCGACAGGATGTTGATATTGAGCTCGCGCTGGGCTGCTTGCTCGTCGACGCGCGTTACCCCAACCGGTGTAGCGCAACCGCTAGCAAATAGGGCGATGATCGCAAGCCCGACCCTCCGGATACTGATCGATTTGGTTAGCGACACGCTGAGCCTCCTCGTTCCTGGTCGCCTCTAAATTACCCGCGAAGCGTAGTGGAACACGCCAGCCGCAGGGGTATCGGCATGCCGAGAATTGGGCAAACGGCATTGCTTTTTGCCGCGGCCTTCGGTTGAACCCGATCAATAGCGTGAAAACCAGTCTCTGAGTTCCGGAAAGGCGACGGTCAGTCCGAAATTGACCGTCGTCTGCGGCGCGATAGGAGCGTATTGCCGATACACCATCCACTGTCCCGTCGCAAAGAGACTCATCGGCGGCAGCCCGGGACGCACCAACGTTCGCCCGAGGCCAACGCTCAGCGGCAACATCGTGGCGGAATGGTGACGCCAACCCATCGTCCAGTTGGCGTCCGCTGAACGCAAATACCACTTATCCCACAGGTGAAGCGCGAAGGGGAATGTCCGTCGCGTTGTTGGAATTGAGTGACGGCTCGATCATCATTTAGGCGGCTCGTTGGTCATTTTCAACCCGGCGTGCGCGATCGAGCGCGGCATCATGGGCGCGCAACGCGGCAACCAGCTTGGGCAGGGCTCGATAACCTGCAACCTTGCGGAAGTGGCGCTCGGCTTCCAGCACCCCTGCCGCCGTCCAGCGCAGAATCATCGTGCCGCCCTGCCAGCGCTTAACCCGGCGTGCCGTATCGCGCACCCGGCTGAACAGGTTCTCGATCAGGTTGGTCGACGACAGCACCCGCGCCAAGCTTTCGGGCAGATCCAGGCGCATCACGGTAAGGGTTTCCGCCAGCCCCTCGCGCAAGGACGCCGCCGCGCCGGGATGCGCGGACTCCAAACGCCGCGCCAGATTCTCGAGCAGGCGGCGGGCGCGCTTGGCATCCCGCGTGGCATAGGCCTGGTTCATCGCGCTGCGCACGGTGGCACGCATGCGCTCCGGCAGCGCGTCAGTGACATTGCGTTTCTTGTGCGCGTGACAGCGGTGAAGCAGCATCCGTGCGCCGAAGGTTTCGCTGACCGCTTTGTGCAGCGCCTTCGCACCATCGATCACCACCAGCAGCGCGCGAGCGGGATTGAGCCCGCGCTCGATCAGATCAGCCAACAGCGCCTTGCAGGCCGCGGCGTTCTCGGTCGCGCCTTCCCGCAACCCCAAGACATGCTTTTGGCCGTTGTTTTCGACGCCGACTGCCGCCAGCACGACATGGTCGGCGAAGTGGCCCCCATCGATCATCAAGGCGACCAGCCCGAGCCCGCGTAAATCGCGCCGCATCAGTTCCACGAGCCGCCGCTGGGTGCCGACCACGAAGCGCGCGCTCACCGCGCTCTTGCCCGCGCCACGGACCTCGAACTCGCTGGGCAGGGCTTCCAACGAGCGCGCATAACCGCGCGTCGAGACGCCCAGTACCATCTGCTCGAAGGCCCGTTCATCCAGTGGGTCGCGCGAACTCCAGGCCCGCCAACTCGGCAGGCTCAGTTCATGCCCGTCGACACTGCGGGCTCGTGGGCGCTCAACTTTCACGCGCCGGCCGCCCATGACCAGCGAACTCGGCACATGCCCCGACCGCAACGCCTGGCGCTCCGCCAGATGGGCGTAACGCGGCCCGCACAACGCGGCTCGCTCCGCTTCCATCTCTTCCTCGACGAACCCCAGTCCCGCGATCATCACGGTGTCCCACAGGGCGGCGCGCGCCAGCCCGCGTAGCGGCAGCCTCAACTGGTTTGGCGCGCTTTGCTCTCGACCTCGGCTCTTGCCATTCTTGTTCACGGCGGCTTCCTCCTCTTGCACCAACCCGATCTTTTGATCGGGCGAGGATTGCCGCCACTTCAATTTCAACAGCTATCCGGGCATCTCCAGCGCGAAGACCGGTTGGAACTCAAAGGTGCTTTGAGGTGGACGCTTGGGTGAGGTATACGCGAAGCTGATCGGATTCTGCGCAATGAACCCTATCAGCAGCCCTGGAATGCCCGTGTAGATACCGCCCAAGGCCGGGCCGGCCTGCCACGCACCCTGGCCGGCGCTTTTGGAGGTTGCGGTTGGAAATACAAATGTAGGTCCTACGCCGATCAGGAGCCCGGTTTTCTTCCTGTCTGGCCACGGCAGAACCGCCACATCGAACATCGGCAGGTCACCGAACTCGGTCCGCGTTCCACCTCGGGAGCTCGGTACCGTTACCAATGTAAATGTCGGCCGGACCAACTGCGAAAACGGAAGTAGCGTGTTAGCTGGTATGCGCGGAATCAATGGCCTAATGATTAATTGGTTGGTCTCATCGTTTCTGACGCACGATTGTGGCATGCACGGTCCGTAATTAGCCGGTGTATAGCTATCCCGGACGAGCAGCTGTGGCAGGGTCGTGAGCGGGTCGTTGAAGTCTTGCTCCAGTTTTTCTTCGGCAGACAATGTCGTTTGAGCCTGGGCGACTCCAGCGCCCGGGCTGATCGTCCATAAGACCATCAGTAACACACCGAGCGCTCCAAGAGTCTTTATCAACATCTTCCATCCCGCTAACGGGTTTGCACTTATCGCAGCGCGGTCTTGAGACGACTCGGGCTGAGATCGCTCTTCAATCGTCGGCTGCGGACCGCCTGAACGAGACTCTTGTAGTCACGAGACCGGCAAGGGCCTCCATCAACTCCTCGTATCTCGAGAGACTGCCAACGTCCTCCGACGGCGGGCTGCATTCACCGCCCACGCGAACTGGATAAACCGCTCCGCCGGCGGGCGATACTTCATCTTCGAAAACCAATGGATTCAACTGTGGTCCTTACGGCTATCCCAAGGCTTTGCGCCGCATGTTCGTGCGGCGCCGATCGCCACGTGCACTACTTCGACCACGAGAACCGTAAACAGCGAGAATTCGCGTGGGGTGTTTTATTATAATTTTGTGCTCCTTATTCCGCCCGTCGTTTGATAGGCCTATGTCCTAGAAGCCGCGGGCTGGGCCGATCTGCGGCGACCGGACGGGCTTGGCCATGCCGTAAAAGACGACCACTCCCTGGCCGCCGCAACGGGTCGAAAGCGCTTCGCTGGGAGTACCGATACAGCTGTCGATGTCCTGCCAGTTGTTGGTAACCCAGACGTTGCCTGCCGGATCAATGTCGATGTCGACTTGCATCTGCAGGCCACCACCTACATAGCCTCCCGGTGGTGAAATCTGGTCACCGGTCTTCATGCCGGGCGGGCAGTTCTCGGTGCGCGCGCCGCACAGCTCTACGATCGGACTGCTCGGCATGGCGAAGTTAGAGATCCAGACGTTGTCGTTGCCGTCCACGGCCGCAGCCCACGGCCCGGGCAGACCGCCGCCTTTGAAAGGCGAGCCCGGAAATTGGGTGCCGTCCGGCCGCAGCAGCGTGACGCTGCCACCGTGCGCTCCCCCCTTCTGTTTGGACATGATCGTTGTCAGGTAGTCAGAGGCCCTCGTAACACCGCTTAGCTTCAGGCGCACTCCCATATCTAGCAAGTGAGCCTTGCTCAGCAGCCCATTGCCAAAACGGTTGGTAACCCAAACGTTGCCCTGGCTGTCGATGGCAAGACCACTATTATTGATTCCGGTCTTGAAGTTCTCGGCTTTGCTCGGATCGGACGCAGGGAATCGCGTGACGTGGTCGACGCCGGAATTGGCCACCCAGATCCGGTTCTGCTGGTCGATGCCTAGATGAAATGGCGCCCGGAACGATTTGCATGGCTCCGCACTGCCGCCCTCGCAAACAATTCGACCATTACTGATGTCTCCTTTCGGGAAGTAAACGAGTTGGCTTTTCTCGATGCCCAAGACCCAAACATCTCCGTCGGGCGTGACGATCACGCCCTGCATCAGCCCGAGCCTCCCATTGAACGTTATTCCCTCGGGAGGCGTCAGCGGCTTGCCGTCTTTGTCGAACACGGTGATCGACTTGCTGCCGTAGCTGGTGAACCAGGCATTGTCGTGGGCGTCAATCGCCAGACCGAAGGTACCCCCTTCCATTCCACCGCCGGTGAAGCCAGTGGTTATCGGCGACAGCGCTCGCCCATCCGGCGCAAACTTGCTCGCATGGCCCTCCCACAACGAGTCCTGTCCCTGCCAACCAACACTGAAGTTGTCGCTGCTCCAGAAGTTGCCCTCGCTGTCGAACATGGCCTTGCCGCCCGCACGGAAGCCGCCGCCGTCGAACTTCAGTGGCAGTACCCACGCGCTGGGCGAGTAGTTCAAGTAGGGCATGAACGGAACCGGTCGCAGGTTCTTACCCGTCGGCACCGGATAGAATGAATCGAGCAGCGCGAAGAACCTTATAGGCTGGTACCACGGAGCGCGAGCAATCGACTCAGCCGCTGTCAGCGTGTCGCTCGGGGAGCCGCCCTTGGGCGGCGCGGCTGCGAGAAGCTTGTCGCACGCATCGGCCGTCACCCGCGTGACGCAGCCGGCCAGCACGTCGGCCAGCGTCGCGAAATTGGCCATCGTCGGTGTCTGACCGCTATTAAGCGGGTCCTGGATAGTGGATCCCCAGCCGCCGGTTTCGAGATCGACGAAGTTGGGGACGTTCCCTGCGGCAATATGAAGGCCGAGCGCGTTGCCCTTGATCGCGGTGCCGTCGAGGAATTGTGCGTTGGTCCACACAGACGCGACGGTCGTTATCTCATTGATTGTAATCTTGGCCGGGGTCTTGTTGCCTAGCACCGAGATCAGCGCGATCGCCGGGTTGTCGCCGCCTCCCTTGTTGGCAGCCGGTACCCCGCCCTTGGCAACTATGTAGAGGATGCCTTCACGCGATCCTTCCGCGCTCAAACTGAAGTGACCGTCGTCGCCGGTTTGAGTCTGAGCAAGTTGCTGGGGTGCGTCGGCGCTGGCGGACCACAGCGTCACGGTCGATTTCGCGATCGGCGCACCCGCGCCAAGCACCTGACCTTCAATGTTGTCGGCAGCGCAAGCCGTGCCGGCTAATGAGATTGCGAAAACGACAAGAGCCGCAATATGCCATCGTCCCGCTATTCCAAGACTGCGAACGTTCACCTTCAGATTCATTTCCATCCTCCTCTTCGAAGATAGCCACCATTCGCTGGCCGCCTCGCGCGAGACGGCCCCCATATTCAAGGATCAACCCCTATTCGACCGGCATTACCCCCGGCGGTCCCTAAAAGGTCTCTCGATCCTTCAGTGCCACAGAGGTCGGGGGCGAGCGCGTAATCGCGGCAAATCAGATTTAACGGTCCCGGCGGGTTCAAGCAGGAAGCGCCCAGCGCAGAGGCACAGGAAAGCGCGAACGCCATTGAAGCGGTGATCCAAAGAAACCCTCTTAACTCGCTGCATGAGAACCCTCCGAAGATAGAAAAACGAGAACTCCTCGACTACGTGATTGGGAACACGAAAAGTGAACACCCTATCATTTACACAGGCTCGTACGAGCCCAGGCAGGATTCGGCGAGCCTCGCCCCTGTCCCTTTCTCCTAGCAGGCTGTTGACGAAAGGGTTTGATTACTCAGTTTCATGGTTTTTCGGGCGCGGAAAGCAAGCGTTTGTGTGGTGTTAGTCGGCGGCTTGCGGCCCCTGGCGGTCGCCGCAGACGGTCGGGAAGTTGGTTTTCATGGGCCGGCCGGGGCGAGGCGGGCGATTCTGATGAGGTTGTAGACGGTGGCGACCAGGTAGGCATGCAGCTGCACCCGTTCACGGCCCCGATAGCGCGTCTTGCGCAAGCCGCCGATGGTCTTCATCCAGCCGAAGGCCTCCTCGACCTGCTTGCGGATCCACTGACTGACGGCGTAACCCGGATGCCGCACGGTGCGCGCGTCAAGCGCGGAGCCGCCCGGGCGTGCCTGATTCTGAGCCACGTGCGGCGTGACGGTAAGCGCGCGGCAGCTCGCGACGAAGTCGCGGGTGTCATAACCCTTGTCGCCGGCCAGCGTGATCCGGCGGCGGCCGGGCAGGCGTTCATCGACCATGGCAAGGGCCGCGCGCCGCTCGGCGTAGCCGTCGGCCGGTTCGACCTGGAAGTCCACCAACAGGGCGTGGCGGTTCTCCATCAGCGCGTTGGCCGAGTAGCACAGCTTGGCTTCCTTGCCCGCGCCCTTCTTGGCCAGGCGGGCCTCGGGGTCGGTAGTGGACTGATGCGTCGCGTTGCTGCGGCGCTCCCCGTGGAAGTTCACCGTGGGGTTGCCCCGGTCGTCGGGTGGTGCACTCGGGCCGGCATCCTTACGCTTGAAGCTTTTGAGCGAAGCCCACGCCTCGACCAGCGTCCCGTCCACCGTGAAGTGCTCGTCCGAGAGCAGGTTAAGCCCGCGCGCCTGCGCGACCACGCCGCGGAAGAACGCGCCGGCGATTTCGTGCTCCAGCAGCCGCGCGCGGTTGCGCGAGAAGGTCGAGTGGTCGAAGCTGGCCTCATCCGCCTCCAGATCCAGAAACCAGCGGAACAAAAAGTTGTAGTCCAGTTGCTCGCAGAACAGCCGCTCGCTGCGCACCGTGTGCAGCGCCATCAGCAAGGACGCCTTCAACAGCCGCTCGGGCGGAATCGATGGCCGTCCCACCGCGCTGTACATCGCATCGAACACCGGCGAAAGTTCCTTGAGCGCCGCATCCGCC
>Ga0074045_10004323_pt1 | contig 12603 bp, 7 predicted proteins | sample BogForMeECP23OM2_FD_94442 | JGI IMG/M metagenome (GOLD analysis project Ga0074045, IMG submission 94442) | Bog forest soil microbial communities from Calvert Island, British Columbia, Canada - Bog Forest MetaG ECP23OM2 | ecosystem: Environmental > Terrestrial > Soil > Wetlands ...
GTGTAGTATCAGTTGTATGTGAAGTACCTATTTCAACATAAGTATCGTTGCCGCCGTTGGAGGTAGTACCAGTATAGGCTGGCCAGGTAAAACCGGTTATACTTGGATTGCCCGTTTTAGCAAAGTTGGTCCAGATGGACATCATCTTTCCCGCTACGATCCAATCCGAGGTGCCCCAAGCGGCATCTGCATAAATTTGCTTCGGATTTGCATCCGGCCAGAAAAGACTGTCAATGACCAATGGCGTATTCGTATTCTGGTCTATTACGCAACCAATATAATAATTAGCCACAACGCTCAGGGGATAGTTAAAAACATACGTCAATTCATCCATGTGATAGGCCAAAATATTTCTTGTAGTCAGCGGCGCCCAACCTTCGGGAACTTTGCTGAACTTATACACAAACTGAGGTGCTCTATTATTGAGGCTACGCAAGGGCATCTGTGCTACTAAGCCGGGAATTAGTCCGACCGCATCTCCGGCATTAATGCCGGCCAAAAAGGGAACATCACTTGGTAGTTCGGTTTTGAGACTGGTATACATATCTGTCGTCGCGTAATATCCGTCTTGATTAGGACCATATGGAAAATTAGAGGGATCGCTGTAAGTTGCATCAGCAACAATTTTTTGCCAGGGTACCGCGCGGGCCTCGGCCAGCGTAGTAACACCCAAGTTGCTGAATAGTAAAGTCCCGACAGCTTCCGCATACTCAAGAGGGGGGGTGTTTAAAGTATAATTATAAGTTCCTTTTTGTCCTTGTGGAAATATACCGCTCTCGCAGATGGCCTTTTGGAAAAGTCCTGTGGCCAAATGCGAAGACATTAGGGAAGTAACTTTGCCGCCACCGCCGGATTCGCCAAAAATCGTGACGTTATTCGGATTGCCGCCAAAATTTGCAATGTTCTTTTTCACCCATTGGAGAGCCGCAATCAGATCCATTTGGCCGTAATTACCTGATCCGTTGTATCCCGATTCCGCAGTCAGCAATGGATCCGCCAAGTAGCCAAAAGCTCCTAATCGGTGGTTAACTGTTATTACAATCACTCCTTGCGTGGTCAAACCAGCATAATTATTATAGTTTGGTGAATTGCCGGTCAGAGCGACAAAACCTCCGCCGTGTAACCAGACCATGACGGGCAGATTTGATGCGCCTTGAGGTGTGGTGATATTTAAGTGAAGACAATCTTCACTCACACCTCCGGCGCCTCCTATACTAGAGTCGGTTGAGTCAGGCGGTTGAGCGGCCTGATCTCCCCATTCAATTGCCTGGCGCACACCCGTCCAGACCGTGGGGGCATGAGGTGGTCTCCAGCGCAAATCGCCAATAGGGGGTGTGGCATAGGGAACTCCCAGGAATTGCCAGGTGGACGCGTCTGAAGCATAACCGCTTAATTGTCCATATTCCGTATTTACTATTTTTCTGGGGCGGAGTGAACGCTTAAAATGAGCTGACGCATCTGATGCTGAGCGTAAAGTTCTTAGACCATGCTGAGGGATATCGCTGAAAACAACTGGACTTGCGGCGTTAAGCTTAGCAAGAAGCGCCGCAACATTAGCGTCTGCTTGAAAAGCATCTGTTGTCTGATCGAAATTTATCTTGCCAGCAAAGCCGGAAACAATGTCCGCGATTGCTGGCGTAATTTGGATATTGTTATTAAGATCGCCATCTGCGTCAAGGGTCTGCAACAAAACGCACATATTCACGACCCTCTGATCAGAAACACCGGTAACGCCTGAAATAATACTTATAGGCGTTAATATAGGACCGCCCGGCGCTGATCCTAAAGTCAGGCTGCCAATGGATAAAGTAATGATCTCACCGGACTTGTAAGAAAAACCCCCTGCTGGATCAGTATGACCCGACAATGTAGGTGTAGAATAATTCAAGCCGGAAACTGGACTATCTAAAAAGACACCTGTCTGCCCCCCCGGACCACCGTTACCGCTTTCGTTCCCTCCACTGCAGCCGATAACCAAGAATAAACCGTAAAACAAAAACAACAATAAGTCCACATAGCGCAACCGCTTAAACATAAATATTAACTTCTTTTGCATATTGTCTATTTCTTTTTTTCATTTAATGATTACTGTTGATTACAAAAATTTATTTTACAGCACCATGAAACAGTTAAAGGGACCCCTCAGACATCGAGTTTGCTTAAGTGAATGGTGAATAGTTTTAAGTTTTCGTAGTTCGAGCCTTCAGGCTCGCTTGTTTTGCGGGTCTGAAGACAAGGCCTTCGTTTTAAACGTGAAATGCGAAAGCAGATCATCAAAGGTCAACGGCATACCTAACCCCTTGCCTTCTCAGGAAGCAAGAAATAACAATAATTGGAAATACTCCCTCCGAACCATCGCGAGTGTTAAAAGCACCTACAAAGTTTCATCAATGGACATTTAGTTCGAAACTTGAGGACAGTTCCAAACATCATTACCATTCTCATTTTGAACCTTCTTACAATTATATATCTGGTCACCTTTGGTCCCGTCGGTGCAGGACACTCTTACATGAACAGGATAAGAACCCTCTTCCATTTGTTTATCCCTCTGTACTACATGACATTCACACTCATCCGCCCCATGACATAATACAATATCGCTTAGAACCTCTTTGTCTGACGGACCAGATTGTTCTGCACTAGAGGTAAATAATGACTTCACTTTTTCTAATGGATCAGAATTATTAGAGCAACCATAAAAGCTAATTGAAAAGATTATTACCAACAACAAAACTGCCTTGACTATGTTTTTCATTTTATCCCCCTTTCTAATGTTTCACATTCTATAACCCTAATTACAGAAAGATGTCCTTTTATTCACAAACAACCCTTTACCGGTTTTTTTCCGATGTTGAATATAATAATAGCACTATTCATTATTTTTAAAAGTAAAAATTACAGGCTTGTTTATTACGGATTGAAAGCTTCCATACTTACGAAGGTTGGCAGGGCAAGGAGTCAGGTCTGTCGTTGACCTTTGCAACAATTAAAGGCAGACCTAACCCCCTGCCTGACCCCTTGCCTGCCCCTTGCCTATACGGAATTGTCCGCGGCGAAATTGCCAGCAAAGTTTTTAAAGAAGTTGAATAATTTCTTGCGGCTTACAGCCTGATTCGTTCTTAGAAGCAGTATTATCTGAAGCAAAAAACAATCAAACTGGAGATAATGCGAAAGTAATTCCATTTTTCCTTGAATCTGCCGCCTGTCCCGTGTCACTTTCCGGTAGTGTAAAAAACTATTTTTATTGCACGCTATTTTGTTGTTTATCCGGTCAAAAGATGACGCGACGATAATGAAGATTCTTTGCTTTCTTAAACCAATATCTAATTGACACCAGTGATAATTCTTCTTATAGTAAAATTTAACAATCAATTTTATTATCGAAGGAGTGTTATGGGTTTACCGCATGCCATCGGCTTGATTTTTTCTATGCTTCATGCCAGTCAGGCGACTCCTGAAGAAATCGCCCGTATCCGCGAAAAACGTTTCCGCAGACTTTTACGCACGGCTGTAGCCAAATCACCATTTTATCGTGATCTCTATAGAAACATTGATATAGAAACTTGTCGGCTTGCTGATCTTCCTGTCGTGGACAAACCGACAATGATGGCGAACTTTGATGATTTTGTAACCGATCGACGCCTCAAGAAAGCGCAAATCAGCCGTTGGCTGGAGGATAAGAACAATCTGGGGAAGATGTATCTGGGAAAATTCGTTGCCTTTCATACTTCCGGAACTACAGGCGAAAATGCATTGATTGTTTATGACCGGCGCGCGCTTGATTTCGTGCACGCGGCACTGATAGCACGTCATGCCCAACCTGAACAAATGACCATGTTGGAAATTCTTGGCATTTTGTTGAAAGCGCTGTTGATCAAACGTTTAGGCCTTACTGCCATACTGATGACCGGCGGACCTTATCCGGCGTATACTATAGCGTCGTATCCGCCGCCGTTTCATGAATTGATCGTGAAAGAAGAAATTCATTCTTTGCTTGACCCTGTTCCGAAGATTGTTGAAAAGCTGAACGAATCTTATTGCAATGAATTGTATTCTTATCCGACAATGCTTGACATACTGGCGCGGGAACAACTTGCCGGGCGTCTGAAACTGAACATAGAAAAGCCGCTGGCAACGATAGTATCCGCAAGCGAACCTTTAACGGAAACAACCAAACACCTTGTGCAGAAAGCATGGGGAATGAAGATACAGGATACCTACGGTTCATCCGAGTGCATTCTTATGGCGCGTTCATGCGGCAAATTTGAAAGGATGCACGTCATGACAGACCTTTGCTGTCTGGAAATAGTTGATCGCCAGGGGATGCCTGTTCCTGACGGACAGACCGGGGATAAGGTGCTGCTTACCAATCTGTTTAATTCAACCCAGCCGTTTATTCGCTATGAAGTAAATGACGTTACGGGTTATTCCACACAGTCCTGCAGTTGCGGCCAGCCTTTCCCGACACTTTTGCCGGTAGAGGGACGAACGGACGATATCTTCTATATTGACCGTCCCGGTTCCGGTTACGATGCCGTTCATCCTTATCTGTTCCTCGGTCCTATTGTAGAACTGACGCAGGTGCGCGAATATCAGCTTGTGCAAACCGGCCGCAACGAAGTGACTTTTTCTTACGTGCCCGTTAATTCCGGAGCCGAAGTTGAAAATAAAGTACGAAAAGTTCTCGAAGATGGTTTGCGCCAGGCGGGATTGATTAATCGGATAACTCTTAAAACTTTATGTGTAGAAAATATTCCGCGTGACATTCGTTCGGGGAAAATACGCCAGATTACGAGCCGCGTAGGCGCTCCTGCGGATTTGGAAGATAATTTGCCAAGACATCGAAGATGACGTGAGTTGAGGGGTCAGGTCTGTCGTTGACCTTTGCAACAATTAAAGGCAGACCTAACCCCCTGCCTGACCCCTTGCCCAGATTGTCATTTAAAAAGTGCGACGCAAAGCCGCACCGTTGTTGAGGGACCTTCTTAGATAATAGACAAAATGATGTGTTTTGTTTAGTCAAAACAGTTTATTCTTGCCCGCCATGCTGGCGCAGCAATTTCTCCACGTCCTTGTGGCCATTTTGCGCGGCTATGTTCAAAGGCGTCCAGCCGTAGTTGTCCTTGGTATTAACATCGGCCCCTTTGGACAGCAGCAATTCCACCACGTCCCTGTGGCCATTTTGCGCCGCTGCGAACAAGGGCGTCACGCCGTTTTGGTCCTTGGCATTGACCTCGGCCCTGTTGGCCAGCAGCAATTCCGCCAAGTCCCTGTATCCTAGTTGTGCCGCTGCGTGTAAAGGCGCCGCGCCGCTTTTGTCCTTGGCATTAGCATCGGCCCCTTTGGACAGCAGCAATTCCGCCAAGTCCCTGTATCCTAGTTGCGCCGCTGCATGCAAAGGCGTCGTGCCATTGTTGTCCTTGGCATTGACATCGGCTTTAGTGGCCAGCAGTAATTCCGCTACGTCCCTGTGGCCTTTTTGCGCCGCTATGTGCAAAGGCGTCACGCCGCTTTTGTCCTTGGCATTGACATCGGCCCCTTTGGCCAGCAGCAATTCCACCACGTCCCTGTGGCCACTTAGCGCCGCTGCGTGCAAAGGCGTCACGTCGCTTTGGTCCTTGACATTGACCTCGGCTTTATTGACCAGTAACAATTCCACCACATCCTTGTGGCCTGTTTGCGCCGCTGCTTGCAAAGGCTCCTCGCCGTCGTAGCTGTCCCTGGCATTGACATCGGCCCCTTTGGACAGCAGCAATTCCGCCACGTCCTTGTGGCCATTTTCCACAGCCAGGTGCAAAGGCGTCGTGCCGTAATTGTTTCTGCTGGATACCAGAGCAGGATTATCTTTTAGCAGTGTCTCGACCTTTGCCCAGTCGCCGTTCTCAGCCGCCTCATGAATCTCGCCGCAGAAGGCGAGACTGCTCCAAACCAGGGTGAGTAGTACCGCCAGTATGACTCTGGTATGACAAGAAAGCAGGGGGTAGTCAAATTTGTTGAAGAAAGCGTGCATTTTATTCATAGTATCTCCTATAGCTTTTAGTTCCACCCTCGCGGATGGTTCGGATTATATTGATATTATAGAGTGCGTATATCACACAAATGGAACTGTAAATGATACATATGCAATTATTATCTATACTGTATCAGTTGCGTATGTCAATAAAATATTGAAGCTAATATTTATGAAGGGGTCTGAAGGGGTCAAGTCTGCCGTTGACCTTTGATAATCTCCCCTATTTTCAATATTTTCTTTTCCAATGCCCCATCAACTTTTATGCGATCTCTTATTTTTACTATTATGCTGCTTACCGTACTATATTTATCAATATTGAATTCTTTTCCGATCTCCTCAAGTTTTTTACCGGTATGCTTACGAACCAAATATACAGCTATATCCCTTGATTCGTTGTTAAAACCTCTCTGCAACTTCAACATACTGTCCGGCGTAACTTTATAAACCCTACTGACAATTTGTTTGATGTCTTTTATCGCCGGCTCTAAATATTTTGTCTGCGGTATCTCCCGATGCTTTTTTCTGCCCACATACTCTTTCCTTATTTTTTCTATAAACTTGTCCATACCCAAAAATGAAGGCATATTTTTCTTAGCATAAAAATTTCGTATCTCTTCTGAGTCTTCCTGCTTCATGAAATCAACAAATGCTTTTATCTGCCCTTCTCTATTCTGGTCTAGCATTGCCAAGATAAAATTCTTGCTTACCCATTGTCCGTCGGCTGTTTCCCGAATATATTCCCGATGACTGCTCCAACGATAATCCTGAGGATATTTAACTATGCTTGCCCGCATAGGATTTCTATGAATATATCGGACAACATCCAACAGATAACTATCGGCATCAATGAGAATCGCTTTATATCGGCCACGAAATAACTGCCCGTCAACATGATGCCTGCGGTTAAATCTTTGAGTATAGAGACCATTTATATGACGCATGCAGCGGTCAAGATTGGCTTGCGGCGTCTGAACCAGCAAATGGTAATGATTGTTCATTAAGCAATATGCTGCTATCTTCATATTCCACATGATATTTGCTTCTTTTAGCAAATCTATGAACCCCTGAAAGTCCTGTGTATTACGATAAATTGATTCGCCAAGACGTCCGCGATTCATGACATGATACCATGCATCCGGATATTGTATACGCAATGGTCGCGTCATATTATTACCTCATGTTTAATTTTTATCCTTCTAAACATACTATGATCTTTTCCATAAGTCAACGGCAGACTTGACCCCTTTTTGACCCCTTTTGACCCCTATAATTTTATTACAATTTTATTGACAAATACATGTACGTAATATATTACTTTTTAAACATATATCATTATTGATCTTGCACATATTCTCTGAAAGTTAGCATCGTTTGAAAGTATGATTTAAGGAGGCGTATGGAGTATCTTAAATTACTAGAGCAAGTCTATCAATCGGTTTGTCGTATCTAAATCCATCACCTGATTTTTAACTTTTAACTAAATTTCGCTTCACTTTATTTATAAGGAGAATCTGCATGAAGAAATTAATCATCTTTCTTTGCTTTATTTTTACAATAAGCGCTTTCCCCTTTATTGCCTCTGCCAGCACATCCTGCGCCACAAAATATCCGATCGTTTTATCCCATGGCATGGGTTACACCGACAGTGGAATGCTCGGCATCGGATACTGGTACAACATTCCATCAACGTTAACGAGCAACGGAGCCAAGGTGTTTCAGTCTAACCAAACGGCGATGGCATCCACCGCGGACCGGGCGGCCCAGTTAAAGACCTATGTGCAGCAGGTTCTCGCGACTACGGGAGCGGCAAAAGTCAACATAATCGGCCACTCACAGGGAGGGCTGGACGCACGTTACATGATATCCAACCTCGGCATGGCGCCTTATGTGGCATCTTTGACTACCGTTAGCTCGCCGAACCGCGGCAGTTCCGTAGCTGACGTACTGCTCGGGCTTGATGCGGATGTGGACGGATGGATAAGCGGTCTCGTGAATGAAATATATCTCTGGATGTTCGGCGGAGAAGAGAACTCCCAGGCGGCGGCGCAATGGTTGAGCGTGAAATTTATGACCAACACGTTCAATCCGGAAACACCCAATATTTCCGGGGTTTACTATCAGAGCTGGTCAGCGACCATGGATTTCCCCCCCATATTGGACAAAGTACTCTTTACCGTGTCTTGGGCGATTTTAGAGTGGTATGAGGGCTCCAATGACGGTCTTGTTTCTACATGGTCGGCCCCTTGGGGAACCTATAGAGGAAACCAGGGTGGATCGTGGTTCGGTGGCGGCGTATCACATGTAAATATGTGCGACCAGTTCCTTGATTTTACACCGTTCTTCAATGCCCCGGGTTTTTATGTGAGTATGGTGTCAGACCTGAAAGGAAAGGGATATTAAGCTGGAAAGTATTATTACAATTAATATTGCACTATAATATGAAGAGCGGCATCCCGTCATGCCGCTCTTCTTTATTTATACGCTATAAGGGTGAGAAGAGGTGTTCGTTTCATGAAGAGAAATAAGATAATTGCTTTAGGGATCGTACTTGCCGTCATCATCACAGGCATCATCGCAGGCATTATGATGAAGGGGAAAAAACAGGAAGGGTACGTTTTTGACCGGAACTCAAAAATCAGTATGAAGGACGTCCGGATCTATCTTGGCAAGAGTGATTTTAACGCGGATGATGTGAAGGATTATTTCAAAAAGGACGTCATCAATTCTTATACGCTGAAGTATTTCCTTTTCCTGGATGATAAATTCAAAGATTCGAGAAATCCCGAAGAACTTCTTCAGTCGGCGCGGGATTATCTTAACACGGTCATGCCCGCGGACGAAGCCGACAAACTTTTCGCGGTGTACAAAACCTACGTCTATTACCAGCGGGATGTCCATGACAAGATGTCGATGTGGGGCAGGCCTTCCACACCCCAAGAGGCTATCGATTATCTCCACAAGCTCCAGGACTATCGGCGGAAGGTATTTGGTGATGAGAATGCCGATACCCTTTTCGGGCCCATCGTGATGTTGCAGGAATATCCGATCAGGCGAGGGGTGATTATCGGAAATCAGGAACTATATGGTGCGGAAAAGGAGAAAAAGCTTAACGATCTGAAAAAAGACATGTGGGGTGATCAAGCTGATATCGTAGACAATGACACCGAGCCGCTGGACCGCTACAATGAGAAGTTAAAGATATACCAAAAAGACATGGCCGAGATGACGTCGGATGAAGAAAGGCAGGCGAAGTCCAGGCAGTTCCGGGAAGAGATTTTCACGCCGGATCAACTGCAACGTCTCGACGATGTTGACAGAGTTGCGGCCGACGAGAAGAAAAACGAGGAAGACTACTTAGCCCAGGAAAACGAGATCAAAAACGACAACGATCTCAATGTCGACGAAAAGGCGCAAAAGATCTCCGATCTGCAGGACCAGATGTTCGGAAGCGAAGCGGAAGCCTTTCGCAGAAGGCAGAGAATTAATGATGCGCTTGCACAGCCCGGTAAGTGAAGGCAAAAATCAACAATCGCATGGAATAAATAAAATCAAAGATCACTGTTCGTAAGATGAAACGCTACAACCAGGGTAGATGCGGCCTCATTTGCCATTCTTGATTTTCAGGTTTCAACTTCATGGTTTATGTGACTAATGCAGTCGTCTGATTTGAGGATTATCATTTAAAATAAATTTTAGGGCGTCTTATTAAATCAACGGCATTGTCCCCTGCCTTTAGCCCATTGCAACACGATACAGAGTCCCATTGCACAAGATTTTTGCGCATCACGGCAACCCAATGTGTTATTTCCCTGCAATAAATAAGCAAAGCCCCTGTTGTTGTAAGCATTAACATCATCCGGTTTAAGACGAATGGCCTCATTAAAATCCTCAATGGCAGGATAATACTGGCCCAATTTAGCGTAAGCCTTCCCCCTGTTGCTATAAACAGGAGCATAATCCGGTTTCAGGAGAATGGCTTTATTACAGTCTTCGATAGCACGCTCATACTGGCCAAGGCCATAATAAGCATCCCCCCTGTTGATATAGGCATAGACATAATCCGGTTTCAGGAGAATAGCTTTGTTATAGTCCTCTATGGCACGTTGATACTGGCGGAGGTCAGCATAGGCATTCCCCCTGTTATTATAAGCACTGGCATAATTCGGCTGTAATTTAACCGCATTGTTTAAATATTGAATTGCCTTTGCGGGGTCGGTAAATTTCCCGCCATCCTCATCCCACAATGCTTTTGCATTATTAAACCAATCCGCCGCTGTTATCCCCATGGCCCCAAGACAAAGAAAAGTTAGAATCAGAAAGATGGAAACGATAATTTTGCGCATAACATCTCCTGTGATTCAAAAACATATATCTAGCAGTAACAGGTTCTGTTTATGATGATCTTTTTCAAATCATCGGAAAGGTCATTAAAATATGAGCAGTAACCGGCAACACGAACCAGGAGATGCGGATATTTTTCCGGATTGTCGTATGCGTCCATTAAAATTTTTCTGTCAATGACGTTTGGCTGGAACTGCATACCGCCTTTATCAAAGTAAGCGCTGATGATGCCGGAGAGGTTCCTGACTCCGTCCGGACCCTGAAACAGCGCTGAATCAACAGTGAATGTAACCGTGGTGCCATTGGGGGCATAGTTTACAAAATCAACACCGGCGACGGCATTGAGCGATGACAACAAATCAGTCGTCTCCATTCCATAATGAGGCGTAATACTGTTGGCAAGAGGAACGCCGCTCAATCGGCCTGAAGGCAGGGCGGGTGTTTTCTTTCCGTAGACATCATTTACATTCAACGCGTAATATCCGGCTGTATATATGCCGCCCCTGGGACAGTTTGCAACCGAGTTTAGCGCGTTGACGTAAATCTGCAATGTTTTATTCACCCAAAAGACTGCTTCATTCGAACCATCATGGCCGAATTTCGGGACATCGAGCAATGCCGATCTGACCCGCTGATCGTCTTCCCCTTCAAAGTTGTTGTCCATGGCGTTGATGACGTCATTCATTGAATACAGCTTCTTTTTGTATACTACCTCGCTTAAGGCAAATAATGAATCAGCGACATCCGTAATTCCCACAGCCTGAATGCCGCTGCTGTTTATCGTCGCGCCGCCTTCGCACAGATCTTTTCCGTTTTCGATACAACCCTTAAAGAGTGCGGAAGAAAGGGGCGTAGTAAAGTTTTCACGAATCACCTTTTCAATGCTCTGGTGGTCGGTCAGGATGGAGTTGGTCAGATAATTCAAACGCGCCTGAAAGCGCCCAAGCAGCTCATCCATGTTCGCCGGAGGCCTGGGCGCGGAGGCCCTTTTCTTTTTGAACCGCTTCCGGGCGTTCATATATTTTGCAAGGACATATTTGGAAAATTTATTGTCCCTTCGGCAGTTATATTCGAAAAACTTGGTGGTCATTTTCTCCAGTTGATCGGCAAAGCCTACGTTCCACAGATCGTCTTCTTCACCTTTGAGGGCCTGCAGGAAAGGCAGGGTAACGTTCACATTGGCGCAGTCGGTATTGCCAAAATGATCGTCAGACACATTGGGTTCAACACATCCGATTACCGCGTAATTTCTCGTATCCTCCACGGGAGTGGCGGGGTAATGCTTTGCCAGAGTTTTCAGGTAAATTTCATCATTATACAAAGCGGGCATGGGCGCGCCGTTAATATAAACCTCGGCCAGCCTGTCCAGATACTGGATGGGACTGTCCTTATGAATCCTGGCCGTCATGTTGCAGGAGTAAGGCTGCAGTTCGCAAATATCAAGCAGCATATAAGTGACGTCGTTGGTGGCGTCCTTTCCGTCCGGGCCAAGACCTCCGGCTGTCACAGCCTGATCGGTGGACATGGTCTCAAAGAGTCTTCCGATTCTCAAATAGGTATCGCCATCGTTTACCAGAATGGCTTCATCCATTTTGAGAATATATAAAGCCAGCAGTTCTTTTGCCTTATCGTAATCGATAATACCGGCCTCTTTATCTCTTTTATAGTAGGGATATAATACCTGATCGAGGCGTCCATGAGATATTGCATTTTCATAGGATTCCGTACAAATCGCGATCTGCAAAAACATCATGCTTTGGAGCGCTTCATGGTACGTGCGGGCAGGATATTTGGGAACATGCCGGCAGATCGCGGCAATTTTTTCCAATTCTCCGCGGCGTTCCGGGTCCGGTTCCCCGCGGCTCAGGCAAGACAGGCTCTCGGCATAACGTGCGGCAAAAGTTTCCAATGCCTTAAGGCCGATAATTGCTCCTTCATAGAAGGCCTGGCTTTGGTCAGGCTTTCCTTTTCGCGCGGTTTGGATCTCTTTTATGATCCCCGTAGTTCCCAACAAAAGCATGCGCTCGAAGTTAACAGTAAAATGCGCTATCGCGGCCGTGTTATTATTGAATCCGGCAACATTCTCGGAAGAGCGCGCAATGGTTAAAATAAACTTGGGGATGGAATTATTTACCTTCAATAAAAGGCAGTGTCCCAGCCAGAAAGGAAGTGTTCTATAAAAGAAGTTAAGCCTTTCCTTCCATGAACATTGGAAGGCAACCGGTTTCTGGCGATGGATTTGATGGAGA
>Ga0074045_10004324_pt1 | contig 12603 bp, 13 predicted proteins | sample BogForMeECP23OM2_FD_94442 | JGI IMG/M metagenome (GOLD analysis project Ga0074045, IMG submission 94442) | Bog forest soil microbial communities from Calvert Island, British Columbia, Canada - Bog Forest MetaG ECP23OM2 | ecosystem: Environmental > Terrestrial > Soil > Wetlands ...
TCTCCGGATGGACCATGTAAGGAGTGTGATAACCCTTGGCGTTGAAAGCAGAGGAGAGCGCCAGAACTTTCGTGGGACAAAACTCCACGCAGAAACCGCAGGCCTTGCAGCGCTCTACCACGATCTCCACTGTACCTTTGGCCATTGCTGCCCTTTCTTATGGCGGGCGCTTCTGAAGGTCGGAAGCCACGCTTGCGGCTTCTGCCTTCTTGATTTCGCCGTCGCACTTGGTGTTTTACGTTGCGGTTGGGAAGCTCACCCACTTACCGAACGATGTATCGATTCTTGCCCAGCTACTGCCCAAGACGAAGTGATATCGGTCACATGCCGCTGTGAGGTGCGACACGTGGAGCGCTCGCGTCTCGCTCTTCGCCATTCGCTCTTCGCTTTTGGCTGTCATCCGAGCGAGGACTTCAGTCCGAGTCGAGGGATCTGCTGTTCGCAGTTGGCAGTTAGCACTTAAGCATCTGGGCCGAAGCAAGCAGCTCAAATCGTTGACTGCGGCCCGCTTGAAAACACCCCCTGCAACGCTTTATGCAGAATGCACGATTTGGCATGGCAATATTCGTGCAAATAATAGATTCAACGAGACTTGCATTAATTTTACGATGTGCTAAGCTTGATAAACAGGATAAGCAGTCGTGTGATAATCATGCTAAGCAGGATTAGCACATGCCCAAACGTGAGATAAAGCCGATATTTGTCAGGTTGACGGAAGCCGAGAGGCGGCGGATCCGGACCCTGGCCGTGAGCCAGGGATTGACCATGCGGGAGGCCATCCTGCAGGCCTTCGAGGCCTGGGCCTCCCAGCTTCCTTCCGTAGCGGTCCCTTCTGGACGGGGTGCCTCCTTGGGCGCAGAAACGCCACGCGCGTCTGCGGGCGCACGGTCGAAGAGACGACGCCAGCCGGAGCGTGCCGCGATGGGCCAGCAACTCCTGCACCCGGCTGATACAAGGCCTTCCGAGGTGGGGCCTTCTTTGGCCGACGTTCCGGGCCTCGAATCGCTCGTAGGAGACTGGGTCAGCAACGCAGCGCAACTGGACTGGTCAAAGTGTCCGGCGGCAGAGTGCGTGCAGACGAAAACGGGGAACGTCTGGGTGGCCAGCGGAACCCTGGTGCCGCTGGTTCACATCTTCGAGGCGGCCGCGGGAGACAATCCCCTGCCGGAGATCGCCGAGGTCTTCGACCTCACTCTGCAACAGCTCATCGCCGTCCTCCAGTTCGCGGCTGAGGGCGCGGCGTCTGCCTCTGCTAGCCGTTAGTCAGTCGTCGCGTGGCAGCCCCGAACCTTCTTCTGCCCAGGTCAGCGTCCAAAAGACGGACGCGAACCTGGGGCCCCCCGGCACCAGGCAAATAGCATCGTCGAGCGTGTGCCCGTCTCCCGGTTTTCATTCTGAAACGGATTCTCGTTTTTCCTATACATAGATTGCGCGAAACCCTTTACTCCTGAAGGCAATCCGAGTATATGATTGGACATGCGAATGTGACCGGGAGGCTGGACGTGCTTAAATCGCGTTTCTTCAGAGCGCTGGACTTGGAATCGGAAGAGGGGAAGGCCTTCCAGAGAGGCCTGAAAGTGCTCCTAAGGCTTCCCCCGGAGGCTAGCCATGATCTCATTGCCGATCTGCCGAAGGCTCTGTTTCTTTTTACGAAAGCCGACGTCGAGTCGTTCAGAAATGCACAGCTTCAAAGGTTAGGCTTAGCGCAGGTCGACGCCGAGTTGGTCACCAATGGCGTATTGGTACCTTGTCTCACTGCGTTTGTCGACTTGCCCGGCGAGGAACATGTCCCTGTAGATATGGTCGATGACCTGCAAGAGCTCAAGCTCATCTCGCCTAGTGATCGTGACTCGATCGAATCTCTGCTCAACTTCATGAAATTCGACGTTGCGAATACTGTTCGGCAGCTCAAGCGAGTCGAGGAGACAAGTGGGGGCGTATTTCCTGCGCTGCAGAGCTTTGGTTCGACCGTTGAGCTCAGGGCGGTGATAGAGCCACCTTTCAGATCAACCGACCTTCCAACTCGGGATTTTTCAATTACTAGCGCTATTCCAGTCGCATCAATTTCGCTCGGCGTCGACAGTGGACACGTGCAAAAATTCTGCTTTCAGTGCGACTCTAGAGGGCTGACTCTCCTGATCAGCCGACTCAGGGCAACGCTAGAGGAGTTGAAGCGGTTCCAAAACGAAATGGTTTTCAAGGATGGCCGTCACCCCGAACGGACCTCTCAACGCGATGGAATTGAGGCGAGCGTAGATGCTGAGGGATGACATTCTCTTAAAGCCTGCGAGCACGAAGAAGCCAGCGGCACGGCCGTATGGGTTTCCCTCGGGTGGTCAGGGCTGGGTGGCAGGTCTGATGAGTAACGTCGCCCCCGATCTCTTTGTCGACGATTTGGAGACACATATCATACGTAGCTACGATAAGGTAGCTTGGGGTGAGCACTGGTCGACGTACTACAAGTCTGTCTCTAAGGCCAACTGGTTACTTGTCCAACTTATTGTAGACGATCTTGCTCCACGATGGGTCGAGGAAACCACTGGAAGAGAACGCTTCCCCCGGTTGGGCGCTCTTCTTCAGTTACTTTCGACTTGCGAAAGCAACGCCGAGGTGTCGAATGCGGCAGCAGAACTCTGGCAGTTGCTGCAAGAGGACGTCGCTCGAGGCGAGCTGATTTTTTGGATTCGATGGAATGGAAGGACTTGGCTTGACGAAAAGCGGCCTGGTCTAGCAGCAATTCTCGAGGCCTCTGCACGGATATCTCTTATTGGAATCGATGTTTTCTCCCTCGACGTGCTTCGTACGGCAGATATCCACCCGTTAGTTCTTACAACAGCTCTTAAGTGGATCCCTTTTATCGTTAAAAGCGACTCCCCATTGGTACATGATTTTGGGGTTGAGGTATTGCGGTTGACCTCCTGTCAGGAAGCAGGCATAGAGGTCAATGCTGCCGCTATATCGTGCACACCGTATGTTATGCCTAGGTCCGCTGATGAGGTGCTCGTAGCTGCCATTGTAGAACGCTCGTCCGATATAGCATATTCAGCAGCTCTGACCGCGCTGGAATGGGCTGCGCAGAGCGGTAGTTTCTCTTCTGCGATGGAGTTGCAGAATGATCAAAGAGAAAGGTTGTGTGTTGCTGCTCTGCAGCGGCTGCGTTACGACGGAGAAGATGAGAGCGAAACGAAAGATTCTTTACGTGAAGCATTGGTGTGGTGTCTTGGGGCATTGGCTTCAGTGTCACGCCTGGATGAGGTTGTGTCTGTACTGGCAAAGAGCTTTCGTAGGGGTTGGGGGGCAGAGGATGCAGCGGCGGTTCGTGCTGGCAGACTGTTGATAAAGCGCCTTAACGAGCCTGCTTTCGAGTGTATGCGCAAGATGTTTTGCGGTACTGAAGGTGATCTCTCGCGGTACGTAAAACTCCTTATTAAGGGAACTTAGGACTGCGTTGTGCTTCACCAGATTCATCGCGGCGAGAACTGTGAGAATATCCGTCCTGGAGATGTGGTCTTCTCTTATAAGCCCGCTGTGCGTGCTTGGCCGTTGCACGCTGGCATATACGCCGGCCGTGAGAAGCCCGTTCGCCCTGGCCGCGGGAATCTAGAAGTCGTTGGCGTGCCCGACCCTTTGAGCGAGCGCCAAAACTTTCTAGGTTGTTCAAATTGGACTGCAACGACCGAATACGTTCCCAGTATCATTGGTCGGAGGGTAGAAGACGCAGATCCGATTCAAGTCAAAGAAGTGAAGATTGTTGCGACTGCCATGATTCGAATGCACCGAGCTATTGGCACATCGTGCGAATGGAAGAGGACAAGAATTGTAAGTGCAACTCGATATGTGCTGGATGGTATCGGGCTGTTCGAGCAGGGGACGTGTACCCATTTCGTTGAGTATTGTTACGAGAATGCTGGACTCGACTTAGTTGATCAGGACTACACAAGGGACCCAGACGAGCCACATCGCATCTACCCAGCCACACAGATTCATGTCTTTCTACGCGGATCTTATCCATTGCGTTGCCAATGGGACTCTCGCCTGAGATATTATCCAGACTGCCTCTTCTAGACAGTGCCTTTCCTTCTCAGAAATCCGGTTCATTTGGGGTCAACGGAGTGGTGGGAGATCGAATCGGAGTGGACGGCCCGAGATCGTGAGTTGAAAATCTTCGGTGGGACGGCCCGAACCTTCCCCCGCCCAAGTCAGCGTCCAAAAGACGGACGCGAGCCTGGGGCACCAGGCAAAGTGAAATTTGGGTGTAAGTGCGAAAGGAGCGAAAAGCATGCTCGGAGTCGAGGTGATTGTCAATGCCGTGAGCGCCGAGCTATTTCGGGCAATCACTGGAAAGCTCTTTACGGAAAAGCAGATCCGGGCAGTTTCATCGAATGCGGTTGGCAAGTATTTCGTAGATTGGTTCCCAAAGGTTGGTGCAGACAAGACCGCTCGCGAGCGGGTGGAAGAAGCTCGCGGACATATTGCGTCGGCTAGTGCCATCATCACCGACATGCAGACTGAACTCAGCGCCCAGACGGGACATCTCGACAATCTGCTGGTCGAAATTGAAGAGAAGAAGAAGCTCGCGGAGCGGTACGCCGATTTGGCAGCAACGAACCAGCAGCAGCTCGCCGCATTTCGAGAGGAAATGGAAGAAGTTCTCCGTAAGGAACTGATAGCGCAGTCGGAGAAGGGTAAGCGGCTCCGCCAAGTCGTCTCGGTAGCGATCTGGCTCGTAACGTTGGTCTTGGGAGCAGCACTTGGAACTTACTTCAAGGAGGTGTCTGCGTGGGTAGTGGCGCATATACACCTGCTTACGCAGTAGAGGCGACGAATGTAGATTGTGGAGTCCAGTTAAGGAGAAGGGAAGAAAGCTACGCCGGTACCCGAAAAATGGAAGGTCGAGCGCCGGGTGCCTGGTGCCCAGGTTCGCCTTTCTGTTGGGCTAACCTGGGGTCAACTGAGTGATGGAGATTGAATCGGAATGGACGGCCCGAGATCGTGAGTTGAAAATGTTCGGTGGGACGGCCCGAACCTTCCTCCGCCCAGGTTAGCGTCCAAAAAACGGACGCGAACCCTTCGACAAGCTCAGGGCAGGCTCTGGGGCACCAGGCAACCAGTGTTACCTTCGCAATAGTTACGAGCTCAATGTAGTGAGCCGGGCAGACTACCGTCATTTGCCATCGATTTGACAATGCTCGCGCGATCAGCTATAGTCTGTATTGAGGATGGTTTCCAAACCGCTCCTCTTTCAGGTTCCCTGAACATAAGTCAGCCCATCTGAAGTTCCCCTCATCTTATATGCGACGCAACCTTTAGGAGGTTGAATAATGTACGCACGTAATGTCTCTTTTCGCCTGAAAAACAATATGCAGTCTGATTACACCCGCACATTCGAGAACCAGATTCTTCCTTTGCTGCGCAAGCAGAAGGGCTTCAAGGATGAAATCACGCTGTGCAACCCCGGCAGCCAGGATGCGGTTGCAATCAGTCTGTGGGAGAACAAGAACAACGCAGACGAGTACAACACCAACACCTACCCACAAGTGTTGAAGACCTTGGCGAACGTAATTGATGGAACGCCACGGGTCCAGACGTTTGAGACGGTCATGTCGACCTTCCATAACGTCGCCGTAGCCGTGTAATTCCGGCAAATCTGTGGTCCGGGAAGGCGGGTAATCGTACTTTCCCGGACTACACCGTATCTGAAGAACCCACCACCGCCGACGAGCATTCCCGCTTGTCGCACCTTGGTTGTAAGGGCGTGATTGATATATGTATGCCATCGATCGCGCATGAAGGATGACAACCATGCATCTATTCCAAAACGCAGAAACTATCGATCGCCTGGTAAAACAGGGCGAATTCGTTTTGACAACCTACCACGCCGAGTACGATAAGGATCCGGCAAGCTTCCATTCTGAGTTCCTCCGCGGTAGCCTTGCAGGCTGGCGCAGCACCGTACACACGTTGTACGGCGATTGCGCGGAAGAGATTATTGATCGCGTTGTGATCAAGACACGCTTGGCAATTCCGGGGACGAAATGCGATACGGTGCCGCCCATGGCCTTTGAAGCCATTCTGGCCGAAGCTGAGCAGCTTCATAACGTCAGTAACCGTCTTGAGGCGCTGGCGGAGCAACATCTGCCGGTGTCAGAGGCCCTCATGATGTGAGACTGTCCCGCTGAAGCCGTTTTCCAGCCGTTCAGCTTGGAGGCTTCTAAAAGGAGCGGTCTTCCACAGGGAGACCCGCACCAAAACCGCAGCGCCCTCATTCCTGCAGAAAGATGTTGAGCAGGGAGTTGTGAACCCGGATCTCGCCGTTATATTCGACGAAGCCCAGCTTTCTGAAGCGATTCATAAAAAAGCTCACTCGGGACCGGGTTGTGCCAATCATCTCCGCCAATATCTCCTGGCTGATCTTGGGAACCACCGTCTCGGGTTTGCTTTCTTTGCCGAACTGCGCTAGGAGCAACAGAATCCTGGCCAGCCGCTTTTCGCTGGAATTGAAAAGCTGATCGACCAGGTCAGCCTGGATGCGAGCGTTGCGGGTTAGCAGAAAGGAGACGAACACATCCGACAGCGCCTGTTCCCGGTGAAGTACGCGGACCATTTCCGCCTTGCTAATACTGAGAAGTGCACACTCGGTCATCGCGGTAGCGGTCGCGAGTCGAAGGGGGTGAGTTGAGACCATGCAGTCTTCCCCCAGAAATTCCCCGGCCCCCACCAAGGCAAGCGTCGCTTCTTTTCCGTTCGCGGAGGTGACAGTTACTCTCAGCCGCCCCTTCTGCACGTAAAAAATCGCGTCGGCAGGGTCGCCTTGCGCGAAGGCCACCTGGCCCTTTTTTAGATTGAGAATTTTTCTGCCCAAACCAGCTTTCGCGAGGAAGGCCTCGGGATCGAAAACCGTACTGCCATTCTTGGGTTGCGGTTTAGGTGCTTGAAGCCGGGAAGGCTTTTTAAGTTCGTCGGCGGCGGGTTTTGTGGATCGCACCGAGCCAACTGACAGAATTCGCCTGGCTGGAGGGTTCTGGCTGCGGGCAGGTATGTTCCTGGCGCTCATTTCACACCTCCGAGAGGGCGGCGCCTCCCCTTGGAAATTATATCTCTTCAAGAAACCGGAGATATGCGCTGGCTATTCACTATTGCAGAGTCTCCCAAATCGGGAATGTCAGCCATTTGAGCGATTTTGCACAGCCGCCTCCGTCCCTAAGCAGTAGGCTTGGCTTGTCGAAGGACTTGCATACCCATGAGCAGCGTTCTTCTTATCGGCAAAGAGACGGACACCGTCCGTTCGATCGCGCAAGCCCTCGCCGCCGGCAATTGCCACTTTGAATGCGCTAGTGGTGGCGCGGGCGCGATTCGCCGTTTGCGTCAACAGGCCTTCGACGTTGTCATCACCGACCCGGACACCACCATCGACGAAGGCCTGGCTCTGAACGAGGAGATGCGCGACATCCGGCCTGGCATGAAGGCCATCCTTCTCGCCCCTTCCAGCACGCCAGAGGAGATCATTGCTGCGCTGCGCGCTCGCGTCTTTCTCTGTTTCAGCGCCCCGTTTGACGCTCACGAAATTGCTGGCTTCGCCTGCCGCGCCGCGACCGACTCCGATTGGCGCACCGAAATCGAAGTTCTCTCCGCGCAACCTGACTGGGTTTCGTTGCGTGCCAACTGCCACATACTGACCGCCGAACGCGTGGTGACCTTCCTCGGCGAATTGCACTCAGAATTGCCAGAACCCACCCGCGACAACGTAATGCTGGCGTTCCGCGAGATCCTGCTCAGCGCTATGGAACACAGCGCCGCCTTCAATCGCCACAAAGTGGTGGAGGTATCGGCGGTGCGCACCGAGCGCACCATCGTGTTTTACGTGCGCGATCCCGGAACAGGCTTCCGCCGCGAGACGTTGGCGCACGCTGCCGCAGCCAAGGCCGCAGGCGTCCCCGACGCTCATCTCGAGCAGCATACGGAGATGGGCATGCGCCCTGGCGGATTCGGCATTCTGCTGGCCCAGGGCGTGGTGGATGAGTTGATCTACAGCGAAACGGGCAATGAAGTCCTGATGATTAAACACACAGCGTGAGAAGATTCGCTCAACAGATCAGTACAGAGGTCTCTTCATCCGGTTGGGAAATTGTGGGCTTGCCGGCCCATGAGAGGGTCCCGGGTTAGAAGGTAGCTCGATAAACCTAATCGAGACGGCAAACCTCAACCGGTAAGGGCAGGATTCTCATGACCTGACGAACGCTCCCAATCAACCGGCTTCAAACGAGGGCCGCCAATGGGTTGTGGCGGATTGTCGACCCTCGTAAGTTGAGCCGAAATCGTTCGTTTTCGACACAAGCAGAAAAACTCGTCACCGATTCATCACCAAAACGAGCCCGTCTTAGTTCAGGGCGTTTTCGCGGAGTAGTGAAAGCGGAAAAACAAGACTGCAAAGGGTTTTAGGTTGGCACCCAAAATTGACACAGCAGAGGTCACCTCTCAGTTTCCTGAAAGCCCGAGGCGCGTGCCCATACAGGGCGGAGTGCGGGGGCACCAGCACAACAAGAGGTGCTGCATATGGAGGGAAATTAGTTGAGGGTACGGTACCTCAGGAAGCGTAAAATTCGGACGGGGCGCTTTTTTCAGGCGCACGGCAGCGAAGCCGATGACGGTCTTGGGCATTCTCGCGTTCTTGGTCATTTCCTTCGGAGTTTGTTTCGGACAACAGACTTCCCGGGAGAGCGATATCGCTGGCGAAGTGGCCGCGACGGTTCGTCAGCTTCGTGAAACGCACAGACTACCCAGGTTGAAGCAAATCGAGGACAAGAGCCTTTCTGCTGAAGCGTGCCGCGTCGCTGCCAAAGACGCGCAATGGGGACTTGTGGGCGGCCAGACACCCGGGAGCAAATGGGGCGAAGATCACGGAATTGTTTTCGTGTTTCCGCCTTCTCCGGAAGCGCAAAAGCAGCTGGAGAGGGTGGCTTCGGAAGACGGGTACAGGAGGATTAAGAGGTTTTCCGTGGGCGTATGTCATGCCACCAGCAATCATCATCCGCAGGGCGCTGATTGGGTCGGAGTGGCCTTCTATGTGGGAGCCTTCGAGGCCGCGCTCGAGAAGCCGACATCATTCTAGTAACGGTTTCGTTTCGGCACGCGCAGGAGAAAACTCGTCACCAATTCGTCACCAAAACTAGGCCGTTTTAGGGCGTTTTCGCGCAGTAGTGAGAACGGAAAAGCAAGACGGACAAAGGGTCTTAGGTTTGCGACCTCAAAATTGACACGGTAGAGGTCAGATCCGCAGTTCGACTCGAAAATTTGGGTTCGATTTGGGTGCTATAAGCCTTACCGAGCATTCCTGAACATTCCTCAACATTGCTATGCGTACCGCAAAATGAACCACTTAGCCTGGTTTATGCGAACTCATAACCCAAAGGTCGGTGGTTCAAATCCACCCCCCGCAACCATCCGAACGTCTCCTTGGTAGGTTAAGGTTCCCAGCAAATTCCAGTCTCCCTGACAAACGTAGTGTCGATCACCGTCTTGGTCGGCCGGATGCATCGTGATTTGCGAGACGTGCCTGGCCAACTCGGCTCGTGCTCGGGGAACATCGCAGGAAAGTAAATCGGGCAAAGACGAGAGCCGGTCATGGACGAATTGCTGTAATTCCTCTGAACTCTTCCCCAAGCCCTCGTCTTCCTGCCTGAGGGACGCCTCTATTTCGATCAGCTCTCGCTCCCGGTCAGCAATGGCGTGAAGCAGGGTGGCCGAATGACCGCTTTCGGCTACAGCCGCCGTCAGGCGGCTTAAGTCCTCGTCAAGTGTTCTCTTCCGTACCTGAATACGCTCCGTTTCTTGCGTGCGGTTCGCCTCGGCTGAGTCGAGTTGTCGCTTGAACTGGTCGAGAACATAACTAATCGCTTCGGGCTGTAGCAGTGCTTTCTGAAGCTCGCTGAGTAATTGCGATTCCAGGTCGGCTTGGCGCACTCGCATGCTATTTGTGCAGGCTCCCCGGTAGCCTCGGTATCGAACTCTGCCATTGCATCTCGGCCTGTGAGTAGGAAAATCCATCGAACGGCAGGTGTGCCAATCGCAGATTGTCTCAACGGAGGGGTTCACCCCAACAGACTGTGCCCAAAATTGTGCCCACTGGCTGGTTGCACGGGTTTAGTTACTGGTTAGGATAAAGCCCTCAAACCCGCATTTTTACTAGCGAGTCTCAATCAGTACAAATGTCGCTAAACTACTGATTCTTCGTGAAACCAATCTTCGGGACCAGGGGGTCGGAGGTTCAAATCCTCTCTCCCCGACCAATATTTTCCAACTACTTACAGCAGCGGCCGGACGCCAAAACCGACCTCCTGGTTTTGCACCCAGATTTCACCAGTTGTTGTAGCGTTTCCAACCGAGCTAGTCGCCATACTTGAGAGTACGAGGCCGCTCAGGTACTCGGATATGGAGAGCAGGAAACGATAGCGCGAACCTCATGCTGTGGTAGGCGACGTCCAATCCAACGACGGCAGGCCTAAGCGTAGTCGATGGGATGGTTCTGGAGCCAGTGTTCATCGCGGGCCGTGCCCATTTCTTTCAGAGCACAGCGCCCCATACTGGCGGTGAGTTCGCGAGTCTTCCAAGCCAGTCCGACGGTCAAGCCGATGACGCTCCCTATCACTCCGAAGCCAACCGCCTTGGCCCGGCGGTGGGTGCGACCGGAGAAACAGGACCCGACGAGCGCTGCGCACGTGCCGATCGCGGCCAATCCGAGGGCGCCGCGGGCCGATTTGCCAAGCGCATCGGACAGCGGCTGTCCGTTAAGATGCGCGTCTCGGCCGGTACGTAACCCTGATAGTCCGGAGTTTACCAGCGCCCGACCGTATTGAACACGACTCTTCACCTTTTCGCTTGGTCTCATAACCTGACTCCTCTACAGCGGTCCGTGATTGCTCTCGCATCCCAAGTCCGCGCCTAGCTCGCAATCCGCCCGTCTTTAGTATCAAATTCCCACAGCAACCCGTCTTAAGTCTATGACTCGCGTCACAATTTACAAAAGGTTTACGTTGCCTTTTGCCCCAATGGGACGGTTGCCAAATCGACCCAACGCTCTCCGTTCCCCTTCACGAACGCCACTTTGCTGATCTGCACCTTGCGGGTGTCGGCATATTCCTTCCAGTGCTGCCGTGCGACGTCGATCACTTTGGGCACCTCGTCCGCGGTGTCGGCTTTCACCACAGTAAGGTGCGGCATATAGGGCCATGGCTCGGAGCAGTGAAGCGCCCCGTGATTCATGCGCTCATGCAGTTCGCGCATGCGATAGGCGCCGCGGGCCACGCGAATGAATACGGTCGGCGTAATCGGAAGGAAGCTCTCCACCTCGCCCATAGTGACCTCAAAGGGGTGGTCAGTGCGGCAGATCTCCGCCAGTTCGTCAATGGCTTGCTGCTCGGTGCCTTGTAGCATTCTTGGCGGCAGGATGGTCAGATGGGCGTCGGCGTGGGTGTGCGCGGGATGCAGCTCACGGCGCAACTGTTCTACAAATATTCCCACCGGGCTGCGAACATAGGCAATCGCAGCGTATAAGAGCGCACTCATTAAGGCTACATTATAACGATGATTCGGCCATAGCGCCGCAAAGGCTGGGCATGGTACTGTCCTCGGTTTGAAATCTACTGGACTTGCATGTGCTCCCCTTCGGCGTAAACTGTGGACATGAACGCCATCGATTTCGAATGTCCCGTTTGTGGCGCTAAGCCTGGGGAAAGGTGCCACACCCTCACCGGCAAAGCAAACCCCGTGTCCCACGCCAGGCGGAAACAAGCCGCCGTTCTCAACATAGAGCGCCCCACGGAGGAGCTAAACGAAACCGCCGCGCAGCTTGCGGAACAGACCACGGACGAGAAGTAGAGCTCATCCGCGTCCTTACACGCCCTGAATCGCTTTCACCCTGCCGGACTTGATGGCTTGCACCAGCCGGGCGTGGTCCTGTTCGGTCTGATCGCCGTAGGCTTCAGCCCATTGAACCAGCGCCTCATCGAGCACCGGAGACTTTCCGACGTAACCCGCAATGGCGGCTGCGTCTCCAGTGCGGGCATGGGCTCGCGCTAACAAAGCTGCGCAGCCTTGGGCGTAGAAGTTGAACGACTCTCCGGTGAGCCACTCCACGGGAATCGACGCCTTCATGTTCTTCATCTGGCGCACAAAAAAAGGACGCCCATCGACGTGGGTTGCGCCCAGCATGACATCCCCGCTAGCCTGGAGGGCGCGCTGTCCCGTTACTACGCGCTTGCCATGATGTTCCTGGAACGCCTTGGGGAGCGGCGGGAGGTAGGGAGCGTGTGCCGGCTCAACGCACTCCTTGACCTGCAGAAAAAGCGCATCGTTGTCGTCGTTGCCCAACAGCAAAACCAGGTAAGCGCGGGTGCCCACACTGCCCACTCCAACGACGCGATGGCCGACATCCACCACGTGGTAGCGGTTGAGCATAAAGTACCGTTCGGGCGGTAGCGCTGGCCCATACTCCTCAAGCCCGCGGATGACCTTCTCGCGAGTCTTGTCGTCCACGCGCGTCAGGATAGGCGGATCTTCGCGCAGACGCCAGCCGCCTTCAGGGCTGCGCTCGGTAATCTTCTTAAA
>Ga0074045_10004325_pt1 | contig 12601 bp, 12 predicted proteins | sample BogForMeECP23OM2_FD_94442 | JGI IMG/M metagenome (GOLD analysis project Ga0074045, IMG submission 94442) | Bog forest soil microbial communities from Calvert Island, British Columbia, Canada - Bog Forest MetaG ECP23OM2 | ecosystem: Environmental > Terrestrial > Soil > Wetlands ...
AAGAACTGCTGAATTTCATGCTCGTGCGTGCCGCCATTGCGCACGCGCCGTCCGATTTCTTTAAAAGCCACGGCAGTGACGGCGTCAATCACATCCCGCGCCGCGAAGTGCGACTCGATCTGTTCGTCAGTCAGCGTCGCTTCAAACTGCGCGATCAGGTCGGCCGCGCTCACAATGTTCTTGCCTAGCCCGCGGATCATGTCCGCGGTTCCCGCATCCACCATGGAAATGGTGAAGACAAAGTTGTTGGCCGAGTATTGCATCGCCACGTCGCGATACGGACCCAGCATCTGCTTCAAACCGTCAAACAGTTCCTGCCATCCGGCGTACTGCTTCTTCGTGCCGGGCAGCGTATCCAGGTGTCCCGACTCGATCTTGTGAACCAGTTTGACGGGCTCGCCTTTGGCGGGGATCAGGTAGTACCAGCGCCGCGTGACCATCAGCCCATCCGGCAACCCGAGGACGCGGTATGCGATCGGGTCGCGGTGGTGATGATCGTAGAAAAGCCAGGCGTCGATGTTGCGCTCGCGCAAGGCGTGCTGGATGGCGGAAAGATCCATATACAAACGGTTATTCTACACGACCGCTGGCGTCGCTGGATTCAGCTCGTGTAGAGACGGGGCTTGCTCCGTCTTGTCCACGCCGTCTCATGTTGCGATGCCTAATTCTTAAATGGGTTAAAGGTTCGAACCTCGAGTTGTTTGAAGTCTCGTTCGTTTCTGGTCGCCACAATCAGACGGTGGACCCGCGCGGTCGCGGCGATCATGGCGTCCTCTAGCAAATCAGGAGGCTTGTTATCCATAATTCGGGCCCACTCCCGAAAGCATGCCGTGTCCATGGGAAGCACCTGATAGGACGCCGGCAACCAATCCGCCCAACGCTCCAGTTCGCTCGCTTTCGAAGGATCCTGCCGCCTCGTCCGTTCGATCCCCGCCTGCAGTTCACCCAACGTTACTGCGGAGACGAACAACCTCCCTTCTTCCATGGCGCTGAACCAAGCGGCGACTGCTCCGTGAGGACGTATTTTTCGCAGTTCGGAGATTACGTTCGTATCGAGCAGGTATTGATTCACTCAAACTCCAGCACTGGACGGCGGCGTAAATTGCGTCTTTCCACGATCAGGTCGTCAAAGCGGGGCTCGGGTGCGAGCAGCCATTCTTTCAAACCCGGCCGGGCGGCTTTTTGGAGCCTCTCCCATTCTTCGATCGGCACCAGAACAGCGGTCTTAACTCCGCGTCGGGTAACCACTTGCGGGCCCTTCTTGACGGCCGCGTCCAGCAATTCACTAAAACGCGCCTTTGCGTCTTGCACCTGCCAGGAAGCCAAGTTTCACCCCCGTAACTCGATCAATCATACTGACTAGTCATATGACTAGTCAATTATAAACGCAAGACTTTCACCGTAGAGACGGGGCTTGCCCCGTCTTGCCTGCGCCATCACCAGCGCCGCCGGGAGACACGGCAAGCCGCGTCTCTACGGGACATCGCAGGCTGCGTGAAAACGACGTAGCCGCCGCACTGCATCCACCCTCCGTTTGTGGTAAAAAATACTGTAATGCCGCGTAATGCTTAATGAACGTCGCTGGCAGCCTTAACCCGCAAAATCCGGATCCCCGTAAAACAGGTGCACCGTGCTAAGGGCAGTATTCATTGCACTGTCGGAGAGCCGGTGGCTGCGCGCGGTAGCCGAACGCTCCCGCTTCGGCCAGCGCACCTCCGCTCGCTTCGTCGCCGGCAAAGAGGTAGCGGACGCGGTTCGCGCCGCCGCCGCCGTGAATCAGTTTGGCGCCGGCGTCTCCATCGACAATCTCGGCGAGAACGTCACCAACGCTGAAGAAGCCCGCGCCAGCGCCCAGCTTTACCACAACCTGCTCGACGAGATCGCCGCCAACAAGCTAAATGCGAATATCAGCCTGAAGCTGACCCACATGGGCCTGGACGTGGACGAGCACATGGCCTACGAAATCGTCCGCGGGCTGGTCGCCAAGGCGGCCAGCATGTCGCCCAGAAATTTTGTTCGTGTCGATATGGAAGGATCGTCCTACACCCAGCGCACCCTCAATTTCGTTGGTGAGCTCCACCGGGTTCCGGGGAACGAGGACAGCGTAGGAACGGTGATCCAGTCGTACATGCGGAGCGCCGAAGCCGACATCGACAAACTGCTCTCCGAGCGCATCCGCATAAGACTCTGCAAAGGCGCCTACAAGGAGCCCGAGAACATTGCCTTCCGGAAAAAATCGGAGGTTGACGCCAGCTATGTGAAGCTGATGAAGACGCTGATGAAGAGCGGCGTCTTTCACGGCCTGGCGACCCATGACGAAGCCATTATTAAAGCGGCCAAGGCCTTTGCCACGCGTGAGAATATTCCGCGCAACGCTTTTGAGTTCCAAATGCTGCACGGCATCCGCCGCGACTTGCAGCAGAGTCTGGTAAAAGAGGGCTGGGGCGTACGCGTCTACATCCCGTTCGGCACCGAGTGGTACCCGTATTTCATGCGCCGGCTGGCGGAACGCCCCGCCAATGTGCTGTTCATCGCGAAGAACATTCTGCGCAAGTAAGCCACGTGACATCAATCGGTTAGACGTGATCAGGATGATAAATCGTGTTAGAGAGGCACGGTTTCAACTTGCAGCAAAACCCGTTGTTACACTTGATTTTGGGTGGCGCAGCGGTTTATCGCTGCGATGAGTTGGCGTTCTTCAGAGTCGGCTTTAGCCGCTGAGGGCTCATTATGAGATGGCTGTTGGCTTCCAGATTTTTCTTTCCATCGCGAAGGGGATTGCCGGTCCTTCTCGTTCTATCGAGTGGAAGCCAACCCTGGCCTGGATTGCACAGCCTGCCCCCCTCGGCGATGTGCTTGCGTCCAACTAGGTACAAAGGGTCCGTGGCTCGCGACGGTACTGCATCGAGACTCCGGTTTCCGTATCAAATCCTCCGCGTCGCTCCGGGGAAGGACGGCGCGGAGGTTTTTTGGTGGAAGGTTTAGCCAGACACATAATTTCCCAAGACCTTCTCGTCCCGAGCGAAGCCGACGGCGACCGCGCTGAGTGCTTCCCGCTTGTCCTATCCCTCCCAAACAAACGCGTCAAACACCCTCGTAGATTCAAACCCAATGCGCTTATAGAGCGCAATCGCGCGGTCGTTAGCCTCGGTCACGGTCAGCGAGATGAAACGGAACCCCCGTCCCCGCAGATTCCTGGTAGACGCGGCCAGCATAGCTTCGCCGAGCCCAGCCGACCGGTGTTCTGGAAGCACGCAGACCTGCGTGATGTGGCCGACATCGGGACGCACCAGCGAGCACAGGATGAGTCCGATTAAAGTGCGAGTGCGGGGCTCGTGGACCACGAACGACGCCTGCGGATCAAAAGTTCCGCACCCGGGGAAGCGCACGATGTTGTTGAGAAAACGCAGCGAGCCGCTAAGGGTGCGGTACTGATCGTTGATCTCGGAATCGACGTGGCCGCGATAGGCGGCAGTGATCAGGGCAGCGGCGGACTGGTATTCCTGCTCCGACCACGGACGAATTTCGAACTGCGCTGGAAGCGAGGGCAGAGTCGTTAGCGAAGCCTGTGGGTGTTTGCCAATATCGAAATTCATGAACACGCGCGCATGGCGGCTGAAGCCCTGATGCAGAAAGGGCCGCGACACTTCTCCCGTGTGGTGCGCCAGCAACTGCGCCTCCACGCGATGGATGCCAGGCGACTGCTGCAGCGTTTCGATGACGTGGGTAAGCAGGCGTTCTTCGACTTCGTGACGGTCGGGACCGCGTCCGCCATCGCGGACGAATAGGTCGCCAATCACGCCCTTGCTCTGCTCGTAAACGAAAAAAGAATAGCCGAAGATGCTGCCGCGTTCGATGGCGGCGTAGCCGGGAAGGATTTTCGCGTCCATGTAGCGCAGGATCATCTCGGCGGAAGTGGCGTAGTCCCACGAGAGCACACGTCCCCACATGGCGATCTCATCCTCGAGCAGCGGCCGAAGGTCGGCGGAAGAGAAATGTCGGAGATCGAGAATTTCCATAAAAGAAGGTCTTAGGTCCAAGGTGTCAGGTCTCAGGAAAAACACTGCTGCTAGATTCCGTTACCGGCGTTGAGTCTGGTACCTGACACCTGAGACCTGACACCTCTTCTCACTTTCCCACCCAATACAATTCCACCTTCTGCGCCGGAATACCGGTTAAGTATGACACTCGGCGTCCGGCAACGAGCTCGGCGACTTCGGACTGCGTACCTCGCGCGGCAACCACCACATGAGCCTCGGCCGGAATATTTCCGTCTTCGTATTTCTGCGCCGGACGATTGAGATAAAACTCGAGTCCGTACTCCTGCGCTCGATTGACATGGTAGAGGCCGATGGGGACCGCCTCGTGCGAAAAAGCCTGAATGCTTTCGGCAATCGGGCGCGCGGATTGGGTGGCATCAATGACCGGCGCGGCAAACCGAATAAGGGTGGCTACGCTGACGACCACGGCGAACAGGGTCACGCGGCCCAACAGGCCGAGTCCGGCACGGGGCAGCAGCGCCGCGGCGATGCCGAGCGCTAAGACAGCGCCAACGGCAGCGGCGATGTAGGTCTCCGTGCCCCACAGCAAGTGGTGATTCATCGCAATGGAGGCGGCGGAGAGCGCGGCGAAGATCAGCAGTCCGCAGAGAATTCCGTGTGCCGCGGCGAACAGGAACGAAAACCTTTTATCGTCGTTCAGGCGCGCATCGCTGCGACGCTCGACCAGATATTCGGCCACCAGCAGCGCTCCAGCCGGGACGGCCGGCAGAATGTATCCCGGAAGCTTCGATTGCGATGCGCTGAAAAATAGAACAGGCACGAGCATCCAGATAAGAAGAAACAGCGGCCAGGAATCTTCCGGACTGGAGAAAGCTTCTTTGCCTTCGGCCCAGATCAGGCGGGCGCGTTCGACGACGGCAAGAATGAGCACGAACGTCCAAGGCATCATCGCCAGCAAGAACACGGGCAGGTAAAACCAGAAAGGCTGTTGGTGATGGTAGACGTCCTGCGAGAAGCGCGCGAGATTGTGTTCCAGGATGAAGAAGCGGAAAAATTCCGGATTACGCAACTGGACGGCAACGTACCAGGGCAACATAACGGCGAGGTAGAGAAGGATGCCCGGGATCCAGAGGGTGCGAACGATGACTCGCCAGTCACGCTTTGCGGCAACGAAAAGAAAGATGATGACCGCGGACAGGGCGGGCGCGACCGGCCCCTTAGCCAAGGTTCCAAGCGCCAGAAAAAAATAAAAGACGGCAAGATAGGTGTTCCGGCGGCTTTCGTACCAGCCGTACCAGGCCAGCAGGGCGATGACGAAGCAGCCGGCGAGCGGCATGTCAGTCGCAGCGGCGTGGGCAAAGATAATGACGCCAGCGCAACTGGCCGCGATCAGGGCGCCGTCAAGTGCACTACCGGACCGAAAGCGGCGAAGAAAAAAGTAAATGGCTGCGATCAGCAGAGCCGCATCGAAGGCGGCGGGCAGGCGCGCCGCCTGGTCGCTGACCCCGGCCACACGGAACGACAGCATCGCCTCCCAGTAGTACAGCACCGGCTTTTCGAGCCAGGGTTTGCCCTGCAGCGTAGGAGTAACCCAATCGGGGCGCTCGAGCATTTCGCGCGCGACTTGCGCGTATCGTGGTTCGTCGGCGCCGACGAGCCCGAAGGCTCCGAGACCATAGAAGAAAAGGAATCCGCAGAACGCCACCAGCAGCAGCATGTCGGTGCGACTTCGCGGATTCGTTCCTTGGTTCATTTTGTCGGCAACTGGTCCGCTCGGATTGTGTGGTCCGACATCATGCGAACGACGATTCGGTCGTCGATCCACGGCCCAACGATCAATGGCCGATACCAACGACCAGTGACCAAACGACCAATGACCAACGACTAACGACCGGTCGACGCGTTCGCAACTACAGGTTCCGCCAGCAGGCGGTCGACAATTCGAGACACCGCAACCGCCAGCGGCCCGTCGACCGAACAACCGCTGGCGCATCTGTGACCGCCACCACCAAAATGCTCGGCCACGGTCGAGACGTTCACTGCTCCCTTGCTGCGAAGGCTGATGCGACAACGGCCGTCGGGCAGTTCGCGAAAGAAAATGGCGACCTGCACGTCGGCGATGGAGAGAGCATAGTTGACCAGGCCCTCGCAATCTTCTTCGCGGGCGCCGAAGCGCTGCATCTGTTCCTGCGTGACCCATATCCAGGCCAGCGGTCCCTCGCGATGCAGATTCGCAAGCGCCGCGCCCAGCAGACGCATCTTGGCCGTGGAATGTCCGAAATAGATATGCCGGGCACAAAGCGCGGGGTCGGCTCCGGCCAGCACCAGATCGCGCGCGACCGTGAAAGTGTGCTCGTTCGTTCCTTCGAACATGAACGACCCGGTGTCGGTCATAAGCCCCGTGTAAAGGCAGGTGGCAATGTCGCGATCCACCGGAACACACGCCAGCCGGGCTAAACGAAAGACGAGTTCCGCGGTCGCCATCACGGTGGAATCGATCCAGTTAATCTGTGCAAAATTGCGCCCGCTGGCGTGATGATCAATGTTGATGAGGAAACATTCTCCCAGCCCCTTCAGCCCCGTGCGCTTGATGCTGTCGCATTCCAAAAGAATGACGGCGCCGTCCCCAGAGAAGCCCGGAGGGACGGCATCCGCCTGAACGGCGCGATCGGCGAAGGGAAGGTTCTGGTAGATGCGCGGCACGCCATCGTGCATGACGACTTCGGCGTCTTTTCCCATCATGCGCAGGATCTGCCCGCAGGCCAGGGCAGAGCCGATGCCGTCTCCGTCGGGCCGCGAGTGCGAGGTCACTACGAAGCGGCGTCGTGCGCGAATTTCCTGCAGAACCCGCTCTAGCATGATGTGCTCTTAACTCTTTGCTTTCGCTGTAGAGACGGGGCTTGCCCCGTCTCGCTCCGCGGGCCAGCCTCGCTTCGTATCAGAGCATCGCATTAGCGATGTCCCCAGCTTCCCAAGAATCGAACGGCCCTTCAGGGGCTGGGCTCAGCCCGCTTCCGCGCCCGCTTCTTACCCCGCCCAAGCAGCTCGTCCACCCGACTCTCCAACTCATCGGCACGATCGATCTGAAAATAAAGTTCCGGAGGCCGCCGCAACCGCAGCCGTTCCGCCAGCTCATGCCGGACGTAATTCTTGGCCGCATTCAGTCCTTCCAGCGTGCGCTCAGCCTCGGCCTCATCGCCCGCAACCGTGACCATGATGCGAGCCGATCGCGCGTCCTGAGCCATAAGCACCGTGCTGACGCTCGCCAGGCCGATGCGAGGGTCTCCCAGTTCGCCTTCCAGGATGGTCTCGATCTCCTCCCGAATCGCTTCGCTCAGCCGTCCGCGATGATATTTCTGCCCACGATGCTCCACAGCTCACCTCGAACGGAGAAAACCTGTAAGAATATCAGAAAAATCAGGTCCCCGAGTTTGACTTTGTTTTGAAAGGGTGCGGCTTCAGCCGCTGCGGGCCAGCCCTCACAGAAACTCGACAAACGAGTCCGTAACCTCGGCGCCAGCGTTGTTGGCGATGCGTGTAGCCGCGCGCTCGACGTTTTTCATCAGCCCGTCAAGATAGTCGCGCGAGTGGGAGACACTAACCACGCCGATGGTAGCCTGATTCCAAAGCAGGCTGGGATCAAGCTCGGCAACCGCGACATTGAACGACGACCGCAGCCGGTCCTTGAGGCTGCGCGTGACCTGACGCTTGTCTTTGAGCGAGTGCGCCGCTTCGATCCGCAGTTCAAGCGTAAGAAAACCGATCATAAGCAATTTATAACTTAACCAGCCCCAAAGATCGACTTCAATTCATTGATACAAAACGGTTTAAGAGTAGAGACGGGCTAGCCCCGTCTCCGCCGCGCCACCCGCCCAGACCCAGAAAACGCATCCGACCAAAGTTTCAGCGATTTTATGCACATATCGTGCTACACTGTTCTTGCTAAGTTTGACTCCATGCACTTGCAGGTCGGTACCGCCAACCAGCGTCACCCCCTCTTCAGCAGCGAATCTTCTCAGCACATTTCAAGAAACAAGAAAAAGGAACATCAATGGCAGAACAAGGAACAGTGAAGTGGTTTAATGACGCCAAGGGCTACGGCTTCATCAGCCGTCAAAATGGCGAAGACGTTTTCGTGCATTTCTCCGCGATTCAAGCTGGCGGCTTCAAGAGCCTGCAAGAAGGCCAAACCGTGCAGTTCGACGTGACCAAGGGCCCCAAAGGCTGGCAAGCGGAGAACGTTACCGCTGTCTAGGTAGCGACAACGGATCGTCTCACAACGATCTCTAGCTAAAACAAAGTGCCCGAGATTCGCAAGAGTCGCGGGCATTTTCGCGTGTAGAGCGGGCGCCTCGCCCGCTGCCTTTGACTCTGATTTTTGCTTGACTCTGATGTGTCTGCTGTCCGAAAGGCTCGAAAAACGCAGCGCGTGTAACGGCTCAGTCTTCGTTCAGCAAGAGGTTCAAGGCCGATGCCAGTCGGCTCATTTCTCGTCGCCGAGTCACTTGATCGGGCGCCGCCGAAAGCACTGAAAGCTGCTTTGCAAGCACCGCGATGGCCACATCCTGGGAGACATACAGGCGATCGCGTGGCATAAATACCCGCCAACCGTTTTGCTCCCGGCGCAGTTCCCATCGGGTCTCCTGAACTGTCGCCTTTCCCCAGCTTCCGTCCGCGAGAGCCACACGCGTGCTCCCGCGCACCCCTACCCATCCTTGATCGCCCTTGATGTGTACCGCTGCGACTTGCACGTTGCTGAGCAGCACCGCAGGCATCCGTCCGCGATTTTCCGCGTCCAGCAAAGACACTGGGGCATTGACCAGCGCTGAGACAGCGCCTTCCACATCCCCTTTAGTCGGCTTACCGTGCCCGGTTACGATCTGCATGCTTGGCGGAACGTCATCGCTGGTCCCGTAGTTGGAAGTGTTTTGCAGTGACGACTCGGACACGGACGAGACAAGTCTTTCAGACGGTCTTTCGGCCGAACTCTCAGACGAGCTCTCGGACGCCTGCCTGGCCGCTTGCGTAGGAACAGGGGTAGCGTGCGCGGAAGCAGTTCCGACGCTGCGCGCGTGAATGTCCCCGAGTCCAGCCAGTTCGGTCGCGGCGCCGACAACGTAACGATAGAATCTCGGACGCCCTCGAGCCTGCCAGTACTCGCTGCTGTAATTATCCGTGCCTACCCCGCTGCCCTTGGAACTTAAGAATTCGCTGCGCTCGGCGTCCACCACCAGTCCCACATGGCCCGGCCATACGATCAGGTCGCCAGGTTGCGCGCTGTGCACCCTACGAAACTGCGGAATCCCAGCGAATATCTCGTGAGATGTCGCATAGGGATAGGCGAGTCCGGTACCAGTCAGCATCTGGTGCACCAGATGCGAGCAATCCAGCCTGGGACTCGACGCGGAATACTCCAGCGCGCGGTCGACCAGCGCCACGCCTTCCGCGCGAGTGAGCAAGCGCCCGCCACGTTGCTCAACCGTATCAACAACGACCGCTTTCTGCTCACAAAAAGCAGCGTTGCTGGTAAGCAAGCAACCGAGCGCCACCGCAGCTTTCAGAAAACCAGGCGTATATTCCGAGCGGCGTGCGGATTTCTCTACCGTCCGTGGTCCCGCTCCGCATGGGTCGTCCCTGGATGGGCCCTTGGCTGGGTCATCGACTGGGTCATCGACTGAAGGCCGGCGATCGGCACTCCGGTACAACGGTCTTCTCATGACGTGCCTTCCGCGAAACGGCGAGAACGCGACCCCTTACGAACTCAAACCCCATTCTGGGACAGTAGTTTCCCGAAAAGGAGTTACGGAGGGACATGGGCGGCTGGGCCACAGTAGACTTGGCCCAGTAAGAACCGGGGGTACCCCACTTCTCGCGCTTTTCAAGAAGTGGGCCGCCGGAGGCGGATGTACGTACAATGTTCCACGTGGAACACTTTGTACTGTCCGTACTGTATGTACACTAACATACATATAAGGCTGTTTTAGCAAAGAATAGCGTTCATGGTCGCGCTGGGGCGGGTTTGCAAGTCCTGATAAGGCTCAGGGTCGGATGTGGTTAGATAGACACATTCGGATACTTATTACACTGTAATTATTACAGGACTCATGATTGGCGGGTGGCCCGGACTTCGCGTCCATCCCAACTCTGAAGGGTGGCCCGTCCAAGCTTCGCTTGGGCGGGGCCTTTGACCTCACACCCAAGCCGGCTGAGTATTGGCAATCTTTGCGAATCGCGTTATTGTGATGCCGAAGCCCATCCCTGGAAAGGGCCGACTCCATGCCTACCCGTAATGTCAAATTGACCGACGAGCTCGACCACTTCGTAGCCACCAAAGTTAAGAGTGAGGGCGTACAACCCCATATCAGTAGGTTATTACCCTAACAGTAACCGGGAAACGAAGATCCGGACGAAGAAAAAAAATGTGCCTGCCCCAAAATGGTTTTGATCTTACTGAGAACTGAGAACTCCCCTCAGATCGGAGTGCTCCCCTTAAACAGCCAGATCAAATCAATGATCAGAATAATCACCACCATCAGCTCCAGCACAAACGCTCGGCTCTGGTGGAATTGGTCGACCATGAAGCGGTAGAGCTCTTCGGCAGTGTGGACTTTCTGGTTGACCAGGTCTTTGTAGTCGGTGACTCCGATCTTCGAAGCGGCAACTTTGTAGAGGCGCGCCGAGAACATGTCGCTCAGAAACTTGATGGCGTTGTCGGCGCGCTCGGTCAGTTCGTCCACATCGAGCAGAACGGTGTGCAATCGGCTGGCGCGTTTCGCCGTGCGCCAGCGGGCCCAGATGCCAGAACCGTGGTCCATGAAATCGTAGACGCTGGCCAGTTCGCGTGTCAGCAATTCGTCGTAGTGGCGGAATTCGAGGAGCTGCGAGTTGGCATATTCCAGCAGCTGAATAACGGTTTCCGCGCCCGCCGTGGAGTCGTAGAGGAACGCTCCGTTCCAGCTGATCACGGCCAGGTCGTTCGGATAGTACGAGATCTTCGACTGCATGATTTCCTGCTGCTCGCCGTCGGAGAGCGGAACGTTTTCGCCGCGGACGATCTGGGCGATGCGTCCACCCTCAGCCGCAAGCAGTTCGGCCGCGGAAGGATTGCCCGCGATGTCGCGCACATGGAACACGAAGTAGTCTTCATGCAGCCAGCTGTCGTAAAGCTTGACCAATGCAGGCCGCGCCCGTTCGATCTTCTGTTTGACGATCTTCTGCGCAAAGCTGGTGAAATCGGTATCCCAAACCCAGCGGCTCGCCAGCCGGACCAGCGTGTCCCAATCGCCCGAAAAGGGCAGCTCGAAGACGACGCTGAGCACGCCGTAATCGTAGTACTTGATCTGCACGTCAAGCCGTTCGCCGCTTTCCAGAATCAGCGGCTCGACCGGTTCGACCACCGGAGGACGCTGGAAGCGGACGTATCCCGGAGCAGGATGCTTGAAGCTGGTCTCCTGCCGGCGAGCTCCAAAGATCTCGCGCAGGGAGTCGAGATTGATCTCCTCACAAACGTCGAACTGGATCAGCACCAGCACCGAGCCTTGCAGCATCTTGTTCTGGGCAGCAACCGCGACTGTGGGCGAGGTGGACGTTGGAGTCAGGAGATTTGCGGTTACGGTATCCATAGGGTCCAGCCTTCTGCTATCAGCCTTCTTAGTCTTGTAATATGCACGGCGCGATCTGCGGTGCGACGGAGGACCGAGAGCCGCTACGAGAGGCCAACTGTCTTATTCTATGTCTATTGTCCCAGAAACGGGGCGAGATGGGGAGTGGTCAAGTAAGTCTATATATATCAGCAGATTACAGCTGGACCGTGTGGCGACGGCCTGGGGCCCGTCCGATTTGAACTAAGCTCAGCAAGGCTAACGCTTCCTTGCCAAGGTCAACAAGAGGGCCGCTCCGGCAGCGATGCCAGCCACAGCCAGCCCGGTTCGCTGCATGGATTTCTGGATCGCGGCCCGGTGAGGCCGCACCCAGGCGTCTTCGGGATAGTGTTGCGGCGCCGGGTCGAACATCGGGAAGCCTTCGGGAGTTTCGGTCGCTTCGCGCAAGGCCATCTGCAGAACCTCGGCCAGGTGCAGCGCGTGGCGGTCAGTTTCCTGGGCGATCTGCTCGCGGCAGCTAAAGCCGTCGGCGACGATGAGCCAGTCGGTGGGGGCCCGGCGGACGGCGGGCAGCAGCTCAAGTTCGCCGATCGCTTTTGAGACTTCGTACTTTTCTTTTTCGAAGCCGAAGGCTCCGGCCATGCCGCAGCATCCGGGAGCGGGCGCGGTGAAGTGGATGCCCATGCGGTTAAGCACCGCCTCTTCGGCGGTCATCTTCATGATCGCCTTGTGATGGCAATGCCCGTGGATAAGCGCTTTGCGCGCGAGTTTGGGAAGCGGAAAGGCGTCATTCTTTGCGCGCTGCTCGAGAAATTCGCTGAGCAGGAAGACTTGCTTCGACAGGGCTTGTGCGCGCTCATCTTTAGGGAAGAGGTTCGTCAGTTCGTCGCGGAAGACGGCGGCACAACTGGGTTCGAGGACGACGATGGGCGTCGCGGCTTCGATTTCGGGGAGAAGCTCGTCCATGATGCGGAGCAGCAGGGTCTTGGCGCGGTCAAG
>Ga0074045_10004326_pt1 | contig 12600 bp, 9 predicted proteins | sample BogForMeECP23OM2_FD_94442 | JGI IMG/M metagenome (GOLD analysis project Ga0074045, IMG submission 94442) | Bog forest soil microbial communities from Calvert Island, British Columbia, Canada - Bog Forest MetaG ECP23OM2 | ecosystem: Environmental > Terrestrial > Soil > Wetlands ...
CACGCTTGCGCGCGGCCACTATTGCCCCAAGGAGCACCAGCAGCATTTAGAGCTCGCCGCGTTTTATCCAAAGCTTACGGTGGCGTACACGCAGATCGCCACGATTTCTACTGACGACCATCACACGCTCCAGGAGTTTCGTGCATCGGTCGGAGCCCAGTGGCCATTCCTTTCGGACCCCGATCGAACCGTACAGAAGGATCTCGACATCCAGGAGTACACGGATCCCGAGAACAATCCGATGATCCCGCATACGCTCGTTCTCAAACCGGGCCTTGTGATTTACAGCATCTACAACGGCTACTGGTTCTGGGGGCGTCCATCGGTCGTGGATCTTTGGCACGATCTGCGCGTCGCGACCAGTGAAATCCGCCCGGACTGGGATCTGAGTGCTCCTGGACTCCGCGAAGCCTGGGATGCGGGTGACTTCTCGCGTTTCCACGGGTGGAATAAGAAGGCCAGTAGGAGAGAAAACCTGTCTTAAGTTAGCGCTTGCGAAGGATGCCCTACCGCCCCACGATGGTCCGGTCAGGCGGTCTTGAAGACGTCGCGGATATAGATCAAGTTCTTTCGCATGTCGGCTTCCACTTCACTGGCCTTGCAGTCGGTTTCCAGATTGCAGTAGCCCGCAAAACCGATGTCGCGGATGGCGTGGAGGATGGGAGCGAACTTGATGTCGCCGTCGCCCAGCATGTAGGGATTGTCTTTCAGATGGAACTGGCAGATGCGATCCTTGCCCAGCCATCGAATCTCTTTGACGGGCTCAAAGCCGGCCTTGGTGGAATTACCCACATCGTAGTAAACCTTTACGTGCTTCGATTGCGAACGGTCCATAATGCGGACATTGTCTTCGGCTGAAATGGTGTCTTCCAGCCCGAGAATGACGCCGGCCTTGCCGGCCTCGGGCCCGAGTTCTTTCAGCGCGTCGCCCACGTAATCCATCTCGTCCTTGGTTGTGAGCGCCCAGGGACCAAAAAAGGGTAGCAGCAGGACCTTGGAATCGAGCGACTTGGTGAGGCGGATGGAATCAGATACCCATTTCGGGGCGAGCTTGTCGCTCTTCAGACCGTTGTCATGGAGGCGGTCAACGCAGGTGCCGTCGATGGGAATCTTGTTTTCCTTGGAGAGGCTCAGGTAGCGGGCGATGACCTCCGGATTGTCAACCGGCATCTTGTTGTCGACGATTTTGCGCCCGAAGGAGACCTGAACGCCGTCGAAGCCAATTTTGGCCGCCAATGGCACGGCTTCCGGATTACCGCCCAGATTCAGGTTCCAGTCGGTCACACCGAAGTGGATCTTGTCCTTTACCCAGGGCGCAGCGGGCCGGAGGGCTGGAGCGAATGCAACTGCTAAGGATGAGGCGAGGAAGGTACGACGTGAGGTTTGAGACATCGGGGTGTTTCCACCTGACCATCATTGTAACTACGAGAGGCTGCGTCCGGGGCGAACTTAGAGAAATGGCCGCGGATGAACGCCGGTGAACGCAGCCTACGGCGTCTTTTGGTGGTCAGGCAGGTTCTGGGCGGATAGCCACTTCCCTCCCTCTTGTGTGATGAGCGACTCGACACGCTCGGCTAGCATGGACTGCGGGTGCTCTGCGGCGATGTAAGGACCGGCCTTGGCCAGATAGAGGAACTGTTCATGCGTTAAGGCTTCCGCCGTGGCGCGGTAAGAGATCCAGTTACCGTGATACTGCATTAGTTGCTGAAGACCCTCGATGATCGCGATGAGGACGCCCAGGCCGGCAGCGATTTGCGAGCCGTAGGTATTCAAGCTCGTGACAATGACCGGAATCAAGGCTGCCGAGATGATGGTGACCATCTTGAGGCCCTGGAACCGGTTCTTGTTCTGGGAACTCTTGGAAGAGTACCAATCGAGTTGGTCCTGCAAACGCTGCAACGTGACCTCCTCGGGCGACTTTGGTTGGTTGGTGTCCGACATATGTCAGTTGGAACAGTACATGAGTGAGCGCCGGTTTGGCAAGGCAGAACTGCTGTCCGCGGCAAAGACGTATTCGCCGAACAAAGGCGCGTTTCCGAGCGAGAGCTCAGTGATGTGAGAGGCCGGTTAACAACGCGCCGCAGGTTGGCAACTATTGGCAACCTGCCACACCGGGTTAGGCTAGTTGGGGCGTGGAGGCGGAAATCAGCGGCTTGATCAGCACGAAGACCACTTCCGGATCGAGATTGCCATCGATCTTGATGTAGCGACGGTTCTTGTAGACGTCGATGACGGGTTGCGACTGCTCCCGATAGGCCTTCAGCCGTTCGAGAATGACGGATTCGCGATCGTCCTCGCGGGTGATGAGCGCGATGTGATCGAAGTCGCAGGTGACACCGTCTTTGGACGGCCGCAGAACCTGATTATAGATACGGTGGCAGCAGGGGCATTGGCGGCGTGCGGTAAGCCGCTGCAGGATGGTTTCGGTAGTGGCGTCAAGATGCAGTGCGATGGGCTCGGGCATCCCCATCTCGGCCAGAAGCTGGTCCAAGAAGTGGGCCTGATTGACAGTACGCGGATAGCCATCCAGGACAAAGCCGTGGGCAAACTGGGGCTGGTGAAGCTGGGCCGCCGCCACTTTGTTGATTAAATCGTCGCTGACCAGATTGCCGCCAGCAATGGTCTGCTTGACAATTTGACCGAGCGGAGTGTTCGCGGCGATTTCCGCGCGTAGCACGTCTCCAGTCGAGATGGCGGGAATTCCAAGCTCCCGCTGTAGCACCGTGCTTTGGGTTCCCTTCCCCGAGCCCGGAGGCCCCAACAAGACAATCACGTTGCGGTTTTCCATTCTGCACGTCCTCTTCTCTGGCAAACGGCTTGCCAAGAACACTGAAATAAGCGGTAACACACTAGTTAAAACCATATTGGTGAGTGGCTCAATTGGCCCGATCCGATTCGGACGAGTGGGACATTTTGACCCAGTTCGCACTTCAGCGCTAGTCTTGAGACATGACGGACTGTGCTTCGGCTACCCCTGAAAGTATCGGCAGATCAGAGATTTCGCGGGAGTTCCTGGATGACTTGCGGCAGGATCTGGCCCAGCGACGGGTGCGCAACGGGTTGATCCGGCTAGGGGAAGTGGAGCGATCAATCGAGGAACTCTCGCCGGATCAGGAGCATGCGGCGGCCTTTGTCGGCTACTGCGCGCAGTGGGCGGACGCAGGCTTCGGCGATGCAGAGGCAGTCAGGAAGCTGCTCGCCCGGTTTCCCGAAGAGACGCGCGCCGACCTTCCGCTGGTGGACTATGCTCACTTGCGGCTGGCGGAGGGCTTTGTGGCAGGCAAGGAAGAGGCGTTGGGGACGGCGGTCCGGCACTTTGAGTTTGTATTGGGACTCGAAAGCGCGCTCAGCGGGACGAAGCTGGTGGGCGCCGAACTGGTGGCGGCGGCTCACTACTGGAAAGCGAACAGCCATCGAAAGAGCGGCGAGTACGATGAGGCGCTGGCTTCGGCCATGAAGGGCCGCAAAGTCGCGCTCGAGTTGGGTTATTGCCCGATGGCGGCTGTGATTCAAGCGTTGGAGGGCTGGCTACTATTCCAGAAAGGGCGTCCGACGGAAGCGCGCGCGGCACTCAGCGAGGCAGAGGCGGTACTGCGGCAAACCGACGACTATATCGCCATCGGAAACATTCTCTCGACGTACGGACGGATCGACCAGGCGGATGGCCGATACGAGGAGTCGGTGAAACATTTCGCGGCAGCGATTTGCGAATACGCCAAAGTGGATCCACAGCATCCGAATGTGGCGCGCACCCTGGGGAATATGGCATATGTCAAACGGCTCATGGCCAGGCAACTGCGGCGCCGGATTGATGCCAGCGCCGCCCTGCGGAGACAAACCAGCACAGCTGAGGGGGACAAAGCGCGAATACCCGTGGCGGAGATCCGGGCCCGATTTGAACAGCTACAGCAGGAGGCACTGGCACACCTGGACGAGGCCGACGCCATTTTCGGCAAACAGCGGCAGCGCCGGGGCGAAGGCAACTTGAAGATCACCTATGGCCACATCTTCCTCGACAACGGCGATCTGGACCGCGCCGAGGAGGCAGCGGAAGGGGCCCACACGCTCGGACTGGAGAAGGAAGACTTCATCCTGATGGCCAGGGCGCGGCTGCTGGGCTGCATGGTGGAAAACGCCAGGCTGGAGGACGACGTGATTGAGGATGCGGACGAATATGGCGACGCATCCCGGCATGCGGGCCGGGCGGAGAGGTTCGGCCGTGAAGCAGTGGAGTGCGCGAAGCACACACAAAACGACTATCTGCTGGCGCGCGCCTACATCTGGCTTGGCCTGACGCAATCGAACGAGTATTTCAACAATCTGGAGGAGGCGCGGCATTCGCTGAACCTGGCGATGTCCTCGATGAAAGCCGACCCCTTTCAGCCGCATTGGGATGATCTAAAGACCCTGAAAACGAGGGTGCTGAAGGGCGGCGACATCGACGAAACGCTGCGCGCCTGGTCGCAAGGAGCGATCGGGGACAAAACCTTCCGCGAGATTACCGAAGAGTTTGCGGAACTGATTATTCCGAAAATCTGGATGCGCGAAGACCGTAAGATTGCGCGCGTGGCAAGGAAGCTGTCAATCTCGCCTAAGAAAGTGCGCCGCGTGCTGATGCGGGCGGGGGCCCTGGACCATTTGGCATGAGGTAGCGTTTCACAAATGTAGGCCGGAGTCGCGCCGACAATGAAACCGCTCCCGGAGAGGCGGCATCCGTATTGCTAGACTTTTCGTTTGGCTGTCGCCGTGCGAACTCTGCTACGTTCTTGCATTGTCATCTCGGTCTTTTTGTGCGGAGTGCTTTGCGCTCAGGATAACTATGAAATCCAGGTCTATGGATCGGAGCTGGTAAAGCCCGGTGACACGATGTTGGAATTGCACAGCAATTTCACGTGGGAGGGCTCCAAGACTACTTCGCCGGAAGGCATGTTGCCTACCAATCATGCGCTCCACGAGACGCTGGAAATCACACACGGATTCAACGACTGGTTCGAAACAGGTTTCTACGTGTTTTCGTCGGCAAGCAGCCTTTACGGATGGGACTGGGTAGGCGATCACATACGGCCGCGCGTTGCCGCTCCCGAGTCCTGGGGCTGGCCCGTTGGAGCGAGTCTTTCCGTGGAGGTTGGATACCAACAAAAGCCGTTTTCTCCGGATACCTGGACCATGGAGATCCGACCGATTATCGACAAGACATTGGGCCGCTGGTATCTGTGCTTCAATCCGACGCTGGACCGTTCGTTCCATGGACCGAGTGTGTCGCAAGGTGTCGTGTTCTCGCCGAACTTCAAGCTCGGCTACGACTTGACCAAGAGGATCAACGTCGGTTTTGAGTATTACGGATCGCTCGGGCCACTCCAGGGATTTGACCCGGTCGGTGAGCAGCAACAACAGATTGTTCCGTGCATTGATTTGAACCTCGGCCCGGAGTGGGAGTTCAACTTCGGAGTCGGGATTGGATTGACGCATAGCACCGATCATTTGATCACCAAGATGATCCTGGGGCGGCGCTTTAACTGGGGTCGTCACGAGAAGGCCCCTGCCACCCCGCCGCCGGACAAATCATAGTCGCGTCTGAATGAGTGAGGGTCGCCATGGGCTCACGGCGCTGGGACCAGCAGGGACCGCACCTGCTTGACTAGCTGGTTGTATGCGTCGTCGCTATACGCTTGCCGGTACAGCCACGCGACTCTACCCTCCTGATCGATGAGTACGATATAGCCGAGATTTTCGTCTCCGACTTGCATTCGCTGTCGCCAATCGTTCGAACTGGTGAACACGACAACGAAGGTGGCTTGATCTTCCTTTGAAACTCCCTTTCGCATGCCGCCGGTTATAAAGGGTTTGGCCAGGCGTCCCATGGAGCCCTCGATGACAGGAACGGTGTAGGCAATGACCCCGGACGTGTTCTTAAACTCCTGCTTAAAGGGCTTCATCCACTTCTCAATGACATATTGGGAACTGCGGCTGAACCCGAGGGCAATGACGGCGACATGGTGAGCCGCTTCCTTAGGCAACTCGACATTCTTCCCGGCGAGGCTTTCGCCTTCCAAGTTGGGCATGATGACGCCGGGCGCCAGCGGTTGCACCTTCGGCTGTTCGGCAGCGCAGGACAGGCAGCTTACCACCAGCGCGAGACTGAACAGTTGGCCGAGTTTCAAAGGCCACGCGAATGGCTGCGATTCGAGGGACAGCGAAATCATCAAAGAAGCGGCTCCTTAGTGTTCTTGGAACGTGAACGCGGCATCGCGGCGCGGCGAGTACCAAATCGTAGCAGACGAGAGGATGCTGAGATCGGACTGGTCTTCGCAAAAAAGCATATGAGTCGGATCCACACCATTTCCCACACTTGACGCCAAACCGGAAATGCGTCACAAGAGAGGAGAGCCGAGCGATGCGGATATTTAACCATTTGGATTGGATGTGGCAAGACCTGCGCTACGCGTTTCGAGGTTTACTGCGCAGCCCGGCGTTTACGGCCACGGCCATTGCTTCTTTGGCACTCGGAATTGGGGCCAACACCGCCATCTTTTCCTTCGTAAACGCCATTTTGCTGAAGCGCTTGCCAGTTCCTGAACCGGAGCGCCTGGTTACATTCGCGAAGACGTATCACGGCGAAAGCTCAGGCGAGGAATGGGGCATGAGAACCGTTGACGAGATGGCGAAACGAGCCTCTTCGTTCAACGGCCTCTTTGGGAGAATGCCGAAGCCGGTCAGTTTTTCAAAGGGCGGCACGGCGCAATGGCTTATGGGTGAACTGGTCACGGGCCAGTATTTCCAGACCCTGGAAGCAAAGCCGGCGGTGGGGAGGCTCTTCACCGATGACGACGTCCGGAATGCAGCCGGAAACCCGGTGTGCGTCATCAGCTACGAGCTCTGGCAACGTGAATTCGCAGGCGACCCGGGCGTGGCCGGACAAAGCGTGTTTCTCAACGGGCACGCCTATCGCGTTCTTGGAGTGACCGCGCGAGGGTTTTGGGGGTCTGATCTGGAACATCGTTTCGACGTGTGGGTCCCCGCAACGCGAATCGGCGACTTCATGCCGGCGTTCGGGGAAGCGACCGGCGTGGACTGGCTCAAGACGCTGTCGTGGCTGAGCCCGATGGCGCGTTTGAAGCCGGGCCTGACCCGCATCGAAGCCGAAGATCAGGCACGACGGATATTCGAACAGATAGAGCGTGAAAACGCCGGAGGCCACGCCCCCGACAGGCCAACGGTCCTGCAACTGAATGATGGCAGCCAGGGACTCAGCAGAATGCGAGCAGCGTTTGGACGGCCGGCACTGGCACTGATGGCCGTGGTTGCCCTGGTTTTGCTGATCGCTTGTGCCAATCTCGCCAATCTGCTGCTTGCCAGAGCTCAGGCGCGGGCCAAGGAATTCGAAGTGCGCGCATCGATTGGGGCCTCCCGCGCGAGACTCGTGCGGCAACTTCTGATGGAGAGTTTATTGCTGGCAGCCCTGGGAGGCGCCGCCGGCGTCGTACTATCGTTCTGGATCAGCCGAACGTTGCTCGCTCTTCTCAACGCCGGGAAGTCATCGTGGACGGCGTGGAAGGTGACACCGGACCTGACTGTGCTTGGGTTTTCGATCGCTTTGGTTTTTGTCACGGCCATTCTTTTCGGGTTCTTTCCCGCATTGCAGGCGACCAGGCAAGGTGTCTCCGCAGGCACTGGACGGCTGGGCCGGTTGTTGTTCCGCAGGGGTTTGGTTGTCGCCCAGATCGCTTTGTCGTTGGTGGTGGTCTTTGCGGCCGGTCTGCTGAGCCAGACGCTGCGAACCCTGATGACCATCGATTTGGGGTTTCGACCGGACCAGGTGATCGCTTTGAGCGTCGATCCGGCCGCCAACGGTCATTCCAGTGCGGAGGTCACGCTGATTCTGAATGACATCCTGCGGCGAGCAAGAGATCTCCCCGGCGTGCGGGCAGCGAGTCTGGCCGCAAGCACACCAAATGGCTCATGGGCGATTTCGATGAGCGTTAATGTACCCGGCTACACACCAAAACAAGCCGGTGACGATATTGTAGCGTTCAACTTCATTAGTCCGGACTATTTCACCACGCTCGGGCAGCGCTTGCTCCACGGAAGAGATTTCAACGACCGGGACCGCATGAACAGCCCGCGAGTTGCGATTGTGACTGAGAAGTTCGGGCGCCGGTTCTTTGGCAATCGCGATCCGCTGGGCAGGAAGTTTCGTCAGGGCGGTGGTGACATAGAGATTGTCGGCGTCGTGCAGGATGCGCGAGATCAAAGCGTTAGAAACGGTCCGGAGCCGACGGTGTACCTACCCGAAAAGCAGGGGCAGACCTCGGGATTAACGATGCTCGTCCTCAGCCGGCATGAGCCGCCGGGGATTATCCCTTCACTGCTGGCCATCGTTCGCGGCATCGATCCGCGAATGCCCGTCTATTCTATCCGCACGCTGGATGCGGACGTCAAGGCAGGTTTGTCGACTGAGAAGATCCTTGGCTACCTTTCCTCACTCTTTGCGGTGCTGGCTATCTCGCTGGCAAGCATCGGGTTGTACGGAGTGCTCGCGTACTCGGTCGTGCGCCGTACCCGTGAGATCGGCGTGCGGTTCGCTATCGGCGCGCAGAGACGGGATGTAGCGAGCCTTTTTGCCCGGGAAAGCCTGGCCTTGATATTCGCGGGACTGGCATTAGGCGCGCCTATTGCTCTCGCCTCGGGGCAGGCCCTAAAGAGCTTGCTTTTTGGAGTTGCCGGAACAGACCCGCTTACGCTGTTTCTAAGCCTCGTGGTGCTCGGGGCGGCGGCACTTCTGGCAATGGCCATCCCTCTGTGGCGAGCAGCAAGCGTGAATCCGACGGTGGCGCTGCGATACGAGTGAATCCGTTGCTTAACAGCAAGCGGATGTTCTTCCACGAGGCGCGGGCTTTTAGCCTGCTGAGCCGAGATTAGATTAGATTCGTCTCGGCTTTTGTTCCCTTGCCGATTCGAAAGACTGCTGGAGTTTTCACACGGACTCTTGACGCGCTCGGTCCAGTACTGGACTTATCGAGAGGCGCTGGCCGCGTGCAGAGTGCTATGGCGACTTGGCTCGGGAAGACCGATCTTGGTACCCGGAATCACGGGCAAGATGAGCGCCGACGGGTACTTCCGCTCGTGAAAGACGGTTTGGTTCGCTTTGATTGCCTTGACGGCGTCCGCCACCGGTTCAACGGTATTCAGATTCCGATCGAAACGCGGAAAGTTACTGCTGGAGACCTCGAGACGAATCCGGTGACCAGCAGGAAACACGTAGCTGGTGACGCCGGCGTCGACTGACACCTGATATGGGAAATTGCGCCGCACGAAGGAGGAAGTGCTCAGGGAGAGGCGGTAGCGGAGGCGAGTGATCCCGTCGGTGATGAGGCGCGAGGCTCCACTTGGTGGCACGTCGACGAGCTTCGCGGTGAAGTCGGTATCGTTGGCGGACGTTGCCACGTAAAGTAAAACACGGACCGGGCCAGTCACTTCCAGATCTTCTCGCAACGGACGGGAGGTGTATACCAGAACATCAGAGCGCCGTTCGACAGTGGATTGATCGAGCGGCCCGGGCGGCAGGACCGTGGGATCACAACAGATAGCGCCGCCCTGGGTCGGCACAGGCTGGGCTGGATCGTAGATGAAGTGATCCGCCTTGAGCCTTGCGTCCGGCGGGAAGTCCGATAGCCGACCGTCGCCTTGCGCGGAGTTTGCCTTGCCTTGGCTGGTGAGGTAGAGAGCGGTGTAACGGGTGCGGGTCAAGGGCCATTCGTGTTCTTCGCGCCAAAAGTTGGCGCCCATGATAAACAGATGGAGACGAGCCTTCGCCTCGGCCGTCGCGGGTGGCATAGCGGTCTTTAGCGTTCGATCGAAGAAAGCCAGTTGCAAAGCGCGCACATGGGGGCGGGACTCAGGCCCGAAATCGATTCCGGGGATTCTGTAGGTGAAGCTGTGAGCCCAAGGGCCGATCCAGGTCTCCACGTCCCGGCCGAGATGAGCCAGCCGGCTGAAGGCGTCCAAATCGTCTGGTGCATAATTGTCGAACCAGCCACCCATTGATAAGACGGCACAGTCGACTTTTTCCAGTTGTGGCCGCAAACTCAACTGCTGCCAGAAGCTGTCGTAGGAGGGATGGTCCAGTGCCTCCTGCCAGACCGGTATTTCGCGGCCCGCCGCAGCGACGTCCGATGTACGAAGAGGTAAGTGAGTAATGTAACTCTTGAATTCCGGCTGCAAGGTGCCGCGAGGGTGGAAGTTATCAGAGATCCACAAGAGACGGTGTCCTAGTTTCATGGCTCCGCCGGGCGAGTAGAAGCGGTCGAGATACTCGTCGTCTCCGGAGACCATGGGAAAAATGGCGACCAGGTGCGGATTTCCTTGTACGGCCGCTCGCCAAACGGCGATACCGGGATAGGAAGCTCCGGCCATTCCGACGCGGCCATTGGACCAAGGCTGGCCGGCGATCCAATCCAACGTGTCGTTGCCATCAGCGCCCTCTTGCGCAATGGAACCGAACTCACCCTGCGAGTCGTAGCGTCCGCGAACATCCTGCAACATCAGCGCGTAGCCGTGCGATGCGAATATCTTGTAGCCGGAGACGCCATCCCGGCTTCGGTTGTAGGGAGTGCGCACGAGGATGGTTGGCCATCGGCCGGATTCCGCCGGAAGGTAGATATCAGAAACCAGTTCAATCCCGTCGCGCATGCGCGTCCTGACGCCAAACTCCGTGCGGAGGCCACCAGGGGTGGATCCGGTTTGCGACGCCAACCTCGGCGACAACGGAGCCAAAAGAATTACGACCGCAATCACCTGGAGTCGCGTCATAGGAGGGTGAGGGTGGCAGGCGAAGCTTTGGGCCGGGGCCCAAACAAGGCGGTGCCTACGCGCACCAGTGTGGCGCCTTCTTCAATGGCGACCTCGAAATCATTGGACATGCCCATCGACAACTGCGGGAGCTTGTACAGGCGGGCGAGGGCCGCAAGCCGCTGAAAGTAGGGCCGGGACTTTTCGGCGTCCTGCGACCAGGGCGGCATGGTCATGAGGCCGGTAACCCGAAGACTTTGGCAGGAGTCCGCAGCCGCCAGTATCGCCGGGATGCCCGACTCGCCGACACCGCTCTTCGTCTCTTCACCAGAGAGCTTAACCTCAAGAAGGATGTCGAGAACCTTCCCGGCTTCCCGGGCGGCGGTGTCCAGGCGCTGCAAAAGCCGAGCAGAATCGACGGTGTGGATCACCTGAAAAAGCATAGCGGCCTGGCGAGACTTATTTGCCTGAAGGTGACCGATGAAGTGAAAGCGGGCCTCCGGAAGATCCGCGAGCTGGGGTTGCTTGTCGGCAAACTCTTGCACGTAGTTTTCCCCAAAGTGGCGTAACCCGGCCAGATAAGCCTGCCGGATGGCGGCGGCAGAGAATTTCTTCGAAACGGCCACTACAGTAACGTCCGCCCGTGGGCGGCCAGAGCAGGCCAGCGCACGGGCTACACGTGCCTCGAGGAGTTCAAGGCGCCGGGAGAAGTCAGGGATAACAGGTGGCAAATCACTATTCTAAGGGCGGCACTCGGGCTTGTATTGCAGATTCGGCTACAGAAATGCAACACGCGATTGAGAGCTTTCTGTCCGGATGCCGCCAAGCCGGCTATTTGGAACATGGCGACGAGCTGATCGTGATGCGGCGCGGCGATTGGACAACCGAGATCCAGTCAGGGCGGCTGACATTGCACGTGCTTTCTGACAAACGGTCTGTTTCGCGACGGGTTGTCTCGGTAGAGGGCCGAAAGTCCGCAGCGCTGCACTGCCTGGTAGAACGATTTGGCGGCAGGACGGCGAAACTGACGTTGCTGGATCTCGCGAAGCCGCAGGCCGCCGCACAGACTTTGCGTGGGCAGCGCGCCGGATTCGGCGAACGATTCAGGCGCATGCTGCAGCGGGAGTTTCCCGACTGGCAAGTGACTACGTTGACGTCGGAAATGGACTTGACGCGGTCGTTTTCGCCCGTGTTTCCGCGAGCCGTTCTCGAAAGAAGGTCGCACACACAGGTAGCCTTGGCGTGCCCGTCACGGGATGATGAAACAGCGCTGCTGACGTTTGCACTCATATGGCACGACCACGTGCGACGCCGTAATGCCGCGCGGAGGCCGGAAACGGCGGGACCTTTGCCGCTAGCGCTGTTCCTTCCCGATGGAGGAGGCCAGCTAACGGCACAGCGGCTTCGCCATCTGGACCCCGCCTTGCTGCCGTGCCGGCTGTTCCGGTTCAATGAGCATGGCTCAGCGGGCGAGGTGGATCTATGCGATCTGGGAAACCTGGAGACTTCTTTGCTGCCCCGGCAAAACGCCGCGCCGTTGGGTGAGCGGGAGCGCTCGGTGCTGCAACGCCTGGCATCCGACTACGGCGTTAGTACAGTTTGCCGGCCCGACGGCAGTCTAAGCCTGCGATTGAACGGCTGGGAGTTCGCCCAGGTTTATGATGGCGTCTTTCGAACTGGCAGAGAGCCGCGCACCGCTACGGGCAGGAATTCGCCGGCCGCTGGCGCGTTTCCGGCGGGAAACGTACTGACGGAACACGAAGTGGAAGCGCTGGCGGCTGAACTGTCCCAGCGAAGACATGCGAGGGCGAA
>Ga0074045_10004327_pt1 | contig 12599 bp, 18 predicted proteins | sample BogForMeECP23OM2_FD_94442 | JGI IMG/M metagenome (GOLD analysis project Ga0074045, IMG submission 94442) | Bog forest soil microbial communities from Calvert Island, British Columbia, Canada - Bog Forest MetaG ECP23OM2 | ecosystem: Environmental > Terrestrial > Soil > Wetlands ...
CATCGATGAACGCCATCGCGCCGGTTGCGCGCGTTGCGCCTTCGAGCAGGCTATGGATCGAGATTTTCATTTCAAACCCGAACAGGTATCTCAGGCCCACTTTACAATCACGGTTCAGCGCCAATGTGCGCGATTTTCCGCTATCGTCGCCGCTGACCGATATCGCATTCGGCGACCCGGCTTCGGACGCCGAGACCATTGTGTGGGCTAGATCGTGGTTGCACCTGGATTCTTAAAAACTCTAGAAGTTCGCCAATGGCTGAACGGTGTCGAGCCGTGCTGGACACTGCTCGAATTCGACAGCTATCGGGCGCTGCACGGGGAACCCTCAGCCGGAAATCAGGCAATCCGTCTCGAACCCAACCTCAATCAGACAGACCTCACGGGATCTGCGGTCACGCGCAATGCCCTACTTGTGCTCCGGCGTGCGGCGGACAGGGGTGGTCTCGCGCTGACCGCCACGGGCAATCTGTCCCGCGCCGTAGTCGCCGAGATGTGCGAGATCATCGAATGGCCAGATTACGACAAGCAGGAGTTGTTCCGTTTCTCTAAAGTAATCAACGAGCCTGACTTTCTGCCCTTACATTTTGTTCGCGTGTTGGCACAGGCGACCAAGTTGTTCCGAGCGCAGCATGGAAATCTGATGCCGACGCGTCTGGGCAAGAGTATGCTAGCCGAGAAACGGCACGGAGCCTTGCAGGCGCTTCTGTTTCACATCGCGTTCTGGCATCTGAACCTCGGCTATTTTGATAGGAACCCACTCGACTCTTGGCCCCAAAACGATGTGGGAGTCGTTCTTTGGTCGCTTTCCGCCTCGGCGACCGATTGGCTGGATCGAGAAACACTGACGCGTCTCTGCACGATTCCGGTCATTGGGGTTCTGGAATCCACATGGGACTTGGGGTCCAGCGTGATGGAAGCCCGCATCCTACGACCGCTGACGTGGTTCGGACTTCTTGAATATCGAAGCGAAAGGGGGACTGGTCAGATCGACCGGCATCTGTACCGGAAGACACCGCTGTTCGATCGTTTCGTGAAATTCAACGTCCAGATCGAGAGGCCCCTTACGCGCCATTAGCTGCACGCTACCGTTTCCGCGGCGGCACCCTCGGGCGGTAAGGCTTTGGTGCTCTTTGGGGAGGGCCATCCGAGGTCGTCGGTTTCGGATGGCAGCACGTAGCAGCGGTCTTCCACCCTGCAAGTCCGCTGTGCCTCGATGCGCTCCAACAGCACGGCCTCAGACGGCAGTCTCACATCGGGCGGCACGTCGAGCAAGCCTCTCAGATACTCGGCTTCGTTCCGCTACCGGATGATCCGATTGCGGAGTTCTCCCTCATAGACATCATCGAAGGTTGGGCAGTTCAGATAGTGGTCGAGATCGGCGACGCACTCGCTAAGGATATCACTAATCATATCGGTCTCCCGTTAGCCTATATCAAACAATATTGTCTCTTGGGGTTGAAATATGAATAGAAAAGTGGTAATGATTTTTGGATTTCTCTTGGTATTTTGACTTTTTCATACTGATAGATGCTCGCGCTGTTGCTGACGCAACCCAATTGCTTTGCTGACCAGCGTAGCTCACCGTCCCCTCGGGCCTGGCCGTGACGGCGAGTTCGAGCATGGGTCGGGGTGAGGCCGTGAGTTTCAGTGGATCTGAAATCGCCTCATCCCGCGTGCTGCACCCGTTGATCGGCTACCCTAATTGGGATCGAGGCGCATTTCCGCCAGCCACTCTTGATGTTCCCGATGTGCTTGGCCGCTAAAGCGGCCAGACTCGGCGCATTGCGCCAAAGCTCGCTCACCAAGCTCAAGAAGGGAGTCGTTGATCGAACTGTCGGTGAAGAGTTCGCCCTCATGCAATACGGGTTGATCTGCCCAATCTTCGGACAGGACGGTGATACCTCGGATGCGCCTATCCTGTTCGCACCGATGACGAATTCCCGGAAAATCCTCTGCGAGCCGATCGATGAATTCCGCAGACTTGGGAAGCCGGTCTTTGCGATGGCCGTTCTCTACAGCCCAATCCTGGAATAGCTGAAAGACCGCCGTCCGCGTGTATCCGACATCCCGTTTGGGATTCGCGCTCGGTCGGACCCGAGCCTCGATCCACGCCCGCACCGGATCGGTGTCGCGGGTCCATTTCTCTAATGCCTCGATTGACGATTTCGGCGAGGTGAATTTGCCGTTCTGAATCAACCGAGATGCCCCCTCGATTGCCCATGACAATAATCGATCATATTCAACCCGAAGGATGAGATCGGCGATGCCCGCGATCATTTCATGTTCAGGAATAACACGGTTGAATACCAAGACGAGTAATCGACGCCGGACACCTTTGTCTATGCCACCAGCGAACGGTGGTAATTTGTTGGTCGCGATCACATGTTGTGCTACCGGCCTGAAGTCCACCATATCCTTATAGAGAATCTTCCCCGGTATCGGCTCCCCCGTGATGGTACTCTTGAAGGTGTCGGATTGGATCACATCCGCCGTGGTTAGTTCGGCGGACGTGTTGAGCAGCTTGCCCCTCATGGCGATAGCCGCATTCGGCTGATCGAACCGGTGCGGGCTGATATGCGAACAAGCCGGAGCGCCGACCAAACCTTCCAGCAGATCGAGCACGGTCGATTTGCCGTTATTGGCGCTCGAACGCGCCATGTGGCTGAATCCGCTCGATCGTCTCAGCCGGACTTTCACCAACGGAATAGCCATAGCCCATCTGGTCGCAGGCCGATACGACCAAGCCTTGGATTGGGCTGATCGGACATTGCGCGAAGAACCCGGCTACTCGGGTGCGCTCCGCAACAAGGCGGTCGCGTGCGCCCATCTCGGACGGATCGACGAGGCCCGCGAGGCGGTGCACCAACTGATCGAGGTCCTACCCTGGTATACGATTGCCGGGGCCAGGGTGCTCCACTCGCGACTCTACCCGCCAGAAATCGCGGAAATGTTCTTGCACGGCCTGCGGAAAGCCGGGTTGCCCGAGGAATGACCGCTACCCGCCGCCTCGCCGCGATCCTGGCCGCTGATGTCGCCGGCTACTCGCGACTGATCGGGGCCGACGAGGAAGGAACCCTCAACCGGCTGAAAGCGATCCGGGCTGAGCTAATCGATCCAAAGATTAGCGAACACCGGGGCCGGATCGTCAAAACCACAGGTGACGGCCTTCTGGTTGAATTCGCCAGCGTGGTAGATGCCCTGCGGTGCGCCACCGAATGGCAGCGGGCGATGCCCGAGCGTAATGCCGGCGCACCCGACAATCGCATCGGATTCCGGATTGGCATCAATGTCGGCGATGTCGTAGTCGAGGGCGACGACATCTTCGGTGATGGCGTGAATGTCGCAGCCCGTCTGGAAGGTCTGGCCGACCCTGGCGGGATTTGCGTCTCGGCTCGGGTTCAGGAAGACGCTGCCGGGCGGCTCGACCTCACATTCGAGGACATGGGCGACCAGAGCCTCAAAAATATTGCTCGGCCAATTCGGGTTTACCGGGCTCGTCTCACCCCGAGTGACACCGCGCCCAAAGCCACGCCGACCGAAAGCCCTCCCATCCTTGCGCTCCCCGACAAGCCGTCGATCGCCGTGTTGCCATTCGCCAACATGAGCAGCGATCCCGAACAGGAATATTTCGCTGACGGCATCGCCGAAGACATCATCACCCTGTTGTCGAAATCGCGCGCACTGTTCGTCATCGCCCGCAACTCGACCTTCACCTACAAGGGCAAGGCCGTTGACGTGAGCCAGGTGGAGCGAGAGCTTGGCGTGCGTTATGTGCTCGAAGGCAGTGTGCGGAAAGCCGGTAATCGGGTACGGGTCACCGAGCAGTTGATCGCGGCGGCGACCGGCGAACATCTCTGGGGCGAGCGCTACGACCGTGACCTAACCGATATTTTCGTGGTGCAGGACGAGATCACCGAAAGTGTCTCGGTTGCCATCCTGCCGACGGTGGATCGGACCGAGCGCGAGCGCGCTGCGCGCAAGCCGACCAACAGCCTCGATGCCTGGGAATGCTATCACCGGGGGATGTGGCATATCGCCAAGATCGCCGGTAGGTAGGCAACTGGGTCGATGACACCGTCCGGGGTGAGATACGAGGCGCGTTGATCGGCCAAGACCGCGTAAGCCAATTTGTTCGTCTACGAGCGCCCCTCGCAGGGACTGCGTCAGATCGGCGGCCAGTCCGGGGGTCGGCCCAAACACGATCGCGACCGGTCCCGGCAGCAAATCGTGGACGCGGCGCCAAACCTCCATGCCGTTCTGGCCCTGAAAACTGACCGTCGATGGCCCGCTCTCTTGCACCAGATGCCGGCCGACCATGCCCCATAGATAAACCGGCGGGTCGAGGATGTCCGCCGCCAGCAAACCGCTCGCCTTCTGGTTTTGGGTCAGTTGCAGCGCGATCAGACGCGCCCCGTCGCCGCGGTGGTAATAGAACGTCAGACCCGGAAAAAACCGCTGGTCGAGATTGCGCTGATCGAACTCGAGTCCAGGATAGCAATTGTCGACGCCGGCTTCGGGGCGGCTGTTTGTCGGGTTCCCCGCGACGATGTAGTCGGCGCGCGCGGTAAGATTTCGCGGAAAGATTTTGTATTTCGGTGGCTGCGGCGTGCCTTGCTGCGGTAGCGGCGAGGCTTGAGGATCGCTAGGCTTAGCCGTGGTCATTGCAGGTCTCCGGACCGAATTCTCAGCTTGCGAAAATCGCGATGTCACTCGCCGCGTTGAGCCCGTCCTGCCGCCCAAACAAGCCGTGCGGCGACACGGCCGAGAGCTCCGTGTAGGCCATCAGACAGTATTCGAGCCACCCGCGGATGAAGTCGCAACCCGGCCGACCGCGCTTCGCTACTTCGTGATAGGATCCACCGCCGCACAGATACCGCGCCCAGCAGCGTCGACACGGGTCCATTTGATCGACGTGACGCCGTTCGAGATGCCGCTGTCGCACGCGGTCGTCGGAACCTCGCCAGATGTCGCCCATGAGAAACGCATCGTCGTCCACGAGACGGTGGCAGGCATAAAGCCGACCCTCGGCATTGGCGCTCAGATAGGCAGCTCCCGCACCGCACGGGTAGGGCCGGTGCGTGCCGCGATGGATCTCTTCGAGGGCAGTCAGGAAGTTGCCGAACGGGTACGAGCGACCAACACTGAGCTCCGAACGGCATTTCTCGCCGCACCCCATCATCTCGCGTAGTAGGCCGCTGAAATCTTCGACCTGCACGGCGAGTTTCGGGTCCGGCGAGACGAGAGCGAGCGAGAAACCTACATCATCGAAGCCGAGTCCGATCAGATGATCGAGAATCCCGAGCAGGTTGCGGGATTTCCGCGTAATTGTGACACGGGCGCTCAGTTGACCCGGCCGGCCGTGTTGGGCGAACAGGCGCAGACCGTCGAGGACGTGGCGATAGCTTCCTTGCCCATTGCGCAGAGGCCTCTGGGCGTCGTTGATATCGGGCGGCCCGTCGATGCTGATCTGGACGATAAACGGAAACTCCCTGAACAGGATGGCGTCGGCCTCCGTCAGCAAGGTAGCGTTTGTCGTCAGCGAGAAGCGGAAACGATGGCCGGTCAGCACCCCCTGTCTCACCGCATAGGGGACGATTTCGTGGATGAGCGCCCGATTCAGCAGCGGCTCGCCGCCCATAAAGCCTAGCAGCAGCTCCGCTCCGGGCGCGGCGTCCTCGATCAGTCGATCCACCGTTTGGCGTGCGACGCTTAGTGGCATGATCCGCGCCTTGCCACCAAACCGTCCCTCGTCGGCATAGCAATAGCCGCAGGCCATGTTGCAGACCTGCGCGACATTGAGCGAGATCGCGCTCACTGGCGGCGGCGCTGCCGGGTTGCCGTCGATCCAGCGTCGCTCCGCTCCATCCAGGCCGAGGAGGGACGAAGCGTCGCGGGTCGTGCGCCCGTGCAGCGCATCGTCAAGCGCCGCGGCCAGAGCGGCGTCGATGTCGAAGATGCGGCTGCCATCGGCGACGAAGAGATGATGTCCGAGTGAGCTGTCGAAACGCTTCAGCTCGGACGATGTCGCGGATCCGGAATCGCTCATGATGTCGGCTCCAAGGGCTACGTGCCGCTGCGCAGCGAAGCCCAGCGCATCAGAAACTGGTATTGCCGCCGCGTAAGGCTTAACGGATCGCCCGCCGGCCCCCGCATCACCGCCGGCATGCGGCTATCGAAAAACGGATTGCGGTCGAGCGGCTCGCGAACACGGTGCTGCAGCAGAGCCGGGTGCTTCGTGACCATATCCAGGAGGGCCACCATCACCTGGAACCGCCGATGGTACTCGCGGGCCGTGTCGGAGAGCGGCAGCGGCCGCTTGTCGAGCGGCGGCGGCGGTGGAAATGCGATGAATTCGTGCGGCCGAAACGGAATGCCCAGCGAAATTGCCGTCTCGGGATTCTCTTGAATATTGACCCGCTCTTTGAACACATCGACGTTGTTTAAAGCCGCGGTCTCGTAGATGCGCTGCATCAGCTCACGGATTTCCCAGTCGGCTAAGGCTTCGTAACCGAAATAGCTGTCTTCATACACCTCGGCCCGGCTTACACGGTCCTTCAGCCCGTCCGCCAGCGACACAAGGTGACGGCGGTCAGGAGCGTAATCCGGCGGCGCCACCGAGATGCGGGCGGTCGCGATCAAAAGGGCGACATTGGGAATCTGCAATCGACAGGTGATGATCCCATCGCAGACCGTTATGTTACACTAACCGCGATCCGGGGGGAGGATCCGATGCGGGGGTTCAAGTTGGCATATCAGGTGACGACGTGAGCGGCGAACGTCGCAACGTGCCGGCGGTCATCGAGGCGTCCGCGCCGGTCCGTGCGCCGGCATTGCGCAGCAAACTCGCTGTGCCGGCGGCGATCGCCGGCGCCGGTGATCATGCGGCGCGCCGGTTCCTCGAATTCTTCGCCGCGAACATCCGCAACAAGAACACCCGCATGGCCTATTACCGGGCCGCTGCCATTTCTTCGCCTGGCTGGAGCAGCACGGCATCGTCGAACTCGTCGATATCGAGCCGATCCATGTCGCCGCCTATATCGAGACGCTCCAGGCCTCGGCCGCCAAGCCGACGGTGAAGCAGCACCTCGCTGCCGTGCGCATGCTGTTTGATTGGCTCGTGGTTGGCCAGGTTCTCGCCACCAACCCGGCCCATGCCGTGCGCGGGCCCAAGCATGTCGTGAAGCGCGGCAAAACCCCGGTGCTGACGGCCGAGCAGGCCCGCCAGCTCCTCGACAGCATCGATGCCTCGACACTCGTTGGACCTGACGGGCGAAGAAACGGCAGCCCTGCTCCGCGAGCTTGACGGCATCATTGACGGCGACCGCTATTTCCTGTCGGAGCGCATAAAGACCTTGAAAGCGATTCGCGCCAAGCTCCGGCCGGAGCCGGCGCGCGAGCCGTTGCCGCCACCGCCGAAGCAATATGCGCCACCCCGGGCGACAGCCAAGCAGAGACGCCGCGCCGGGCGCTGAGCGGCGGAAGAAATCGCTGCCGGGGCGGCCGATGACTCTCGGCGGTGCGGTCGCCGCTGGTGTTCGCCTCATCGTGTGGTGCCGGGAATGCAGTCACCAGGTCGAACCCGATCCCGCCGACCTCGCTAGACGATATGGTGATGCGACGAGCGTTCTGGATTGGCGCGAGCGGCTTGTGTGCTCGCGATGCGGCAGCCGCAAGGTCGACATGGTGGTGACCGGGGCCAAGCCGCGATAGCCCTCGATTTCAATCGTAAAGATTTAGCCTTTATTTCCGAATTATGTTAATATTTCCTAGACGTTATTATTGGAGTTCCAGGAATGAAGACTGCCTCGTTCTTTATCTACAAAGGCTCTGGCCGGATATCGATCGCGCGTTACGAGCCACGATTCGAGCTGCCACTACTATCCAGACCTGGCGCAAGGGTCGTGGTTCAACTCGGTTGAGCGGGCCGAATACCTGAAGCGCTACGCCGAGATCCTCGAGGCGCTCGATCCGCAGGCGACGTGGGACCGGCTGCACGAGCTCGCCGGCGAGGCCGAGCCGGTGCTGTTGTGCTGGGAAAGGCCGCTGTTCCGGATGCCCGGTAATTGGTGTCACCGCCGCCTGGTTGCCGATTGGTTCGCCGCGACCTTGGGCCACCAGGTCTACGAGCTCATTCCGCCCGCGCCGCTGCTGACAGTGTGCCTATGACCGACGAAATCCTCGCCGTTATCGGCCGATTGTCGTTCCGCATCGCCAAGACGATGCCGCAGATCCCGCACCAGTACACGGTGCGCCAGGAAGCCGCCGCCGAAGCCGACTATGTGGCGCTCCACCATGCAATTCGCGCAGATGGGGTTATCGAATTCTGGCATGGCCGCAAGGTCTCGGGAAATCAGCCGGTCGAACGCGGCAGAGGCAGGCCGATGCGCTACCTCTACCCCGGCGACGGCTGGCGGTATTGGTATATGTCTGATTTGCCAAAGAGCCGCATCATCAACCGCAACCGGATCGAGGATGCTGAGCGGCTCCGCCAGGAAGGTCTTATTTCAAAGCGGTCGCCGTAAATCACCTTCGCGCGTGTCGCCAACTTTGTGCCGTCACGGCACCCTTACCCGGAAGCTTTAACCGGGCAGGCCGCAAGCGGTCCTAATTCGCGCAGCAACGAAGGACAGGGATCGACGCCGAGCCGACGCGAGAGGTGAATTTCGCGGGCGCTTATCGCGCTCTCGCTTCGTGCTACGCGCACATGGGCCGCTCAATGAAGCAAGAGCGGTTGTCGAGGGACCCCGGGCGATAACACCTATCATGATCGGTTCCGTGACGAACCGTAGGGTTCGCGCTCAAACACCACCGATCTCGAGGCGGAAGTCGACCTCATCGCCTGATCGGACACATGCTGACAGCGGCGCCGCTCGCCGGCTTTGTGGTCGAAGGGCTCACCCATACGGCAGGAACGTCTGATCTGGGCGGTCACTAACGCTTCGGTGTGACGCTCCACCGCCATGATCGCCTCGGCATCGGCAATCCCGGCATTCTCCCCACCCATCAACGAGAACAAAATCCTCGTTGAAGCCCCCATAACGGCCTAAAGCCGGAGCCGCCTGACGTCTTCGCGGGACCGGGCGCCATTCCGCACCCCCGCCTCCCTGTCGAGCGAGCGAGAGCATGCTGTTATATCGGCTCCCACGAGCTCGCGCTGTCCGAGTGGCAGCCGAACAGCTGGACGCCGAAGGCTTTAGCGTGGAAGCAATCGATGTCGCGATGGAGATGGCCACAGGCGGCGACCCAGATCGCTCAGGTGAGGTAGCACAGTGGAAAGATCCGATGCTCGAGAACCCAGAATTCCCGAGTCCGATGCAAGTAATTATGACAATGAATGCGTCTTTTGGGAAGAAGCAGTAAACTGGATCGCCTTTGAAAATCTAGCAGGATGGTCGTTTGGTCCTCATGTAGCATATGCTATTGAGTATGAGGATAGGTATGAAGCAGAATACCAAAACGCAGAAGGGCGTCGGGATCTTGCCAAGGATCTTCTGATAGAGAAGGCAACGCAAGGGAAGATAAACTTGTTTGCCGTCTTTGTCCATGATGATATCGGGGACGCGGAACGGTCGAAGGTACCAGCAGAATTTTTGCGAGTTGCGGAATACTTAGAGGAAGAAAATAGAGTTGGATTTATTCACCGAGATGAGAGTTGTTTCGATTTGATAGCGGATTTCGTCGATCTATGTCGTGAATTCTGGACGGAAAAAAATGCGTCCTCTGATCAGGCACGGAAGGTCAACACTCCAGGAGCGCCGCCGATGGCGCCCGATTTGGCTGGGCGCCCTGCGCTGGCTAGGGTGAAATCCGCCCGTCGGCGTGGAGCTGGCCGACCCCGCGAATATAATTGGCCCGGATTCGCTGTCGAAATGGTTCGACGGCTCAAGGCGAACGCGTTACCAGCGCGGAAGAGCGAGTGCGAGGCCCAAATGCTGGAGTGGTGTTCCGAGAACTGGCCAAGAGAGCCCGCGGCTTCGATGGTTCGCGAATGGGTCAAGGCCTTCTACGACGAATTCATCGCGGCCCCTGGTGCAGCGGATTGGCCTGTGGAAAATTAAAGGCACCGGAATTTTTGGCAATCCGTCGAATTATCGGCGACCTACGACGAATTCGTCGCAGCCGCCGGCGCGCGGCTGATCAGCCCGCCGAAAGTTGAAGGCACCGAATTTTTTGCAAAGCCGTCCGAATTATCGGCGACCTACGACCAATTCATCGCGGCCCTGGCGCGGCGAATCGACCCGTCGGAAATTGAAGACATCAGAATTTTTGAAAACGTCGTCTGAATTACCGGCGATCTCACGTAATTCTCAGCAAAGATACCCATAATTACTGGCTGACGCGCTGCTCAAACTTGGGTAAGTCGTCGTGATCCGGTAAACGAGGATCACGATGTCCAAAAGCCGACGCAAATGACACCGTCCGTAATCCCGAAGCAGTTGACAGGCCCATTAAGGTGCGGTGTTCCCAAAGCTCCTGCCCCAGCGATGGCGCTAGGCCGTCTGGCCAGTCCACCGCTCCAGGATCCGAATCGCGTAATTGGGCTATTCGAAAAACACTACGGAAAAGAACGTCATAGACATGCCCGATGAAGAAAACCTGCCTGAGATCTTGCCGCCGCGGCAACTCACGCCTGAAGAATATCTGGCCCAAAAGAAGGGCGAGGTTCGAGCTCAAAGCCGCGTGATCGTCGCCGGGATCGTCATGATCGGCAGAATTCTTGCTGAAACCAAGGAAGAGGTTGGCCACGGGAAATACGAGAAATGGGTGCGCGAAGAATTGGGCTTTAGCCCCTCTACCGCTCTTAATTACGTCCGCTCTTATGAATTGTTCAAATCCGTAACGGGTTACGGATTTGAACCGCCACAAATCGATGCGCGTTCGCTGTATCGCTTAGCGGCGCCATCGACGCCGAGTGAAGTGCGCGCTGAATTTCTCGAAAAGGCAATCTCGCCACAGGGCGTCTCCAAGGAGGACGTCGCCAGATTGGTTGCCGAGGCAGAAGCCGTGGCGGCTGCCAAGGCCAAAACCGAGGCTGAGAGGGACGCGGCGGCGCAGCTCTCGGCTGCAAACAAAACCAGCGAACCTGCGGTCAAAATAGCCGCCGAACAGAATGCCTCGCTGACTGAGCAAATCAGACGACACGAGGTGACGATCGCAGAAAGGGGCCAGCGGATCACCGAACTTGAAGGCTCCGCCGCGATGGCCGCTCAGAAGGCGCGCGCAGAATACGAAGTTAAATACGAAGGCAAGTTGGCGCTTTCAGAGGATGAGCTTCGGACCAGGATTGACGCAATAACGGCGCCGCTGAACACACAAATAGCCGCGCTGAGCAAACACCGAGACGAGGCGATTAACGAACTCGACGATGTGCGGAAAAAGCAAGCCGCCGCGATCGAGGCTGCAGTCAATAAAGCCTCTGTAGAAGCCGCAGCATTGAAAAAGCCTGTGCCGCCGTTCGACACGGAACTGCCGTTAAAAGCAATCGCAGCCAGGCGGGCAATCGCCCATTGCGTAGGGGCAATCGAATTGACTCCAGCCCAGTTCATCGAAACCGCTGTCCGGCTTCAAGATCGGCCAGATCTGGCGCATGAGGTGCTCGGCCAGACGGCTACGGCAATCCGCCAATTGACCCCGTGGTTCGAGAAATTCATTGAACTCTACGAGCAGGGAATAAATCGCGATTCGGCCCGCAACGACGTCGCGCCGACGACAGAAAATATTCCGTTGGCGGTGCCGCCTGAGGCTGAACCAACAGTCCCACCGAAACGTGGCCGCGGCCGCCCAGTCGGTTCCCGGAATAAACAGCCGAGCGAAAAGAAAAGCACGCTTCCGCTAACAGCCGCCGAACGGTCGCGAAACTACCGCGCCAGGCGAAAGAGCAAGGCCGCACAATCGAACACAGACAATCCCGAATCCGTTTTGCTCGACAGGGCTGCCGATGGCGCGCCTCGACCGTGACTGTCTCCGCGGAACCATACCTGAACGTGCACCCTACTGACAGTCCCGCTCAAATGCAGCGTCTCTTCTGCGATAAGCCGCCACCCCGCCCGCACAAACGCCGCTACAATGTCCGCCTGATCAAGGCAACTTGGCCCTATACGGTGCAGGAAGTTGCCGAACTCTTCGGCCTTCAGAAAAACGCGGTGTTGCGGTGGTTGAGGGAAGACTTACGAGCAAACCGCGATCAGCGGCCATTCTTGATTCGAGGAGATGAACTCGCACGCTTCTTGTCGGCTCGGCAGGCGAAGAAGCGGCGAAAATGTTCGGTCATAGAGTTTTATTGCTTCAAGTGTCGTGCGCCTCGCGAGGCCTTTCTCGGCATCGCCGATGTGGTGATTGAGACCCCATTCAAATTACGGCTCAAGGCCTTGTGTTCGGTTTGCAGCACCTCTGTCAATAAGGTGCAAGCCGTCTGCGATCTGGAGAAAATCAAATCTCGGTTCCACGTCCAGGAACTGGCAGGGGAACACTTATTAGGGTGTACCGCTCCTAGCGTGAGCAGTGACTTGGAGAAACTAACGTGAACATCAGGACAAACCCCAAGAATGACCGCGCCAAGCGCGAGTATCTGATCTACCTGAAAGACGCACGGCAGC
>Ga0074045_10004328_pt1 | contig 12599 bp, 12 predicted proteins | sample BogForMeECP23OM2_FD_94442 | JGI IMG/M metagenome (GOLD analysis project Ga0074045, IMG submission 94442) | Bog forest soil microbial communities from Calvert Island, British Columbia, Canada - Bog Forest MetaG ECP23OM2 | ecosystem: Environmental > Terrestrial > Soil > Wetlands ...
ACGCAAGATTGGCGCCGACAAGCGGCGTTTGCTCCGCTTCGCGCGGGCTCGCCAAACGCCGTCCGAACCTTTGTCGCAGCCGTCCGCGCCGCCAAGGAACCTATCGCGGCGCGGGCGTGTGTCAAATGAATAGGTCGCCACGTTGCCGTAACGATGCACAAGAAATAGGCGGATGCGACGAATTCGTTGGCACCGCGCAAAGCCCGATCGGCCGTTGCGGGGCTCTGGCGCAAGAGGGACGGTTATGCCGTCCGGCCGTCGAAGGGGCGATCATGGACGCGGAAAAGTTCGGGTTCGCGGTCGCGGCGGCCGTGTTGGCGGCGGGTTGATCGGTTTGGCGTTGCAGCGCGTTCTGCCCGAGGGCGGCCGGAGAGTAGGCGCTGGCGTATATGGGGCAGGGACAGGGAGTCGTTCGGCGCGCGGCGGTAGGTAGAGCGACCTAGGTCTTTTCAGGCCCCTGTGTGCCCCATCGCGGCGGTGATCGCGTCAGCAAGATCGGCTTCGGAATAACGAGCGCCTGTCTTGAGTAGGACAGCGGCGGGTTCGATGTCTTGGCCGGTCACGGGCGTCCCCTTACAGGGGTCCAGGCCGCTTATGGCTCGTCTGGCGGACGCCCGGGGCTCAGGTGGCGCAACCCTGAGCCGGTACACCTCAACTTTCGTCTCGCGCGCGATCGCTTTCCTGACCGAGCGCCAATATCGAGCTGAAGAGAAGTTATTCGCCTCGCGCTCCATCCTGTCGGCCGCATTGAACGCGCCGGGCCCGAGATGTTGGATCAGCGATTCCGCCTCCGTTTCGATCCACCTCGCCCTTTGACGGCCCCGTTCCAGAAACAAAAGCATCTGCCAATCTCCTCAGAAACAGGCCGCGGCGCATGGGGTCAGAAGTTCGGGTCCCGCTGTCTCTTCGCCCAATCCGCGGCCGTTTCACAACGAACATCCGCAGATCGGCGGACGGGGCCGCCGAGCTTTCGCTCACGCGTCTCCTCTTTGCGTTCGATTTTAGATTTTGCGGCGAACCAGTATTCCTCGCTGCGTCCATCGGGCCTGCCCGCGCTGTCCCACAGCTGATAGGCATGTTCGCGAATCATCCGCTCCGTGGTGTCCATGGTCTGTTTCCTGCTTGACCGTATTGGGGTAGGCGCGAGCCAACCCACGTTGGGCGTCCTGACGCGAGCCGTTGAGTCGATAATCGTCCGGGCGGCGGCGAAAGCGGCGACGAGGGCAAAACTGGTCGCCAGTCTCTTGGCCGCGCCTTATGGGCTCGTAGTGAGCGCCAAGCGTAGCGCGGACGCCTGGCGCTAAAGCTTCTTGACCCGAAGCGACTGTGGATATTCACTATTCGCCTGCGTGGTGGAGAGTCGGCATTCGCCTTCTTGGAATCGTGCACTAGCGACTGCTCAGACCGAGACGTGAAAGCTCGTCGGGCCGACGACGCCGGCCTTTTGCATTGCGGCCTTCAGATCCTCTCCGGTGAGCCACGCGCGCGCCCTCCCCATGTCGGCGACATCCTGAAGAATCCGGACGTCATTCAGGTCTTCTGCGCCGCGAAAAACCTTGCCATTGGCTATGCCCGCGGCCACGCGGCTCGTCTCGCGTTCGTCGTAGCCCTTGCGCCAAGTCGGGTCGTCCTTGACTTTGTGATGAATTGTGAGATTTTCGGTCGGATGTTGTGCGCTCATCGCCAATTTCCAAAGCAATAAATATAACTTCGAACGTTTATCGTTCGAACTACAAACGTAATTTAGGAGTTTTTTTTATGAATACAAGGCTAGGCGATAGCTTGAACGCATTTTGTTCGAAGCCGAATTTCTCGTCATGGATGTGTCACAGGCGGGACTATAGCCGACAGAATCGCCGCGTTCTTCCGGGCCTTCGTCATGCCGAACCTCCGCCATGAAGTCTAACACAAAGGCCCGGCCAAATCCGCTCGTATTCACGTGAAACGATTCAGACCGTCAGAGTAAACTTCGACGGTCCGGTATAAGGGCGCATTGGGTCGACGTGAACTTTCAGCCTGGCCGCGGCGGAATGGCCGCTCCCCGCGCATTCCCGTCGTCCAATTCGGCGTTATCGCAGCGAAGCTAACCCCAAAATGACCCTATCCGTTTGACGCGAAGCGTTTAATTTTGACCGCGAGGATGAAGGAGTTTCCCTGACGATGCCCGTTCGCCCCTACGACGAAACCCTCCTGCGCAAGGCTTTCGACGTCGCCAGACGCTCCCGCGACGGCGGCGACCATCCGTTCGGCTCGGTCCTCGCCGACGGCGACGGGAACTTGCTGATGGAGCAGGGCAACGGCTATTCGAGCGAGGGACGCGACCGCACCGCCCACGCCGAGCGCCTCCTCGCCTCGCGCGCCGCCCGCGCCTACGATCTCGCGTTTCTCTCGCGATGCACGCTCTTTACCTCCGCCGAGCCCTGTGCGATGTGCGCCGGCGCGATCTACTGGGCCGGGATCGGCCGCGTCGTCTATGGCCAGACCGAGAAGGCGCTGAAGGCCGAGACCGGGTCGCACGAGGAGAACTCGACGCTCGACCTGCCGTGCGAGATCGTCTTCAAGGCGGGCCAGCGCCCGACCGAAGTCGTCGGGCCGCTGCTCGAGGACGAGGCGGCGGCCTTGCAGGCCGATTTTTGGAAGGCGAAAGGGTAGCGGCCGATCTCCTCGGCGGCACCCGCGAGCGCGCATCCGCAATTTCGCGCCGTTTCAATATTTACCCTGTCGAGGCGCCCGTTTGCGGGCCGGAGGCGTCGATCGTCGCGCCGCCGTTCGGGAGACCGCCGCATGAAGCACCTGTACTCCGGCCCGGTGTTCGCCATGGCCCGCGAGCAGTTCCACGTCATCGCCGACCACCTCGCGATCCCCGAGGACGAGCGCGACCGGCTTTTGTTCCCCAAGCGGGCCATCGTCGTCTCCTGCCCGATCCACATGGACAACGGGCGCACCCGGGTCTTCACCGGCTATCGCGTCCAGCACCATCTCACGCTCGGCCCGGCCAAGGGCGGAACGCGCTTCTCCGCCAAAGTCGACATCGGCGAGATCGCGGCGCTCGCGATGTGGATGAGCTGGAAATGCGCGCTCGTCGATCTGCCCTACGGCGGCGCCAAGGGCGGCGTGACGGTCGATCCGCACGCGCTGTCGCACCGCGAACTCGAGAACCTGTCGCGCCGCTACATGCAGGAGATGATCCCGTTCGTCGGACCGCGGGTCGACGTCATGGCGCCGGACATGGGCACCAACGAGCAGGTGATGGCCTGGTTCATGGACACCTATTCCATGTACCAGGGCGTCACCGTGCCCGAGATCGTCACCGGCAAGCCGGTCGGCACCGGCGGCACGCTCGGGCGGCGCGAGGCGACCGGCCACGGCGTCGCCTTCCTCACCTTTCTCGCCATGCAGTCCCTGGGGATCGATCCGGTCGGCGCGACCGCGATCGTCCAGGGCTTCGGCAACGTCGGCTCGCATGCGGCCATGGGGCTCGAGGCGCGCGGGGTCAGGATCGTCGGGGTCAGCGACCACACCGCCGCCTACTACGACCCCAAGGGCCTCGTCGCCCGGGAACTCGTGAACCACGTCGCGCGCGCGGGGAGCCTCGCCGGCTGGTCGACCGAGGCGGCCATCGACCCGCGCGCGCTGCTCGAGCAGTCCTGCGACGTGCTCGCGCCCTGCGCGGTCGAGCGGGTCATCGACGCCGATCTGGCGCGGCGCCTGCGCTGCCGGATCCTCGCGGAGGGCGCCAACGGCCCGACCACGCCCGAGGCCGACCGGGTGCTCGCCGAGCGCAACGACGGCATCTTCGTCATCCCGGACGTCCTGTGCAACGCCGGCGGGGTGATCGTCAGCTATTTCGAATGGGTGCAGGACCTGCAGCAATATTTCTGGTCGCGCGACGAAGTGATGGACCGGCTCGAGCGCGCGCTCGACCGGAGTTGGACAATGGTCGTCGCCCGCGCCAAGCGCGACGGCGTCGCCAACCGAACCGCCGCCATGGCGATCGGGGTCGAACGGGTGATGAAGGCGAAGCAGGCGAGGGGCCTGTTCCCGTGACGGGCGTCAGCGATTCTCCGATCGAGGTGCTGGTTCGCGATGCAAGCGAGGCCGACATGGCGGCCGTGACGGATATTTACGCGCATTACGCGCTCACCTCGCTCGCGACCTTCGAGGAGACGCCGCCCGCGCTCGACGAGATGCTCGCGCGCCGCCGCGCCTCGGTCGACAGCGGACTACCCTATCTCGTCGCCGAAACGAGCGCCGGGATCGCGGGCTTCGCCTACGCCGCCGCCTATCGCGCGCGTCCCGCCTACCGCTTTACGGTCGAGGACTCGATCTATGTCGCCGACGGCCTGCGCGATCGGGGCGTAGGGTCCGCGCTGCTCGGCGCCCTGATCGAGCGCTGCGAGCGCGGCCCATGGCGGCAAATGCTCGCGGTCGTCGGCGACAGCGCAAACGCCGGCTCGATCGGCTTGCACCTGCGGTTCGGATTCGAACGCGCCGGCGTCCTGAAATCGGTCGGCTTCAAGTCCGGCCGCTGGGTCGATACGCCGATCCTCCAGCGGCGGCTGGGCCCCGGCGCCGCCTCGGATCCGAGCCTCTGAGCCATCACCCGGTTCGAGACGAAGGCCCGGCGGCTATCGGGCCACGACTCGCTTTTATGTCGCGTGCTCCGCCTCGAGTTCTGCGCCTTCCCGTCGGCGCCCGCTCATTTCCGCCCCTGCATCGCGCGGATACCCGAGACATACGGGCGCAGCGAGCAGCGAAATGGCGGTGACGATCAGGAACGCCGTCGAAAAGTCGCCGACGCTCGGGTGCAGACGCCCGGCGAGAGTCTTCGAGACGGTCAGCGCAAGCGCGCCCGTGCAGATGCCGAACGACAGCATCAACTGCTGGAACGTCGTGTAAAAGCTATTGGCCGAGGCCGTGCGTTCGGGCGGCACATCGTCATAAGCGACCGTGTTGTAGGCGGTGAATTGCAGCGACATCGAGAAGCCGCAGATCGCCAGAACGAGGAACAGCGACCAATGCGGCCAGTTCTGCCGGAAGGCGGCGCAGGTCGCGTAAAGCAGACTGGAGAATATCCCGTTCCAGATCAAAGTGGTGCGAAACCCGAAGCGCCGCAGGATGGGCGACGCGGCCGCCTTCATCATGACAGCGCCAAGAGCGGTGGCGAAGGTCAGCAGGCCGCTCTGCGCCGCCGACATGCCGAAGCCGAGTTGCATCATCAGCGGCAACAAAAACGGTTGCGCTCCCTGGGTGATGCGCGAAAGCGACCCGGCGATCACCGACACCCGAAACGTCTTGATCCGCATCAGGCTGAGGTCGAGGATGGGCGTCACCCGGCGCCGGCTGAGCGCATAGGCGACATACGCGGCCCCGCTGACCAGGCCCGCACCGATCAGCGCAATCGCGAGCGAGGTTTCGCCTATGCCTCGGCTCGCCGTTTCGAAGCCGAACAGCAGACAGGCGAGCGAAACTCCGGACAACGCGAAACCCCAGGCGTCAAAAGACGTGCGCGTCTTCGGGCGCGTGTTCTGGATGAAGAGCCATGTCAGGAGGACGCCAAGAACGCCAATGGGAACGTTGATATAGAAAATCCAACGCCAATCGAGATAGGTGACGATCAGGCCGCCGACGGGCGGCCCAAGCATTGGACCGATCAGGCCCGGCACCAGAAACCAGCTCATCGCTGAAACGAGATCGGTCCGATCGACGCTGCGCAGCAGGACCAGGCGGCCAACCGGGATCATCATCGCGCCGCCGGCGCCCTGCAACAACCGCGCGACGACGAGCATGGGAAGATTTTGCGCCTGTGCGCACAGGACGGAACTGAGGGTGAAGACGACGATCGCGCCGGCGAACACGGTTCTCGCGCCGAACCTGTCCGCGATCTGGCCGCTGGCCGGAATCAGCACCGCGAGGCTCAACAGATAGGATGTCAGCGCGACGCTCATATGCGAGGGCGTGACATCGAAATACCGGGCCATCGTCGGCAGCGCCGTGGCGAGCACGGTCGAGTCGAGTTGCTCCATGAAGAGCGCAGTGGCGATGATCAGGGCGGTGGTGCGGTAGTTCGGCTTGGAAAGTCCGCAGACCTGTGACGACGTCAGTTCCGACATGATCCGCGATAACTTCTGGGTCCGTGAATCGGCTCGAGAACGCCAAGGGCGCGCCCGCGCTGCGGCGTCTGGCCGAGTGAAAACCGGTCGAGGGGGTGCAGTCCCCATATAGGACCGTATTGCAGCGCAACAAACCAGCAATCGGCCGTGATCAAGGAAAAGTGAAGGTCAGTCGGCGGCGCTGGGGCGTCTCGACGGGACCGGTTGCGAGGGCGCGCGTTCTTGCGCGCCTCGACGGCTTTCGCCCGACCCCTCGGGCGAAATCGACCGCGTTCAGGCGCCCGCGACTTTACGACCCAGTTCCGCGTCAACGCTGGCGGGGTCAGGCGTCGAGCGGCGGGGTCAGGAAGGCGGCAGCGGAGCCGAGGTTCTTGCGGCTGCGCGAGATCTCGCGGCGCGCGATCGCCCGCAGATGGACCTCATCCGGCCCGTCGGCGAAGCGTAGCGCCCGGCCCCAGGTCCAGAGGTCGGCGAGCGGCGTGTCGGGCGAAAGGCCCATCGCGCCGAAGGTCTGCATCGCACGGTCGAGGATGGTTGTCTGCATGCGCGGCGCGACCGCTTTGATCATCGAGATTTCGCCCGCGGCGGCCTTCGCTCCCATCGTGTCGATCATCCAGGCGGTTTTCAGCGTCAACAGGCGCGACTGTTCGATCTCGCAGCGCGACAGCGCGATCCATTCGGCCACGGGCCCATGCTCATGCAGATACTTGCCGAAGGTCTTGCGCTCCTGGGCGCGCTGGATCATCAGCTCGAGCGCCAGCTCGCACTGTCCGATCGTGCGCATGCAATGGTGGATGCGCCCCGGCCCGAGCCGAGCTTGGGCGAGCGCAAAGCCGCCTCCCTCCTCGCCAAGCAGGTTCGCCTTGGGCACGCGGACGTCGCGGAACACCATCTCGCAGTGGCCTTCTGGCGTCAGGTGATTCATGACACTGATGTTGCGCACGACTTTGACGCCGGGCGCGTCCATGGGGACGAGCGCCATGCTCTGGCGCCGGTGCGGGTCGGCGTTGGGGCTGGTGACGCCCATGACGATCGCCACCTTGCAGCGCACGTGGAGCGCCCCGGTGATGAACCACTTGCGGCCGTTGATGACCCAGCTATCGCCTTCGAGCTCGATGCGGGTCGAGATGTTGGTCGCGTCGGAGGACGACGAATCCGGCTCGGTCATCGCAAAGCACGACCGGATCTCGCCTTCGAGCAGTGGGTTCAACCAGCGCCCTCGCTGCTCGGGCGTGGCGAAGAGGTGCAGAAGCTCCATATTGCCGGTGTCCGGCGCCGAGCAGTTGAACACTTCCGACGCCCACTGCAACTGGCCCATGATTTCGGCGAGCGGAGCGTATTCGAGGTTGGTGAGCCGCGTGCCGGGCTCGTCTGCCTTGAGGCCGGGCAGGAACAGGTTCCACAGGCCCTCGGACTTGGCGATCGCCTTCAGCTCCTCAACGACCGGCGGCGGGTTGAGGCCGGCTGCGACCTCGCGCCGCCAGCGCGTGTTGTTGGGAATCACGTAGCGGTCCATGAATTCGCGCACCCGCGCGCGAAGCTCGTGCATCTTCGGGGAATAATCGAAATCCATGGCGCCTGCCTCTCCTGGTTCGGTCCGGTCTAACGTTCGTTTTGCCCATTCGGCGACGGCTTCGTCGTAGCCGCTTTGCTACGACGCCTTGGCGGCCGCCTTTCGGTTCTGCGCCGCCGCCAACGCTTCGATTCCGCCGATCGCGTAGCGTACGGCGCGATCGAGCACCGCTTCGACGTCCTCGGTGTCGCAGCCGCTGTCGGACAGCGCCTTCAGCCGCTTGAAATTCATATCGGTGCACTGGTGCGGAAGGGCTGTCGTGAAGTGCAGCGCCCAGCACACTTCCGGTTGCGACAGGCGGGGCAGGGCGCGCGTCAAGGCCGCGAGGAAGCCGCGCAGGTGGCTGACGTCCGACTCGAGAATCTTGCGCAGATCCGGCGTCACCTCGGCGATCGCCCGCGAGATGAAACGCGAGGCGGTGTCCTTTCCGGAGGCCGGGTCGCGCCACAGAATCGGCGGCCCCATCAGGGCGCGAAGAATCTCCGCAAGCGCCGGATCGCCGCTATTCCTCGCCTCCGCGTCGCGCAGGAGCGCGAGCCGCTCGCGGTTCAACTCCTTCGCCCGGGTGCGAAAGACTTGAAGCCAGAGCTCGCTCTTCGACCCGAAATAATAGCTGACCGCAGCGAGGTTCACGTCGGCCGCCTGGACGATGTCGCGCACCGACACGCCGTCGAAGCCGCGCTCGGCGAACAGCCGCTCGGCGGCCCGAAAGATGCGCTCGCGCGTATCGGGCGCCGTCTCGATTGGAGGGGCGCGCCCAGTCTGCCTTCGTCCCTTCGATCCCGTCATCAGCTATCCCCGAAGGGCCGAGGGCCGCTTCTCGCGGACGGAGTCTCCTTCGACCAAGGACTCCGGATGCGCGTCCTCGCGTCCATGGGAGAAGCCGCCGGTTCCTCACGCCGATCCGCGCTCTGGGCGTCCGTCCGCCCGCGCGGCCGTTCGCCGGCCGCTGCGAGCACGGTGACCATACCGGACCTTGCAATAAAGTCAAACGTTCGTTTAAGATGGACGCAGCCGTCGCCGCGACGCGTGGCGGAAGCGACCGCCGCGTTCGATGAGCGCGGGGAAGCGGGAGCATGATCATGAGCAATCTCTTCGACCTGACCGGAAGGACCGCAATCGTCACGGGCTCCTCGCGCGGCATCGGCCGGGCGATCGCGCAAAGGCTCGCCGAGCATGGCGCGAACGTGATCATCTCGTCGCGCAAGGCCGACGCCTGCGCCGCGGCCGCGGCGGAGATCGACGCCGCCGTCGGCCGCAATGCGGCGACGCCGATCGCGGCCAGCATTTCATCCAAGGAGGAGCTGCGCCATCTCGTCGACGAGACGACGCGGCGGTTTGGCCGCATCGACGCACTGATCTGCAATGCGGCGTCGAATCCCTATTTCGGCCCGATGGGTGGCATCTCGGACGACCAGTTCCGAAAAATCCTCGACAACAACGTGCTGGCGAACCACTGGCTGGTCCAGATGGCGGCGCCGGGGATGATCGAGCGGAGGGACGGTTCGATTGTGATCGTGTCCTCGATCGGCGGCCTCAAGGGCTCGCCGATGATCGGGGCCTACAACATCTCCAAGGCCGCGGACTTCCAACTCGCCCGCAATCTCGCGGTCGAGTTCGGCCGTCACAACGTCCGCGTCAACTGCATCGCGCCCGGCCTCGTGCGCACGGACTTCGCCCGCGCCCTGTGGGAGAACCCGGACACGCTGAAGGCGGTGACGGCGACGACGCCGCTGAGAAGGATCGGCGAGCCGGATGAGATCGCCGGCGCCGCCGTCTTTCTCGCCTCGCCCGCGAGCGCGTTCATGACCGGCCAGATGATCGTCATCGACGGCGGCGCCACCATCGCGGGCGGCTGACTTGGGCCCGAGCGGCATTGAACGTCAACGGGAGTCCACGGTCGAGGCTGCGGACACACTCGCCCGTTCGTCCGCCTGGCTCGTCGCACTTCGGATCGATCAAGGACAACCAACGAAGCGGCCATCACGGGGCTGATCCGTCTTTACGTCTTCAGCATGGCGGCGAAAGTTGTAACAAGTTCATCCGTTCCGTCCTTCAAACCAGACACTTGTGCTGAAAAGGGGCAAACCCCGGACGTCACGATGTCTCCATCCCGGACGACTCTAATACCTTTCAAGTCGCCATCATGGACATAGGGTTGCAGATTCTGCCCGATCGCGTAGTTCCGTCCCTCAAGCACGCCGGCGCCGGCAAGGATCAGAACTCCGCCATTCAGGGCGGCCGCCGGCATGTTCCGGCTAGGCATATCCTGGGCGATCTTCACCGCTGACGTCGGAACGTTGCCTTGGACCATGCAGGGTATAATAACGCAAACGCGGTGAGTGATTTTAGCCTCGGCATGCTTTTTGTCGACTGTCAGCGTCGATCCTCCGGCGCTGATGTCTTTTCCGTTCTCAGAGGCGACGTCAACTGCATAACCGAGCGCTCCAAGTCTGCCAATAAATGTATTGACTTCCTTGTCAATTGCTATCTTTAGGCTTGTTTCTCCGAATGGCGGAGCGTCATCTCTTGCTATCAAGAGAACTATAGATTTTTCCTCTGCATTCGCAACCGGCAGAAAGATAGAGAATCAGAATAGATAGCAGAAGCAGCAGGATCGGCTTTACAAACTTTAGCGGATGAGAGCGCATCGGAACCTCCCCACATCTAGCGAGGCGCTCGCGCCATTTCGTTCCGGTACCGCCCGGAAGGCGCCCGCCCGGCGCCTTCTGGAGCTTTTACTCCCGCATTTCTCCCGCGCCTTGATCGGCGTCAACGAGGCCCAGTATTTATGCCGCGCCTCTTGGTGCTGTTGAACGGAGTCGTTACAGCGGCGCAGCAGTCGGCTCCCTCTTGCAATCCCAATCGCCGCCGGCGCTATGTTTGGTCCGTCTCTCTTGCGCGATAATGCCCATTTGACGCAGAATGAGGCTTCGGCGTTCCAGAACAAGGAGAGCGCCCGTAGGTGGGGCCGCACGATGCTCGACTCCCTTGGCGAAATCTTGCCCCGCGCCGCGCGATTGTACGGTGGCCGCGTCGCCCTCGTAACCGCGGCCGGCGAATATAGTTTTCGACAACTTGACGGTCTTTCCGGCGCATTGGCGCACAACCTCGTCAAGCTCGGCGTCGCGCCGGGAGACCGCGTCACGCTCTATGCGCCGAATTCGTGGGAATGGATCGTCAGCTACTACGGCGCGCTGAAAGCGGGCGCGATCGTCAACCCGATCAATGCGATGCTGACGCCCGCTGAAGTGGCCTTCGTCACGCGCGATTGCGGCGCGAAGGCGCTGATCGGCAGTTCGGAAAAGATTGCGCCCGCTCTCGCCGCCGGCGTCACGGGTTTGACGACCATCGCGTTCGGGGACCAGTCCGTCGCCGGCGCGATGTCGTTTGACGAACTCGTGGCAAATCCGATGGATTTCGATCCGATCAAGATACAGCCGTCCGCGACTTCGACGATCGGTTATACGTCGGGCACGACCGGACACCCCAAGGGCGCGATGCAATCGCACCGCGCGGTGATGATCAATGTCGCGATGACCGCGCAGGCGCATCTGAGGACCGCAAGCGACATCGTCGTTTCGGCTTTGCCCTGTCCGCACGTCTACGGCAACGTCGTCTTCCAGGGCGCAATGCTGTGCGGGATGAAGCTCGTCATGCATCCGCGCTTCGAGGCGGGCGAGATCCTCGCCAGCATCGAGACGCACCGCGCGACCCTGTTCGAGGGCGTGCCGACGATGTACATGTATATGCTCGCCTCGCCTGAATTGCCTCAGCGCAATCTTTCCTCGCTGACGCGTTGCACGGTCGGCGGCCAGACGATGCCGGTCGCCAAGATGCGAGAGGTCGAGCAGCGCTTCGGTTGCCCACTCATCGAGCTTTGGGGCATGACCGAGATCGCGGGGGTCGGCGCGACTTTCCCGTCTTACGGCCCGCACAAGCTGGGCTCGATCGGGATCGCCTTGCCTTACTGCGAGGCGCGTATCGCCGACGTCGTCGACGCCTCGAAGACTTTGCCGCACGGGGAGATCGGGGAGCTGATGATCCGTGGACCTATCGTCATGCAGGGCTATTGGGATAACGAGAAAGCGACGCGCGAGACGATCGAGCCGGACGGCTGGCTGCATTCCGGCGATCTGGCGAGCATGGACGAGGACGGCGACGTGTTCATCGTCGACCGCAAGAAGGACATGATCAACACGGCCGGCTTCAAGGTCTTCCCTGCCGAGATCGAGCGGGTCGTCGCCGCGCACCCGAGCGTCGCGCTCGTCGCTGTCGGCGAGACGCCGGATGAGTTCAAGGGCGAAATCGCCAAGGCGTATGTCGTGCTGAAGCCCGGCGCAACGCCGGACGCGGAAGGCATTCTTGACCTCTGCCGCAAGGAACTCGCGGCGTACAAGGTTCCGCGCGACGTGCGTTTCGTCGCCGATCTGCCAAAAACCTCAACTGGCAAGATCATGCGTCGTGAACTGAAGACGTTGGACACTTGAGCTGAATCACAGAGTGGCGAAGCCGGCGAAAGCGGTTCTCCGCCCATCCGCCTGGCGCGCTAGTTGGTGCCCACAGCCTGCGGCTTCACCACCCCGACGATGGGGCCGATGGGTTCGAGTTCGTCGTCCCGATTGAGCTCGGGCGCATACAGGGACGAAAGGGAGCCGTCGAGGAACAGGGCGCTGTGACAGCCGAGCGCGTCGCGGAATAGGCGGGCGAAAGCGTCGAATGTCACCGGCTCATCGGCGATGGCGAACACGACGGCGCCGGCGTCGTCGACGCCAACGCCGTTGCGGATCTTCGCCGACGTGCCGTCGGGGCGGATTTTCGGGTGGATGCGCCCGTCAATGACCAGCATCGGGCCGGACTGGGTGGCGTAGCGCGCGGCGGGCGGATTGGCGAGATAGCGGCCCGTCTCGGTC
>Ga0074045_10004329_pt1 | contig 12599 bp, 12 predicted proteins | sample BogForMeECP23OM2_FD_94442 | JGI IMG/M metagenome (GOLD analysis project Ga0074045, IMG submission 94442) | Bog forest soil microbial communities from Calvert Island, British Columbia, Canada - Bog Forest MetaG ECP23OM2 | ecosystem: Environmental > Terrestrial > Soil > Wetlands ...
GCACTCAGGCGCCAATCGAATGTCGGTCTTAGCTGCCGAGCCTGCCTCCCCCAGTCTGCCACTCATCACCAGTTTCTGACCTCACGGACGGTTTGCAAAACCGTCGCTGGCTCAGGGCAGGCTTTCGACTGCGCGCCCGCCCGACCCGCAAATCCGGCGGGTCGGAAAAGCCAAGCGGGCGCTTCGCTCAGGATGACAGCGTTGAGGTTTGTCGCCGTAACGAGTGATCCAACGAAAGCGCCGTGAGCGGGAAGCGCACGCCTTCGTACAGGATCTCGCGGCTGAACTTCGAATAGCCGGACTCGCGCTCGGAAAAGATGATGGGGAACTCGCAGAAGCTGGTTCCGCTGCGATGCGGCGGATTCTTCATGCGTGCATGCCGGCAGGCTGGTGAACCCGATGCACCCGGATTTGTTTTTCGCGCTTGCGGGTCCGGGCAATGTCGTAGGCGGACTGCATCCGCATCAGGGTGTCCATCTTCACTCCAAAGGCTTTCTCAATGCGCAACGCCATGTCCCCAGAAAGGTCGGCCTTGCCGTTGAGCAGGCTCGATAGCGCAGGCCGGGAAACCTGAAGCGCCGCCGCCGCTGCCGTGACCGACAGGCCGGCAGGGCCGATAATTTCCGTGCGAATGAAATCTCCGGGATGGGGCGGGTTCTTCATGGGCATGGCGCTTGCTCCTTCTGTCCTAGTGGTAGTCTTCCAAATCTACGTCGCAGATTTCGCGCTCCGCGATGTCGATGCGAAACGTGAGACGCCGGTTACGGGTAACACTGAGGCTCCATGTTCCCTTGCGGTCCCCGGTTAGCGTATGTGCCTTCCAAACCGGCAGCCTGCCCAGTTCCGATGGGTCCTCCATGTTGTCGAGGTAGGCCAGCATCTTGCGGAGCTTATCCACTGTGTCGGGTGGCAGTGCCTTAACGCTGTCGTCCTCGTAGAGCTTTTTCAGTCCCTTGTGGGCGAAGCTCCGTATCTTCACTCACAGACTGTAACCTGTAGCCTAACACTTGTCAATTGCAATAACGGTCCAGATCAACCTTGTGCAGCACCTCGGTGCGGTGGCCGACGAACCCGGCGGTCATGTCGTGCACCGGCACTCTGGTGAAGAGGCGCGCGTTCCAGCCTCTCGGTCCGCCATGATTTCGCTGATTGAACAGCGCCCCACCCGCGGTGTGGATGTGCACTTGCAATTCCGGTGGAAAGGCTGGGCTCGCCCCCTGGTTACCCCACCTCCAAAATATTACGAAAGTACAGTTACCAAACCTGTACCTTCGTAATCTTGACAAAGCGTCGTTTGGCGGTAGGCTTTGGATAGAGGCGCTGTGGTATTCGTGTCCCTCCCAGGCGCCGCGCCCAGTGCGCAGGCCGTGGATAGCTCTTTGAAACATTAGCGGTCGGCCATCGGTCGTCAGCCACAGATCTGATAAGCATGATTAGCTTGCTTATCATGATTATCACATGCTGCTTATCTTGATTATCATGCTTATCACCCTCTGCGAATCACAACTTGTGCAATAAGTCACTTTCTAATCATTAACTTGCAGGAAGCAATCTGCACAAGTTCGTGATCCTCTGATACAGAAGGGGGGAGGGGGGACGTAGGTCATAGTAGTAATAGTGTACATACTTACCATATCTGTCAGCGCCCGAGCTTTGAGAAGCAGGCGTTTTTAATTCGGTGACACGGGTGTTGAAAATGCAGCACCGCTCTATCGCCGATTGTCGGTCTGCGGCTCGGGATGGATGAGTACGCGGAATAGCTCGGGAACTTCCTGGCGGAAGCGGCCCTCCAGCGCGGTCTGGATGTCGTGCACGCGCGCCAGCGGCAAGTCGTCCTGCATGGTGCAGTGCAAGGAGAGATAGAGCCGCCCGCCCACTCGTTTGAACATGAGATCATGCATGTCCACGACTTCAGGAAAACCCGCTGTCACTGACTGGAGCCGTTGCTCGAATCCTGGAGCGGGCAGCGGACCATCGCTGGTTTCAATCGTCGCCGGTTCGCTCTCAATGTGGGTCAGGATGCTTGAGATCTCGCGGATGTCCTGCTTCATCTCGCCTTCCAGACGGGTCACGCGATCGTGGGCTTCCTTCAGGCTGAGCCGCTCATCGAGTTCGACATGCTGTTCGACGTGCAAACGCCCGCCGATATCCTGCACGCTTATGTCGTGCACGTTGAGATTGTTGCGGGTGGCGACCGCGCGAATCTTGTCGAACAGGCTCTCCTGGACGCTGGCGCGCGACACGGTGTTGACCACGACATCGGCATCCGGCAGCGCTGCGCGAATGCCTGCCGCCACTTCGTGGGAAACCTGCTCCGATTTCTGAAACGTCACGTTGCGCGACATGGCGACGGACACATCGGCGAAATAGCGGCTTCCGGCCTTGCGGATGCGAACGCGGTCCACTTCCAGCACGCCGTTCACGCGGTACACTTCCTGGATGATGCGGTTCCGCACGCCCGCAGGGGCCGCGTCGAGCAAGGCGTCAATCGTCTGCCGCGCCAGTCGCCAACTGACATAGACCACGATGCAGGCCACGACCAGCGCCGCGATAGGATCCGCCTTGGCCAGCCAAGGTTGCGCGTACTGGCGTCCCGCGAGCACCAGCGCCAGTCCCAGAATTACGACCGCACTCGACCAGATGTCGGTGCTGAAGTGCAACGCGTCGGCGTGCAGGGCTTGGCTGTCGTACTTGTCGGCGATGCGTTTCAGCCGCCGCGAACGCCAGAAGTCCACCACAATCGAGGTCCCCATGACCGCGAACGCCCAGACGCTCGGCTCGATCTCGACCGAATGAAAGAAGAGTCGCCTGATGGCTTCGTAAACAATCCAGAGGCACGTCAGCAGCAGCAGGCCGGTTTCGATGAATGCGGAAAAGCTCTCGAACTTCCCATGGCCGTACTGATGGTCGGCATCGGCCGGTTTATCGGAGACGCGAACCGAGAAATACGTAATGGCAGTCGCGACAAGATCGAGTCCGGAGTGCGCCGCCTCGGAAAGAATACCCAGACTGACGGTCGTGACGCCGACAACCACCTTCATCAGCGTAATCGCCACAGCGGCGTAGATGGAGTTCAGGGCAACAGCCTTCTTCTCCAGCCGCATACTGGCAACGCTGACGGAGTCCGTCATATCCTCGATTATCACGTTCCCCTTTGAATCCGACAACCTCAGCCCGAGGCGCAAAAGCAGATTGTCAGCCCGCGATGTGTTACGATTTTTCTTGCAGTTCCCTGCTCCGCCTCAGGCGGTACTATTCCGGAGGAATACCACTTCATGTCACGTTCTACCTTGATGGCGCTTGCGATTTCGTGTGCCCTTAGCTGCGCCTGCTACGCCCAGGATGCAGCTGCGAAGCAGCAGCCGACTTCCCCTGCAGCCTCAACTACCGGCAGTCAAAGTCCTGCCGCCGCGCCTGCACCAGCCGCAGCGCCAACACCCAATGTCAGTGCAGTCCCAATGACGGAGCCAGTCCTAACACTCAAGGGCGCCTGCCAGCCCACGCCGCCGCCAGGTTGCGTGAGCAGCTTGACGCGCGAACAGTTTGAAAAGCTCATCAAAGCACTCTCACCGCCTGACCGGCCGCCGATGTCGCCGGATGTGATGCGCAGCTTTGCGACCCAATATGCCAAGCTGCTGACCTTTGCCGACGCCGCTCGCGCCATGGGCATGGAAAACGATCCCCAGGTGCAGCAGATCATGCAGTTCGCCAGGAACCAGATCCTGACAGAGGCGCTCAACCGGCGCATAACCCAAGAGTACTCTCATCCAACGGACCAGCAGATTGAGGATTACTACAAGGAAAACAGCAAAAAGTACCTGGAAGTGACGTTGCAGCGCATCATCCTTCCGCGCAACCAGGGTAGTACTGAGAAGCCCAAGCCATCCGAGGCTGACGAGAAGGCTTACATCGAAAAGATCAGGGCGCGTTGGGTCGCGGGTGAGGACCCAGAGAAGCTGGAAAAGGAAGCTGCGGAGCAAGCCGGCGTCAACACACCTCCAGCCAACGTCAATATCGGCCCGCGTCGTCCCGGTACGCTTCCCGAGGCGCATGAGGCTATCTTCGAGCTGAAGCCGGGCGAGATTTCGCAACCCTTTTCCGATCCTGCATCCTTCTACGTCTACAAGGTAGTCTCGGTTCGCACCGTCCCTCTCAGCGAAGCCAAGGCTACCATTACGAGCACTTTGCAGCGTCAGTTGGTCGCAGACAAGATCCAGCAGATCCAGAGCTCGGTGACGCCGGTTTTGAACGACGCCTATTTCGGCCCGGAAAAGCCGCCTGCTCCGCCGACTCCGCGGATCATTAACCCGCGCAGAGGAATGCCGCAACCGCCGGGAGCGGGAGCCCCTCCTCAGCCGAACCCCGGGAACGCGCCGCCGCAAAACCCGCCGACGCCTCCTCAGTAGTTATGGCGCCGGAACGGACGGTCCTGGTTACAGGTATAGGCGGAAACCTGGGAACCAGGCTGCTTCCGTTACTGGCTGACTTTCGTGTGGTGGGCGTTGACATGCGCCCACCCGAGAGTTCCCTTCCAATAGCCCGATTCGAGCAGATGGACTTGGGCCGCGAAGCGTCCTGCTGGCAAGTGATTGAGTTGCTGCGCGAGACCGGCGCGCGCTCCGTCGTCCATCTCGCTTTTCTCCTTGATCCGCTGCGCAGCGGCATTCTCGACGTCGAGCGCATGTGGCAGATCAATGTGGCTGGAACCGCTCGCGTCATGGAAGCGGTGAGCGTAGTCAATCGCACCGGAGGTCAAATTGGGCAATTCATCTTTCCCAGCAGTGTGTCGGCTTACGGACCGGAAACGCCCGGACCGGTCAAGGAGGAATCTCCGCTGCGGGCGCACACTTTGCCGTACGCAATCCACAAGCGCGAGAGCGATGATGTGGTCCGCTATCGCGCCGAGAGTCTGGGCGACTGCCGCATTTACATCCTGCGTCCGCACATCTTCACTGGCGCGACGATGCAGAACTACATGGTAGGAGCGCTGCGCGGCACGCCGCTGGGCAAGAGCAAGCGCGCCGCCCGCATGCGCGCGGCCGGCAAGCGGCTTCCGTTGATGCTGCCTTTGGGCAAGAAGTATCTCGAGAACCAGCTCCAGTTCGTGCATGTGGACGACATGGCGCGCTTGCTCGTCTATCTCTTGCACCGGCCCGAAACCGATCCGCCGATGACCATCCTGAACGTCGCCGGCCGCGGAGAACCCATCACCATCCAGCGCTGCGCCGAGATCGCGAACGCCCAGATCAAACGCGTTCCGCGCGCCGCTTGTCGCGCCGTTCTACGGCTGTTGTGGAAGTTGGAAATCTCGTCCATTCCTCCTGCAGCACTGCCTTACATGATCGGCTCCTACACCATGGACACCACTCGGCTCCAACACTTCCTCGGCGCAGACTATCCGCAGATCATTCAGTACACGATCGAGGATGCGCTAAGAGACAGCTTCAACAGCAGTGGATAGTAGTTAGTGGATAGAAGGAAGGGCCAGACAAGCTTCGTTCCGCTTCATCGTGTTGTCATCCCGAGCTAGGACTTGAACCCAACCAAGCTTGTCATCCCGAGCGGAGCGCAGCGAAGTCGAGGGATCTGCGGTTCGCCAGTTAGCTCTGCTGGTGTTTACCACTCTGCAACACGAACCGCGCATTTTCCGATTTTCCCGTTTTGGGACGGTCTTACTGGTTGGTTACTACCCCTCCCCCTCCCCTGTCGTGTAGAATCACCGACTTAGACAATAAATCCACGCAAGATATTCAGAACAAAGTTGGTTACATGCAAAATATTCCATTCAAAGGACTTACGAGCGATAATCCTTCCCGTTTCGGGACCGGGCTAGGCTAGGTATTAACTGAGTTACAATCAAGACTCCTCAGTCGATCCACTATCCACTGCCTTGTCAAAAGACCAGCCATGGTCCGCACACTGGGTGCGCCCCTGCGGAGGACACAAAAACCTCTCCTCACACTATCGCTGATACGCCGCGGGCCGCTTGCGCGCAAGTACACGCATCACATCGCAACAAAACTTAACAATTTTCTTCACCAAAACGGAAACGCGAGAATTCAACTGGAGAATCGAAGGTCTCCTGGGAGATCACGCCGTAACGGAGATTCTTCTGCTCCGCAGCGGCCGGCATCCGGGATTGGGTGCCGGCGGTTTCTAGTTTTGCCGTAGTCACTCACCTGTGCGTCAGCGGTCACTGACAAGCCGCCAGCCTCAGGCGTGAAATTGTTGTGATCGTCGGAGAGGATATTTCCCGGCCTTTTTCTCCCAGTCACTCCTGACGAGTCCGCGCGAGAAAGCAAGACCCTCGAGCTTCCTTCTCCCCGGCGTCCAAGGGCGCCCGTAGTTCACGTCGATTTCATTTCCGAACCGCATGGAGAGGAGGAAAATCCCATGCAGAACAAAAAGCAATTTCAGAATTTACTTTTCCACACAATCTCGCGCGCAGCCACGGCTGCGCTGGCGATGGCCATTGTCTTTGCGCTGACGGTTGTATTGACCCAAGCAGCGCAGGCGCAAACATTCAAAGTAATTTATGCATTCACCGGCGGAGCGGACGGGGCATGGCCCTATGCGGGTCTAACAATGGATCGAGTAGGAAATCTATACGGCACGACCCAAAATGGCGGTAAGGTCGGGTGTGGGTCGGGGTCGGGGTGTGGCACGGTCTTCAAGCTGTCGCACAAGGGCTCCGGCTGGGTCTTTACACCTCTCTACACCTTCCAGGCAGGTAGTGATGGGGCTGTTCCAACAGCCAGGGTAATCTTTGGCCCTGACGGCAATCTCTACGGTACGACCTCCGTCGGCGGCGCTGGTTACGGCACCGTTTTCAAACTGCAGCCCTCACCGGTAGCCTGCAAGACCGCACTCTGCCCCTGGACGGAAACCGTTCTTTATCGGTTTACCGGTGGCAGCGATGGGGGATCTCCTCAAAATGGTGACCTGCTTTTTGACCAATCGGGCATCATCTATGGAACCACGCAACTGGGCGGGTCTTACGGACTGGGTGTAGTTTTCAGCTTGACGCCATCTAAGGGCGCTTGGACCGAGAGCGTTCTGTACGACTTCACAGGAGGCAATGACGGACAACATCCCTTTAGCGGCGTAATCTCTGACAACTTCGGCAACCTCTACGGCACCGCCAGCTACGGAGGTTCGGGTGGCGGCGGCACGGTTTACGAACTGCTACGCTCTGGCTCCGGCTGGCAAGAAAAGACGCTCTATTCCTTTCCAACCCAGGAGAGTGGGTATGCGTATGGTCCAGTCGGGGGCTTGATCTTCGATCGATCGGGCAATCTCTATGGCACGACAGTCACGAACAGTTTCGGCGAAGGCCCTTCAGGAACGGTTTACGAGCTAACGCCTTCCAATGGCAATTGGACGATTACCCACGTGGCGGGTCTTATAGAGCAGCGGGACGGAGAGGGACCCGTGGCCAGCTTGGTGATGGACGCGGCGGGCAACCTCTACGGCGCTTACACCCCATCCGCGCTGTATGAGCCTGGGGCAGTCTTCAAGGTGCCATCCGATTGGTATCCCATTTATCTCGGTGGCTTCAGCGCAGATAACGGAGACATGCCATATGGCAGCGTGATCCTCGACGCGAGTGGCAATATCTACGGCACGGCTTCGGTGGGCGGACTTGGACAAGGTTACGAAGGCTTCGGTACCGTCTGGGAGATCACACCGTAACTGAAATTCCGCGGCTTCACAGCGGCCGGCATCCGGAATTGGGTGCCGGCCGTTATTAGTTTTGCCGTTGTCACTCGCCACTGTGGCACAGGTCACTGACAAGCCGCCGCCGCACGCGAGAAAATTCGCGCTGGTAGTCAGGGAGATCGTTCCCGGTTTTTCTCCCACCCACTCCCGGCGAGTTCGCGCGAGAAAGCAAAGACCCTCGAGCTTTCTTCTCCCCGGCGTCCAAGCGCGCCCAATCTATTTCATTTCCGAACGCATGGAGAGGAGGAAAATCCCATGCAGAATAAACAGCAATTTTGCAACTTGATTTCGCGCAGCATCTCGCGCGTAGCCACGACTGCGCTGGCGATAGCAACAGTGTTTGCGCTGACGGTTCTATTGACCCAATCGGCGCAGGCGCAGACATTCAAAGTCATTCATACCTTCACCGGCGGAGCGGACGGGCAAGGTCCTTACGCTGGCTTGACCGCCGACGCAGCAGGAAGTTTTTATGGAACGACCGGGGGATACGGCACCGGTGGTACCGCCTTCAGACTATCGAAGAAAGGCTCCGGCTGGGTCTTTAACCCGCTCTACGCCTTCCACGGGGGCAACGACGGGGCTTATCCGACGGCCAGAGTCATCTTCGGGCCGGACGGCAGTCTCTACGGCACAACTGTCGAGGGAGGGGTAAACGGCTGCTTCAACGGGTGTGGCACGGTTTTCAACCTGAAACCGCCAGCGGCAGCCTGCAAAACCGCACTCTGCCCGTGGACGGAAACCGTGCTTTATCGCTTCACGGGAGGTAGTGATGGAGGTCAGCCCAGTGGTGGCGACCTGACATTCGACCAATTGGGGAATATTTACGGCACCACCGGAGCCGGGGGCTATCAGGGTGGGGATTGTTCCGCAAATGGAGGATGCGGCGTTGTCTTTGAGCTAACGCCGTCAAACGGCGGCTGGACGGAAAGCGTTGTTTACACTTTCACCGGCGGCAGCGACGGCGCAAATCCTGCGGCCGGTGTGATCTTCGACAAAGCTGGCAACCTTTACGGTACGGCATGGTTAGGTGGCAATCCGGGCTGCTTTTATGGCGGCTGCGGAACGGTTTACCAGTTGACGCCATCAGGGTCCGGTTGGGCGGTGAACGTTCTCTACTCTTTTCAAGGCGGGAGCGATGGAGGCGAACCCAATGCCGGACTGATATTTGACGGCTCGGGCAATCTTTATGGCACTACGATCATCGGGGGTTCGGATAACGACGGGACGGTCTTCGAGCTGACATCCTCCGGAGGGGGCTGGACGTTTGACCCGCTCTACAGCTTTACGGGAATCTGGGGGTCCTCAGGCAGCCTGGTCATGGACGCATCCGGTAATCTCTATGGCACAACTACGGATGGCGGTGCTTATGGGTACGGGTCGGTTTTCAAGCTGACGCCCTCAGGTGGCAGTTGGACGTACACCTCACTGCACGACTTCCCTTGGTACAAAGACGGAGGAACTCTCTACGGCAACGTGATATTTGACGCAAATGGCAACCTCTATGGCACTGCATCGTCAGGCGGCTTGGATTCCGGCTACGGTACGGTCTGGGAGATCACGCCGTAACTGAACTTCTGCGGCTTCACTGCGGCCGGCATCTTGATTGGGCGTCGGCCGTTTCTTGTTTTGCCGTTGTCACTCACGTGTGCGTCATCGGTCACTGACAAACCGTCCGAAAGAGGCGTGAAATTAGTATGGGCGCCTGGGGAGAAGATCGCCCGGCCTTTTTCCCACGCACTGCTATTGCGCCCGGGCGGCGAGAAACAAGACCTCGACCTTCCTTCTCCCCGGCGTCCGAGTGCGCACGGCCCTTAAGGTTCGCTTCAACTGAGCCGATGGCAAGGAGGACAAGCCAATGCACAGCAAAGCGCGATTTCCGAATGTGAATTTCGGCGCGAACCTGCGGCCAGACAGCGCCGCGCTGGCCATCCTGATCATGCTTCTGTTTCTGTTGCTTGTGGTTTTGTTCATGACTGTCATAGCGCAGCCGGTGCAGGCGCAAACCTTCACCGCGCTGCACCAGCCGCTGGCGGGCAGGATGGGGGTTATCCTGTGGCCGGCGTGACAATGGATGGAGCAGGAAATCTCCAGGCCCGCGGCGGCTAACAAAATCCGGGGCTAAAGCCCGCGGTAGTGAAGACGCGAGATTCGCCGGGCTAAAGCCCGGCGCCTCCATTGGCGGACAACCGTGCGCTCGTGGCTGAAGCCCGGCGCTTCCACCGGCGGACAACCGTGCTCTCCATGTCTCCGTCGTGAAGAATTACTTCTTCCCTCGGTACAGACCTGCGATGCCGAACGTGTAGGGCGTCCAAGAGACATCGCGGAAGCCGGCTGCGCGCATGCGCACCAGCATCTCGTCAGGCGAGGGGAAGCGCAGCACTGAGGCGGGCAGGTAGGCGTACGGGCCGCGCACTCCCGAGATGAGTGTGCCGATGGCGGGCAGCACCCGGCGAAAATAAACCCGGTAGAGCTTGCCGAGCAAGCCTTTCGGCTCGCCGAAATCGAGGATACCGATTTCTCCGTTGCGGGCGAGCACGCGGTAGATCTCCGCCAATCCCCGGTCATAATTGGCCAGGTTGCGAAAGCCGAAGGCCGATGTCACCAGTTGGAACTGGCCGGAAGCGAAGGGCAGATGCAGCGCGTCGGCCTCAACCCAGCGAATGTTCCTACTGCCGGATTTCTGCTCCGCGCGCACCAGCATGGCATGAGAGAAGTCGGCGCCGATGATCCGGGTGGGCGCGCCGTCTAGACGACGGTGCAGCGCGAACGCCATATCGCCAGTGCCGCAGCACAGGTCGAGCACCTGCGCGTCCGGGCGGCGCAATACCTCGGAAAACAGGCGCGCGGTGCGGTTCCACCACAGGCGGTCCACGTTCATCGAGAGCACGTGGTTCAGCAGATCGTAGCGCGGCGCGATGGAGGTGAACATCTCCCGCACGGCCGCCGCGGCCGAGGCTTCGTCGCGAGCGCCCGGTGGGGCAGCGCCCACGATGCGCTCGTCTGCCGAATTGTTGGGAGTGGTCATCTTTCCTTGCAGCGCTGTTTCCTTGGCTCAATTGTCATTCTGACCGAGCCCGCCGCGGCGGGCGACGGGAGGAACCTGCCGTTCCCGCTTTTGAAAAAGCAGGTCCCTCCGCTCGGACTAAAGTCCTCGGTCGGGATGACAAATAAAAATGATTCTGCATGTGACAGTCGAAAGGCCTCAGCCACGGATTTACACGGACTTCACGGATATATCTTAAGAACGAAGCTGATCCGTGTTCATCCGTGGGAATCCGTGGCTGCTTTGTCTTTCACTAGACTACTCGTGCCACGGACAGGTTCTTCATTTCCTCGATCGCGTACAGAATCACGCGCGCGGGAATGTTGCTTACCACCGCTACCCTGCCGATGCTTGTCGGCAGGACGAAATGCGGCACGCCGCCGACGGCTTTCTTGTCGGCGAGCAGCCGCTTCAATATCTGCCTGCCCTGCGCCTTGAATTTCGGCAAAGGCCCATAGGCGAAGACTGTCGCTATGATTCGTTGGGTGGTGAGTGAATCGGTCCTATCCAGGGCATAGCCGATCAGGGTAGCGGCAATCATGCCCCACCCAACGGCCTCGCCGTGCAAAAGCGTCTTGTAGCCGGTCTCCACTTCCAGCGCGTGGCCGATGGTGTGTCCGAAATTGAGGATGCGGCGCTCGCCACTCTCGCGCTCGTCGGCACTGACCACGGCGGCCTTCACGCGAATGCATTCGGTGATCAGCGTTTCCAGCAGCACGCCGTCGCGGCCGAGCAGCGCTTCGCGGTTCGACTCCATCAGCTCGAAAATCGCAGGATTGCGAATCACGCCGTACTTCATCGCCTCGAAGAGGCCGGAGCGGTATTCGCGTTCGGGCAGGGTCGCCAGCACATCAGGATCGGCCAGCACCGCCCGCGGCTGATGAAACGTTCCGAGCAAATTCTTGCCGGAGGCGAGATTCACGCCGGTCTTGCCGCCGATGGCTGCGTCCACCTGCGCCAGAAGGGTTGTCGGAATCTGCACCACGGAAATTCCGCGCATGAAGATGGACGCGAGAAATCCGCCGACATCGCCCACTACTCCGCCGCCCAAGGTCAGGATGACCGAGCCACGGTCTGCGCCGCGCGCCACCAGCTTTGCTGCGAGCTTTTCTAGTTGCGAAAGTTTTTTGCTGCGTTCGCCATCGGGCATCTCCAGGATTTCCAGCTTGCGCCCAGCCTGGCTGAAGCTCTTACGCAGCGTGTTGCCCCAATGCTTGCGAATGGGAGGGGATGTGACCACAAAGACCCGCGATTGCGCGGGAATGATGTCGCACAGCGCCGCTGCGGTCGAGCGCAGCAAGCCGCGCTCGACCTGCACTTCGTAGGATCGTGAAGGAGTGTGTACAGGGATGCGAGTCAAGCGTCTAGTGTAATGGATGAAGGCTGGCGTGGCCTCATTGAGCCGTTACCCATTTGGCAAAGGCATTCGATATGAGATTCCGCGCTCTCACTGCGTGCTACCATTTGCTTGAGAGCGCCGCCGCGCGATTTCAGGTGCTATGAAAGCTCTTCCGTCGGAGACCGATTTCATCGTGGTGGGCGCGGGCATTGCCGGCCTGCGCGCTTCGGTGGAACTTGCGTCCGCGGGCCGCGTGCTGTGCCTCGCCAAGCGCGAGGTGACGGAGTCCAACACGCAGTATGCGCAAGGCGGCATCGCCGCTGCGCTCAGCGACGATGATGAAGTACGCCTCCACCTGGAAGACACGCTCAAAGCTGGTGACGGCCTGTGCAACGAGGAGGCCGCGCGGGTGCTGGTGGAAGAAGGCCCGTCGCGCATCGAAGAGCTCATCGATTGGGGCACGCAGTTCGATCGCGCGGGAACCAAGATCGCCTTCAC
>Ga0074045_10004331_pt1 | contig 12596 bp, 10 predicted proteins | sample BogForMeECP23OM2_FD_94442 | JGI IMG/M metagenome (GOLD analysis project Ga0074045, IMG submission 94442) | Bog forest soil microbial communities from Calvert Island, British Columbia, Canada - Bog Forest MetaG ECP23OM2 | ecosystem: Environmental > Terrestrial > Soil > Wetlands ...
CCGGCGCCGTTGGCTCCGAGCAGTACAACGGTCTGGCCTTCATGCACTGCGACGTTGGCGCCCCAAAGCACTTGCACGCGCTGGTACCCAGCTTCCAGCGATTCGCCCTTGAGAAGTTCAGCAGACATCGCTACCTCCCAGGAACACGCTTACAACCTGCGGGTCGCGCACGGCTTCGCTTAGCGCTCCGTCAAAGATCTCGTGCCCGGCGTTGAGGACAATCACGCGGTCGGTCACTTCGGCGATGAAGCCCATCACGTGCTCAACAACCAGCAGTGCGATTCCTGAATTGGCGAACTCGCGCAGCTTGCGCGCAACGCGCTGGAGTTCGGCCTGAGGCAGGCCGGCGGCGAGTTCATCCACTAGAAGCAGCCGGGGCGCGGTCGCCAGCGCACGCGCTAAATCGAGCATCTTCTGCTGCGAGCTGTTCAAGTCCGCCGCCGCTCGGGAGCGATACGTGTCGAGTTCGAGGGACGCCAGTATGGCGTCAGTGTCGGTCTGCTTCCCGTTGGCCGCGCCATACGTTGCAGCAATGTCGACGTTGTCTCGTACGGTCAGTGCCAGGAAGGGCTGGGGTACTTGGAACGTGCGATTGATGCCGAGCCGCACCCGCTTGTGCGAAGGCAGCCTTTCGATCTGTTTCCCCAACCAGCAAACTTGCCCTGCATCGGGTGGGTAGATACCAGAGATGATATTGATGCAGGTGGTTTTGCCCGATCCGTTGGGTCCGACCAGGCCCAGCACCTCGCCCGGCATGAGATGGAAGCTGGCGCCGTCCAGCGCGCAGAAACCGCCGAAGCGTTTAACCACCTTGTCGACGCGGAGCAGAGGAGTCTTCTCCGCCCATTGATCAGGGGACATTGATCCCCCACCGCTTAAGGAGCGGGAGCAGCCCATTCGGCAGGAACGAAACCAAAGCCATGATCAACGTGCCATAGATGAGCTGAAAATACTGTGGCGTCGCGATGCCGATGCCATTGTAGATCCCGTAGAGTATCGCGACTCCGCTGATGGGGCCGACGATCGTGGCAGTTCCGCCGAACAGGGCAAATACTATCGCGAAGATGCTCATGCCGAGGTCGAAGACCGTTTCCGGATAGAACACGGAAATGTACCAGGCGTAAACAGCACCGATTAAGCCTGCAATCAAGGCGCTGAGCAGCCAGGCAATTGTACGCCCGCGTACCACATCCACACCGGCCATGCTGGCGCTGACCGGATTTTCTCGAATGGCCTGCAGGGCCAGGCCAAAGCGGGAATTCCGCAGATAGACCACCATCAAGAGCGTCAAGGCGAGGATCACAACTGCAACGCTGTAGGCAAAGCGCGGCGCGTAGACGCCGCTCAAGCGGATGCCGTACGGCCCTTGCGTGACGTTCGTCAGATTGGGATTCGAAATGATCTGGGCAACTACTTCCGATGCCGCGAGAGTGGCAATCGCGAAGTAGGCACCTTCCAACCGCAGCAGCGGAGTGAGAATGATGCCGAGGATCAACGCCGCCAGCGCGCCCGCCACCAGCGCGAGGAGGGGAGGCGCATGCATATGCAGTACCAGAAGGGAAAATCCGTAAGCGCCCGCGCCGAAGAATCCCACATAACCGAAAGGCAGATAGCCCGTAAAACCATAGATCACATTGATCCCCTGCGCCAGCACAAGGAAGACGACGAAGTTAAAGAGCAGCAAGTGGTTGCTGTAAACCCACGGGAGAACTGCAAAAGCTGCCACCACCGGCACCAGCACAAAGATCAGGTGGCGAAGCCCGTTACGCATGCCGCACCCGCTTCCCAAGCAGGCCTGTGGGCCGTACCAGAAGGATAAGGATGAGCACCAAGTATGGCAGCAAGTTCGCCCACGAACTGGCATACGTCTGCATGAACATCAGGGCAACACCATAGACCATGCCGCCCAGAACCGTTCCGAGCGGCTGGCCGAGCGAGCCCATCACAATAACCGCAAACGACGTGATCGTGACCGCTACGCCCATCGCGGGCACAATGCTGCCGAACATAAACGGCGCCAGGACCCCGGCCACAGCGGCTAGCGCCAGGCTGATCCCGAAGGCCAAGGCGGAGACGGCATGCACGTTAATCCCCGTGCTCAAGGCTTCGTCCCGCTGCGACATAACCGCGCGCGTGACGTAGCCGATCCGCGTTCGGTACAGATACAAATAGACCAACGCGATGCAGACAGCACTGGCGATGCCACTGACCATCCAGGAGGCAGGGAATGTCTGGTTCAAGATATGCCAGGGTTCGCTGCCCAGCACGTCTCCGGGGATTGAATACTCGCTCGTCCCGAAGCCGATGGTGGCGCACGCCTCGATGACCTGCGACAGGCCGAAAAACAAAATTAGCGAGAGCATCTCCGGGTCCTTCGACGCCTGTAGCCGGGGCACGAGCAGGTAGTAAAGCGGCCAACCGATGAGTGCGAAGGCAACGAAAACAATGGGGATCGAGAATATGGGATTAACTCCCCGCAGCGTGAAAAGCCAATAGGCCGCGAAGCCGCCCAGCATCAGGAAGTCGCCATGCGCCAGATTGACGACCCGCATGACGCCGAAAACAAGGTTCAGCCCTAGCCCAATCAGGCTGAAGTAGAGACCGAAGAGCAGTCCTGCAATCAGGGCATATTCCAGCATCGAACTCCATCGTGTGCAGCAAGCCTCGGGAAGCCGGACTCAAATTTCCGTCGCGCGCTCCGTCTGCTGCAATCTGTCACGGCGCAGGATAGGCCGGCTTGGCGTCTGCCAGGTCGTGCGGATAAACGATATTTAGTCTCAGTCCTCCCTTGCTATCGGGAACGAGCTGTCCCAGGGGTTGGATCTCACCGGTCTGCGCTCCAGTCTCATCCAGTTCGAAGTCGCCATCGAGCGTCTTCAGCTTGCCCGATTGCGCGAAGATGGCCCTGCGTAACGCCAGCTGGTCCAGGTTGTCGGTGGTCGCCAGCGCTCGATCCAGCACCAGCCCGGTCGTGTACCCTGCAACCGCGTTGAAGCCGAATTCCACGTGGCCGCCTTGGTATTTCTTGTCCCAGGCCGCTTTAAATTCAGCGAGCGTCATCCCAAAGTTCGGCTTATAGCTGATGGCCGAGGAAGTGACATACGTGTAAACGTATTGCAGGGCTTTGGGCCCGACCCCGCGCTCGACCAGTTCAGTCTCCAGGCCGGGATAGATGCCAAACAGCCATTTGAACTTGATTCCGCTTTCCTGCACGTTGCGGAAGAAAGCGATATCGTTACCGGGATAGCCAAGGTGCACGACCGCATCCGGATTGCTGGCGCGAATGTTTTGCAGCAAAACGACGTAGTTCGACGTATTGGTGGCAACACCATTGTCATAAACAATCTCGAGTTTACCGGCATCCTTCAGGAATTTGCGTACGGCATTCGCCTGGGTGCTGGTGTAATCGTTGGTCGCATACAAGATGGCCACGCGCCGAATGCCGAGTTGGTAGCCTTCGGTATTGAGGAAATCCCCCACGTATTTGGGCCAGACACTGGAGATCGGATCGGAGATCAGCACGATGTAGGGGTTGTCTTTCGTGAAAAACGTGGCGCCTGTGCCCGTCTGATCGATCAACAGCATTTTGTGATCGCGCGCAATGGGTACCCCAACGGACGTGAGTACGGAGCCGGAATCGGCAACCAGGATGTCAACCTTGTCCTGCGTGATGAGCTGGTTATAAAGCGTTGTCGCCGTGGCTGTCGAACTTTGATCATCGTAGGCAATGAGCTTGATTGGTATCTTCTTATTGAAGGGCCTTACGAGTACCCCCCCTGCTTCATTCTTTTGTTCGACCCAGAGCTTCAAGCCGTAGTACACGGGCATGGAAATCGCGGCGAACGGGCCGGAGGACGCGTAGAGCGTGCCAATCTTGATGTCTTTAGGCGTCTCGGCCGCATCGGCGGGCGTCAGCATGGAAGCGAGCAGGCAGACTAGGGGGAGCGGCAGCAGTCGTCGCGATTTCATCCTCGTTAGACTCCTTTTGGAAGAGGATTGCATGCAAACCTGATTCGATCCGTGGAAAGCAACCCGTTGTCCCGGAGGTTCGCGGAAATCATAATAATCGGGAAGAAGAAACACAAGAACGAATGTCCACTCGTCACCACGGGCGCGGTCCCCGGAGGCCACCATCGCGTTACCATGCAGCCTTGAAAAGGATGATACGCTGCAGTCTGCCAGGTAACGATCAGTGACATCTCCTGTTCTCGACGGTCTGCGTGTTCTCGAACTGACGGAAGCGCTTGCCGGCCCCTACTGCGCCATGCTTCTCGGCGATCTGGGTGCTGACGTGGTGAAGGTCGAGCGGCCCGGAGGCGGTGACCAAAGCCGTTCCTGGGGACCGCCGTTCCTCGGAAGCGAATCGGCGTACTTTTTGGCAGCGAACCGCAACAAGCGCTCGCTGACGCTGAACTACGACCATACGCAGGGCCGAGCCATCCTCGAACGCCTCGTTGCGACCGCCGATGTGCTCATTGTAAGCAGTCCTTCACCCGCATCTCTTACGCGCCGGAACATTGATCCCGAGACCCTTATTGCACGGCACCCGCGACTGGTCTATTGCGCCATTTCAGGTTACGGGTTTACCGGACCAAAGGTGGGGTTGCCGGGGTACGACATCATCGCCCAGGCGGAAGCCGGCGTGTGGAGCTTTACGGGAGAACCAGACACTGAGCCGGTTCGCTATCCTATTGCTATTGCCGACATCACGTGTGGGCTTTATTCCGCCGTGGGCATCATGGCCGCGCTGCTGGCAAGAGAAAAATCCGGCCGCGGGCAGTTCCTCGACATGGCATTGTTTGACTGCCAGCTCACTTGGCTAGCGAACATCGGCAGCAACTACCTGAACGCTAACCAAGCGCCAACTCGGTGGGGCAACGCTCATCCCAGTATCGTGCCTTACCAGGTATTTCGTGGTGGTGATGGCCGACATTTCGTAATTGGAGTTGGCACCGAGCCTCTTTGGAGACGCTTCACTGTCGTGCTCGGCAGCGAGGAAAGGCTGGGCCGCGATCCCCGTTTTCGCACCAATGCCCTGCGGGTCCAGCATCGTAAGGAACTCATTCCCCTGATTCAAGATGTGCTTACGCAGCGCCCCGCCGAAGTGTGGCTGGGACGACTGGCCGAAGCGCAAATCCCCGCCGCCGCCATCCGCAGTGTCGGAGAGGCCCTCAACGATCCGCAAACGCTGGCACGCGCGCTGATCGTGGAAATCGAGCACCCTGCGATCAATAGGGCCCGCAGCATCGCAAATCCGATTCGCCTCTCGTCCACTCCTGCCCTATACCGTATGCCGCCTCCCATTCTGGGGGAGCATTCGGAAGCTATCTTGCGCGAGCTCGGATATTCCCCTGACGAGATCGCGGTCGCCAAACGGGACGGAGCGATCTAGAGACCCGGGAGACACGAATCGCGGGTCTACTGAACTACGAAAGACCTCTATGAGGTCCGGGTCAGAGGGCATTGATCGCCACCGCGCGATGGAGGGCGAGGGGTCGACGCCGTTGCCACTGCGGTGTGGCAGACGGCGAGAGCAGAACCCCATAGACACCTAACTGTTTAGGTATTCGACCGATCAGTTGGAGAGTGGTCGGCTAACCTCACCTTGGGATTACTTCCCGCTTGCCCGTAACTCGTGCGGAACAGCCTTCCTCCACACGGAATAGGTTAGTTTCACTGGAAATTTGCTTCTGTGCCAGTAAGGCCGCTCACAGTAAAAATGTGATGGAAACTCTTTATGGCTTCCTGCAGTTTATTTCTCTTTCCTTGCCGCGCTTCTGTAGTAACGTGGAATCGTTGGGCTCTTTCATGAGAGATTTTTTATGGGATATGTGTGCATTCATGGCCATTTTTACCAGCCTCCTCGAGAAAATCCTTGGCTTGAGGCGGTTGAGCTCCAGGATTCGGCTTACCCTTATCACGATTGGAACGAGCGCGTCACCGCGGAGAGCTACGCGCCAAACTCTGCTGCCCGCATCCTCAATGCTGAGCAGCGGATCATTCGGATCCTGAACAACTACGAGAAAATCAGTTTCAATTTCGGTCCCACCCTGCTTTCCTGGTTGGAGATAAAGTCGCCGAAAGTTTATCGGGCCATTCTCCGAGCCGACCAGGTCAGCAAGGAAAGGTTCTCGGGTCACGGTTCCGCTATCGCTCAGGCCTACCACCACATCATCATGCCCCTGGCCAATCAGCGGGATAAGCACACCCAGATAGTATGGGGCATCCGAGATTTCGAGCATCGCTTTGGCCGTTTTCCGGAGGGCATGTGGCTGCCGGAAACAGCGGTCGATATTGAGACTCTGGATATCCTCGCGACGTTCGGGATCAAGTTCACAATTTTGGCCCCATGCCAAGCGCGCCAGGAAAGCAAGATCGGCGGGCGATCGTGGAAGGATGTGAGCGGAGAGCGGATTGATCCATCGATGCCCTACCGTTTGAATCTGCCCTCGGGACGGCAAATCAGCCTATTTTTCTATGACGGCCCAATTTCGCGCGCGGTCGCCTTCGAAGACCTGCTGGACAACGGGGAGGGATTCGCCAAGCGACTCATGGCCGGCTTCGCGGAAGATCTGCGGCCGTGGCCGGAGTTGGTGCATATTGCGACGGATGGAGAGACGTATGGTCATCACCACCGCCTCGGGGAAATGGCACTTGCCTCCGCCCTCGCTTACATCGAGTCGAACGGGCTTGCTCAACTCACCAATTACGGAGAATACCTGGAGCGGCATCCGCCGATCCACCGCGTTGAAATCGTCGAAAACACTGCGTGGAGTTGTATCCACGGCATTGAGCGCTGGCGAAGCAACTGTGGCTGCAATTCGGGCGGTCACAACGGGTGGAATCAAGAGTGGCGCCAACCCTTGCGCGAAGCTCTGGATTGGCTGCGGGATACGTTAGCTCCGAAGTATGAACAGCGGGCCCAGGAGCTATTGAAGGACGCATGGGTGGCCCGGAACGAATACATTGATGTGGTTCTTGCGCGCACGAATGCAGCTCGCTCGAATGAAAGCATTGAGCGCTTTTTCAAAAAGCACGCCTTGCGCGAGCTCGACAGCGAGGAACGAGTTGTGGCGCTGAAACTGCTGGAACTACAGCGCCATGCCATGCTCATGTACACCAGCTGTGGCTGGTTCTTCGATGAGGTCTCTGGTATCGAGACCGTTCAGGTGCTGCACTACGCCGGACGCGCGATTGACCTCGCTCAGCAGGTGTTCGGAGATCCGTTGGAAGCTGATTTTCTTCAAAGGCTGGCAAAAGCGAAAAGCAATGTTCCAGAGCACGGCGATGGAGCGCGAATCTATGAAACTTTTGTGAAGCCCTCCCGGGTCGATTTGCTCAAGGTCGGTAGTCACTATGCCGTCAGTGACATCTTTGAAGCCTATGGTGAACACGCGGAATTGTATTGCTATGCGGTTGATCGTAAGGAGCATTCTTGTCGGCAATCGGGCAATGCCACACTTGTCACGGGCAGGGCTCGTTTCACGTCAACCATCACGCAGGAATCCGCTGCGCTAAATTTCGCCACGGTGCATTTTGGTAAGCACCATGTCGCAGCTGGTGTCCGAGCCCAGCGCACCGCAGAGGGCGATTGCGCAAGCTTGAACGAGCTGATCGAGGCGTTCTCGCATGATGAAAGAAAAGTTGACGAAGCGGAAATACGTTCCTGCCTGAAACAAGTCTTCGGCGACGTGCATTCCCTTCAGGCACTCTTCAGAGATGAACAGCGGAAAGTCCTGGGTGTTCTCTCGAATTCGGTTTTGGCGGAAGTCGACGCCGCTCATCGTCAAGTCTACGAACGTCACGCGGAGTTTATGAGGTTTGTGACCAGCTCCGGGATGCCGCTTCCGAAAAGCTTCCAGGCATCTGCGAGGTCCGCTCTGAACAGTTTTCTTCGCGATGCGCTCGCAGCGGACGAATTAAGACCCGACCACGTGCATTCTCTGTTGGCGGAAGCCAAGGCGCTGGAGATCATTTGGGATGTTCCCACGCTCGAGTTTGTGATGAGAAAAAGAATTGAAAGGATGGCGGAGGCCGTGGCAACCAATGTCGCTGACGTTCGGTCGATTGCACAGCTCCAGAAGCTTGTCGCTCTCGCACGCTCGTTGCCCTTCGCTGTTGATCTCTGGTGGGTTCAAACCCTTTGCCACGAATGGATGGGGCAAGCTTATTGCGAGTTTCTTGCGAAGGCCGATGCAGGTGACAAGAATGCGCAGGCTTGGATAGCGGAGCTGTCCGCGCTTTCCGAACAGTTGCTCTTCTTGCATCCGGGCGGAGAGACCGTTCAAGTCCTACCCGATAGTCCGCTCTCGAAAGGTATGCAAAGTGGCGCCTAGCACTCAGTCAAATGAGCGCCACTTGTTCGCGAGGGCTCTCGATGCCAGCGCTGACAATCCGATGCGGCCCGGCCCTCGCTTCGAATACTGATTGCTTCCCGCTTGCCCGTCAGGGTGGAATCGTTCACATCGCCCCATGGGCTTCCGCTGAAAGCGGAGTTGCGGAGTCAAGGAACGATTGGGCTGGAGATGTGATTGAGCTCGGCCAAGGCACGCAGCCGAACCCGATGTCCATAGCTGAATGCCCAGATCATGGTAACGATGGTGAGACCGCCGATCAGGAAAGGCGAGACGATCAGCACTGTCGCTGCCGACACGTTGTAGATCAGGACGATTCGTACCATCAGCTCACCCACAAATACACATCCCCACACGCTTGTAATCAGCCGATGGGAAAACCGCACCTCAGGCAGTTGCCATGCAACGTTGAAACGGGCTTGCCGCCGTGGGTCGGTTCCCGCCATGAAATGCCGCCCAAAGTAGAACATCATTGGGCGTGGCAATAGCAGCGAGACAAAACAAGCGAAGCCAAACGCGCCGGTAAACAAGGATTCACGAACCAGCAAAACACGTGGGCCGCCGCCAAAAACCAATGCAACACCGTCGGTGACGATTCCCAGCAGAACCACGATCGAAACCGGATCAACTTGTCCACGCCGTACCAGATCGAAAATGCTCTTGCCCAGAGGGAACGTAGTGGCCAGGACCAGCGCGGTCAACTCTGAAGGCGATATGTAGCGTTTGGAAAGCTTGTAGAGAACGACAGGGATGATTGCATTGAGGACGATGCCCCACACGATGCCGCCCAGCGGCGGCCGCGCTGTCTGCACTTCGGAAGTCTGCATGGGGGATCCAACTCTCGACATCCTAAAGCAGCGGTGTAGCTCTAGTATACGCGTAAACTCAGCCAGTTAAGTCGCGCGCAGTCAGCAGCTGATACGAAGTGGGCGTATTGTCGGCCAGGACAAAGGCGCTGGCGCGGCGGACGCTGCGCGTGAGATAATCCCACACGTATGAGGTGGTATTTGCCTCTCTTCTCCGCAGCCTTGGAAGTGCCTGCACTAACGCTTAGGATTCGCAGAGCACCGTCCGTGCCTACATCCACGCCGTAAAGGGCTTCCGAGTGATTTTCAGATCGGTCGGGCAATCCCCAGCTTTCTCATGCGGAACTGTAGCGTAGACCCAGTCAAGCCGAGGCGTAGTGCCGCGCCATTCGGTCCGGAAACCACCCATTTCGTTTGCTTCAGGGTAGCCAGTATTTGCGCGCGTTTCGCGCACTGGCCGAAAGACAACACCGCATTTCGATCTTTTATGCGAACAAACGCCTGCCTTGATCCGTCATACGGAACGACAACCATGGGAATGTGCTTTGCTGCGCAATATCCCATGAGGCCGTATGCGCTGCTGCCGATTTCACGCGCTATTGACACGAGTGACATGTATTGTTTCTTGAACTTCGCAATCGACGCTTCTGAAATTCGCAAACCTGTTGGTGTATTCCCACCATCAAGTAATTTGCGCCCTACCAGACCAGGGATACAGCGCTTGGAGCAACTTATTTCCTTTGCGACTTCCGATGGCGTTCTCACATTACCATTCTGACGAGCACGCTCATTCTTGCCGAACTGCTCAAATTCGGCCCGAGAGACAAACAGCCCTCGAACTGTCCCGTCGACATTTCCCAATACTCGCAGTTCGCCGCACAGGAGTGCGCGAATGATGCTCGCGCTGCGTACGCCGGTTCCGTGATAGCGGCACACAGCTTGATATAACGTGATACAGTCGCGAGGGAGCATCGTGTTCATTGGATTGGAGTTCAATGCGAGTAGTCGGTCAATGAATTGCTTGATGTCGTGCTCATGATACCCATCACGCATGACAATGTACTTGACTTCAAAATAGCCAGATGCTCGAAGCTTAGTAAGGACTGGGGCTGACACCCCAATCGCTGCGGCAGCAGCTGGCAGCTTGAAGATTCTGCCAGGTGCCGTAGGAGGCTCGTGCAGCTGCTGGAGATCTATGAACGTTTGGTTCGTTTTGCCCGTAGGAATCGTAATCGTGGAAATGCTCTTCATGCCCAACACTCGTGCGGCTGTACGCTTCCCGAGTCCGTAACGCTCGCCGAATTCAGCACGGTGTCAAACCGCTTGGGAATGCTCTTTCGGAGTCGGCGTAGCAATGTCGCAGTGATGACGCCGCGACCCCATTGATTAGTTGCAAAATCCAAAAATGCCCTACCCAAGAACTCCCGCGTTTGAGGCGGATCTCCGGCTCTGTATTTGAAAATGCTCGTGTAAATCTGACTGAACTGAGTTCTGACGCCTCCACCGCGTCGCTTTGGGACATGTTGCTCCCCGATTGTCCAATGTCGCGGTGGCGATCCGCAGCATGCAAAAGGACGGAAAGATCAAGACAGCGATGACGGTTGACTGCGACGTTCACCACGGCAACGGCACCGCTGCGATTTTCGGCGTCCAGAGTGCCGAGCCGACGCCGGGGCCGGAGCGCCTGCCGTACATGCGGGAGTCGCCTGCCCGCGACGTGTTCACGATCTCGCTTCACCAGGAAAATAACTATCCGGCGTGGAGGCCCCGGTCCTCGATTGACGTGGGGTTGCCGGACGGCATTGGCGACGATGAATACCTCGCCTGGCTGGAGAAGGGCCCTCGTGTCGGGTTTGCAACGGTTCCAGCCCGATCTGATCTGCTATTTGGCCGGGTCCGGACCCTTACAAAGGCGATTTGATCGGAGGGCTGGCGCTGACCATCGTGGCAGCGGCGAGCAATCATAAACGGAACAGCCCGAGCCGGTGGAACCGGCTCGGCACCCGCGGGATGTCCATTCTTAGCGGCTGATAGTAGCCTATGTCATTGTTTCTACAAAGTTTACTTACGTTTCATCTTTTGGGGTCCAGACTTTCACCTTTTGGACCCCAACTTTCATCATTTGCGCAAACCCACAATTTCAACGCCTCACTGTTTCATCCTGGTAGCGAGTTGCCGTTCTGGCGGTGTCATCTGGTTCCAAATCGCGCTCAAGTCTTTTTCCAGAATCTGATTATTCGGATCCACCCGGAGCGCCAGCGCAAACCATAAATACGATGTTGGCAGATCGCGCGGCACACAGTGGCCGGTGGCATACATGGTTCCAAACGTGCTCCGGGCTTTGGCATTCGATTGGGCGGAAGCGGTCTTCAGATATTTCACTGCCTCTTCGCAGTTTTTCGGCGCGCCTCGCCCGTAGAGATAGGCCTCGCCTTTGCGGAAGTCCGCGTCCCCGGTGTCAGGTGCAGCGGGCGCCGGCTGCGAACGTTTGGCGGTCAAGCGGGGCTCGTGCTTCTGTACGCGCTTCTCGGGCAGCGCCTTTTTCGGAGCCACCGGTTTTGCTTCGGCGGCGGATTTTGTCTCGGCGTCCGCGGTCTTCGGGGTTGCTTCGGGACCAGCGGCTGCGTGCTCAGACGGTCCCTCCGGAGCTCCGGCTGACGGAGCCACCGGCGGAACTCCGGCTGACGGGGCCACCGTTTGCGATGAGCTTGCATCCGGCGCTGGGGCCGCATCCTGGGTCGCCGGCTTGAAGGTCGGCTTCTCGGCGGGAGCCTCGCTCGCGCTCGACGCCGCGGTCTCCGGCTTTCGATTCCTCATAGCGCCGAGATAGTTTGTGTACGTCCACCAGCCGGCTCCGCCCAATGCCGCGAGCAGCAACACCAGCAGCAGGATCCGCCGTCCGCCGGTTTTTGGTTGCTCGGGTTGCTCGCGCTCAAGAAAGGAATCGAAGGCGGAGAAAGATTCTTCACGCAGCGAGCCCAGGTTCGGCTGATTCGGACTGGGTTGGTCCAACCCCAGCATCGAGGGTCCGCTGATCGGCGGCAACGGTTTGCTTGCTGGCCGAGTCGCGTTCTCCATGACGACGGGCCGCACCGGTTCAGGCGCGTTCGTTGTCTTGGATGGGAGAGCTGGCGGGGCTGCAGATGGCGGGCCTGGCGCTGGTGCGCCAGCCGTCCGCGAAGCTTCGAGCAAGGTCCCGCACATTCCGCAAAAACGGAAATTGTCCGAATTGTTCTCACCGCACTTCGGGCAGATCACAATGGTTCTCCGGATGTCTTTCCTACAGTCTAACTCCTGCCAGCAGGTCGTTCGGCATGTTCGTTCAATTAGAATGCAAACGCCCGATTTCCGCCGATGCCGAAAGCTTCTTGATGACGCTATTGCGATTGCTGAGAAAACGAGTAGAAAGAAAAGTGAGCGATGAATTCAGGCCCCG
>Ga0074045_10004332_pt1 | contig 12594 bp, 8 predicted proteins | sample BogForMeECP23OM2_FD_94442 | JGI IMG/M metagenome (GOLD analysis project Ga0074045, IMG submission 94442) | Bog forest soil microbial communities from Calvert Island, British Columbia, Canada - Bog Forest MetaG ECP23OM2 | ecosystem: Environmental > Terrestrial > Soil > Wetlands ...
TGACACTCATGTGCAGACGCTGGCTGACGACATCCGTCTGGCTCAGCGTGAAAAAGCGCTGCAGGCGCGGAGTCACCGCGACCAATCCGGCGACCGCGATCACCATCGCGATCCACGCCATTCGCGGAAAGTGCCCGCTCCGTCGCGCGAACGTCACCGCCAGAACCATCACGATCAGCACGACCGCCTCCGAGCGGGAGGCGGCGAGGAACACCGCGAGCCCAGCGATCGCGGCCGCCCCCAGCATCAGGTAGCGGGCGCGTCCCCGTCCGCGCTCGAAGCTGAGCGCGCCCAACAATAGCGGCATGCTGGCCACCATATTGCTCGCGTAGGCCGCGGAGTTAGTAAAGGTACCGGGGATACGAAAATGACCCATCCCGCCGAAATAGACATCCGTACTTTTATAGATAATGTCATCGACGGCGTTGTAGGGATAAAAGGACGGTACGCCGATCAGAGTCTCCGCCAAGGCGACGACAAAGACGGCGATGTTCATCACCGCGATCCAGCGGGCCAGGGCCCGCATATCCGCCGCTTCGAGCATCGCGCCGAAGAGAATGAACGGTACGAACAGGACGTTGCCGCGATAGCCGACAAGCTGGATCAGCGGATTCTGTGACGGCACCAGCAATAGCATCGTGGGCCAGCCGATGAGGCACAGCACCCACGGCATCAGGCGCCGGAGCCGGAATCTTTGCGCGGCCCGCAGATGAATGGTCAGCGTGGCGAGGAACAGGCCCGCGAGCGCCGCGTCATACACGAATTGCGCGACCGGACTATCTACATTCGCCCGGATAATGCCGTAGAGATAACCAACGCCCATCGACGCGGCGATTCCCGTCCACAACGCATGGCGTGTCGCGGCGAAGCAGAGGACAAACGCGCCAATGCAGATAGCGATCGCCAGCATCGGTGGTTAGGGCTCGAGGCCCCGCGCCGCTTGCGCCTTAGGACCGGTCACGAACGCGACGGCCGACCCTTCCCCCTTGCCCACATCGTCATTCCACCATCGGGCCATCGTTGCGTCTACACGCGCTGTGATCGGCCGAACGTCGAGCGCCAGCGCGCGTGCGGTCGCGGCTTTCATCGACGCTCACCGGCGAGCCGCGCAATGATCGTCGACAGTTGCGCCAGGCGCGCGCGAGGGTCGCAGAGGGTCGCGGCGCGTGCCGGTCCCGCCTGGCCGAGGCGAGCACGCAACGGGGCGTCTTCGATCAACTGGCGCAACGCCGCCGCGAGTTGGTCCGGATCGTTCGGCGACACACTGAGCCCGCACGTCGAATCGATGATCTCGGCCGCGCCGCCGAGTTCCGCGGTCACGATCGGCAAACCGGCGGCCAAGGCCTCGATAAAAACGATCCCGAAGGGCTCGGCGCCCAGGTTCGGCTGGCAATAGATGTCGGCGGCGCCCAGCAGTTCGGGGACATCCGTGCGCTCGCCGCAAAACCTGACGCGATCGGCGATGCCGAGCTCTTCGGCCCGAGCCTTAAGCACCGCGAGATGTTGCGCATCCAGGCGCTGCTGCGCGCCGCCGACGATCCAGCAAACCCATCGCGGCGCCGCGCGCAGCCGGCCCAACGCCGCAAGATGGACCAGATGGCCTTTCCAGGGCTGGATGCGGCTCGCCTGCACGATCACGATCGCGTCCTCGGGAGTGGCGAAATGACGGCGTAATGCGGTCCGCCGAGCCGGATCGCGCGGCGCGGCCGTCAACGCGACCGGATAGCGCAACAACTCATGCGGGGCTTGCGGATAAAGCCGCGGCAGCGTCGCCGCCGTGTAGTCGCTGTTGCACAGCACCAGATCCGGTCGCGTGCGCCGCGCCCATTTTTCCAGCCAGTGCCGCCCCGTCGCAACGTCGTGCATCCAGAAGATCTGCGGACAGCCGCTGGCCCGCACGGTTCGCGCGAAAAGCGCCTGCGCCCACGGCATATGGCAGACCGCCGCGTCGTAACGACGCTCGCGGAGCAGATCGCGCAGCCGCCGTCGTGCGCGCAGAATCGATAGCGGCCGGCGGGTCTGCGCCGCCCCAAGCCAGTGGAGCGAAGCATCACAAGCGCGCAAATCCATCGCCAGGCGGCCGTCGAAGCACAGCGCGAACTCATGCTCGAGCGGCTCCGTCCGGCCGCGGCGCGCGATCGTCGATAACATCGTCTCAACGCCGCCGTAGAGGTTACCGCTATGAACCTGCAGCAGCCGCATGCCCCGGCTTGACCTCGTCCGCGACAACACCGCGGTAGATTTCCGCGAGCTCGCGACCCATCCGTGCGCGCGCGAAACGCCGCTCCGCCGTCGCGCGTCCCGCCGCTCCGCGCCACTGACGCAGGGGTAAATCGAGCGCGAGGCGGGTAATCGCGTCGGCCAGACTCCGCGGGTCGCCCGCGCGCCAGATCAACGCGTCGTGGCCCTCCCGGATGAGCTCGCCCGCCCCGCCGAGCGCATTGGTCAGGACTGCACGGCCGCAGGCCAACGCTTCGGCAATCACCAGGCCGAAGGGCTCCGGAGCGGTACTGGCGTGCACGACGATATCGAGCGCGCGCATCGCGGCCGGCACGTCACGGACGAACCCGGTGAATCCGACTTGAACCCCCAGACCAGTCGCGACCGCGCGCAGTTCCTCCAGCGTGAACTGGCTTGCCGCGGTCTCATAGATCGGGCCGCCAATAACGTAGCCGCGTAGCGGCGGGCCATCGCGCGCAAGCCGCGCCAGCGCCTGCATAAACAGTTCGTGGCCCTTCCAGCGTGCCGCCGTGGCCACGAGTCCGACGCGTACCGTCCCGGGAGCTGGACTCGGGAGGCCGGACGCCGCGTCGAGATCGAGCGTGGCGCCGTGAGGTGTGAAGCGCGCCAAATCCACCGCATTGTAGACGGTGTGGATCGGGATATTCCGGCCCAGCGCGAGCCGCGCGTCGTCGGCGACACAAAGGGAATTCGCGACCACCGCGGCGCAGTGCCCGGTATGCATCCGCAGCAGACGGGGCATCAGCGGCCGGGCCTGGACGAAATCATGGAGATGCCAGATCAACTTGCTCGATCCCGGGACCGACCACGCGCCGAGCAAATGCGTCTTGAAGCCATTGCTGTGAACCAAATCCGGCTGAAACTCCGCAATCGCGTGGCTGAGTTGCCGTACGTAGCGCGCGACCGCCGGCGACGCGGCGCTCAGCCGCCCCAGCACCCGCCACCAGGCTGTACCTGCGCCGGCGGGACCACCAGCGCCCGCGTCGCCCAAGGCGGCCAGCGCGGCCGGGAACGGCATCACGGTAGTCGCAACTCCAAGGCGGCGGGCTTCCTCGGCCAGCTCGCCGTCGGACCCCGCCAGCAAGGCGAGCGGCCACGCCGGGTGGATCGCGCGGATACTCGCGAGCACGTCGAGCAGCACCCGTTCGGCGCCACCGATCGCACCCGTCGGATTGAGATAAAGGATCTTCATCACGGGGTGGTGGCGGCGGCCGGTTGTATCGCGACGGGGAGCGTGGCGGGCGGCGCCGCGCTCAAGGCCGTGCGCCGCTGGAAGTCCGCGTACGTGGACGCGAAGTACGGACTCGCCGGTTCGAGCGCCTGAGCCCGGGCGTAGTCCTGGCCCGCCGCATAATAGTCGTAGGCGCCTTCGTGAGCTTGCCCCAAGGTGAACCAGGCGCCGCCCGCGCCCGGATCGATCACGGTGGCGCGCGTCAGGATGCGCGCCGCACTGTCGAATTGCTTATCCGCCAGGTAGAGATTGCCGAGGCGCATCGCGAGGGTGAACGAGGCGCGAACGCGCAACGCCTGCTCGAGGGCAGCTTCGGCCGCCGTGCGATCGCCCGCCTGCTCGGCCGCGTCGGCCAGTGCGACGTAAAGCGGATAGGGGTCCGCGCCCGCGCGCAAACCGTCCTGGATGGCGTGATTCGCCCCGGCCATTTGCCCCGCCGGGCCAAAGACCGACCGGGCGAGCTCGGCGTAGGGTTGCGGATCGGTCGGAGCGATCGCAGCGGCGGCGTCCAGGCTTTTGACGGCCGCGGCCTTATCGCCCAGGAGTCCATAGTTGCGTCCGGCCTCGATCAGGTCGCTGCTGCGTGCAGCCGGATCGCTCGCCGCATGCGCCGCCCGGGTATACAGCTCCGCGATATCCCGGTAACGACCCAACTCGCCGTAAAACTCGACCAGTTCCGCGGTCGCACCGGCAAAGCCCGCCGTGATCGCCCGCTCGAAGCCGTCCCTGATCGCGATCTGCTCCTCGGGCAGCAGCCATGGGATGAGCGACGACGCCAGGTACTGATGGGCCTCACGCCGCGGCGCGTGATAGACCGAAAGCGTAACCTGCGCGAGCCCGTCGGCCTTCCGTCCCGCCAGGAGCAGCGCTTGCGCGTACCGGTCGCGGGCGGCGGGATCATTCGGATCGAGCCAGACGGCAGCCTTGAGCAGCGCAAACCGGATTTCGGCGGGCGCCTTCGGCCCAATCAACTGGGCCAGGACAAGATGCGCTCCGGACATCGCCGGATGAGCCGTCAGGTTGGCCTCGGCCCGCCGCAAATTACTCTCGACCAGAACGTCGTAGGGATAAGCGGTCCCATCCTGGGCATAGACCGCGATAATCAAGCCCAACGCGGCGAGACCGCCAAGCGGCGCCCCGAGAGCGGACGCCCGGGCGACCCGGGGCGCAAGCCGGATCCGCGGTACGGCGCCTTCCAGACCCTCGGCCAGCGCGATCCGCAACGCCAGCGCCAGGATAATCGTAAAGAACAAGGCATTAGCAGGCGTATGCAAGGCGAAATCGAGACCTTCATGGATCAGCGCTGCGACCACTCCACCGAGCAACCCGGCCAACAGCGGCCAATGGCGTTCCGCCAACTGTCTCCCGCCCCGCCGCAAACCACTGACCAGCATCGCGCCAAACCACACCAGGAGGATCGTGCCACACAGACCGGCCTCGGCGAGAAACTGGACATAGTCGTTCTCCGCCGCACGGAAAAAAAAGGGGATCCAGGGCGGCCGCTGATAGTGGGGGAAAATCTCCGGCCACGAGCCCAGGCCAACACCGAACAATGGAAAATCCGCGATCATCTTGAGCGTATCGCGCCACACCGCCGGCCGGAAATGGACGTCGCCGCCGCCGGCGATCGCGCTGCCCACCCGGGTCGCAATCTCGCTCCGGCCGACGGGCCCCGCGACGAACAGGATCACGCCCAGGCCCGCGACGAAAACGACCGGCAGCGCAAGCGCCGTCCACCGTTGGTGATAGCGCAAGATCGCCGGAGCGAGGCCTGCCGCGTGGCGCAGGCAAAGCAGGATTGCGGTCGCCACGCCGGCGACGGCCGCGGCCCATCCGGCGCGCGAGAAGCTCAGGAGCAGGCCCGCCGCGATCGTGAGACTCGCCAGCGCCGAGAAGAGCCGCAGATTCGGCCGTTGGCGGCGATCGATAATCGCCAGCGGAAAGATCGCCGCGACCACGCCGAGCGGCAGCACCAGTGCGAGGTAGTTGGCGAAGTGGTCCGGATCGACAAACGGTCCGCTGGCCCGGGGCACAATCATCGGCAGCGGACCGCCCCAATCTTCGGGCACATAAAACCAGAGCAACTTGCCATTCCACCAAGCGCGCTCGAGCATACCAAGCGCGGCAATTATCACGCCCATGGTCAGGGTGCCTACGATGACGGTGCGATAAAAGCGCTGCTCCGCCTCGCGCTCGCCGACCAATCCAAAGGGGTACAGCAGGATCAGAAAAAAGAGGGCGCCCAGCGCGATCCATTCGAGGATAGCGCTCACGGTCGCCGCTGGAGCCAGCGAGAGGGTTTCCCAGTGCAACCGGCGCGCCAGCGGCGGAATCGGCGGCGCTACCGGCCCGGCGGCAAGCGCTTTCGTCGCGGCCGAAGCGCCTGCGGGAGCGCCCGCTGATGGAATCGTCCAGATCGGCGCCAACGTCTGATACGGCGAAAATGCGGGCCAGCCGGGAAAGCTGCTGCGATAAAGATGATGGGTCGCGGGAGCGATCACGCGCAGAATCCGTGCCGGGAAGGGAATTAGCTGGAACAAGAAGAAAGCCCCGAGCGCGAGCGCCGGCCGCGCCAGACGCCGGCATTCGGCCGTCGGAATCCGCAGGCGGGCGGCGGCCGGCCGCTCATGCCAGACCTTCGCCATCCAGGCCGCGAAGGCGATCAGCGCGATCGCTTCGAGCGTCGTGAAGGCGCCGCGATGAACGCCGCCGAACGCGAGCGGCGCAGCCGCCATCAGGACGATCACCGCGACGATGACTATCCGATCGGACCAGCGCGAACCGGATGCCACAATTAACCTGTGCTACGCGACGGACGCCCACCCGGGCGGCGTCTCAGTCCGCGCCGCCGAAGCCGCCGCCGTCGCGGTCCCGCACCGAGTAGTAGTTGTCATGGTAGTAGTACTGATAATGCGCGCCTTCGAGCTTGATCCGGTTCAGCACGACGCCAAGGATCTTGCCGCGCGCATACTCCAGCCGTGCGCATGCGGTCTTGACGTGCTGGCGCGGCGTTGACGCACCATTAGCCACCACCACCGCGCCGTCCACCAACCGCGCCAGCAGCAGCCCGTCGCTGACCGGCAACACGGGTGAAGAATCGATAATTATATAGCTGAAATACTCGCGCAGTTCGGTAAGCAGTTCCGCCATTTTGGCCGAACCCAGCAGTTCGGTCGGGTTGGGTGGCGCCGCGCCCGCCCCCAGGAAATCAAAATGCTTGATTCCGGTAATGTGCAGCGCCTTCTCAAATTGCAGCGCGCCGGTCAGCACTTCAGTGAGCCCGGTCTGATTCTCGACCGAGAGCACCTGATGGCAGCGGGCCCGACGCAGGTCGGCGTCGATCAGGATCGTCGGCCCGAGTTGCGCCAGCATCGTGGCAAGATTCACCGAAGTAACCGTCTTGCCCTCGCGGCTGGTGGCGCTGGTGATAAGAATCGCCTGGGGCGGCGCCCCCGCGCGCGAGAGCAGCAGCGCCGTCCGCAGATTCCGGTAGGCTTCGCCCAACGGCGAATACGAGCCGTGCGTCGTCACCAGCTCGCGCCCCGCCGGGGCGGGTCCGGGTGGCGGTGGACGCGAGACGATCTGGCGCAGGCCGTAAGCCGGTTTATCGCCGCTGAGACTCGCGAACTCAGGCACGATACCCAGGCTCGGGACCTTGAGATAGGCCTCCGCGTCCTCAGGATTCTTGAGCGTGTTATCAAGAAAATCGAGCAGAAAGGCGAGCCCGACGCCGCCGCCCAGACCGCAGACCAGCCCGAGCAGCAATTCGCGCGCGCGCTGTGGACCGGCCGGGGCCGACGGCGCCTCGGCGGCATTAATCACCGCGACGTTGTTGGGCTCCGCGCCGTTGGTCACCGCGACATCCTTCATCCGGGTCAGTACGGCATTGTAGAGCTCGCGATTGGTGTCAACCTCGCGCTGCAGGATCGCGTATTGCGCGGCCGAATCGTTGAGGGCCAGCGTTTCGGTGCGCTGCCGATCCATCTCGGCTTGGAGTTCACTTTCCTTCTCCGCCGCCTCGCGAAATTGCGCCTGAATCCCGTCGACCACGTTGGCGATCGCCATCTTGAGCCGGACCTCGACCGCGCCGACCTGCGCGCGCAACTTCGCCAGCGGCGGATAGTCGGGCTTGAATTGGCTCGCCAGCGCGGCCGACTGACCGTAAAGTTCATTCAGTTGCTTCTGCAGTTCCTGAATCGTCGTATCCTGCGCAACCTCGGGCAATGTCGCGTAGTCGTGTTTGTTGATGGACTGCACCTTCGATTCGAGCGTAATCCGTGCGACCTGCGCCTGGGTCAGGTCCTTACTCAGGTCCGCGAGGCGATCGAGCACCACCGCGTCTTTGCCGTCGAGCGAGATCAGTCCGGGGATAATCCCCTTCTGGCGGCGATAATCGTTGAGCGCCGCCTCGGATTTCTGCAATTGCTCCCTGATCTGCACCAGTTTGTCGCGCATGAAGCGTTGCGCCTCTTCACTCCGCTCACCCAGCATCCGGCTCTCCTGATGCTCATAAGCGGTGACGTGAGCGTTGGCGAGCCTGGCCGAAAGCGCGGCGTCCGGCGTCGTGAAACTAATCTTGACCAGATTGGTATCGGGGACCGGCGAGACCTTGAGCATCGCGAGGTAGGCGTGGACCAAAGCCGGCGGCACGGCCGGAGCCGCCACTTCCGAGTCGTCCGCGGCAACCGGCGGCAGCGCCGCCCCCGCCGCGTCGGCGGCTCCCGGATTGCGCGCGATCGCGCCCGGCGACCCCTGCCCCGAGGTCACGCCGCGATGACCCGTGAAGGCCGGGTCGTGGTCGAGGCCCAGCTCGCTCACCACCTGGGCGGCCAGACTGTTGCTCTGCAGGATCGCGCACTGGGTCTTGTAGTACTGGTCCGCGTTAGCCGCGGCCGTCTCGATCTCGACCAGGTTCGCGAGCGTGTCGGAACCCTGCTCCGCATTCGGCTGAATCAGAATCGTGGTTTCCGCCGTGTAGATCCGCGGCTCACCCATCAGATGGACGGCGGCCAGAATCACCGCGCCGATCGTCACGCCGAGCACGACCCGCAGATGCCGCCGGATAGTATGCCAATAGCGCCGGATATCGAGAAGCGGCTCTTCCTCGCTGAACGGGATCTCGCGCGCCTCCGTCTCGATCGTCTGGATCGCCGGAACGGTGGAGCGATTGCTGAAAAGGCGTTGCTCGTCCATCAGTAGGGAATCATCGGGCCTGACAGCCCAACCCGGGTCAGCACCGAATAAAAGACGTAAGGACCGATCCGCAGGTTGGAATAAGGGACATCGACCACGTCGTTGGCTTTGACCGGAACATCAGCTTCCGCGCCGTGCGAGATCTTGTCGAGATCCACTCTAATTGTGCGCTTGGAGCCGTCTATTTCACTGCGAATCAGCGTAACCCCCTTGGTATCCGCGGCATACATCGGACCACCCGCTTCACCGATCGCACCGAGCACGGTCAGACCCGAGCCAACCTGGAAATGACCGGGATTCTGCACCCAACCGACCACCATCACCTGGCCGCCGCCGGGAACCACAACGACGTCGCCAGGCCGGGCCGGCAGACTCATGTACTTGCTGTTGCCCGAGAGCGACGTACTGTGCAGGCTGATCGAAATAGCGCTCGCCGAGCCCGCCATCCGAGCCGCCGCGTCGGGTTCGACCGCCACGGTCCCTGGCGACGCCGCGTTCGCGTTCGCGCGATCGTCGCCCGGAATCAGCACGAGATCGTCCGCGGCGGTCGAGGTCACACCACCGGCCTGCGTGAGAACATCCAGCAGAGTTTCACCAGGAGTGTCGAGCACGACCAGTCCGGGCTTGCTGACCGCCCCCACCACCGCGACCTCGCGATTCCGATACTCGTTGACAAAGACCGACACCTGGGGGTTATACATGAATTTTTTGAGCTTGAGGTCCAACTCCTGCGCCAAGCCAACTTCGGTCAGCCCGCCCGCCTGGACGACCCCGATTAGCGGCAATTCGATCGTGCCCTGCGTCGACACGCGAACCTTACGCTCCTTGATCTCGTCAACCCCGGCCGCCGAGATGGTCAGTACGTCGCCCGGGCCGATCGGATAGTCCTCCACGCCTTGACTCGCCGGAGCGGTCCGGCGGGTCCAGAGCGCGTCAAGCCGGGCCTCGTCCACCGGATTGGTCCGCACGGCCGGTGACGCCGGTGGTGGCGTGGAGGCTACCGGGTCGGCGGCTTTGTCCGACGGCGGATCAACCCGCATCGTGCCCTGCGGCGCGCAGCCAAGTACCAGGCAGAGAAGCGCAAGCCGAACCAGCGGCTGTCCCCAACGGCCGATACTTTCAATCGCGTGCACCACCCTCACACTAAAATACCCTAAACAAGTATTCTACTGTCAAGACGTAACAGAATAGCTTTAGTTGCGTCTAGATGGTTTGTTTTCGTCAAATCTATGCCGACCAGGAATTTCGCTTTAAGTTTGGCTGCAGGCTAGTCTAGTCTCCGGCAAATAATGTTAAAGGGATAAGCAAATCGCTCCGCGTAGATCCTTCGACACGACTCGCGGCGCTCGTCGGCTCAGGATGACACGGGGAGAGGTTCTTTTTGTCATCCCGAGCGAAGGCTGCCGGAGTCGAGGGACCTGCGCGAAGCGATTCATTTGAACGTGCTTTTGGAACTTATTTGCGGGACAGTACACCAGACTAGTCTACCGCGGGCGCATCGCGCGGACGCGTTTTTCATAAATCTTCGCGTATTTGAGAAAGACGTAAAATGCGGCGCTCATTGCGGCGTAAAGTCCCCGCCCGCCCTCCAGAAAGCCGCCGCGCACGATATAGAAATTGAAGAAGCGCCAGAGCGGATGGGTAAACATCTGGACGGCGACGAACGGCGACGGCTCGACCTGCGCCGCGCCGCGCGAGCTGAAACGGTTGATCGTCGCCACGTGGTCGGCAACATCGCGATAGCTGAAATGCAGGATCGGCGACTTGAGCCGCTTGACCGGCCCGTCGACGACGACCTTGTCGTGCGGGTCAACCCCGCCGATATGACCGCGCTCACGCCGGAACAGGCGCACCGGAGAGTCGCGATAGATCGGGCGCGTATAATAATGATTCAGATGATAGAGCACACGCTGGATACGATACCCAGCGGCCGCATCGGGCGACGTGATCGCGGCTTCGATCTCGCGGCCCAGGTCGTACGTCGCCTGCTCGTCGGCGTCGAGCAGCAGCACCCAGTCCGACGTCGCGCGGTCGAGCGCCGCCTGCTTCTGGCGAACGTAGTCGGTAAACTCCTGCTGATAGACCCGCGCGCCGAGACGCTCCGCGATCGCGACCGTTTGATCCGTCGAAAAGGAATCGATCACCACCAACTCGTCGCAGAACGGCTTCGCGCTGCTGAGACACTGGCCGATCAGTTCGGCCTCGTCGCGCGTGATCACGATCAGCGAAACGCTCGGCCGCATCCTTCAATCCCCGCCGCCGGCACGACGCGCGCCGCCGAGTTGCGCCATAAAGGGCGCGGCCGCCGCCCACGCCAAGCGATAACCGGCTTCGTCGATACGCCCGCGCATCAGTTCAACCCGGATAAAGAGAAAGTATGTCTGGATCACGTCCGAGCGGCAGTAACGATGGATTTCGTCGAGCCGCCCCGCCTCGAAATAACCCTGCACATCCGAGCCGTCCATCGCGAGCTTGCCGGGCATTCCGATCAGCTTGAGCAGCAGATCCATCCCGCCGCGCAGGCCGGTCGCGCCGTAGTTGCAGAGCAAGTCGTAAAGATCGCAATGACGGCCACCATGGCGTGATCGGAGTGACGCCGGCGCGCTTTCATCAAAATAACGCGGGATCGCGAGACCGTAGCGCAGCGCGGCCAGTTCCAGCACCGGCAGATCGAAGCCGCGGCCATTGAAGCTCACCAGCGTGCCGTCAAACTGCTCGATCCGCCGCCAGAACGCGCGAACGAGATGCTCTTCGGAATAGTCCTCGAGCGCGAGACTCTCGACCGCCCGCAGCGTGTAGTCGTCGCCGACCTCGCCGACCGCGATCGAAATAGGAACATGGAGCGTCAGCGGGAGAAAGTCGCCGCGATTACGCGGGTCGGCGCGGAAGCGGTCGTACGCCTCCTGATCGCCGATTTCCTCGCCGGCGAAAAACACCTGGTTGAGCAAACGCTTGTCGATCCGCGTCTCGATATCGAAAACCGCAAACGTCATACGGCCAACATCACGAGGTCGGACGGACTTCGAGCTGGTCGATCACCGCACTCGCGATCGCGCGAAACGTCGCCGTCACCGGATGCTCCGGATGGGCCGCCACCAGCGGCGCCGCCGCGTCCCCGCCCTCGCGCAGTTCGCGGACCAGCGGCAATTCGCCCAGGAACGGCACCGCCAGCGATTCCGCGAAGCGCCGCCCGCCGCCGTGGCCGAAAATCTCGTGCCGATGGCCGCACTTGCGGCACAGGTGGTAGCTCATGTTCTCGATCACGCCGAGCACCGGCACGCCGACCTCCTGGAACATCGCGACGCCCCGCTTGACGTCGAGCAGCGCGAGCTCCTGCGGTGTCGTCACGATCACGCCGCCGGCCAGCGCGACGCGTTGCGTGATCGTCAGTTGCGCGTCACCCGTGCCGGGCGGCAAATCGAGCACCAGGCAATCGCGCTCGCCCCATTCGACGTTGAAGAGAAATTCCGTCTCGAGCTTGGTCACCATCGGGCCGCGCCAAATCACCGGGGTGTCGTCGTTGACGAACAACGCCATCGAGATGTAGCGGATACCGAAGCGCTCGAGCGGGATGATCCGGCGCTGCTCGGTAACCCGCACCTGCTCGTCCGCGCCCACCATCATCGCGACGCTCGGGCCGTAAACGTCGGCGTCGAGCAAGCCGACGCGCCAGCCGAGCGAAGCCATCGCGAGCGCGAGATTGACCGCAACCGTCGACTTGCCGACGCCGCCCTTGCCGCTGGCGACCGCGATTATGTTGCGGACGCCCGAAATCGGCCGCCGCTGCAACGCCGCCGCGGCCGCGCGTGCCGGCGCCGGCTTTTCGAGCTCGAGCTTGACGGCGGGGACCCCGTCCATCGCGGCGACCGTGCGTTCGACCGCGGCGGCAATCTCCGCGACTACCTCGGGCTTGGCCGACGCGGCCGTCA
>Ga0074045_10004333_pt1 | contig 12593 bp, 9 predicted proteins | sample BogForMeECP23OM2_FD_94442 | JGI IMG/M metagenome (GOLD analysis project Ga0074045, IMG submission 94442) | Bog forest soil microbial communities from Calvert Island, British Columbia, Canada - Bog Forest MetaG ECP23OM2 | ecosystem: Environmental > Terrestrial > Soil > Wetlands ...
ACTGAAGCCCCAGCACGGCAGCCAGGGACTCGCGTAAACCCGCTCCAACGCGGGACCGATCAGGGTGCGCGCTGAGAGCCCAAGTGTTACCCGAAAACGGGCGTTTTTGAACCATGCCTCGATGTATAGACAGACGCCTGGCGTGAACACTGGGCGCGGCGGGAAAATACCTCGAGATCTGGTCGTGTGCCGATCAGGGCGGACAGCTTTCCATTGTCCGAATCGGCCACGATTGACTGATACCCCACGATTGTCCCCGTTGCGTATTCAAGTGTAAACTGAGGTTCACTTCGTTTTTTGCCAAGAATTCTGGGACAACCCCATAGCAAGACGAGGACCCGAGCCATGCTTTCCGTCTTCACCTCACCCAGCCGCTACACTCAGGGCAAAGGCGCGACAGCCGCGCTGGGACGGGAAATGACCGCCCTGGGACTGGAGGGGCCGGTCCTGATCATCGCCGGCAAGACTGTGATCGGGTTGCTGGCGCCGGCCTGGCAGCGAAGCCTGGATGAGGCAGGGTTCAAACATGCCATCCATCGCTTCAGCGGTGAATGCTCTCTGACCGAGATCGAGCGAGTCAAGGTGGCAGGACGGGAGCTCGGCGCACGCACGATCGTCGGCGCAGGGGGCGGCAAGGTTCTCGACACAGCCCGCGCAGCAGCAGCCGGCCTTGGCCTGCCCGTGGTCAACTGCCCCACGGTGGCCTCGAGCGATGCTCCCTGTAGCGCCCTTTCGGTCATTTACACCGACGAGGGGGTGTTCCAGGAATATCGCTTCTACCGCAAGAACCCAGACCTGGTCCTGGTCGATACCGAGGTGATCGCCCAGGCCCCGCCGCGGCTTCTGGTGGCAGGCATGGGCGATGCGCTGGCCACCTGGTTCGAGGCCAGGACGTGCGTCGCGGGGCACGTCAAGAACATGCGCGGGGGCGGTTCCACCAGCAGCGCGGCCGCACTGGCCGATCTTTGTTATAGGACCCTGCTCGAAGACGGTGCGGCCGCGCTGCGAGCCGTCCAGACCAAGGTTGTCACCCCGGCACTCGAGCGGCTGGTCGAGGCGAACACCCTGCTTTCCGGCTTGGGCTTCGAGTCTTCGGGCCTGGCAGCGGCCCACGCCGTGCACAATGGCCTGACCGTGGCGCCCGGCACTCACCCCTATCTCCATGGTGAGAAAGTCGCTTTCGGGCTGCTCGTGCAACTGGTCCTGGAAGGCTCATCCCGCACGACGGTTGAGCAGGTCCTGGGCTTCTCCACGGAAGTGGGATTGCCGATCACCCTGGCCGAGATCGGGCTTGCCGACCTGTCGGGCGATTTGCTCGGCCAGGTCGCTCGCCGTGCCACGGCCCAAGGCGAGACGATCCACAACGAGCCGTTTGAGGTCACGGCTGACATGGTCGCCGACGCCCTCCTCGCCGCTGACGCCCTGGGGCGAGCGTGGAAGAAATGAGCCAATCGCGAGGAGGATTGTGTCCCCGGAACTCCCTCATCAAGAATAGACCGAGTTCCCGAGACGCTCGCAAGACTCGGCGAATCTTGTCGTAAACTCAGTATGTCGGGATCGTGCGGATGGTCTTTGGTAACCTCCACGCCGGTGCCCGGCTCACCGACGCCCCGTGAACTTACGGTGGCAGATGGACGTGCACACACGCACAGAATCAGACCCTACAGTTCATGGGGAATTCGGTCTAAGACGCAGGCCCGCGCGGCACCCAGGCCAAATGGCGGCGCGCGGCGTGTATGTTCTTCGATACGCGGAAACCGAGCCACCTGATATGCGGGTCGTGCAAGTTTTGCGGAAAAGCCAGGTAAGAAGGGCTGGCGAAAGCTTAAGGGTTTGCAGCGCTGTCGAGTTCACCTCGGATTGACCGAACAGCACACGGTTCGGGCCAGGCGGGCGTCGAGAAAGTGCAAAACAAAGCCAATTGCCTGGGGTGCTAATCATTGAGGCAATGTGACTTAGGACGAATGAAGGCGGAATCGAGGGGTAAAACAAACCCGATTTTGGGCCGGTGGCCGGGAATCATGGCCAGTGGCCAGTCAAGCCGCAAGGAAGGAGCGGACGGTGCGTTTTTTTCCACTTTTTTCCACTCTGACTTTGAGGCCTGACCTCTTCCCGTGCCTCCCGGGGGAAACCCGCACGCGGGGGTCGCTCGAGGAGCCGTTGAGCTTGCCCGAACCCGGGATGTGGGCACGACGAAGGAAAACCGCTCTTATGAACGGCGAATCGCTCCCTGGACCACCAAACTTCCGTTTTCGCGCGTCGTCCGACGGCGGTAAGACGTGGCTCCCGAGCGTGCTGGTCAGCAGCGCCAGCACGCTCTGGACCGCTTCGGTGAGACAAAGGTACGCGCAGCCCAATGAGGAGGAAGGATACTGGAAGAGCGGGCCCGGGCACACGGTGGGGCTGGCGGCCGATTCGAAAGGGGTTTTCCACCCACTCTGGATCGATGTGCGGACGGGCGTCCGCCAGGTGTTCACCGCCACGGTTACGGTCAGTCCATGAGTCGAGGGGAGAGAGGAAAACCAACGCTGGGCACCTGCTTCGAGGCCAGGACGTGTATCGCGGGGCATGTCAAGAACATGCGCGGGGACGGTTCCACCCCCAGCGCGGTCGCACTGGCCGAGCTCTGTTGCAAGACCCTGGTCGAAGACGGTGTGGCCGCGCTGCCAGATGGATCGTCCACCGTTATTACTTCGCGGAGGGTTGCAGTTCGGTATCGGTTTCGATGGTCAGGTCGAGCTCGCCAGGAATCTCCCGACCGGCAGCCGTGAACGTCATCGACCCCTTGATGTGGATCTTGCCGTTGGCCGTGACGACGTGGCCCCCCTCACGGTCGAAGAGGATCGCGCCGGTGCCGGATTCCACCTTGAGGTCGCTCTTGCTCACCTTCAAAGACGAGGGGGAGTTGGGATCCATCGTGTACGAGACTTCGGTCATCTTGACGTTGATCTTATCGAGCGTGGCGTTCCCGCGCTTCTCGTTACCGGCGTATTCGTATTTCTTGTGGAAGGTCAGGGTCTGGCCTCCGCCAAGCTCGAGCTTCTCGGTTCTCTCCCAGGGCTCGCCGGGGCGAGCCAGGACTTCCGGCAGGTTGGCGTGGGATTGCTCGAACTGGGCCTTCAACCGCTGGGCATCGAGTCGACTGCGAATCGTCTGCTTGGCCATCTCGTCGAGCGCGTTGGTCTGCTCGAGCAACTTTTCCGTTCCCTCGACGGCCTTCACCTTGTTCTGGCCGTCCAGCACCACGGTGTACGCAAGCTGGCTAATGAGTTTGTACACCTCGACCAGAAAAGCGAGTTGGGGATTGTCAATCTTGCCGTGGGGATCTTTGGAGTCGTAGGAGATCATCATGCCACCCGGCAGTGAGAGCTCCACGTTGAGTGATTCCACCTTCTCGTCCACGGGCAGCGTGCTGTCTACCCGCTTCTTACCGACGGTACTTGAGGTGACCACCGTCTCCTTCGACTCGGTCTCGATCCCCTGGCCCATCAGTGTCAAGACCTGCGAAGTCTTGGAGGTCGTCTTGAAGGTCAGCTTCTGACCCTCGGGAAACTTGTACTCGAGCTTCACCTGGGCCGGTGATGACCGCGACCCGAACAGTATGATCGTAGCCAGTGCCGCGGCCGCCCACAGACCTGGACGGATACGAAATCCTCTCATGGCGCAATCTCCACCTGGTCGATGCAAGAACATGGGAATTTCCTGAACACAACCACGGCAGCGGCGCATGCCTTCTACCGTCCTTGACGGTTCCACTCATTGCGCGATGTCGTCAAGGAGTGTCTTTGCGGGTACTCGCGGGAGGCCGAGGCTTATTCTTCCGGCGACCAACCATCCCGGTTTTCCCGCTCACCACTGGCTGGTCACACACTACGACTCCGCGTGTTAGAATTAAAGAGACTTCATCCTCGACCCGTCGCCAGAAATCCGCTACCGGGGTGTTCCGACAGCTCCTCCAACTTCAGTTTTCCAGGCGGAAAGCGGCAATGATTCGCGGCCAAGGAGCGTTCCTGATGAGCGACAAACCGAAACACGACCTGGATCCCTTCGCCTTCGACCCCCCACCTTGTCCTTACGCGGCCGAAGGAAAATGTCCGCTGGTCACGGAGGACCCACTCGGCATGGGGCACCTCTCCATGATCACCTTGGGCCGGTGTGCGGAGTGCCCTGGACACAATGAGTTCGACATGTGGGGTGGCCCACACTTCGGGGGCCCGCCGAAAAGCCAGTGACCCCGCCGCATCCCCTGGGAACGTGTCCCCAGACTGCTCGTCCCGGGATTGCTTCCAACCGCCAACCAGCCATGGTCAACGGTCTATCCATTCGATGGGGAGTGGCTCGTCTCGGGTTCGCAAGCTGACCCGCAAGTCGTGAGCTGAGAGGGTTTCCCGGAGTCTCTGGAACCCTGCCTCGGCCTGGACCACGTTGGGGTAACTCAGCCAACCGACAAACTGGCCACCCTCGATACGTGACCATGAGCCGAGAACCTGTTCCTGGCCGCGTAAGTCCTCGAGCGTCTCGATCACAAGTCGCATTCTTTCCGCGGCATCGGGAAACTCTACCGCATGCTTCACCAGCGACGTGCGAGGCCAGGAAATCATCATGCAGACGCTCAAGGTTGTCGCGGCTGGCTCTTCGTGAGGCCGCTCCTTCAAGGCACCCGCCAGCTTGAACCAGATCCATACGAGCTCGACGTCGATCGTTCGGAACTCAACCAAGGTCGGTGGAAACTTGCTGGCGTGGGACTGATCGGCAAAGGCGGACGCATGCGTTGGCCCATCGGCCATTGAATCCTCGCCAGCTGCCAAGGGATCGACATCTTCGTCGCCGGTGAACACCATGCGGTCGCGCTTGGCTTTGCCACCCCTCCAATTTGTCTCGAAACTTGCCAACGGCCAGCCGATCGAAAGGCTGTTCGCTTAATACCCTTTCATTTCGCCACCTCAACGGCGCAGCTTTCAACGACGTTGGCCAGCCTTACCTGAAGGGTCACTGGGGCCCGGTAGTCCACAGCCCTAGTCGGAATCACTCTGACAGCCCAAGTCCACTGATCGAGACTGTTGGTTGCAATGAGCAAGGTTGGGTAGAGTACGGTTCGAATCGGAGAAGGCGGTCGATGAATCCTCTGATTGACAAAAAACGCAATGAGATCATCGATCTTTGTCGGCGGTACCGAGTGAGAGTGCTTGAGCTCTTCGGTTCGGCAGCCAACGATCGCTTTGATCCGGTGGCAAGCGATATCGATTTTCTTGTCGATTACGAGGCACTACCGCCGAAGGAGCATGCGGCATGCTACTTCGGCCTACTGTTTTCCCTGCAAGATCTTCTTGGGCGAGAGATTGACCTGGTGGAACTGTCCGCGGTTCGCAACCCGTATTTTCTGCAGGCTATTGCACCGGATCGGGTATTGCTCTATGCAGTGTAAAGTTCTAACCTCCCCTCGCCGGAGTCAGGCTAGGTTCACGGTTTGGGTTGCGGCTTCTCGACCGCTGGAAGCTGATCGGCAGTCACGTCCGCGGCGTGCAAATCGCCGAAGAGGGCACGATAGGTCTGCTTGTCCTTGGGCTTGTACCAGAAGATGATTTTGTTGGCATCGCCAAGCTTCACGCCGTCAGCCTTGTATCCATAGGAGCCTTTTCGCTCCAGCAAGAACATCTGGACGCGCCCCGTGGTCCAGACCTTCCGGATCAAGGCTGGGCGGTCGGCGACTTGTACGTGCCCTTGGGGGTCAGCCTGTCGTAGCCCGCCCAATCATCAAGCCGCTTCGTGAAAGCACCCGCTGATTTCTCGGCGAAGTCACGAAGCAACTTTCCCACTGCGGCTTCAGGGCTGTCGTCGTCCTTGTCGTTCGGATCGTTCAGAGTGAGCCTGCTAAATGCATAGCCCTGGGGGGGATCCTGGCTGAACAGAGAATCGTCGAGCTTAGGATCGAGCTCGAAGTCGCGAACCGTGCTGTGGAAAGGCTTGTCTCCCGCCTTGCCAGTAATCTCGACCTGCACTGGCAGTCGTGCCTGGGGGTCGACCCAGATTGTCAAATCGTAGCCGGTGTCATCCTTGACGCGAAAGCCCTGTGCTTGGACTTTTCCAAACGCCTTTTCACCGATCGGCTGACCTTTTTTCTGGGCGAGGCTGCGCAGGTATTGGGCTTCGCTTGTTGCCAGGTCTTTATCTTCACGACCGGCACCGGGCAGCCTGCCTTCCAGCAGTACCGCAGACTTGGCGGCCGGATCGATGGCGAACGTCTTGTCGGCTTTCTGATCCATGATCAAGATGGGCCCGCCTGCTGGCAGAGCGCCTGCCGGCAGAGTTTCCATTCGAAGAAGTCCGGGCTCTTTGAAATGGTGCCGCATGGTTACCGCAGACTTCGCGTCGGGAAATTCCATCGTCATCACGTAACTGAGCGTGTGCGCATTTTGAAGCTTCTGCGCCACTTCCTCGAATGCCACGGAGGCTCCTACCAGGTAGGGACCGCCGAAATAGAACAGGGTGCCGGCTACGATGAGCACCGCCGCCGCCATTTTCAACAGGGCGAACATTGTTTTTCTCCTGAAAGCGGAAAGGGGTCTGGGAGAGTTGACCGCGGCATCAAGAGCGGCCAGGGTTTGGTCCAGGGTTTGCGTCGATGGCCCATCGACCATGGGCGTACGCTGCAACGCGGCCGTGGCATGGGTGAGGAGGTCGTCGCCACCAGGCGAGTCCGGCTTGAAATTTGCCCCCATGCTCATGAGTGCTCCTTTCGCAGGCTTCCCGGTGCGACATCGGCCTTTGTGATTGACGCTGCTTTTGACTCCGCTTCTGCCCGGAATGCGTCAGACCCGGCCAGCAGCTCACGAAGATGCTTCCGCGCCCGATGAATGAGGAGACCGACCGCATCAATCGAAATCCTCAAAGACTGGGCGATCTCCTGGTAGCTACAATCCTCAATGCAGTGAAGGCAGAATGCCTCAGCCTGCTTGGGTGCAATGCGCCCGAGCGCCAGACGAAGCTCGCTGGCTAGCTCTGCATCCTCGACATCTTGCGGCGGGGGTGGCGAGCCATCCTGGACTTGGTGCAGGCCGGATGTGGATGTCTGCAGCCTGGCCCTTTTCCTCACTCTCAGACGGTCCACTGACCGCGCGACGGCCAGGCGCCGAAGCAGTCCTTGCCAGTTTTGCGCGACCTCCCGTCGGGACACCTTCAGCGCGGCCAGGCATGCTTCCTGGAAGCACTCGTCGGTATTGGCCCGATTGCCCAGCAGCCGGTAGGCTGTCCGCCAGGCTGCCGGACCGTCGCGGCTCAAGATTTCTTTCCAATCCGGCATGAGCGTCTCCCGCCGCCCTCATTGATCTTCGATATACAGTTGCCGCAAACACGTTTTTTCTTACAGGCCGACCCTGACGAACAAGGTCCCTGCGCGAATCGCGCCAGCCCGTGGCTTCATTGTGACGACTGGCGCAAGTGTGATGCTTTTCGCCCCAGGCGGTCGTCTGGGGCTCACGGATCACTCGGTTTGCCCCTGAAAATAAGCCGATACATCTCTTGAATCGATCCATCACGATCGACGTGGGGAATGCGCAGGATTTGCCGTCACGGATCGTCTCAGAATAAGGATTCCCAGGAAAACCGTGGTGTTCTCACCAACGGGGGGAAGGTTCGAGGCCATTCCACCCGATTCCGCACAGATCTGTGCATCGCGGGAATTCGTCAATGAGAACGGGCTGCCTGCTCCGCTCCCTTCTTCGGTTGCTCCGGAGCTATCGTTGCGTTCGCCTGACTCGGCGCGGCCATCGATCAGCGTCACTGCCTTTCCTCCAGGTGCTGGAAGCTCGCCTGGTCCAGAGCGCTTCGAGCCTGACGCCCCCGGTTGTGATGCTCTCGGCTACGACCACCAACTCGATGAGCGTGACGATCGACTACCAGATTAACCAGACTGCCGGCTCTTCGCTCCCGCTTCAGTTCGGCGTCTATCGCTCGAGCGACTCCCAGTTCGACACCGGTGACAGTCTGGTCGGTACATGGACGGCCTCAGCGCAGGGGCAGGGGACTGTACCGTCCGATGCCAGCGGTTTGCCCGCAAAGGCTCCCGGAACACACCAGCTCACCATTCCTTTACCCGGGGGACTGCCACCCGATCCCCAAAAACCCTACGTCCTGGTCGTCGCTGATCCCAGTCTCTCCTCGGCAGCGACAAACCCGCAGCAGACCGCGTCCTTTCGCACGTACGTGATCGGCGTCGTCACTCACGGCGCGCTCGTCAACCCGAACTGGAAGCACGGTCCGCCCTGGGAACTCCAGACAGCCACGATTCTCAAGCAGCAAGGTTACGATGCGGTCATACCCTTCAACTGGGCAAGCCACAGCAGCAATCCGGGCCATGCGGCCATGCAGGGCCCGCGCCTGGCGAGACAGATCCTTGCGACAGCGAGCCAGTTCCCCACGTCTGCGCCGGTCGATCTCCAGTTGATCGGGCACAGCGAGGGGGCCGTGGTCAACACTCAGGCCATCGTTACCCTGGAAAAGTCCATCACGCCGCAACTGAAGGCGGGTTTCCTCGAGGACACGCTGCTCGATCCTCACGCCGCCAACAATAACGTTCCCAGTCAAGCCGGTGCGGCGAGCGGCCTTATCGGGGCGCTGGCCAGGGTGCTGGTCACCAGTTATCAGGCGCGAGCTAATGATCCCCCGGTGTTCATCCCTGCAGGCGTTGACGCTGTCCAGGTTTTCTACCAGCACAGCCCCGCCTCTAGCCATCAAGGAATCTATAATCTCTGGGGTCAGGTTCCCGTCCCGAACCTGAGCGGCAATACGGTTGCTTACTACAATCTGACCGCAGCCGGAGTAATCCACGCTGGCGACTATGGTGTATCCCAGTGGTATCGCAACTTCGTCGCGCCGACATTGGGCGACCAGGCGCCGCTGATCCAGATGCTTCAACTCCGGGGGCAGATTGACCAGGCGGTGGTGATACCCCTCTCGAGCGCTAGCGCGCTCGCTCAGCGGCGGGCACGAGCCTGGGGCCAGGTGGATGCTGTGCAAGGTCCGCAAACCACGTTCTCGGGCACAGCCGCGCCGGGCTCGAAGGTCCGGGTCTATCTGGGCCTGACAGCCAATCCGTCTGAAATCACCCTGGCCGGTCAAACGACCGCGGACACGACGGGTGCCTGGACCTCGACCACGCGCCCGCTTTATAACGGCTGCTACCGGGCCGTGGCCATGGCCTTCTCCCGAGCTCTGCAAACCCGACCCGGGCTTACCATCGTGCCAATGGTTCCATTGGGTCGGTTCACATATGAAGGTGAAGATCCTTCGCGCTCGCTCGCCCCGGCAAACGGTGGACGATGAGCTGATCGGGATCGACATAGGCCTGCGCCAGACGGCAGACGTGCTCGTGGTGTGAGAACAGGACGATCTGGGTGCGGCGGGATAATTCGGCAAGGGCCTGTAAGGCGGCTGTGGCGCGGTCGTCGTCGAACTGGATCAGGATGTCGTCGACCACCAAAGGAATCGGCTCGTGGCTTTCGAGGTGGGTTCCCAGGCTGGCGAGGCGAAGGGCCAGGTAGAGCTGATCGGCCGATCCGTCGCTCAGGCCTGCGATGCCGACTGTCTCCGTCCCTCCGGGGCGGACTGCTCGCAGAACGGCCTGATCATGGTCATCATAGTCAACCTTCAAGCCCTTGAAAGAACCGAGCGTGAGCTGAGCGAACAGACCCGAAGCGCGTTCCAGGACCGGACCCTGGCTGCGCTGACGGTAGCGGTCGATGGCCTCATGCAGCACCACGACGGCGAGTCGAAGCTGGGCGTATTCTTCGACGTCACCAGCCAGGCGGGCCTTCAGCTCCTCGGCCTGCTCAGCGGCCTCGGCGGCCCGGGAAGACCCATCCATTTGCTTGAGCGCCTGCTGCTCGCGACCCAGCACCTGGTTCAGCTCACCGCGATCGGCATCGAGCTGGGAAATCTCGTCTGCCAGCGCCTGAAGTTGATCGGGCAATCGATCTAGATCGAGCGCCAGGGCCGCCTGACGAAACGCATCGAGCGGTTCGCCTGCACAGAGTTGCTGGATCTGCTCGTCGAGGACCTTGAGCCGATCTCGGAGCTCAAGCGCGTCTCTTGAGCGCTGCTCGGCCCTGGGCAGATCGTCCACCAAGGCGCACCACGCTTCCTGGCACAACGCGGCCAGTTGCAAGCTCGCCTCACTGAGCGACTGTTCGGCGTTCCGGACGCTTGCCAGTTCGGACTCACGCTGCTTGATCAGCGTCTGCTTGGTGCTCCAGGTCTCCTGGGCAACGCGAAACCGCAGCAGCAGCTCGCTGGCCGCGATCTCGATGGAGGGAGAGCCTGGGCTCGCATCAGGGTTCAGGTCGGAGGCAACCAACTGACACAGGCTACGTACGTCACTGCCGAATTGACCGGCCTCCCGGCGGAGCATCGCGATCCGCCTCTGGCTATCGCGTGCTTCCTTGATCCTTGACTGGAGGTCCGTGACCTGGTTAACCGCTTCTGCGGCCTCCTCGATCGTGACGTTCGGGGCTCGACTGAGTGGGGCGACGGCCCATTGACCGCGCCAGGTTTCAAGGCGTTGCTCCACGATAAGGTCCTGGGCACGTGCTGCCTCGAGCTGCCGTTTCAGCTTGCCGTCTGACTCAATCAGCCTATTTCGTTTGGTCTTAAGCTCCGTGAGCCGTTTCAGTTCAGCCTCGGCACGATCACGCAGCGAGGTGAGCGATTCGTCTGGCGGGCAGGACGGACAACCGAGAGCCTGGAGGCATTGGCTCAACCTCTGGCGGTGCAGGACATGTTTCCCCTCGAGGCCTTTCTGCTCGGTCCGCAGGTCTTGAAGCTCGGCTGCTTGCTTCAAGAGATCCTTGCGCAACTGGAGCCAGCCACGCATCTCGCGAGGCGACAGGGAATCGAGTCCTAGGCTCGCCCAAGCGGTTGCCCACCGGCTGTGAGTCTCCTCGGCACGCTGGAGCAACTCTTTTTCCTGAATCTCCAAAAACTCGAGTCGTTGCCGGGCCTTGAGCAGGCTGGTGAGCGACGCGGCGTGCTGAGCGACGCGACTTGCCTCTCGGCGCAGCCGGTCGGCGTGCAAGTCGGCCTGGCTCTCCAACCGCTCGAAAGCATCTGCTAGCGACCCCGGTGAGATGATCGGGGCTTGCCGGGGCTCGAGCAGCGACCCGACGTCATCAGAGGTGGGAAGGGAATTGCTTTCCCAGGCGCGGCGGATCAGCCTCCAGAGCTGGTCGCGAAGTGCACGAGCCTGTACCAGGTCGCCCTCGGTCGGCACCGTGCCCGCAATTTGTCGCAAATGCTCCAGAGCACCGTCGGCCTCGGCTTGCTCTGCAACCGTGCTTCGCCGCTCGGTTCGAAGCTGCTCATGCTCGGTCCCGATCCGGGCAAACCCGGCTTCGAAGCGGTCAATCGTCTCGACCGTGTGGACGCAGGCCGTCTCCAGGGTCTCGAGCGGCCCGGTCCACAGGGGGAGTTGTGCCAGTGCCCGCGCGGCTTCATTTTCAGCGACCGCCAGTCGGTTACGACCGGCCTCAAGAATTCGGTCCAGGTCTCCTTGGTCCCGGGCTTGCCTGAGTGAGACATCCAGCGGTCCTGTCTTCGTCGGCGGTGCGAGCCTGCCCAGCTCGGCTGTAGCGTCGTCGAGCTGGCTCGCCAGCTCGGAGATCCTCGCGACGGTCTGTGTCCGCTTAGCCGCCAGTCTGGTCCGCTCACCGGCCAAGTTAGCGATCGCAGCCTTCTGCGCGCGGGTCAGCCGAAGTTGTTCTCCTACCTTCAGCACACGATCGAGCCGCCGGTCTACACTCACCTCACCGGGGATCTGCTCGCCGAGGACTCGTTCTTCAGCCTGCCTCAATCCTGACAGCAGGTGGGGCCACGATTCCGCCAGCAGATCATGAGCGCCGGCCAGAGCTTGTAGCAGGTTCGCCTCCTCGCCGGGAAGGGCTCTGCGGGCCTTGCGATCCGCGGCCAGTCCCTCCCGCAGGCGTTCGATGGCATCGGCTTCGGCAAGCAGATCATCGGCGATGACCAGCTCGGCAATCTGACGATCAAGCCTGGCGATGGCTTCCCCCGTGCTTTCCCGCGCGGCTTGAGCTGTATCGCGACGGACCTCGGCCTCCAGACGCGTCTTCTGGAACGGCTCCCACAGCAGTGCGACGTCGCCAAGCTGGGCGAGTTCCTGCTCGGAGGTCCGCTGCCGTGTAAGGAGTGGCAAGGCTTCTCCGAGCCGCTCGAGCCGGCGTTTCCCGGCATGCTTTTCTCTTAGCCTGAGCTCGACCTCGGCAAGCCGCGTGGAGGCCTCTCTCCGGGCCGAGTCGTGCTCGAGCCACTCGCTGCTGCGCAGCGCCGTCTCGCGCTTCGCTTCGTTGGCTTCCTTCAGGTCCGAAAGTCCGGCGTTGATCCGGCGCTTTGAACCTCCGGGCCTGAATAGCTCATCAAGCTCGCGGTCAAGCTCGCGCCGCACCTCCACCAAGTTCTTCAGACCGCCTCCTGCCTGGAAGAGCACGGCACCTAGCTCACCGCCCCCTTGAAGAATCGCCTTGCCTCCCTGGATCAGCTCTTCGTGGTCAAGAGCGAACCGGCTCTTGAACTCGGTCTCGGTCAAC
>Ga0074045_10004335_pt1 | contig 12590 bp, 9 predicted proteins | sample BogForMeECP23OM2_FD_94442 | JGI IMG/M metagenome (GOLD analysis project Ga0074045, IMG submission 94442) | Bog forest soil microbial communities from Calvert Island, British Columbia, Canada - Bog Forest MetaG ECP23OM2 | ecosystem: Environmental > Terrestrial > Soil > Wetlands ...
CGTTCACGAACTGGTTCGGCCAAAGCTGGTTGTCTTTGTTGTCGAAGACCGCTTTCAGCTTGGCAGTTCCCGTGGTCGGGTCGATCTGGTTATCGATGGTTTGCAGTTTACCCGTCGCCAGCTTGGTCTGGTCGTCACGGCTGTAAGCCTCCACCTGCAGCGTCGCGTTCTTCATGTGCTGGGCCACGGCGGGGAGTTGATCCTCGGGTAGGGTGAAGACCACCGCGATCGGCTGCAGTTGGGTGAGCACCAGCATCGGATTCGTATCCGCAGCGTGGATAATGTTCCCGGGATCAACCTGCCGCAGGCCGACCCGTCCGGTGAACGGTGCCGTGATGTTGCAATAGACGATCTGCAGCTTGGCGTTGTCGATTTGCGCCTGGTCGGTGCGCACCTGGCCGTCGAGCTGATCCACGAGTGACTTTTGCGTGTCCACCTGCTGTTGCGCGATGCTTCCGGATGGAATTAGCGTGGTATAGCGCTGCAGGTTCAGTTGAGCATCGCGCAGAGTCGCCTGGTCCTTGAACAGTTGCGCCTGCATTTGTTCCAACTGCACCTGGAACGGGCGAGGATCGATTTCGATCAGCAGCTCGCCTTCCCTGACGCTTTGCCCTTCCCTGACGTTAACCCGCATGATCTGACCATCGACGCGGCTCTTGATGTTGGCCGTGTAGAAGGCAGTCACCGACCCCAAGCCAACCAGGTAGACCGGCACATCCTGCTGTTGTACCTTGGCCACGGCAACCGAAACCCCGCGCGGGGTTGCCGCCGCCTGGGCCTTCTGCTGCTTGGAGTCGGCGCTGCTGCAACCCGATAAGGACGCGCACACCGCCAGCGCGGCGGCCAGAGCTGGCTGGAAACGGGAACGGTGTAACAGTTTTTCGTAGGTGAAATTCGAACCGGTCATGTTCAAGATTTTAGTCCGTTGCAGCTCTTCCTAAGGATGGGCGCGCACAATCTGCCGCTTATTAGACGTGTTGCCTCCCGGCTCGGTTGCGGCAAAGCTGTCGGCTCGGATACGTCTTCTTCCCAAAGCCCCATCCGCTGATGATTTCAGGCGAGTTCCGAAAGGCAGACCTAATAGTAGAACCTGCCCAAACCAGCATCAACTGTGGCGATGGGACGGGTCAAGTGGAGGGCGAAGGTTTTACAAATCTTTACCCGCTTTGACCGGGCATTCACGGTTGAGACGAGAACAGCGCCGAGGGAACGGAGTGCCGTGCTTCGTAGGCTGCGATCTCCGCTTCATGTTGAAGAGTCAGCCCAATGTCATCCAGGCCATTGAGCAGGCAATGTCGTACGAATTCATCGATCGTGAATTTCGCGCGAAAGCCCTGATCGTCGCGGACCTCGCATAGTTCCAGATCGATGGTGAGCTGGTAATCGTTGTTCTCGCGGGACTGCCGCATCACTTCGGCAACTTCCTGCTCACTCAGGCGGACTGCGAGGAAGCCGTTCTTGGCGCTGTTATTGGCGAAGATGTCCGCGAACGAAGACGAAATCACGGCGCGGAAACCGAAATCCGCCAGCGCCCACACCGCGTGCTCGCGTGAAGATCCGCAGCCAAAGTTCTTCCCGGCCACAAGAATGCTCGCGCCCTGGTAGCGCGGCTTGTCCAGAACAAAATCGGCGTTCTTCTTTCCGTCGGCCCCGAGCCGCCAGTCGTAAAACAGGAACTGACCAAAGCCGGTGCGCTCAATCCGCTTCAGAAACTGTTTTGGAATAATCTGGTCGGTGTCAACATTGACGCGGTCCAGCGGCGCTACGCGGCCACGATGGATGCGGAAAGGTTTCATTGGAATTTCCAGTTGCGTATATCCGTGAAGTGCCCGGTAATCGCCGCTGCCGCCGCCATCATCGGGCTCACCAGATGCGTCCGCCCGCCGCGCCCCTGCCGACCTTCAAAATTTCGGTTGCTAGTCGATGCGCAGCGCTCACCCGGCTGCAAAATATCGGGATTCATTCCCAGACACATGGAGCATCCCGACTCGCGCCACTCGAAGCCCGCATCCAGAAAAATCTGGTGCAAGCCCTCGCGTTCCGCTGCCTGCTTCACCCTCTGCGACCCCGGCACCACCATGGCGCGCACCTTCGCGTTTACATGATGCCCCTTCGCCACTCGAGCCGCAGCCCGCAAGTCTTCCAGCCGGGAGTTGGTGCACGATCCGATAAACACGCGATCGATTCCGATATCTTCGATGCGATTCCCCGGCTCCAGCCCCATATACTGCAAAGCCAACTCAGTAGCCCGGCGATCGCCCTCTTTCAAACTGCGGACCTCTGGCACGCGCCCCGTAACCGGAGCGACCATCCCTGGGTTCGTTCCCCACGTCACAAACGGACAAAGTTGCGCCGCATCGATCTCCACGACCTTATCGAACGAAGCGCCTTCGTCCGTGGGCAATCCGCGCCAGACTTCTACCGACCGCTCCCATTCGTCACCCCGCGGGGCAAATCGCTTCCCCTTCACGTAGGCGACTGTAGTTTCATCCGGCGCCACCATTCCCGCTCGCGCACCCGCTTCGATACTCATGTTGCACAGCGTCATGCGGCCTTCCATCGAAAGACCGCGCACCGCTTCGCCCGCGTATTCAATCACGTGCCCGGTCGCTCCGTCCGTGCCAATTTGCCCGATGACCCCGAGAGCCAGGTCTTTCGCGGCCACGCCCTCCGCCAGTCTCCCTCTTACATCGATCTTCATTGTCTTCGGAGTCTGCTGGGCAAGGCACTGCGTGGCAAGCACGTGCTCCACTTCCGACGTTCCAATTCCGAAGGCGAGCGCTCCAAAGGCGCCGTGTGTGCTGGTATGGCTGTCGCCGCACACGATGGTCATCCCGGGCTGAGTCAGACCCAGTTCCGGCCCGATCACGTGCACGATGCCCTGATCCGGCGAATCCATGTCGAAGAGCCGGATGGCGAATTCCCTGCAGTTGTTCTGCAGCGCGGCAATTTGCTTAGCCGCGATGGCATCGGTAATCGGAGTTCCCCGCGGCTCCGTAGGAATGTTGTGGTCCACGGTAGCTACCGTCCGCGCCGGTTGCCGCACTTTTCTTCCCGACGCCCGCAGACCGTCGAAGGCCTGCGGCGAAGTCACCTCATGAACCAGATGCAAATCGATATAAAGGATTGGAGACCGGCCAGCGGGCTGAGCCACCAGATGTCCCTGCCAGATCTTCTCGAACAATGTGCGCTTCGCGGCCATGAGGGAGATGTACGAAGTGAAATTACGGTTGAGCGATTCGTCCGCACCACCACCCAGGGACGGAAAACGCTGAACGTCATTTCAGTCTGTCACACAGCACCGGATCGCGGCAAGCGCGCCTATCGACCATAAAACTTCCCTCCCAGCTTCTGATCGCAGCCTCCTCCCCGAGCGTTCTCCCAGTTCATCTGGATCAGCCAATTGTGCCCCGCGGCGGCCATGTTGTAAGCGCCTTCGCCAAGAACACCCGTTACCGGACCCCATTTCCAGGCGCATTTGTCAGCGCTTTCCTCGCCGCTGGTGTCGTACCAGGCGTTCAGGTCAGGATCGTTGGTCGACTCAATGGTCTCGTGGGCCATGGTCGAAGCCATCGCATCAGCCCCGCTGTCCTCGTTCGGACTCACCAGTTGTTCCACGCAAGCGTTCGGGCAACGATCGGGATTTCCCACAAAGGCGAACTTGATGTCCTCGCCATCAATGGTGGCGTGGCTGTGCCAACCGCAATATTGCGTGCAAAAGCCCGAATTCTCACTCACGTCCGAAGAAGTAAGGACGAAGTAAACTCCGTTGGCGTCCCGCGGTAGGACGTGGCTGGAGATTGCGTTCGCCACCACCGAGGCCACGGATGCGTCGTTGAGTCCGTGGCCGTGGGAGTAGTAGTCGTACGCCGCCGCAGCCAAAACAAAGTTTCCGGTTACGGCCTGAGTCTTGTCCCGATAGGTCGAGTTGATGCGGGCGTAAGGCGAGCCTCCCAAACCTCCCTCGCCGAAAAGCACGCTGAGCAAGTCCTGCGTTCGCACACTGTCGGACAAGGCGGGACCGTTGACAAAATTTCCATACCATATGAAATAGAGATTCACCCCATCGGGCATAATCAAGCCCCCGTGATAGGAAATGCCGTTTGTGAGCGTTTTCTTAGGCAGACTCAGGTGCTCCGGTAGTTGCTCAACTGAGGCTTCCGCCCAGCCCTTTCCGTTCGGCACTAGATGGGAAGCGTGACGAGCAGTTTGGGCACTGCTGCAAACGAAAGCGGTCAAGGACAAGAGAAGAGTGACGAGCCAGTTATATCTCAATCGATTCCTCCGATTGTTGGGAAGGTCTCAGCTTTGAACAAGTCAGAGGACGAAAAACGCGGGACTGGATCCCCCCGAGGGAATCCTTAAGAGCTAGATTGCCTCAAGTTTCCATCGGCAGTCTTCCGGATTTCTTTAGCCTCTGGACCGAGAGGGCAGGACTGTCGAACGGGCCCAGTTTTCCCGTTTCCTCGGCTGGCACCAAATAGGCTTACGCTCGGCGCAAGTCGTCAATGAATCGGAGGGCAGTTTTTGGGGCGCGTCTGTTTTTCAGGCCAAGCGGCACAAGACGTTAGGTTTCCTCGAACGGCTCGTAGCGGTGCAGTCTGGCGTCATCCTGAGCGCAGCCGTCTTTCAGGCGGAGCGAAGAGCCTGCCCTGAGCGAAGCCGAAGGGATATCCCGCTTAACTGGCTTGGCGTGTACGCCAAACTGCGCCACTACCCGGCTTTATCCTGTGCCTCGGCTCGCTGATTTCAGGTATCATAAACACGCTTCCTCTGTAAGTCTGGGGTGATTTCAAACTTGATCGATGGCAAACGGATCGCGGTCGTAATGCCCGCCTACAATGCGGAAAAGACCCTCGAAGCTACGGTGGGGGAACTGCCGGAGCTCGTGGACATTCGCATCCTGGTAGATGATCACAGTTCCGATCGCACGGTTGAAGTGGCCCGCCGCCTCGGCCTTCTCGTCTTTCAGCACGACCGCAACTACGGCTATGGGCGCAACCAGCAGACTTGCTACCGCGAAGCCCTTGCCGCGGGCGCTGACGTCGTCATCATGCTCCACCCTGATTATCAGTACACTCCGCACCTGGTCACGGCTATGGCAAGCATGGTGGCTTACGGGGTTTATGACGTCGTGCTGGGTTCGCGCATCATCGGTGGGACGGCGCTGCTGGGGGGCATGCCGGTCTACAAATACATTTCCAACCGGCTGCTTACTGCCTTTGAGAATCTCTTTCTTCGGGTCAAGCTTTCCGAGTACCACACCGGCTACCGCGCCTTCAGTCGTAACGTGCTGGCTGAGTTGCCGCTGCTCGAGAACTCTGACGACTTCGTCTTCGACAACCAGATGCTCGCGCAGTGCGTACACTTCGGCTTCCGCATCGGAGAAGTGTCGTGTCCGACCAAATACTTCGCAGAGGCGTCGTCGATCAACTTCCGCCGCAGCGTGAAGTATGGTCTCGGGGTGGTGGCGACGACATTGCAATTCGCGTTGCAGAGGATGGGCCTGATTCACTTGCCTCGCTTCAGCGATAAAGGCCGCAAACTCGAACCCGGCTATCCCACCTACTACGCCCGCCAAACCGCGCGTCCCGCGTAGCGCGAATTTTTCTTGGGCTTGTAGTACTGGACGAAGAGGTCAGGCAAAGCAGATACCGCGGTCGAATCTATTTCTTCTTCGAAAGAAATCCCAGCACCTTGCTGGCCAGTTCGTCCGAGAATCCAAACCGCACCTTGGCCCGCGAGTAAAGATCGACCGCCTTTTTATCCAGCCAGATCATCGCGGATTTTCCCCAACTATCCTGAGGCCGCGCAAAATAGTCGGTCGAGTGCCCAGTGATCTTTTTATTCGGCTCCAACGTGTAGTAGTACAGGGCGAGGCTCTTGCGCGACTGTCCCTTCGGGCACATGAGCGGATCCGGAAATCCGTGCAGCGAGCGCTCGTCTGTCGTAAAAATGAGTGCGTGATTCAGCAGCGGCGGATACTTCGCCACACATCGCGATATTTTCCCGGTCGACGATCTCTCCCACAGTTCGATCGACCCACCCCAATTTTCATCCCAATCCGGGTTCAAATAAAGAATCAGATTCACCCGCCGGTGCCAGATCGGGTGGAAGTGGTGCATCGAGAAATCGGTGTGCACGTTCAGATATCCGCCCGGCCCCGACTGGTGCAATCCCCCGCCCTCCAACATTGGGTCTGCCATCAAGTCCGGGATCCCAGTTAATTCCGAAACCCACGCGGCAAACTCGGGAGTATTCAGTTCATCTGTAACTGCCGCAATAGTGGTTGGAAACAGTTCGCGCTTGGGCATGCCCAGCTTGTTTTCGTTGGGATGCTTGTATTGCGTCCACGCTGCGCTCGAAGGCGTCGGAAACTCCTCGGCCATTGCCTGTGCCGTCTCCGAATCGAGGAAGTTCCTTAACAGAATGTGCGGACAAGGCTTGTTCTCCCCGTATTGCCTGGCTAGTGTGCTTAGCGGATACCCCCATCTTTCGTAGGGGAATAAACGGGCAGGGGCCTGAACGGCCGTGGCAGCTGACATTAGTTTGGATTGTATCCGATCCGTGATTCTGGGAAGCAGATTTTGCCTGGCGAGAACCTCAGTAGTTCTGGTTCAAGGAATTCGGCAAATTCGAACTGCACTGTTTTGGTACGCACAGCCCAGTCCAGCTATCGGCTGTTCCACCACCACCCAGCTCACATTGTATTTTTCTTTCAAACGCGAGAAATCTTCCAGCCGGAAACTCTTCCACGGAGTCTCCGCCCGCACCTGAGCCCACCATTCCTCGGCCAGGGGGGGGAACATACTCACTGCGCCACTATCCTTGGATGCGTCCGCTAGGCGGCTGCGTTGTGCCAGACAGCGAAAGCCGATGGTGTCTTCTCCCGGCAACTGCATAAAGTCCGGATTCAGCGCAAATACAGCGTCCACCGGCGCGTTTTCCCGTATCCAACCAAAGGCCTGCGCCCACTCGTTCTTCGGACCAGCGCCAGGCCACTCGACGTGGTTGCTCGCCGGGAAGAGCGCCCGCTGCGCGACAAACATCCCTGCGCCCATTGGAACCAAGAGCCCCAGCCATCGCCAGACGCGATTCTTCAGCATAAACTCGCCCAGAAGTCCACCCATCATCAAGAACATCAGCATGTAGAGCAGATGCAGGCTGCGCAGCGGCTGCAGACGTGCCAGGCTCTCGAATCGTGCCGGCAGGTCTACCACCAATGCCGAGAAAAAATAAATCAGGTCGTAGACGATAAGCGCGCGGCACACGCGTTCAAGTTCACGCCATTGCCGCGCCCGCGCCACGCGCCCGAACCACCAGAACAGCGCCACCGGCGCCAAAATACCGACCCACTCGTACCACTGCCACAACTGGATGTAGTGAAACTCGTGCCGCATCGCGGCCGCATGATAGGCAGGGGAAGTCGGAGGGTCCAGCGAAATCCCAAACGGCAAAAAGAAGCCAACGCCACTCGCGGAGCGTAACCCAGCAGGCGCCGCCACGTTCTTCTCAAATTTTGAGATGATCAGCAGCAGAGCGCAGAACGAAAAAGCAAACGTCGCCATCAGCGGATGCACACATCCCGCAAACCCCAGCCATAAGGCTCCCCGCACGTGCTTCTTTTCCAGGGTTCGGGCAACCGCGAAGAGCACGCCGAACGCCGCGAGATTCCGCGGGTTCAGGTACTGGTCCATGATGTAGAGCGCCGTGCCCGCCACCGGAATCGTCAACAGCGCCGCCACCAGACAGACCCCGCCCCAACGCGCCCTCGCACTCGGGAACAACAGTCCGCTCAGTTCCCAGCAGGCAAGCAGCAGAAGAAAAATCGACGCCAGATGCCACAGCAGCAGCCCGGCCTCCATCGGCAAGTGAGTCACGCGCAGCGAAAATGCAACCAGGTTGGGAAAAATCGTAAGGCTGGCGTGAGATGCGAAGAATTCCCGCCCCACCGGAAATAATCCTGGATGCAGAATCTTCTCCACGCTGGGCAGGTAGATCTCCGCATCTTCAGCGTATGGATGATATCCATGCACCAGCAGCGCGCCGGCAGTCAGCAACAACAAGTAGATCCCGGGTTTGTATCTTCCGAATCGAATTGTGCCCGCTCAATTCTTGGCCAAGCGCGTGTGTAGTAAAGCACAGGAAAAAAGAAGAGCGCAACTTACCATCAATAAGCCGGTACTGGTGCAGTTTGGCTCCTACACTGCGGCGTCATCCTGAGCGTAGCCGTTTTTCCGGCGGAGCCAAGAGCCTGCCCTGAGCGAAGTCGAAGGGATCTCCCGCCTGACCGGCTCGGCGCGTAAGCTAAAACTGCACTACTACCCGATGGCCCTTCACCTTGCCTGATCGGCCAAACCCGACGTAGCATCTGTAGATACACATGGCTGCTGCATTAATCCCCGCGCGTCTTAAGCCGCTGATGGCTTTTGGCGAAATCATCGCCTTTGCCTATGACACTTTTTGCAGCAATAAAGTGCGCTTCATGCTGACCGCGCTGGGCATGGTCATCGGTACGGCTTCGCTCATCCTCGTGGTCACCATCGGCATGACCGGACGCCAGTACGCCCTCAATCAGATCCAGGCCATCGGCACCAATGAAATTTGGGCTGAGTACCAGGGCGGCGTGCAGCACATCAACAATTCTACCGCCGACCCGCTCACCATCGACGATCTCAATGCCGTCACTCAAAATGTTCCCGGCATCGTCGCCGCCTCGCCCGTGGTCCAGCTCTCCGACCGCATTCCCGCGGGTAATGGCAAGGAGAAAGATGTCACCATTCTCGGGGTTGCTCCCGAGTACCAGCGCGTGCGCAACCTGGCCATTCTGACCGGGCGCTTCTTCGATCAGGAAGACTCCATGGCCCACAACAAAGTTGCGCTAGTCACCGAGAAAATGGCCATCCAACTTTATGGCTCCACGGCCGGCGCGGTGGGTAGGGTGGTCAAGCTCACCGGATTGCCCTTCACCGTGATCGGAACCTTCCGGGAGCGCGTCGAGACTTTCGGCCAGACGGAAATCGAGGACGACACCATGCTCATCCCCTACTCCGTCACCCGCTACTTCATGGAAACGCCCACCATCAAGATCGCCTACTTCTCCATGGCGGATTCCTCAATGGTGGTCAATGCCACAAGCCAGATCCAGCACGTGCTGCAGTCCCGCCATCGCGCCGAGTCGGTCTACAACGTGCAGAACCTGACCGCAGTCCTGGCCATGATGGACCGCATCGCCAGCGGCCTGACCTGGGTGCTGCTGCTGGTTTCGATGGTAACTCTGGTAGTCAGCGGCATCGGCATCATGAACATCATGCTGGCCACCGTGACCTCCCGCATCCGCGAGATCGGCATCCGCAAAGCCGTCGGCGCCACCAACCGCGAAATCCGTTTCCAGTTCCTCGCCGAAGCCATCTTAATCTCGCTCATCGGAGGCTTCGCCGGCATCGTCATCGGCCTGGCCATCCCCTATTCAGTCCGCTTCCTAACCGAATACCGCATTCCGATTTCGGGCCTGTCGGCAATCATCGCCATCCTAGTCTCCTCGCTAGTAGGAGTAATCTTTGGCACGCTCCCCGCAGCCCGCGCCGCCCAGCTCGACCCCGTCGAGAGCCTGCGCTACGAGTAATCGCCAGCCAGCCCGGCCTCTTTGATCGAATTTGAACTGGGTGCCCCATGTCTCGCCGGCTTTGCAAGACATGGGAGGGACGCGGATGCAGCCTTTTTCGTGGTTGGGCATGGACAAGCTAGCCCCTGGCGCTTTCTCAGTGAAGCGCAATAAGAAACATCCACATTGCTAGTCCCGCAATGGCATCGGGTATAGCGCCGACCGGCAGATCAGTCGCAATCCGCTTCCTACGGCGCACAAGCACCAGGGACAAGACACAAATTGGGAAACCCAGTACTGCAAACTTGAGAGAGTAGTCCAACGCCAGAATGTCTTTCTCCACGAGGACAATAAAGATCGCCTGAACCAAGGAGCTGAGGTTTAACAGCAGTACCGGTACTAGTGATGCCCAAGAGACCCCCCCGACCAGGCGGGATCGGCCACCACGCTAGAACGCTGAAGACCAAGATGACAGCACACAGTACAGCAGCAAGTCCAGGAGAGAATCCCATATCACCCTCAGAGTTAAAGAAGAAAGCAGGACGGAAATGCGATACCACTTGCGCTCTTGACTTAGCGGGGGCAGCCAGAGTCCGGGCGGCGAACGGTCCCCCCTCTCTGTGGAAAAAGTCCCCGCGATGCCTCTTGCCACGAAAAAGTTGCAATTTGCAGTCACTCCGAAGTAATATGCCCTACGGAGTCAGTTTTCCCAGTTCAGGACCCTGTACCGCTCGTTTAACTTCCAAATTAGCAGTTCAGCTTTGGCAAAAACATAACGAGGTGGTTCGTCCGCCTCCGTCCCGGTTCGGAGAGTTCAATATGTCGTGGTACGCATACTGCCTTACCGAGCACCAGACCCTCCCCAATGGCACCCGTTCCCGACGCCCCTTTGTAATCGAAAATGTCCAAGGCGTGAACGGATCCCCCGTCCTCAGCTATCCCAGCGGCGAGTTCGCTGTGATTGTGAGCGAGTACGACCAGAATGCTGGACCACTAGATCAAAAAGCTGCCATCGACCACGCCCGCGTGGTGAGTGGCTGCTTCCGTAACTCAACCGTACTGCCGTTCCGTTTCGGAACCATCTTCGAAAGCGACGACGCTCTCCGCCAAGCCGTCCGGGTCAACCGGCGCGCATTCGGACTGAGTGTCGCCCGGCTCCGCGGCAAGTCTGAAATGCACATCAAGCTCACGGTCACCGACGGCTCCTTGCGCGAGGCCATGATCGATATCGTCCTGCCCGACACCGTCGGCGGCGACTATCTCTCAAAACTGCGCGTCAAAGCCTCCCGGGAGCGCGAACGCCAAACCAAGGCTCGTGCCCTCTCGGTACAGGTACACAAGCTGTTTAACCCGCTGGAAGAAGAGGTGAGCTGCAAGAAGGTTGCCCCCCAAGGCATGCTCATCGACATCGCCCATCTCATCGATTCCAAGTCGGTTGAAAAATACCAGAACCGCTACACCACCGCCGCCAAGCAGTTGAAAAACTGTCAAGTGGCTATCAGCGGACCCTGGCCCCCCTACCACTTCCTGCCCGGGAAGCTGCGTACCGTGGCCGGAAACAGCTAGCTCCTGCGATTCCATCCTTTCGAGCCGTCAGTCTTGTGCCGGCGCTGACGGCTCGAATCAGGATTCTGCCCAGCGCCGCCGCAGCAACCCAGGCTGCTGCAATCAATGTGCACCCTTGTGCACTTCCCTCACTCCCAATGACCGCCAGAGGCTAACGTTAGACGCAAGTTACAATCTTTATAATCAATGACTTAAACACGACCTGAAGGTAGCGAACTCGGGCCCGTCTTTTGGCTCGGCAAATGCTTCTTCTTGAAGTAACCAAAGAGGCCGCAACCCAATAGCAATGACCTTCACTCTCGTTTCTTCTCAACATTTCCCGAAGTGCCTTTCCCTGCGGAACGGGTACTTCTATCGCCTTTCCTGACATTACCTTCCAAATCTTTGCCTCTTTAAATTGTGGCCCCAGCGATGGGGCCGCTTTTTTGTCCGGAGCGGGGGGGCGACTGGAAAATTTCGCGCGATCCGGCGAGAAACATTGCGCAGCCTGATTTTCAGGCGTTTCGCGGAAGGATTATCCCAATAACTTCGCGGCGTCTTTGGCGTGGTAGGTAACGATAATGCTCGCGCCGGCGCGGCGAATACTTAAGAGAGACTCCATGATGACGCGCTCACGTTCGATCCAGCCGTTACGGGCCGCGGCTTCAATCATGGAGTATTCGCCCGAGACCTGATAAGCCGCCAGCGGCACGTCGAAACGTAAGCGTGCCGCGGCGATCACGTCGAGGTAGGGCATGGCCGGCTTCACCATTACCATGTCGGCGCCCTCTTCGATGTCGAGCTCAATTTCGCGCATGGCCTCGCGCAGGTTGGCGCCATCCATCTGATACGACCGGCGATCGCCGAACTGCGGGGCGGAGTCGGCGGCTTCGCGGAAGGGTCCGTAAAAACCGGAGGCGAACTTGGCCGCATAGGAAAGGACCGGCGTGTTTTCGAAGCTGGCCGCGTCGAGCGCACGGCGAATGGCGGCGACGCGGCCATCCATCATGTCAGAGGGAGCGATGATATCGATGCCCGCACGCGCCAGCGAAACCGAAGTACGGGCCAGCAGTTCGAGCGAGGCATCGTTATCGATTTCAAATTGCGCTTCCGCCAAGCGGGCTGTGATTGAAGCGGCCGCCCTCTCGATTGCCTTCTTCTTAGCCGCAGGCGTCACCGCATTCGTGACCTTCATCACGTGGGCAGCGGCGCCCAGCGACTGCGGCGTCGGCGTCTTGCGTACGACGCCGCAATGTCCGTGCGACGTATATTCGCAAAGGCATACGTCTCCCATCAGAATCAGACCCGGCACTTCACGTTTCAGGGCGCCGGCGGCTTGCTGCACGATGCCATCTTCGGCCCAGGCCCCGGTAGCGACCTCATCCTTCTCATCGGGAAGCCCGAACAGAATCACCGACGGCACACCCAGGGAGTGGGCCTC
>Ga0074045_10004336_pt1 | contig 12586 bp, 10 predicted proteins | sample BogForMeECP23OM2_FD_94442 | JGI IMG/M metagenome (GOLD analysis project Ga0074045, IMG submission 94442) | Bog forest soil microbial communities from Calvert Island, British Columbia, Canada - Bog Forest MetaG ECP23OM2 | ecosystem: Environmental > Terrestrial > Soil > Wetlands ...
CGCATGAAAGCCAATCAGCCCGGTGAGCGGATGGGGTCAAGGCCGAAGCCGCCGCAGGCGGGGGCGCGCAGCGCCCGCCTTGAGCCCGGCCGAGCACCGGGCTACCCCTCATCTTCACAGTTGGTGCGCCACCCGACAGGCGCGGGCACGCCCGCGCTGAAAGGGCGCTTGCAGCGCGGGCCCCTCCCTCTCCCCCGCGATGCGGCGGAGAGGGGCCTTCCGGCGGTGCACTAGTCTCAGTGGCACATTTTCTGGATTTCCTGGCCGATCGCGTCGTGCTGTGCGACGGCGCGATGGGCACCCGGGTGCAGGCGCGCAATCTCGATGTCGAGCGCGACTTTCTGGGTCACGAGAACTGCACCGAGATCGTCTGCGAGAGCCGCCCGGACCTCGTCCGAGAGATCCACCGGAGATACCTCGAGGCCGGCTGCGATGCGGTGCAGACCAACAGCTTCGGCGGCTCGCCGATCACCTTGGGCGAGTTCGGGCTCGCCGACCGGGCCTTGGCGCTCAACCGCCTTGCCGCCGAGCTGGCGCGTGAAACGGTCGCCGAGTTCGCCCATGACGGCCGCACCCGCTTTGTGCTCGGTTCGGTCGGGCCGGGCACCCGTCTGCCGTCGCTCGGCCATATGGCCTATCAGCCGCTCGAGGATGCGCTGGCGATCCAGTGCGCCGGGCTGATCGCCGGCGGGGTCGACGCGATCATAATCGAGACCTGTCAGGACCCGCTGCAGATCAAGGCGGCCGTCAACGGCGCCAAGCGGGCGCGCGAGGACGCGCGCAAGGACACGCCGATCATTGTCCAGGTGACGATCGAGACGACCGGGACATTGCTGGTCGGCGCCGACATTGCCGCCGCGACGACGATCGTCGGGGCGCTCGACGTGCCGGTGATCGGCCTCAACTGCGCCACCGGGCCGCGCGAGATGGCCGAGCACGTCAAATGGCTCGGCGAGAACTGGCCGGGGCTCATCTCGGTCCAGCCCAACGCCGGACTGCCGGAGCTGGTCGCCGGGCAGACCCGTTATCCGCTTGGCCCGGCCGAGCTCGCGCAATGGCTCGAGCGCTTCGTGGTCGAAGACGGCGTCAACATGATCGGCGGCTGCTGCGGCACCGAGGCCCAGCACATCGCCGCCCTCGACGCGATGCTGCGCCGCATCGGGCGAGATCGGCCTCGGCCCTTTCCGCGAGCGCGCAAGCCGGTCTGGGCCCCGGCCGTCGCCTCGCTCTACGGCCAGGTCCCGCTGCGTCAGGAGAACGCTTACCTCTCGATCGGCGAGCGCTGCAACGCCAACGGCTCGCGTCAGTTCCGTCGGCTGCAGGAGCAGGGCGACTGGGACGGCTGTGTCGAGATGGGGCGCGAGCAGGTCAAGGAAGGCTCGCACACGCTCGATCTGTGCACCGCCTTTGTCGGGCGCGACGAGGTCGCCGACATGACCGAGGCGGTGACCCGGATGCGGGGTGCGGTCAACGCGCCGCTCGTCATCGATTCGACCGAATACCCGGTGCTCGAAGCGGCCCTCAAGCTCTATGGCGGCAAGCCGATCATCAACTCGATCAATTTCGAGGACGGCGAAGAGGCGGCCGACAAGCGGCTGAAGCTCGCGCGCCGCTTTGGCGCGGCGGTCATCGCGCTGACGATCGACGAGACCGGCATGGCGAAGGAGGTCGAGCACAAGCTCGCCGTGGCGCGTCGCCTCCACGACTTCGCCCGCGGCCAGCACGGTCTGCCGCCCTCGGACCTCTTATTCGATCCGCTGACCTTTACGATCTGCACCGGCAACGAGGACGACCGCAGGCTCGGCCTCAACACCTTGGACGCGATCGAGCAGATCTCCCGGGCGATGCCCGAATGCCAGATCATCCTCGGCCTGTCGAACATCTCTTTCGGGCTAAACCCTCCGGCCCGCCATGTGCTGAATTCGGTGTTTCTCGACCACGCGCTGAAGCGCGGGCTGACCGGCGCGATTGTCCATTTTTCGCGGATCATGCCGCTGCACAAGATCCCGGAGGAGGAGGTGCGGGTTGCCGAGGATCTGATCTTCGACCGCCGCCGCGAGGGTTACGATCCGCTGCACGCCTACATCGCGTTGTTTGAGAACCGTGCCCCCGAGAAGAGCGTGGCGCGGGGCCGGCCGGAAAAGCTCGAGGACCGCTTGGCGCAGCGCATCGTCGACGGCGACCGCCAGGGGCTCGAAGCCGATCTCGACCTCGCGATGGAGAGCTACAAGCCGCTCGACATCATCAACAACATTCTGCTCGACGGCATGAAGACGGTCGGCGACCTGTTCGGCGCCGGCAAGATGCAGCTCCCGTTCGTGCTGCAATCGGCCGAGACGATGAAGACTGCCGTGCGCTGGCTCGAACCGCACATGGAGCGACTCGAGGGGCAGGAGAAGGGTACGGTGGTGCTGGCGACCGTGCGCGGCGATGTCCACGACATCGGCAAGAACCTTGTCGACATCATCCTGACCAACAACGGCTACCGGGTCGTCAATCTCGGGATCAAGCAGCCGATCGGTGCCATCCTCGACGCCGCGGCGGCGCACAAGGCGCATGCCGTCGGCATGTCGGGGCTCTTGGTCAAATCGACCGTGGTGATGCGCGAGAACCTCGAGGAGATGAGCCGGCAGGGGTTGAGCCTGCCGGTGATGCTCGGCGGCGCCGCGCTGACCCGGCGCTATGTCGAGGAGGATTGCGTCAAGGCCTATGCCGCCGGGCGCGTCGCCTATGCCCGCGACGCCTTCGACGGCCTCGGTCTGATGGACAAGATCGTCAATGGCAAGTTCGACGCGCATCTCGCGGAGGTGCAGCGCAAGAGCGAGGGGCGGCCGGTCAACCAGACCCGCAAGCTCGGCCGCGCCGCCGATGCCAAGCCATTGCGGCCGGTCGATGTCGAGGAGATCCGCCTGCGCCGCACCGAATTGGCCCGGAACGTGCCGGTTCCCGAGCCGCCCTTCTGGGGGGCGCGGACGATCACAAAGGTGCCGGCGAAGGCTGTCGTGCCGTACCTCAACGAGCGCATGCTCTACCAGTTTCAGTGGGGCTATCGGAAGGACGGTCGCAGCCTCGCCGAGTACCGCGAATGGGCGAAGGACGAGTTGCGCCCGGTCTTGCGCCGCATGCTCGACATCGCGATCCGCGAGGCGATCCTCATGCCGCAGGCGGCCTACGGCTATTGGCCGTGTGCGGCCGAAGGCAACGACGTGATCCTCTACGACACCGAAGGCGAGCGCGAACTGACCCGTTTCTCGTTCCCGCGCCAGAACAAGGAGGGCGGGCTCTGCATCGCCGATTTCTTCCGCGATGTCGCCAGCAACGAGCGCGACGTGATCGGCCTGCAAGTCGTGACGATGGGCCGGCGCGCTTCGGAGGCCGCGCGCGAATGGTTCGCCGAAAACCGCTACCAGGACTACCTCTACCTGCACGGCCTCTCGGTCGAGATGGCCGAGGCATTCGCCGAATATCTGCACAAGCGCATCCGCGGCGAACTGGGGTTCACCGCGGAGGAGGCGCGCGACGCGCAGGCGATGCTCGCCCAAGGCTATCGCGGCAGCCGCTATTCGTTCGGCTACCCGGCCTGCCCGAACCTCGCCGACCAGAAGCAGCTCCTGGCGCTGCTCAACGCCGAGCAGATCGGCATCACCCTCTCCGAAGAAGACCAGCTCGACCCCGAGCAGTCGACCTCGGCCATCGTCGTCCACCACCCGCAGGCCAAGTACTTCTCGGTGTGAGACGCGAGCCCTGGGTCGCTCCGGCACGCCGATGATCGGGCCAGCCTGTCTTGGTGCTCGGGCCGGCCCGAGCGAGAGGCCGCTCCGAACCCGAGCTTCCCCTGCCGGCAGCGGAAATAGGCCAAAAAGGAGCACGGCGGCGCTCGAAATTGATCGCGCCCATTGCCGATAAGTCTTTTGTTGTCAGAGTGTTGCGATATTTAACTGTATCTATTCGTATATCGTTCGACAGCGGAATTTTTCGCGCCGTCGCAGTGGAAAAAAAGCGGCCTGTCAGCGGATCGGCAGAGGAACTTTAGGCTCGCAAATTTTCGGGCGCACTGATGCGGCCGCAGTCGTCGCCAAGCCGGGCCGCGCCCGCATCGGCGCAACGTCGGCACGCTGCTCGGCGAGAATATCGCGCTCCGGTGAGCTCCGGGTTGAAGCCATTCGCGGCGACGCGGCGACATGGCCTCGATTCGACGTCCAGGTCACCATCGCTGCGAGAGATCGCCCGGAGACGCCAAGGCGCGGCCGTCCGAGATGATCGGGTTCCACTCTCTCGGAGTAAGACAAACTCGACCCCGAGCGCTCGCAGCCTCCGCGATCGGCAGGTTCATGCTCTCTACGCAGCCGGCCGGGTGATCTCCATGCGCAGTGCGAGCCCGGCGCGCGCGGCGAGCTCGACAAGCGCATCGAGGCTGAACTTGTCGACGCGGCCGCGGACGAGGTCGTTGAGGCGGGGTTGCGTCACGGACAGGCGCTTTGCGGCGCCGGCCTGGGTCACTCCCGACCCGGCCACCGCCTCCTGCACCGCAATCATCAAATCCGAGCGCAGCCGCATATGGGGCACATCTTCGGGTATCTTTCCGCCCCACGCGAGTTCTCCTGCTGCTAGTCCGCGGGCAGCGCGTAACGAACGATATCGAGTTCTGCTTCGCTCGAATCGGCAAGGGTGACTTCAAGCACCCGATTGATAAGATCATCGTCCTCGTCGAGAGCGTCGAGTGCCGCCTGGAACAGCTCTATCTGCATATCGAGGTCCATACCGATCGGTCCATTGAGGCAGATGAGACCGGCATGCAACATGATCTTCCGATATTCGCCTCGAACCCGGCGTATCGGCTGGGCCGCGGAAATCGACGGAATTTTTGGTCACGAAGGTCCAATCGCCGTCGAGGATGACGGGGAGCAGCTCCCAATCCCTGGCGCCAGCCTTGCCGATCCAACGCACACGCGAGCTCTCGGGATGACCGCGCTCCCTCGCAATCTTTGTGAGTTCCTCGCTCAGGCATTCGTCGATCAGCAGCTTCATGCAGTCCCGCGCCTCGCCGCCTTGCGTTCGGACACGATCCTCGCATCCGGCGCAAGCACGGCGGGACGACGGGGCCGACCGCGCGGGGGTGTCGCCTCGGCGTAGATCACGGCGAGCTCGATCGCGCGGTTGTCGATCCCAGAATAGGCAGCCCGGATACGCTCGTACGACAGGCCGGCGGCAACAGAGGCCGCAACGTCGAAGACGGGAGTGCGCGTGCCCCGAATGACTGGCGTCGACTCGAGGATGTCAGGATCTTCCACCACCATCTCGCGCGCCTCGGTGAGCTTCGCATGGCGGTCTTCCGCATTGATCGCGAACTCCCAAAGGCTGACCGTCAGGAAGCCGTCGTGCACGCTCCAATCCGCCGGCCGAGAAGTCTTCCTCCAGCGTGCGATCGGCCTACGGGCCATCGCGGGACCGATCCGTTCGGCGAGTCGTCGAATCAGCAAGCCACGCTCCTCGGATGTCAATGCTTTGGCCGCACGAAAATAGAACCCGATCAGCGGACAGGCGACGACATGAAGGCGGCGGCCGCCTTCGAGCGTGTAGAAACGCTCAGGGAGGATCTTCTCATCAATCACCCGATTGATGTCGCGCACGGTCACGCTCGCGACCACCGCGGCCTCGGGCGGAGTTAGAAATTCGGTGTCGGCCGGCATTCCTCACTTCCCTAAATATTCCGACATGTCGGAATATTTAATCGCCGCTAGGTCCGGATGCAAGGAAGGCAGCTTGGTGACAGCCGCGACCCGTCGATGCCCGGAACAAGTCCGGGCATGACGGAGTAATTTCGGAGCGATTATTCATTGCCGGGCGCGCGTCACGGACAAGCGCTTTACCGCTTCGCCTGGGGTGGCGCCCCACTCGGCACTGCCTGCTGCACCCCGATCATCAGGTCCGAACGCAGCCTCATATGCGGCGCCTCGGCGGGCGAACCCTGCAAGCCGTCCCAGACGCTCTCGAAAAACCAGAGCCGATGTCGGCGTCTACTCCACATCAGGTCTCGAAGACGGGACAAAGACGTTTGGCGGACGCTCCAGATGATAAGGAGGCGCCGATTCAGGTGGGTTTAGGGGCCGTCTAACGGCATTGGCTTCCGAGCCGATGCGATCTCCCGAAGGGTTCGCTTAATTCATTAAGGGAGTTCTCTGTGAGGACATTCGTCGCTGTGTGCCTACTTTTCGTGTTGCTGCCAAGCGCGGTGACCTTGCACGCTCAATCGGGTCATCCGGGGCTGTCACCCGCAGATGTTCTCTCGCGGGTGACAAAGGTGAAGGGACTGACGCTCGTCACGACTTCAGCCCCAACGGACGCTGACTGCCGCGCCGCCTTAGGGATTCCCTGCTACAGCCCGCAGGAGATTCAAACTGCGTACGGCCTGACCGCTATCCTGGATGCTGGCTATAAGGGCACCGGCCAGACGATTGTCATCATAGATTCCTTTGGCAGCCCTACGATCGCTCACGATCTGCAGACCTTTGACGCGGACTACGGTCTGCCTGACCCACCTTCGTTTACTGTGCTGGCACCTCTTGGCACCGTGGCCTTCGACCCCACCAACAGCGACCAGGTCGGCTGGGCATTCGAGACAACCTTGGATGTCGAGTGGGCACACGCTATGGCGCCGAACGCCAACATCGTGTTGCTGACCAGTCCGGTCTCCCAAACCGAGGGTGTGCAGGGAATGGCCGAGTTTCTTTTCCTGGAGCGGTATGCGTTGAAATTCCAACTCGGCAAAATAATCTCGCAAAGCTGGGGAGCCACAGAGAACACGCTGTTCACTCCGGCCGGCCAGCAGGTGTTCGAAGATTTTGAGCTTTTCTACCAGGACGCAGCGCAACAGAACGTCACGGTGCTGGCTTCAGCGGGTGATAGCGGCAGCGCCAACCTGGAGCTCGATGCGACGACTTATTATCCGTTTCCCACTGTGAGTTTCCCGGCATCGTCGCCACTCGTGACGGCGGTTGGCGGCACCAGTTTGTATGCCGATACGAACGGCAAATATCAATCGGAGACCGTTTGGAATAACCCCTTTGGCGCAGGTGGCGGTGGCGTAAGCCAGCACTTCTCGGAGCCGCTCTACCAAAAACTGCTGCTGAATTCGGTTCAGAAAACACTTCTGAACCATCGCGGCATCCCGGACGTAGCCTACAACGCCGATCCCAACACGGGGATTTTAATTTATGCGAGTTTCCTCCCCGGTCCAAGCGCCTACTATCTGACTGGCGGCACCAGCGAGGGTTCGCCGCAGTGGGCCGGCATTATCGCCGACGCCAATCAGTTGGCCGGCCACCCGTTGGGGTTTTTGAACGCTAATCTGTATTTGCTCGCCGCGCTGGTTGGGCAATCTCAGTTTTTCCACGATATTACGATCGGTAACAACGGCTTTGCCGGAGTCCCTGGCTACAGCGCCACTACCGGATGGGATCTCGCCAGTGGGTGGGGGACCCCCAATCTAGGCAGACTCGTTGGGGAACTGGCCAGGCAGTAAGTCGACATAAGCCAGTTCAGGGGATTTTTCGTAACCAGACCGGGAAGAGCAAATAAGCTGCACCCCCGCGAGCGCGAGCGGATGCACGACCCCGTGTTCCAAAGCGGGAACTGGCTCAGCCGCAGTCTGGGCGAGAGTAGCCTTCAACGGCAAGCGGCGCGCCCGCGCCTGAAGGAGTTGCTGCAGGCAGCCGAGCCGCTTTTCGAGAGCAGGGTTCCGCTTCCGCGGCGCGGCTGCTTGCGCCGGCGCTTGCCTCAGCCGAGCCGGGCAGCCCGCCCGGTGAAAGAGGGACGACCTGGAGTTTGCAACAATTCCCGAGACCGCGCTCAGGATATCGCGTGTTGGTCTCGGGACCTGGGCAATCGGCGGCTGGATGCGGGGCGGGATGGATGACGCCGAGTCAGTCTCGACAATTCATGCCGCGACCGAGCGCGGCGTCTATCTGATCGACACGGCTCGGGCTTACGGGTTTCACCGATCGGAAGAGATCGTCGGTAGCAAGGTTGCCGATGCGAAGCGGCGCTTACGCGTCGTCATCGCCACCAATCCGGACGCGGGTGGAAGGACGGCAAGGTTTTCCGCAATGCAGCGCGACCGGATCATGCGCGAGGTCATCAACTCGCTGCGCTGCCCGAGCGATACGGGCCTCGCGGCGGGCGCCTGCTTACGATGCGGTCTCCCCCTGCTGAGGCAGGGTGAACTGAAAGACCGCCCCACGGGGTAACTTTGCCGTGGCCCACAGGCGTCCGCCATGCGCCTCGATGATCGCACGGCAGATCGACAGTCCCATGCCCATGCCATCGGGCTTGGTGGAGTAGAATGCGTCGAAGAGCCGGTCCAGGCCCTCCGGCTTCAGTCCCGGACCCCAATCCCGCACGGCGATGCGCACGATGTTCGCTCCGTCTTCCTCGGTGCTGATTAGCAACTTACGCGACCTCTCGTCCGATCCGCTCATCGCTTCGACGGCGTTGAGGATCAGGTTGAGCATCACTTGTTGCAGTTGGACCCGATCTCCCGGAACGAGCGGCAGGCCGTGCGCCAGCTGTGTTCGCAGTGAGGTCCCGGTTCTGTGCAGTTCGCTGCCCGTCAGCGCGATGACTTCCCGGATCGTATCGTTGATGTCCAGCTGGTCCTTGCGCGTCGGCGCCTTCCTGACGAGCGCACGCATCCGGCTAATGACGTCGCTGGCTCGTCTCCCCGCCTTGACGATCCGGTCAAGGGCCTGCCGAACCTCCTTCGCATCGGGTGGCTGCATATCGAGCCAGCGTAAGGCGGCCTGTGCGTTGGTGACCACAGCAGCGATCGGCTGGTTGACCTCATGGGCGATCGAGGCCGTCAACTGCCCCATGGTCGTGATGCGATTGGCGTGCGCGAGCGCCTGTCGGTCCTCTTCCGCCCGCCTGCGTTCGGTAACATCCATCACGGTCCCCACGGATTCGACCACATCGCCGGTTGAGCCGAAAACAGGGTGGCCGATGGATTGGATTTCTCTGATCTCGCCGCCCGGATGCACAATTCGATAGCTTACGTCGAAATCTACCTTTTCGCGCATTGCTGTCTTGAACTGTTCTGTAGTTCTGGCCCGGTCATCGGGATGGATGCGCCGCAGTTGTTCTGCATATCGCGGCGGCCCCCCAGCGGGATCGAAACCCAGAATGCGGAACGCTTCCTCGGACCAGTAGGTGACTTCGCCCGTCGCCGGGATCAATGCCCAACTGCCCGTTTGGCTCAACCGTTGCGCTTCTGATAAATAAGCCTCGCTTCGCCGCAGGATTTCTTCCGCGTGCTTGCGCTCGGTGATATCGGTGATCGCCCCGAAAAATTCCAGCGCCCCAGACTCGTCTTCCTTCGCGGCATGGCCCACAACATGAACATACTTGATTGAACCATCGGGCATCAGCAGCCGATGTTCATAATCGAAATCCTTCCTTTCCTGCGCCGCATGGTCGATTGTCTGTTGAACGCGGGTTCTGTCGTCTGGATGAGTTCTTTGGAGTACGAGCTCCACGGTCGGTTGATCAGCTCGGTCGCAGTTATAGATGCGAAAAGTTTGCTCCGACCAGTAGAGTTTCCCGCTCGAAACATCCCAACCGAAGCTCCCCGTGTGGCTCAGCCTCTGCGCTTCAGCCAAATAGGCTTCGCTGCGTTGCAATTCGGCAGTCCGTTCCGCCACCTTCGTCTCGAGTTCGTCGCGCGCTTTACGAAGCTGTTGCTCGCTTTCGCGTAGTGCTTCCTCGGCACGGCGGTGATCGTCGATGAGGCGAGCGGTCCGAAATGCCGTTGCGGCATGATTCGCGGCTACGGAGAGCAGCAGCTGGTCAATTTCGGTGGGAAAGTCGGCGTGACTACACGCCGCCGCAACCAGACCGCCCTCGGCAGCGACGCCCACGGGGATGACAATACCGCAGCAGCGCTGCGCAGCATTGCCGATGTCGCGAACAATTTCCCTGCGCGACAAGGGGCCGTTGACGGCGAGATAATGCTGCAGCCATTCTGGGAATGCTTCCCATGCGCTTCCCCGCGCGATTTCGACCGCGGCGCCTCCGTTGGGATCAGACAAACGCACAAAGGCGAAGTCGAGGTGCAATGAATTGACCAGCACATCGGCGAGCCCTGTGACTATGGCAGCAGGTTCTCTCCCGACCCACGCCGCCGGGACGACAGACAGTGCGACGAGGTCCCTGAGCGCTCTTCGCAACTGCAGCGCGTCAGCCTCGGGACCCGTCGGCATCGGCTCGTGATCACCGCGCTCGTGCGGGCCGGCGTCTCTCCCGGATTTCGAGCAGGAACTGGTCAGGAGGAACAAAGAACGGATTCTCCTGCAGCACCTCTCCGATGATCACGACCGGGTGCGTCCGCATCATGTCCATCACCATGCCGGCACTGAACTTCGACAGATCGTAGGTGCAGATGACCGGATCGTCGTATTTGGGAACCACGTAGTTGACGCGAGTCTCGTATTCCAGCCAGCCATCCACGCCCGCTTTGTCGACCAGCGCCGCTTCCACACGCGACACAAACCGGGTGAGCGGATAACCGGCCGCCGCCCCCGATTGGAGCACCTCTTCGAGCAAGGCCAGCATCGCGTCCTGATCAAAGCGATCGTCGCGCAGGTAAGCGTCCTGCCAGCGCCGCAGCTCGAGCTGGCCCGTACCCATCGCTTGCTCCACGTCGATGCCGGCTTCGCCGAGCCGCTTAAGATGGTCTTCCCACAGCTCGGGGTCCACGATGTGGAAGGCTTTGTCCCCCCGGTCGAAGCCCTCTTTGATGAACGACCGAAGCACCCTGTGTTGCTCGTCGAAGCCGTTGAAGAAAGCGCAAATGTGACGGTGTTGGCCGAGACTGCTCCCGGCGCACTGCACGGTACCGCCGTTCGTTCCCATATTTCACCTCCCGCCGCTACGTGCGTGTGTCAGAGCCGAGCGGATGCAAGCGAGCAAGTCGTTCTCATCAAAAGGCTTACTCAGGTAACCAATGACGCCGGCAGAGCGCGCGCGCTCCCGAACGCCGTCGTCAGGATACGCCGTGATCAGGATGGTTGGAATGGGCTTCCCGGAAGTCGACAGGCGCTGATACAGCTCGAGCCCGGTCATCCCCGGCATTTGCATGTCGGTGATCAGACAAGAAGTGCGGCGGACATGGGGCGAGCTTAAAAACTCTTGCGCGGACGCGGCCGTCTCGACCCTATATCCCAACGACTTCACGAGACCCTTTATCGCCTCACGCATCGACTCGTCATCATCGATGATCGAAATCAGCGGCTTTGCTTTTGGCACACGCACTCCCGCACCTGGCCTGTGAGAGTAATGACGCGCCGCCATCCGGGGCCCTTTGGCGCGGAGGTGGTGTGCACAGTACCTCAGGAATGATGAGACAAACTCAATAACCAGGCAACTATACCTAGGTATAAGCTAAGCTGGCGCGGGCGATTCACGTTTTCTGCGCCTGGCCATGCATCCGAGCGGCACTCGGGGATGTCATCCTTGCCGCTCGGCTGGGCGCTGGGGGCAGACCACTGGCAAAGCGCGCGCAGGCCTTCACGGCCACGACCACCGCGATAGCGCTTCCCTCGTGGAACCTACGATTTTAAGATATGCCGAATGCGAGTTGGCCACCATCTGGTTGATTGTGGTGCCTCCGTCGCAGCGAGCACAAACGAATGGCTGAACAGCCAACCATTATCATCGTCGATGACGACCCGGGGATCCGCGAGGCGCTCGGCAGCCTGATCCGATCCGTCGGCGTCGAAGCCAAGGCCCTGGCTTCGGTTCCCGAATTCCTGAACGAAGGGCGCCCGGACGGCCCCACTTGCCTGGTGCTCGACGTCCGGTTGCCGGGCCGAAGTGGTCTCGATTTTCAGCGAGAGCTGGCGGCGGCGAACATTCACGTTCCGATCATCTTCATCACCGGATACGGCGACATCCCGATGTCCGTCCAGGCGATAAAGGGGGGAGCGATCGAGTTCCTGACCAAACCGTTCCGCGATCAAGACCTGCTGGACGCAATTCAGCAGGGCCTCGCGCGAGATCGCGCGTGGCTGGAGAACGAAAAGGCAATCGCCGCGCTTCGGGCGCGGTTCGACACGCTCACCCCTCGCGAGCGTGAGGTGATGGCCCTAGTGGTGGCTGGCCGCCTCAACAAGCAGATCGCGTACGACATCGGCATCAGCGAGATCACTGTGAAGGTCCATCGCGGCCAGGTCATGCGAAAGATGAAGGCCGCTTCTCTGCCGGACTTGGCCCGGATGGCCGACAAGTTGAACTTTACGGCGGAAAAGTCGCAGGCCTGCTAGACCCGCACATAAGAGCCAATTGCAGAATGAGCTGCGCGATGCAACGAATGACAATCAATATTATATGGTAATCGGTGTTCGCTTCTTCAAGAAAGATAGAAGAAAAAGATTTTCTTTACAATACAGGCGTGTCCCCTTCATGGTTTTGGTGGGGCGAGAGGGCGGGCCATGGGCGACGATACCGTGCGATACGTGGGCGGCTGGATCGGTCGGCAGCGCCGGCTGTTTCCGCACGTCGCCGAGGCGATCGATCCGATCACGGCCAAGCTCGA
>Ga0074045_10004337_pt1 | contig 12585 bp, 10 predicted proteins | sample BogForMeECP23OM2_FD_94442 | JGI IMG/M metagenome (GOLD analysis project Ga0074045, IMG submission 94442) | Bog forest soil microbial communities from Calvert Island, British Columbia, Canada - Bog Forest MetaG ECP23OM2 | ecosystem: Environmental > Terrestrial > Soil > Wetlands ...
GATTGCAAGACCCAACCCTGTCCCTTCCCCTATCCCTTTCGTTGTAAAAAAAGGTTCGAATATCTTCTCCCGAATTTCAGCATGCATACCGTGCCCTGTATCAGCAACTGTGATAAGCGCATACATGCCGGGCGTTCCATATCCATTCATAGCTTTGTATTCATCATCTATTTCCTGAACGCCGGTGCCAATCGTCAGCCGTCCGCCGTTCGGCATTGCGTCTTTGGCGTTTGAAACAATATTCATCAGTACCTGTTCTATCTGTCCTGCATCCGCCATCACTACTATGCTTCTATCCAAAAGATCCAGGTTAATATCAATGTCCTCTCGTATAAGCCTGGCAAGCATTTTTTGGATATCTATTATAAGTTTATTGATATTAACAGGCTTCACTTCAACAACCTGTTTTCTGCTGAAGGAAAGCAGTCTCCTGGTGAGATTCGCAGCCTTATCGGCAGCGACGAGCACCTCATTCATTTGGTTCTTTGCGGGACTATCGGGTTCCAGTTTGTCCAGCACCATGGAGCCATAACCCATTATCACATTGAGGATATTATTGAAATCGTGTGCAACGCCCCCTGCCAGCGTGCCGACAGCCTCCATCTTCTGGGACTGGCGGAGTTGTTCTTCGAGCTTCCTGCGCTCTGTAATGGCTTGTCCATAAACGTTGACATAATGAGAGTCCCTCACAGGTGAAAAAATCAAAGAGAATATCTTGCCTTCGCACAGAAACTCAGTTTCTATGCTTGAGTTCGAACCGAACGTGTTCGCAACGATAGCCGCAATGTCTGCGGGCGCTTTATAGCCTCTCTGGCAGCCCCAGAGGTTCATGAAAGGCAAACTGGCCGGATTTGCGTATAAGATCGTACCATCATATAGAATCCTGAGCACGGGGTTCGGGTTTTCTTCAGGAAATTTTGCCAAATTTATCAGATCTTCTTCCAACCGTTTGTGCTCGGTGATGTCCAGCGCCGAGCCGGCCATATAGATCACCTGGTTCTTGTCATCATGGACCGCTTCGCCATCCCCTCTGATAAAACAAATCGTGCCGTCCGGCTTAATAACGCGAAACTCTAATGCGGGTGGCTTTTCGCCGGCCGCGCAGGCGCCTATCCAGGCCTGCATCGACGGCCTGTCGTCAGGATGTATCGGACTCATGAGTGATTCCACACTCGGCGTGACTTTGTCAGGTGAAACTCCAAAAAGGCGATAGAATTCTTCGGACCAGGCCATGGGGCCTCTTAAATCGTAGAACCAACTACCGACATGACCAAGGCGCTGCGATTCAGACAGAAGACGGTCTTTTATTAGCAATTCGTCATTTACCAGTTTGAATTCAGAGACATCGCGAATATTACATTGTGCCAGCTTCGCGCTATCGACCAGATATATATCCGTATAGATATCTGCCCCGGACTTGGTTTTAACCGCAACATCAGCATACTGGATACTGCCGGTACTTTCCAAGGCTTGCATTATTGTTGGGAAATCGCTCAGATCGATCGATACGCCGATATCCCGAAGATTATTCCCAATGCACTCTTCTTTGGAATAACCCAGCATTTTCGATATGGCCGGATTAGCAGTTACTATATTCCCTTCGCGTTTTTCGAGAAGCACTATCCCGTCGCTTGCGGTCTCAAAAATACGCCTGTAGCGCTCTTCAGACTCTGTTAACAAGTCTTTCAGCAGTTTGCGTTGGGTAATGTCCTCAATGGCAAGAAGGATTATAGGATGGCTGTTTTTCTTTTCTCTGATCTTGCAAGCGTTAAGGAGCATGGTTTTATGTCCGATGCTCTCAAAATTATGTTCAATTTCGTAGTCATCAACTGTGTCATTCTTCGGAAGTATTTCTTCAAGCAGCACGCGCAGATGAGTGATGTTCCATTGTCCGTTTCCCAGATCGTATAAAATGGAGCCTATAGTATTTGCGCAATCTACTTTGAAAATGGTGAAGAAACTACGATTGGCCGACAACACTCTCATGTTCTCATCAAGTATGAGAATGCCTTCACGAACTGTGTCAAAAATGTTCTTGAAATAGTCTTCCTGGAGTAACATTTTATCTCTTTATATCCTAAAGTAAAGCAACATATTTAGTATATAGTAAGTGGCAAGAACACCACAGATTTAATAGTGGCTTTGGTGAGAGGATTAGAAACGGTAATTATTACTGTGGCGAAATGTCCACCGCGTGGATTAGTCGGGTGAATCAGGTGCCGGTCGCTGAAAAATACCGGATCACTTTTTTCCGGCAGCTGTCGATGAAGGTTTCTTCTGGAATTTCTTGCGAGTGAAAATCTTATCCTGACCCTCGCCCAATGTAATAGCTCATCCCGAGATATGGCAGATTCGGAAAGTTATGTCCCGTACCTCTCAGGTATAAAAAAACAAGCGTGGGTTCGATTACTGTGAGTTATAAGCACTCTGACAAATTTTCAAATCTGTTTTTTACGCGTAATAATTAACAGCACGCGAAAATTCTTTCTTATCGTAATTCACACAATTGTGTGCAAGATCGCCCACTGAGGAGCAGGAAGCAATGAAAATATTCTCATAGGCAAAAAAATATCCGGTTAATACAATCCCATTAGCCTTTTCTCTTTTTAGGACTTAATTTTAAGAAAAAAAAGAAAAAAAGAAAAGAAAGGGGATGTTTGCTTGCCTCCCCGATTGTCTCAATGCTCCTGACAACAGCGTATTCTATTGCTTTATTGCTGAGAAAGTTTTCTTTATTCATGCCTTTGACAAATTCTTCTATATCATTGACAGCATCCAGGATATGCTTGATATAGACAGAATCCTCTTTCACATTAGTTCAACGAGATTTTGTTGAATATAGGGCATAAGATTTTGAAGCGATGTTTGACGACGCAATAATTGATACTTACAGCTTGTTAAGCAATCGGGCGGCATCTTTTAGCGACTGGCGATTCTCAAAGAAATCACTCCAGGGCTCGGCACGTTTGAGCCGCTTTGCAAAATTCCCCATGTTGAAATCAGAAGGGACCAGCGCGGGTTTAACTTCCGACCATTCCAATGGGGTCGAAATGGGCGCTTTCTCGTGCCGTCGGACGGAATAAGGCGCCACCACCGTTTGACCAAAACCGTTCCGAAACGGATCCAGGTAGACGCGGCCCTGCCGCGCTGCGATCGAATGCGCGACAGTTAATTCATCCGGGTGCGCGGCCGCCACGCGCGCAACAAACGACTCCGCGAATGCGAGAATTTCGTCCGCGTCCGGCCCAGTCCGGATCGGCACGAAGACATGCATCCCACGGCTGCCTGAAGTCTTGGCGTATGACACCAAGTTCAAGTTGTCCAGGGCTGCTTTGACATGCAACCCCGCACGAGCGGCATCTTCGAACTTTCCGGACCCGGGATCAATATCCAAACAGACCCAGTCCGGGTGCCGGGGCGAACTCGCGCGGCTCGCCATGACGTGCACGGCAATGCAACCCAGGTTTACAAGCGCGAGCTGCGTGATCAGGGAGCCGCCGACCACATAATCCGTGAACTTGCCACTGTCGGCTTCATGCGCGATCCGCCTGGTTGGCGTTCCCGGAGGCATGCTCTCTGGTTTCTGTTTTTCAAAGAAGCATTCGCCTTGCATCCCATCAGGGCAGCGCTCAAGAGACAGCATGCGATCCTTTACGTATGGCGAGAGCTTATGGAAGATTGCATTGTAATACTCAACCAGGTCCAGCTTAGTATAGCCTTCCTCAGGCCAGAAGACCTTGCCGGGATGCGATACAGCTATCGGCAATTTCGCGGACACAGATTGGGGGCTCCTGGTCCTGTTCATGCGGGCACCTCCGGCAATAGCACTTCCTGGGGACGTTTGTCGTCGCTCAGGCATAGAAAGACTGGCTGGCAGAGACTCCTTTCTGCGGTCCACTCCTGGAACGACATTTGGGCGATGAGCCGTGGTGCGAGAAAAACCACGCCCTTCTCGCGCGGAGGGTCCAACAGCGCAGTTTGCGATCTCACGAATGGAATCCTATTCTTCAATTATGGTAGCCCCGTCCGGTTGATCTTCGCTGTCACTCTCCCCTCATAAGTTCGCGCCTGCGGCCTGACACCTGCTTTGCACTTGTTCCGTGTCCCGCTAGCCGGCCGGATCGCCCTTCGAAGCTCTTTCAATGTCGCCCCCTTCGTCCTGTGCAATGTCAGCAAGAAGACGTCGGCTCACTACAGAACGCGGTTCTTCCCCGGTCACATCCTTTGTGGATGCGTACCGGTCGCGATGCTTGATAAGGAGCCAGGCAGATCGAGAAGCATTTTTGCCGGGGCCGCGGGTGCGAACCAAGACCCACGAACCTCCGAGTTTCTTGCCGTAGAGCGTGAACTTGATCTCTCCCTGTTGCAATGAAGCATCGACATCAGCACTGTCCGCCTGCCAAGTTCCCTGGTCCCATAGCATCACTGTTCCCGCTCCATATTGACCCACGGGAATCACTCCCTCGAAATCGGCATATTCCACCGGGTGATCTTCCGTCTGCATTGCGAGGCGCTTCACCGCCGGATCGAGCGAAGGGCCTTTTGGCACGGCCCAGGAGAGGAGCACGCCGTGCCATTCAAGACGAAAATCATAGTGCAGATGCGAGGCCATATGCTTCTGCACAACGTAAATAAGCGATCCATTCCGCTCCTTCCCGGCTTTGCTTGGGCCCGGCGGCTCCGGTGTCTTTCCGAAGTGGCGCTTCTTCCGGTATTCATTGAGTTTCATATGTAATAATCCCGTTCCTGGGGAGGTCGACATCGGTGAGCGGCCCGGGGACGTCCGATCCGGTCGTTCCGTTCATTCATGTATGGCAGCCGCTTCACTGTGATCTCCTCGATGACCGCTTCGAATGCAACTTTATCATGTTCTTCGGATTCCAGTCTATCATGATCATTTTCATTTAATCCGGCTCCGTTGGGCGAGTCGCTGCGAGTCTTCAATAATCCGCGCTGCAACCCTTCCGAAGATAAAGAGGCAATATATTAGTAAGTATTATGAATGCCTTGCGCCGATATGAGAAAGATTGCTTCTTGCGAAAGCAAATTGGGCAAACTCCTGACGATCCTTTTTTTTGTAAGGTAAATAGCCTTTTCTATTTTGATAGTGTTTTTCCGACAATAGTCTTCGAAATCAAGGATACTCAGGAAGTGCAGGTTTGGGGTATCATGCCAGTTATAGGGAAGTGCTCGGGTGACAGGTGTCCTTCCGTGAAAAAGGATCTGCAGGCGGACTCTGTAATAGCAGAAATTAGGGAAGCTCACAATGACCTTCCTGCTGATCCTTAAGGCATCCTTAAGAACAACGTCAGGCTTCTTTACCTTTTGAAGGCTATGGCAGAGTACAACATAATCAAATGCGCGATCGGTGAAATCCCCCAGACAATTATCAATGTCGTCATGGATAACGCTTAAACCCTTTCTGACACATTCAAATATAGCACGGTCATCAAAATCTACCCCCTGCCCTTTTACGCGTTTTTCCCGAACGAGAAGATAAAGCAGATCACCTGAGCCGCAGCCGAGTTCCAGAACCGAGGCCTTTTCTGAGACCATATCAGAAATTGCCGAATATACATGTGAGAGAGTGGTTTTTTCAGTCAGCAAATCCCTCTCTCCCGGGAAATCTGTCCGAGGAAATGTTCGGTCAAAAAGGTCAATTCCTCACTTTTCAGCAGAAAGGCATCATGTCCGTATGAGGAGTTGACTTCGCAATAAGTAGCAGCAAGCCCCGCCAGCTTGCAGGCCTTCAGGATCTGCTGCGCCTGATAGGCTGGATAGAGCCAGTCAGACTTGAAGGCGATTACAAGAACCCTGGCGGTCATATCTTTGAATACCTCACTGAGGTGTTTCTCCTGTACCAGGTCAAAATAGTCCATTGCCTTGGTCAGATAAAGGTATGAGTTTGCATCAAACCTTTTACCGAAATCCTCGCCTCTTTTTTTCAGATATCCGGCCACTTCAAAATCTGATGAAAACTTTTCCTTTCTGATGCCGCCCTTGATCTGTCTTCCAAACTTTCGGTTCATGGACATGTCGCTCATGAAGGTTACGTGTCCCACCATCCTCGCAACTGCGAGTCCCCTAAGTCGTAAAGGCCTTCCGTAATAGTTACCTGAATGCCAGTCTGGATCAGCCATTATGGCCTGACGTCCCACCTCGTTAAAGGCTATCTGCTGAGGGGAATGTTTCATTGACGTAGCAATGGGAATGGCGCTTAGAATCCTATCGGGATATGAGGCCATCCATTCAAGCACCTGCATGCCTCCCATTGAGCCCCCTGCTACTGAAAGCAAAGTCTCGATGCCAAGGTGATCCAGGAGGGCCTTTTGTGCCTTGACCATGTCACCGATGGATATAAGTGGAAAGTCAAGCCCATAAGGCGTTCCGGTCTGGCGGTTTAATGATGAGGGGCCTGTTGAACCTGCGCAGCCCCCGAGAACATTCGAGCAAATAATAAAATAACGGTTCGTGTCAAATGCCTTGCCTGGACCGATCATGTTGCTCCACCATCCCGCCTTTAAATCGCCACAACGATGGCCCGCTGCATGAGCGTCACCTGAAAAAGCGTGACAGATCAAAACGCCATTTGACCTGTCCGCGTTCAGGACGCCGTATGTCTCGTAAGCGATGGTTACAGGGCTGAGCCGTTCTCCGTTTTGAAGAAGAAACGACGCGGGTGGCAAGGCGAATGTCAAATATTGAGTTTCGACCAAACCAGTTTCTGACAAATTCTCCGATTGCTCCGTTAAAACGCACATATGCCTCACTGCTCCTTAAACAGCCATGTCGAGCGGCAGCATCGACTTAGTATTCAAACAGCTATCTGGTTCAGCAAAATAGAGATAGAGCCCCATGTGGCCTTCATCGGTATAATCAAATCTCAGCTTAAGTAAGCAAGCTTCATGCCATTCGCTAATCGCTTCAAATTAAAGTAGAATTTAAGAGATTGGTATTTCTGTTGATTATTTTATATACATACTGATAATATGTTAATCAGTGACTGACCCGATGATGATCATTAACTCAGACCATGTCATTACCGATAATCAAAGTCAAAAACCTCACTAAAAAATTCGGCAGCGCTACAGCTGTAGACGATATATCCTTCACGGTGGCGAAGGGATCCATCTTCGGGTTCCTGGGGCCAAACGGTGCTGGAAAAACCACCACTATAAACATACTGTGCACACTTCTTTCCCCGACTTCCGGCAGCGCCATAATCGATGGCCATCATTGTGTGGAAGAATCATCGGAGGTAAGAAAAAAAATAGGCATCGTGTTCCAGGACAATACACTCGACAAGGAACTGACTGCCTATGAAAACCTGCTCTTTCACTCCTATCTTTACTGCGTGCCCAGGGCAGTCCGCAGGAAAAAGATAGACGAGGCACTCCATTTTGTGAATTTGCATGAGAGAAAAGACGATCCGGTTAAAAAGTTCTCCGGCGGAATGAAGAGGCGGCTGGAAGTAGCCAGGAGCCTCATCCACCAGCCTAAAATACTTTTTCTTGACGAGCCGACACTCGGTCTGGACCCCCAGAGCAGAACAAACCTGTGGGAATTCATCTCAAGACTTCCGGAAGAACAGGGAGTCACAATATTTATGACTACGCACTATATGGAAGAAGCGGAAATATGCGGCGAAATATCTATCATAGACAAAGGAAAAATTATCGCCAGTGGCTCCCCCGACGATCTGAAAAAGATGGTCGGCGGGGATGTTATTTACCTGAAGACACGTGACAATTCAAGTTCTCTCCGGGACATACGAACACTGTTACACCTTGATGCAGAAGAACGAGGCGAAGAAATCTTTATTCAGGTTAGCGGTAATAGCGATGCCTGCATCCCAACACTGATCAGTGCATTGAGTGGCCGCGTCGTCGCAGTTCGTATGCAAAGGCCGGCGCTCAATGATGTTTTTCTCAAACTGACAGGAAAAGACATACGCCCTGAATTTATTTCTGGCAATAATGAGATAAAAGACGCCATACGCTCTTACCGGAGAAAATTCGACAAATGATTCAGGCTGACATCAACACAATTTATATCGTCGTGGCAAGGGAACTGATTAAATTTTTCAGAGATCGCGGAAGGTTCATCGCAACCATGGCCCGTCCGCTGATTTGGCTCTTTCTTGTCGGCGGCGGTATGTCACGGATCGTTTCCACAGCCATGGGCATCCCTTATATACAGTTCATCTTCCCCGGTATAATAGGAATGACCATCCTGTTCAGTTCTATTTTCTCCTCGATATCAGTTATTTGGGACAAGGAATTTGGCTTCATGAAAGAGATGCTGGCCGCTCCGGTTTCACGCTTCTCCATTGTGGTTGGAAAAGCGCTCAGCGGCACGGCGGTCTCCGTCATACAAGCTTTCATGATAGTGCTTCTTTTTCCGTTGCTGGGGCTTAAGCTCAGCCTCATTCAAATCATGCAGACCATTGGCGTTTCAATGCTGCTTGCATTCTGCCTGTCGTCCCTCGGCATTCTTATCGCCAGTTTTTACGATAGCTTTGAGAGCTTCAGCGTCATCATGAATTTTATCGTCATGCCAATGTTTTTCTTGTCGGGTGCAATGTATCCGGTACAATCGCTGCCTCATGTCCTCGGCATTTTTACGAAAATTAACCCTTTTACATACGGTATCGACGCTCTTAAGCATACGGTTTTGCCCGGGTATGTATTAACGACGCATGATTTTCCGCTGGGTCTTGATATCGCCGTTATTTCCTTCACCTCGATCTTTTTCGTAATCATTGCCGGAAATGTTTTTGAAAGAAAAAAATAGTCCATTTCCAATTCAGGGACGCCATACTTAATTCATCAGAACCAAGAAAGGTGTCCCTGAATTGGGCGTCGCAGAACTGAGGCATTTCTAAACATGAATTCAAGGATATTGAGAATTTTTATCATCGTAAAATATCTCTGATTCTTTTTTTTGTTCTTGACAATAACGGCCATATATGTTATTAAATCTGATGGTATTTTGATACCCTCAATTCTCGCCTGGACATATTTGGAAGGAGGTGACAAATTTGAAAAAGGTTTTAGCATTAATTCTTTCTCTGTTGCTTGTCGTAGCATTTACCTTTGCAGTCGGCTGTAAAAAGGCTGAAGAGCCAGCACCAGTACCGGCTCCAGCACCGGCTCCTATGCCAGCACCGGCACCAGCACCAGCACCTGGTCCTGAGCAGAAGCCAATGACTCCAGCACCGGCTCCTGAAAAACCGGCAGAAGCTCCTAATAAGTAATCTATTCATAAAAAACACCATGAGGGATGTTTGTCCCTCATGGTGTTGCTTTTTTTAGTCACTAATTGTTATATTTTTATACAGGTGTTGTTATAACCTTTTTAAGAGTGGGTAGTCCCACTCTTTTGTTTTAGGATGCTTTTACGTACCGGCTGATATGGAAACATCTGAGAAGAAAAACAAAGTTTACCAGCTGGCTTGCCGGACCGCTGAGCTCGAAGGGCTGGAAGTTGTCAGCGCCGATTTGCTGGGCAGCGGCAGGCGGCTTTTGCTTAGAGTGGTTGTTGACAAGACCGGTGGTGTAACAGTCGGGGATTGTGAAAAGATGAGCAGGAGTCTGGAAGCACTTCTTGACGTTGAAGATCCCATCTCGGGCTCATACATACTTGAAGTGTCGTCCCCGGGTCTTGACAGACCACTGACGTCGCAACGTGATTTTGAGAAGAATATAGGCAGGCTGGCGAGAATTGTTACCAGTGAAAAAATAGACGAACAGACTTTTTTTGTGGGAAGGATAGCTGATGTCGGCGAAGGCTGGATCAGGTTAACCATAGAAGCCAGGGGTGGAGAAAAAGACATTTTTATTCCTACCGGCAATATCTCTAAAGCCAGGTTGGAAATAGAGATGAAAAAACTTGAGAAACAATAAAGCAATGTTGAATGTTGAATTAAGTAAGATAAATTTATTTTTCTTCTGCAATTTAACATTCATAATTCCAAATTCAGCATTGGATATTTAAAGGCCGGGAAAGTACAATGTCAAAAGAACTATATTCGGTAATAGATCAGATGAGCCGGGAGAAAGGCATTCCCCGTGAAGCGCTTCTCAAAGTCCTCGAGGCTGCGCTCCTTTCTGCTGCCAGAAAAAAATATGGCGGCAGGACCAATATCAACCTGAGGATCAATCCTAAGAACTGCGACATTGAGGTGTTTGAAACAAAAAAAGTAGTAGAAATGATAGCAAACAAGGATGAAGAGATCAGTCATGATGAAGCCTCAGAAATACTTCCGGGTGCCAAAACGGGAGATGAAATTGAAGTTCCTATCCATCTCCAGGATTTCGGGAGGATTGCTGCTCAAACAGCCAAACAGGTGCTTTTTCAAAGAGTACGGGAGGCGGAGAGGGATATTATTTTTGATGAATTCAAAGACAAGGCCGGCCAGATCATCAGTGGTACGGTTTTAAGAAAAGAAAAGAACGTATATTTTATCAGTCTCGGCAAGGCAGAGGCAGTTATGCTCCAGCGCGAGACAATTCCCGGCGAGGCGCTCAAAAGAGGAGATATGGTAAAAGCGTATCTGTCTGAAGTGCGCCCGACTGCAAAAGGCCCCGCAATTATTCTTTCACGAACTGACCCCAACTTCATTACAGGACTTTTTAAAATGGAAGTGCCCGAAATAAACGATGGCGTTGTTGTAGTGAAAGGTCTGGCCAGAGAGCCTGGAGAGAGAACAAAAATAGCAGTTTATTCAAAGGACAGCTCAATAGACGCCGTAGGAGCCTGTGTCGGGATGAAGGGTACCAGGGTACAGTCTATTGTGAGAGAACTAAGGGGAGAAAGGATTGATATCATACCATGGAGCGAAGATCCCCGTATATTCATTGCCAGGGCGCTTACGCCTGCAACGGTGGACAGAGTTGGAATCAACGATGAAGAGAAAACAGCCATGGTCATAGCGGACGACCAGCAATTGTCCCTGGCCATAGGGAAACGGGGCCAGAATATAAAGCTTGCGACTAAGCTGACCGGATGGGAAATAGAAATATTAAGTGAAACAGAGTACTCAAAAATAAGAATGGAAGAAACTGACAAATCCCTCGATAAAGCCCTGTTGGAAACAAAGCAAGCAAAGAGTAATGATATATGACCTTGCATCTCCGATCCAATATGTAAAAGGTGTCGGGCCCCAAAGGGCCCGCTATCTCGCCCGCCTGGGAATAACTGTTGTCAGGGATGCACTATTTCATCTGCCTCACAGGTACGAAGACAGAAGCTCTTTAATCAAGATATCTCAGCTTGCGACCTGTCTTTCCGAGGTAAGGATGAATACCGTGGCTGGAAAGATATTGAGTGCAGAAGTCGCCACCCCCAACCCGCGAAGGCCCAGGCTCCGTATTTTCGAACTGACCATTAACGACGGCAGCGGGTCTTTAAAGGCTAAATGGTTTAACCAGGTGTACTTGAAAAAACTTTTCAGGCCGGGCCAGGAAGTCGTTTTGTATGGTGCGGTTAAATATAACTATCGGGGCACAGGCCTTGAGATGACCAACCCGGAATACGAAATCATGGATGATGGCGATGATGATTCCGCCGCCCGCTCGTCTGCCGACCAAATACATACCGGCCGCACAGTGCCGGTTTACCGCCTGACTGAAGGCATATCTCAAAAACAGCTCAGAAGCGTCATGTATACGATAGTCAACAGCGTCGCGCCTGCTGTTAAGGATACCATGCCGCAGGAAATCATTTCGCGATACGGCCTGCCGGGCTTGTGCCAAAGCCTGGCAAACGTCCATTTCCCGGAAAAGGGTATTTCGCTTGATGCGCTTAACAGCGGCACAAGTCCCTATCATGAGCGCCTTTCCTTTGATGAGCTTTTCACTTTCCAGGCAGGCCTTGCAATAATAAGAACTGGAGAGGTTCTCGAAAAAGGAATTGCATTTCATCCGGATGGAAGCCTGTCGGACCGTCTGCGTGCCGCTCTGCCCTTTACTCTCACCATGGCCCAGGAGCGTGTTATAAACGACATACTTAATGATATGATATCTCCAGCCCCTATGAACCGCCTTATTCAGGGCGATGTGGGATCGGGCAAGACGATAGTAGCTCTTCTTGCGATGCTCGCAGCTGTGGAGTCAGGCTATCAGGCGGCCTTGATGGCTCCTACAGAAATACTGTCGGAGCAGCATTACCTGAACATTCATCCTCTTGTTGAAAAACTCGGTTTGAAAATCCATCTCCTGACAGGCAGCAAGAAAAATAAAAACATCGAAACCATCTCATCCGGTGATGCAAATATCGTCGTCGGCACGCATGCGCTGATACAGGAAAGTATTTCATTCAAGAACCTTGGACTCATCGTCATTGATGAACAGCACCGCTTCGGAGTAATGCAGCGGGCTACCCTCAGAAAAAAAGGTGTAAACCCCGACACGCTCATTATGACTGCTACACCAATTCCGAGAACGCTCGCCCTCACCCTTTACGGAGACCTCGATTACTCGGTGATCGATGAACTTCCGCCCAACCGCAGCCCTGTAATTACCCGGCAGATCTCCGATAGGGAAAAAGAGTATATTTACCGGCTTATAGATGAACAAGTCAAGC
>Ga0074045_10004338_pt1 | contig 12581 bp, 8 predicted proteins | sample BogForMeECP23OM2_FD_94442 | JGI IMG/M metagenome (GOLD analysis project Ga0074045, IMG submission 94442) | Bog forest soil microbial communities from Calvert Island, British Columbia, Canada - Bog Forest MetaG ECP23OM2 | ecosystem: Environmental > Terrestrial > Soil > Wetlands ...
GGCACGCCGAATGAACCCCGACGGAACCTATACGCGCCTCCAACCGGGCAGAAATCAGCGCCCGCTCAACGCCCAGATTTCGCTGCTGAGGGTCCGCCACTAGCCGCCGGTCTCGGAAGGTTACTCCGCGACCCGCGGGACCGGCTCCGTCAACCACCCGTCCGCGCCAGTTCGAGTGCGCCTGTCAGAGCCGGCAACGGCAGCTGCGGAGGCACGACTTCCGGCAGCGGCAGGTACCCATTCGCCAGTCGCGCCAGCTCCTCGCGGATCATCGGAAACAGCTCCGCCTGCTGCATCACGCCGCCGCCCAGCACGATCCGCTGCGGCGACAGGAAGCAGGCCAGCGTGAAACAGGCTTGGGCCAGGTAATGCGCCTCCAGCCGCCACGCCGCGTGCCCGGCCGGCAGCGTCTCCGCCCGCTGGCCCCACCGCGCCTGCAGCGCCGGCCCGCTCGCCAGCCCCTCCAGGCATCCGCCATGGAACGGGCACACGCCGCCAAACCCTGCCGGCTCCTCCATGTGCCGCCGCACCAGGAGGTGCCCCATTTCCGGATGCATCAGCCCGCGCAGCGTGCGTCCATGCACTACCGCACCGCCTCCGATTCCCGTGCCCACGGTGATGTAGACGAAGCTCTCCAGCCCCCGCCCCGCGCCGTACAGCGACTCGCCGAAAGCCGCCGCGCCGACGTCCGTGTCGAGCTCGACCCGCACCCCTAGCGCCCGCTCGAGCGTCCCGGGAAGCGGATAGCCCTGCCAAGGCAGCTTGGGCGTTTTCCCGATCGCGCGGCGCGCGAAATCTACGGGTCCGAACGACGCTACGCCGATCCCCTGGAGCGGTCCCCGCGCCCGGAAATAGGCGATCACCGCCTCCATCGTCTCGGCTGGATCCGCCGACGTCGCGATCCGCTCGACCTCCCGAGGCTGGGCCGGGTCCGTCCCCACGGCCACCAGGAACTTGGTCCCGCCGGCCTCTACCGCGCCGTACAAACCGTCGCTCATTCGCCCCTCCCACACCTTGAAGTCACCGCAATTCTATCGTGCCAACACCGTGTCGCAGTGCGACCCACCGCAGCGCGAGATTGTGGTGTTTTCGAGGCTCAAACACGGTGTTTTGACGGCGAAATCGTGCTCAGCGCCCGGCAATGTCGTGGCACCGCGCCCGTAATTCACCGTCTTCCCGTGCGCTTCCACGCCCGCTGCACAGCATCGAGCACCCGCTGTTCCGCCTCGCCGGTGAACGGTCCCGGATGGCCGTATTCCATCATGCGCTGAGCTTCCGCCTCGCCCGGTTCCGCCGCGCCGGAGACCACCGCGGAGCCGTCATTGCAGTCTTCCGAGACAACTATCTCCTTGTAATGCAACAACTTACGGATCTTCCCCGCGACCTCAGCCGTGACCTCTCCGCCCAGCCCCACAAGCGCAAAGCCCTGATCGAAGCGCACCACCTGCACCGGATACGGCAATTGCCGCGGCTCATTCCGCGCCTCGTATGCCGTCAACATGCGCCGTCCCCTGCGGGCCGCCAGAGCGTCAGGCCCGGCCGCCTCTTGTTCGAACTGCTCCTTCGTATGGGCAACAAAAGGCAGGGCAGTTTCGATGAGCGCCGACCTCAGCCGGCCGCTGGCCTGCTCCATCGGCCCCTTCAGCACCTGGTCCACCCGCGCCGCCATATCCGCCGCGCTCCGCTCGGCCGCCTCTTCATCGCTACCGGCCGTTTCGGCCGCCGAGCCTCCACACAGCCGCAGGTTCAGCGCCACCGATCCCTTGTACTCCTTCTCCAAGGCCGCTTCGGCCGCCCCTGCCGCGTCTCCACCGATCGCCCGGAAGCCGCCTCCGATCACTGGGTTACCCGTGCTCGTGCCAAACAGCACGGCGATCAATCCGCCCTTCGGGCTCAGCACCCGCAGCACTGCCACGTTCTGCGAATCCCGGCCCTGAGGCTGCTTCGCCTGCTTGCTGTTCTTGCTCTCGAGGCCTGCTCCGCCCCAGGCGAAATCCACACGCGCCGGCTTCAAGTCCCCGATTGCGGCTCCCGCGGCATCGGCGAGGTAGTGGACCAGCGTCTCGGCGTATTGCTCGATGATCTTCGCCTCGGACCCGCTTTCGGGCTCCAGCACCGGCTGCAAGCCCTTGATCAGCGGTGCGTTGTGCGTGCCGGTGGCGGTGAAGAGGATCTGCCCGCGCTCGAGAGTGTGGGCCTTCATGATCTCCACCGCGGCGCGCTCCGTCAGGCTCCGCGGCAACCCCATCAGGTCGGTCGTTATGATCACGGCCCGACCGCCTGCGCCGTCGTCCAGGGCCAGCGCACGGGCGTAAATCTGGCTCGCCACGCCCGCGCTCACCGCGTCCCGCCCGCCCAGCCGGATTGGCGTCCGGGGCGTGATGGACACCCGCACCGCGCCAGCCCGCAATTCGGCCCCGGCCAGAGGGGCCAGGGACGCCAACGCGCCGATCAAAACCACGCAACAACGCCGTTGCATCGCACTGTCAGCCTACACCAGCGGCAGGCCGCAGTGAAGGCGAGAACATCCAAGCCACCGCTCGTCGGCGCTCCACGCCGGCCCTTCGCGACACGACGCTACACTTTTCAACACTTTTCGACACTTTTCGACGAATCCGCAAGTGCGCGGAGCGCGCCACGGATTTGGAGGAACAAAGCCAAATTCCAGATAATCCATTTATAATCAATTAGTTACGACAGATTTCAGCGCTCGACGAAGAGCTGCGGCGCAACGCGCGGCGGGCGTAGCGACGCTACACTTTTCTACACTTCGCTACACTCGCGCTACAGTGGCGTCGAATCGGCCGACGTGCGAAAAACAAAAAGTGAGGAACAAAGCCAATTGCCACTTATATTTTTTAGAATTAATGACTTAGTTCCTATCTTTCGATTCCATGTTCGCTATATGTTCGATTTTTCAAAGAACAGGGATAGCGGGCCGCAAAGGCGAGCTATCACCCCAGCTTAGACCCGGTTGTCAAGTTTATTCGCATGCTCGGGAAGGCAGCGCGAGGAGGAGAAGAGGAGCCGGTTCACAAACGCAGCCGGCGCTGTGGGGGCGGCGCTATTGGGGCTGATGTTGTTGGCGCAGGAAGGCCGGCGAATCCATTTGGACCGAGGGCTGCGGATCGTCAGGATCCTTGGCCTTTTCGGGCACGAACACGTCGGGATCGGGCCGCAGTGCGGTGTAGGGCGTGAAGTCGGGCTGGGAAGTAAAGCAATCGGCCAGGTCGGCGGCGGTGGCGTCGTAGAGATTCAAGGGCGGCAGGCCCAACAGGCGGAAGACGGTGCGCAGCAGGCCCGGAAAGCTGGAGTTGGTGTGAGCGACGTAGTTCGGGCGTGCGTAGGGCGAGAGCGCCAGCAGCACGGTACGGTGGGAATCGACGTGGTCCACGCCGCCTTGGGCGTCGTCCTCGGTCACGAAGACGGCCATTTGCTTCCACCATTTGGAGTGCGTCAGGTACTCCATGATGCGACCCAGCGCGTAGTCGTTATCGGCGACGTAGGAGGCGGCGAAGGGGAAGCCGTCGGCGGGGCGGGGCTTGGCCATGTGGTCGTTGGGCAGATGGATATAGACGAATCGCGGCAGGTCCGTGCCGGGCTGGTTGTAGAGACGGTCCAGTTCGGCGATCAACTGCGCGGCGCGGTACTGGTCGGGGATGTTCATGTTGAACTGCGGATAGTCGCGCGAGGTATTGCGGTACAACGGTTCGGGCATCGGCACGTTGACCAGGTAGCGCGCACCGGTCGGCTTCTCGCCGGGCTCCTCCTCGACCCCGGCCAGCTCGAAGCCTTCGCCGAAGTTGCGGAAACTGACGCCGTGGCGGTCCAGATGGTGCCACAGCGCACCGGCCTCGAGCTGCTCCTCGGGGTGCAGGCTGGAGTTCGAAGTCGCGTTGGAAAGGCGGCCAGGCGCGGTGGTGGGGAAACGGAAATCCTTCTGGCCGCCGTAGGCCGCCATCAGCGAGCTCTCGGTCCAAGCGTTGGGATAGGAGCCGACGAGCCAGTGGTGGCCGTCCACGCTGACCTCGGAATCGGCGTAGAAGTTGTCGCTCATGGCGAAACGGCGGGCGAGCGCCTGGTGGTTGGGCGTGAGGTTGTAGGAGTGCTTCCCGGCGCGGGCCTTGAGCGAGCCGGGCTCGTACCACAGCCAGCCGCTAGGGCCGAGGCGGGCGAGGTCGGGAGCGCCGTTGACGGGGCCGTTGGCGGCGCTGGTGGTGGCGCCGAAGACCTCGTCGAAAGTGCGGTTCTCCTTCACGATCATAACCACGTGACGGATGGCGGCGGGCAGCGCGGACGGTTCGAGCCGGCGCGGCAGGAAGCCGCCCAGGGCGTAAACGCGCTCGGTCAGCATGGGCATGAGGTGCGGCAGGGGCATGTCGAAGAAGGTCAGCATGCCGGTGCGCATTTCGCCCTGGAAACTACGCTCGATGGGAGCCATGCGCGTGGCATTGGGGCCCGTGCCGAGGCCCTTGGCGTTGGCCACGAAGACGCGGCCGCGGTCCAGCGCGATGGAGGTGGGAAACCACCCCGCGGGCAGATGGGCGTCGAGCCGGTTGGTGGTCAGATTGACCACGCCGACGGCGTTGATGCCGGCCTCGGCGACGAGCAACCGGCCGTTGTTCAGGTCCAGCGCGAGGCCCACGGGCAGGATGCCGCGCAGATGCTCGAGGCCGGGGATGCGCAGCGGGATCTGCTCGCGGACGGCGAGGGTGACGGCATCGACGACGGAGATCGTGTCCTGATTGCCGTTGGCGACGTAGATGGCGGCCGGGCTGGCGGCGACGCCGGTGGGGCCGCTGCCGCCCATGCTGTTCGGCCCGAAGGGCGCCCCGGTGCGGACCAGGGCCTCTTGGCGGGCGTTGGCGGGATCGGAGACATCGATCACGCTCAGTGAATTCGATTGCGGCGCGTTGGGATCGCCCAGCCCGGGGACCGCGACCGGGCCCGCCGAGGTCGGCACGCTCACGCCTTCCCAAGCCTCTTTTGACGGAAAGCCGAAAGCCGGGAAGGGGATGGCGGTGGTTTGCGGATGCCGGGGGTCGGCGCCGGGAATGGCGCTGTATTGGAACATGCCGGTGTTGGTCACGTACAGGTGCAGGCGATCGGGCGAGAGCGCGATGCGGAACGGGAGGCGGCCGGTGGTGACGCTGGAGACGAGCTTCTGAGTGCGCGTATTAAAGATGGCCACGCGGAAGTTGGCCTGATCGACGACGTATAGCAGACGGCGGGCCGGATCATAGGCCAGGTCGCCGGAAAAGCTGTCGCGCCACGATCCCTGGTTAAGCTGCAGGAGGTTGAGCAGGCGGCCCGAGGGCAGCGCAACCTCGCGGACCCGTCCGCTGTTGCCTTCCGAGGCGAATAAGTGGCGGTCGGTTTCAAACGCGAGCCCCATGAAGACGCTGCGCCAGTCGTCATCGTCGCGGCCGGATTCGCTTTTGTCTTCCGGGCGCAGCTTGGCGCGAAGCTGCAGGACCTGCCAGGTGTCGGAGGTCATGTCCAGGACGGTCAGCGAGAAGCGGTCCGGGCCGCCGTTGGCGGTCACGGCCAGCTTGCCGTCGGGGCTGACGGCGATGCCGAAGGCGCCCGGACCGGTCTGGAAGGAACGGCCCAGCGGCTCGACCATGCGGCCGCCGGGGAGCACGCTCTCGGCACCGGGGCGGCGCGCGGCGGGGCGCGCGCCGGCCGGCGGGCGGAATTCCCTTGGCGGCGGGGCCGCGGGCGGGACCGCGGGCAACGTGGCCAGCAAGAAAGCTAGGATGAGAACGAGGCGGAGCGTCGGGCGCGTCATCTGGTCACAAGGGGCCCAAAAGAGATAGCGTGTCAGAGGAGCGGCGCGAAAGGCAAACCGGAGATGACTCGAAGAACGTTCTTAGCTGAATCGGGAGTGATCGCCATGGGGATGAATCTACAAGCGGCGCGGATACCGGACGCGCGTTATTTTCTGCTCGAAAGTTACCTATTGAAAAACGGTAGCCAGGGCCAGCGGCTGGCCACGTATCTGCAGGAGGCGCGGCTGGGGATGGCGGCGCGGCTGAAGACGCCGGCGCCGGGGCTGGTGCTGGAGGCGCTGGTGGCGGCGCACATGCCGCAGGTGCTGACGGTGACGGCGTACTGGTCGCTGGAGGGAATGGAGGAAGCGAAGCGCAAATGGCGCGAGGACCCGCAGGCGCGCGAGGCGCTGGGGCGCTGGGAGGCCGGGGATGAGGCGCCGTACGAGAAGCGCAACGAGATCCTGCTGGAGGCTACTGCTTACTGCCCCGCGTTTCCTCCGGCCGCCGGCGACCCGGCCAGGCCGCCGCGGGTGTACGAGCTGCGGACCTACCATTCGCCGACGGAGCGGCAGCTGAAGGCGCTGCACGAGCGGTTCGCGGGGCCGGAGGTCCAGATCTTCGGCCGCTCGGGGATTCACCCGGTGCTGTACAGCTCCACCTACATCGGCCCGGACCAGCCGAACCTGACGTACCTGACGCCGTTCGATGACCTGGCGGCGCGGGAGAAGGCGTGGGCCGCGTTCGGCGCGGATCCGGAATGGGTGAAGGTGCGGGACGAGTCGATCGCGCGCAGCGGGCAGATTGTGAGCGTGATTCAGATGTCGCTGTTCAAGGCCGCGGCATATTCGCCGGTGCGCTGAAACGCGTCCGGGGCCGTCAGGAACCTGGCAGGATTTTGGTGATGTCGTTGTAGATGACCACCAGCAGGGTGAGCATCAGGAAGACGAAGCCCAGCTTGAAGACCGTCTCCTTGATCTGCAGGCTGAGGTCGCGGCGGATGAGCATTTCAATGAGCAGCATCAGGAGCATGCCGCCGTCCAGAATCGGAATCGGCAGCAGGTTGAAGATCGCCAGATTGAGGCTCACCGAGGCCATCAGCTCGATGAACGGGAAGACGCCCTCGCGGGCGGCCTGGCCGCTGAGCTGAGCGATGCCGATCGGGCCGGAGAGCGAGCGGGCCGAGGAACGGCGCTCGACGATGGCGCTGAGGAACTGGTAAATCAGCGTCGCGCCGCGGACATTCTGGCGCGCGGATTCGCGCACGGCGCTGAGGAACGGCAACCGGACGTAGACCACGCGAGGAGCCAGTTCGACGCCCAGCATCCAGCTCTGCTGTCCGCCCAGATCGCCGTGAACCGGCGTGAAATCCAACTGCACCAACCGGCCGTCGCGGCGCAGCGTCAGGTGGACCGGCTGGCCATTCGAGCGGGCCAGGGTCTCATGCACCTTCTGCGCGACGCGAATCGACTCGCCGTTGATGCTGACGAACTGGTCGCCCTTGCGCAGGCCTTTGCTCTGGGCGTCCATGCCGGGGATGAAGCCGCCGACTTCGACGTCGTTCTGGGGCATCCAGCCGGCCGAGCCGACGCCCGTGGAGGGGTCGGCTTCGGGCATCACGTCGAGGTGCAGCAACTGAGAGCCGCGGCGCACCACCAGCGGGAGCCAGCGGCGGGCGCTGACCACTTCGGTCATGGCCACATCCTCCCAGGTTGGATCGGCCTTGTTCCCGATCTGGAGGAGGATATCGCCTTCGCGCACGCCAGCCTTGTCCGCAGCCGAGCCGGGCTGGACATAGCCCACGGTAGCGGCCTGAGTGGCGCCGGCGAGCTTGGGGTAGTGCAGCATGAACAGCCCGGCGACCAGCGCAAAGGCCAACAGGACATTCATCGCCGGCCCGGCGGCCACGATCAGCAGCCGCTGCCAGCGCGGCTTGACGTTGAAACCTCGCGGGTCGGGGGTGTCGTTGGGCTGTTCGCCGGCCATCTTGACATAGCCGCCGATGGGCAGCCAGCAGATGCGGAACTCGGTTTCGCCGAGTTGACGGAAGAAGAGCTTGGGGCCGAAGCCGATGCTGAAGGCCTGGATGTGCACGTCGAAGAAGCGGGCCACCAGGTAATGGCCCAGTTCATGGATCACGATCATGATCCCGATCAGGACCAGCAGCCACCAAAAATTCTGCAAAATGTTCTCGATGATGCCCATGTTTGGCTGAACCAGCCTCGTTTCAGGTAAAGGCGACCGTGGTCCGGCGACTAGCGCGCCGGCGGACGGCGTCGGCCGCGGCGGAGCGGCTGCGACGGTCGATGTCGAGCAAATCGTGAATACTCGCGGCTTCGCGATAGGGCATGACGGAGAGCGTATCCTCGACCACCGCGGCAATGGCGGGAAACGGGATCTGCTCCCGCAGGAAGGCTTCCACAGCTACCTCATCGGCCGCATTGAGCGTGCATCCAGAGGATCCGCCGGCCTCCTGGGCGTGATAGGCCAGGCTGAGGAGGGGGAAACGGTTGAAGTCGGGGGCCTCGAAATCCCAGTGGCGCGTGGCGGTCCAGTCCAGGCGCGGGACCGGGGCGGGCTCGCGGTCGGGCCAAGTCATCGCATATTGGATGGGCATGCGCATGTCGGTGGCGCAAACCTGGGCGATCACGCTGCCGTCGTTGTATTCCACCAGGGCGTGCACGGTGGACTGGGGATGGACGACCACTTCGACGTCGCGCGGAGCAAAACCGAACAGCCAGCAGGCCTCGATCACTTCGAACCCTTTGTTCATCAGGGTGGCGGAATCGATGGTAATGCGCGGGCCCATCTTCCATGTTGGATGCCGCAATGCCTCGGCCGGCGTCACGTGCGCCAGTTTTTCGAAGGGGGTCGTCCGGAAGGGCCCGCCGGAAGCCGTCAGGATGAGTTTGCGGACCTCGGAGCGGCGGCCGGCGCGCAGGCATTGGTGGGCCGCATTGTGCTCGCTGTCGACGGGGATCAGCTCGCTGGAACACTCGCGCACGGCGTCCATGACCAGGCGCCCGCCGGCGACCAGCGTTTCCTTATTGGCGAGCCCGACGCGTTTGCGCGCGCGCAGGGCCTGATAAGTCGCCTCGAGGCCGGCCACGCCGACGATGGCCGACATCAGGAAATCGACCTCCGGCGCGATGGCGGCGGCGAGATAAGAGGGCTCGCCCCAGGCCAGATCGGGGCGCGTCGAAGAGGTCATTCCGGCCTGTTCCAGCAGCGCGACCAGGGGCTTGATCGAAACCTCTTCGGCCACCACGGCCACGGCGGGGCGAAATTCAACAATCTGCTGGGCCAGTTTTTCGATGTTGCGCCCGGCGACAAGGGCGTAAACGCCAACTTCGTGGCGCCGCTGGCGTACGACGTCCAGGGTATTGCGCCCGATGCTACCCGTGGAACCGAGGACCGTGATCAGTTTCATCCGCCAGCCGCCATCATATCATTCAGCGGTGTCGCAACAGCTGTTTGCTCCGGCGCGCGAGGAAAAGCGCGCGCACACGCCGCTCCGCGGCTCATTTCTGGTCTTATTTGGGGAGTGGAGGCTGAAAAAAAGGGGCGCCAGGGAGGTGAATGCTTCAGGGGTCTTTTGAGGTTAGTCTCGCTTTGGTGGGAGTTGCCTCCCTGGCTTGATTTCATCGTAATATACTGAATTCTGAATTGCAAGAGAAATTTTATGATTTTTTGGATACGGCTTTGACCTCAACCCCGGCTATTTTCTCTAAGACCTTGATAGTACTGCACATATCCTCATCCGCATAACCTTCGGAGAGGGCCACCTGGATCATCTGGCGCGTCAGGGCGGTGAGCGGCAGCGGAACGCCCAATTCGGCCCCCGTTTCGAGCATCAGGCCGACGTCCTTGTGAAGCCATCTTGTTGAAAAATTTGTGGAAAAGTCGCGCTTAAGGACCATGGGCGCCTTGGCGGAGATCATTCCTGATCGAGCCGCCGAGTTGTTGAGGATTTCGAGCATCAATTCCGGATCCACCCCCGCGCGGGTGGCTAGCACTAGCCCCTCATTAAAAGCTTGTAACAAGTTGGAAAGGATCAGGTTCTGCGACAGCTTGGCGTGCAGGCCGAGGCCTATACCACCGCAGTAATAGAACAGTTTGCCCATCGGTTCTAGGTAGGGCTTCAATTTTTCATAGATTATTGGGTCTCCACCGATCATGAAGGTGAGCGTTCCGCCCTCCGCACCCGGTTTGGAACCCGTTACCGGGGTGTCCAGAAAGTGGGCACCCTTGGTCGCCAGGGCGGCGGCGGCGCGTCGGGCGTAGGATGGCGCGACGGTGGAGCAATCGGCGACGATCGAGCCCGCCCGAACGCCGTCCAGGATGCCATCCGGTCCCAGCGTGACGCGCTCGCTCATGGCGGTGTCGCCGACGCACAGGAAAACGATGTCGGCCGAGGCGGCCACCTGCTTGGGCGTGGCGCAGAATTCGGCCTTTTCCTCCGTGGCCAGGCGTTGCGCCTTGGCGGCGGTATGGGACCAGACGGCCACGGAATGGCCAGCCCGCAAGAGGTTGCGCGCCATCGGGTAGCCCATGATGCCGAGTCCCAGGAATCCGAGTTGCATGTCGTTGCGCCTCCAGTTCGAAAAGGGTGATCGCCGCGCAAGCGGCGGATGTAACCGTCATTGTATGCCGGACCTGCGGGAGGAGACAATCGCTGGAGCGCGTCGTCAGGATTCGGTCACATTGGGTGGGCGCTGGATGGGCGCGTCCCCGAGGGAGTGAATCGCCGGCTCCTGACACCACCGGCGAGTGGGAGTAAGCTCGTGGATGCAGGGTGAATTTTGCCCAGGAGGCGCCATGGCTGATTCAAAACACTCCCGCGTCGAACACCCGTCCACGGCGGTTCTGACGCGCGGCTTCGACCCCCGGCTTTCGGTCTGGTCGGCGCGGCCGGCCGTCTTTCGCACTTCGACGTACGTGTTTCCCACGCCGGAGGCGGCGGAGCGGGCGTTCGACATCACGTCCGGGCGCGAGCAGCTGCAGCCGGGAGAGAACTCGTACCTGATCTACTCGCGCTTCAACCATCCGAACGCCGAGATCCTGGAAGACCAGATGGTGCCGCTCGAGGAGAACGCCGAGTGGGCGCTGGTGTTCAACTCCGGCATGGCGGCGCTCATGACGGCGCTGCTGAGCGTGCTCAAACCGGGCGACGCGATCGTTTACACCGTGCCGCTGTACGGCGGCACGATGAACATGATGCACCAGTTGCTGGAGCCGCTGGGAATCCACACCAAGCCCGTCCCGGCAGGGCGCAGCGCGGATCTGGACGAGGCGATCCTGGCCACGCCGAGCCTGCGGGCGGTGCTGATCGAGACGCCGGCCAACCCGACCATGCGGATGACCGACATCAAGCGCGCGGCGCTGAGCGCGGCGCGGCTGGACCCGAAGCCGGTGGTGATGGTGGACAACACGTTCCTGGGGCCGGTGTTCCAGCATCCGCTGACGCTGGGCGCGGACCTGTCGATCTACTCGGCGACGAAGTACCTGGGCGGTTTCAGCGACCTGCTGGCCGGAATGGTGCTGGGGCGCGATCCGGAGCTGCGCAAGACGATGTTCTCGCGTCGCGGGATGTTCGGCAACATCCTGCAGCCGGACGAGTGCTGGATCCTGGATGGGCGGCTGCCCACGGTCAGCCTGCGCATGAACCGGCAGAGCAAGAACGCGCAGCGGATCGCTGAAAGCCTGGTGAACCGCCCGGAGGTCCGCAAGGTCTACTACCCGACGCTGTTCGACGATCCGGAGCAGATCCGGATCCGCCTGTCGCAGTGCGACTACCCGGGCGCGATGCTGTCGATCGACCTGCAGGGGGGCAAGGCGGCGGCGTTCGATTTCCTGCGCACCCTGCGGGTGGCCAGGAACGCGGTGTCGTTGGGCGGCATGGAGACGCTGGTGTGCCACCCCAAGACGACGACGCACTCGGCGAGCCCGCCGGAGGAGATGGAACTGGCGGCGATCACTGACGGGTTGATCCGGATCTCGGTGGGCGTCGAGGACTGGCGCGACCTGCTGCGCGACTTCGAGCACGCGCTGGATGCCATCCGGCCGAAGCTCGAAGAGGCCGGCGCGCTCAGCGCAGGAAGGTCCGCCAGGTAGTCACCAGCAGGGCGTGCGCGACCATGGCGGCGCGCAGACCTCCGCCTGTGCGATAGGCCATGCCGTAGGCCGCGCCAGCCACGACGGCGACGATCGCGAAACGCCAATTAGGGAAATGGCTGTAGCGCAGGTGCGCCGCCCCAAACAGCAATGAGGCGCTGATCAGGGCCAAGGCCGCGCTGCCGCTCCAATCCTCGAACCATTGCTGCAACAGGGCGCGGAAGAAGAACTCCTCGCTCAGGGCGACGACCCACAGGATGCCGAAGAAAGTCGCGGCGGCGGTGGCGCATTGGAGCCACGTCGAGGGCCAGACGAGACGCGCGGAACCGGTCCAGGCAACGGCTAACGCCAGCGGCGGCAGGACGGCCAGATACCAGAGAAAGCCGGCGCGCCAGTGGCGTTTTGCGGGCCAGAAGCCGAAGTCCGGGTTGAGGCCGCGGACATTGAGTATGGTCGCCAGGCCGACCTGGATCCACAGAAGATGGCCGAGCAGCGCGGTGGGCAGCTTCGGCCCGACCGCCGGGTAGATCACGCCGAACCAGTTGAAGAGGATTGGCACGGCCATCAGGGCGACGAAGCCGAGATCGGTGAGACGGCCGCGCGGGAGAAAATGAAACCAGAAGGCGGCCACGGCCGTGAGCGCGAGCAGCGCGACCAGCACGTGCAAACGGAACAGGCCGCAGGGGATGGAATAAA
>Ga0074045_10004339_pt1 | contig 12581 bp, 13 predicted proteins | sample BogForMeECP23OM2_FD_94442 | JGI IMG/M metagenome (GOLD analysis project Ga0074045, IMG submission 94442) | Bog forest soil microbial communities from Calvert Island, British Columbia, Canada - Bog Forest MetaG ECP23OM2 | ecosystem: Environmental > Terrestrial > Soil > Wetlands ...
GATAGACATCGGGATCGAAGAAGACCTGGTAGAAGTGCCAAACCAGAATCGCCAGCGTCGCCAGGACCGCTTCGTAAAAGTGTACCGCGGTTGCCGCATCCAACCACCAGCGCGCCAGCAGGTTGCCGACCGAGACCCTGGCCCAGAGCATGATGCCAGTGACAGCCATCAGCGCCGTGCCCCACACCAACGCCCAGTACTCCGCCTTCTCCGCGTAGCTGAAGCGGCCGAACTTCGGCTTCCGGTTGCGCAGGCCGAGGTAGAAGAGCATCGTCCCCCAGGCATCGAGTGCATCCTTCGGCGTGGGCAGCAGGTCGCGAACCAGCCGCCTCCCATCCCGGGTGAACGCGACATAGAAGACGTGGTAGACGCCGTCGCCAATCAGCATCACTCCGGCGACGCGGTGAATAATGCTGCGCCACCTCTCGCCCAGGCCAAGGGCGACCGCAAACCAGGAGTCAGGATACTTCAGCGCGAAGCCGGTGACCACGAGGACGAAGAAGCTGGTGAGCAGAACCAGGTGCTGCCAACGCTGGTTGGGCGTCATGCGTACGACGCTGGGCCCCATCGCTGTGCGCCGGGCCAAGGCCTTGGCGCGCCAGAGGACCGCGTTGTGCAGGAACATCGCTCCGATGACCAGCAGAATCAGAGGAAGATAGAACCACCTGATCCAACGCACCGCGACCGTGCCCCTATCCAGGGTTCTCCCTTCCTCCACATCCACATGCACCTTGTAGTGGGTGAAGTTCTGCGTGACTCCCTTGTGGCATTGTCCGCAGGTGGCATCCAGGTTGGCAGGGTTGATGGTGGAGCGCGGATCGCTGGAGGGCAGGATGTTGTGCACGCCGTGGCAACTGGCGCAGTTGGCCACCACCACGGAACCGCCCTGCGAGGCAAGCCCGTGATAGCTGTCCAGGTAGGTTGACACTCGGCTTCCCGCCACGCCGAACTCCTGCGTCAGCCGCACTCCCTGATGACAGCGCGCGCAGGTGGACCGCGACAGATTCTCATCGGAGACCGATGAGTTGGGATCGGAGGGCGCCTTGATGGTGTGGATGCCGTGGCAATCGGTGCAGACCGGCGCAAGGCCGTTGCCGCGCGCGATGGCCTGGCCGTGAATGCTCTCGATGAAGACGCTCTGCACCTCGGCGTGGCACTTGCCGCAGGTGGCGGGGACGTTGAACTTGTTGATCAGCGAGCGGGCGTCGTTGGCGGGAAGAATCTCATGCGACCCATGGCAATCCGTGCACACCGCCGCGGTCTGCGATCCGTTCTTCACCGCGCGGCCGTGGACACTGTCCTGGTAGGCGACGAAGACCTGCGAGCTGCCGCCGGTGGACTGCATCAAAAACTTCTGCCCGTGGCATGTGCCGCAGGTTGTGGGAATGTTGGAGTGATAGACCTGCGACCTGGCATCGCTGGCGGGCAGAATGCCATGCGCGTCGCCGTGGCAATCGACGCAGGTGGCGGCCGGGGTTCCGTCCGGCTTCTTCGCGGTGGCGTGGTAGCTGTGCTGATAGGCGGCCTGCGCGTCGGCGTGGCACTGGGCGCAGGTGATCTTCGCCGGAGTCGCCTCATGCGGCGACGACTTCACATCCTTGTGGCAGTCCACGCAGGAGAACATTCCACCATGGATCGACTGCTTCAACTTGCCGGCATCGACGGTGAGGCTGACCGTCTTGCCGCTGGCGTCGGTGGTGGTGAGCGTGGGATCGGCGTGGCAGGCGAGGCACTCCTCGTCCTTCGGCTTGTGCTGGGCGCGTGCGAGCGAGCCGGATGACAGCAGGAAGACGACCACCGCCAGCGCGCAGAACTTGCGCGCGGCTTTGAACCACGTCCGCCGATCTGTCCTCGCCGTACCTGCCATCCCAATGCGCGCCTGTTCCGTGCTGGTTCGCATTCTATCGGATTGGGGCAGTGGAGTTCCGCAGAGGCTGCGTCGTGGCCTCAGCGGGGGAGGCTGTCGGAGGCGGCACGGATGCGCTCGAGGAGCGCGGCGGATTGTTTGGGCGGCAGGGAACCGGCGGCGATGGCCTGGATGACGCGGTAGAGCGCGCGCTGGATGGAGCGGCGATCGGCGAGGGGGCCGAGGCGAATGGCAGGGGGCCTGAGAGCGCGCAGGCGGCGGCGGGCACGCTGGTCGAGGTTCTTGTGATAGCGGCAGCAGCGGTGACGGGCGAGTGTGAACTTGCGGCAGGGGGTCCCATCGGGCTTGATGGCGGAGCAGAGTTGATGTTTCATTCGATTCTCCTCAATAATGAAAAAAATTAAAAAAGTCCAGACCTAAGTACTTTGCAATCAACACATACGCAATTTCCTCTGCAAAGTCTGACAACAAAAGGACTTAGCGGGAATGGATAAGAAAACAAAGAGGAAAGGCCCAGGGGTTGATTCCCTGGGCCTTTCCTCTTTTCTGATCCTAGTTAAATTATAGCAGGTGGAGGAAACTAGTATGCCAAGTATTTTACTGGGGGAAGTGGTTGATATGGTGTTTGTTATGGGGATTTTGACAGAGTGAGGGGCTTGACACGCGATTTTGCTGGGGAAATCGGGGAAATTATTTTTCGGTTCTGCGATTGGGCGGGCTGAGGTTTGTTGCCTCCCACCCTTCCGCGATGAGACTGCGGAAGGATGGGGCACCCGGCTCATCCGAGGAATGGGTTGCGGAGTTCCAAGGGCCCGTAGTGTGTTCCATGGTGCATGTCTTCGGTGTAGAGGATGGTTGCGCCGGAGCGGATGGCGGCCTCGACGATGAGGGCATCCCAGTAGCTAATGTGGCTTTGCTGAACGCGCTGGAGGGCAAGTTGAACCAAGGACGCGTCTATGGGGAGGACTTCGCTTCGCGACAGCCTCTCAACGATCCGGCTAACCTCGTTGATCTTCAGCGGAGGGCTACCCTTCCTTGTTGCGACAGAGATGAACTCATTGAGCACCTGCGAACTGAGGACCAATTCGTCCGAACGGATCAGTCGTTCAATGAGGTCGTTGGCGACAGCCACTTTAGTCAGAGCGCCGATGTTGGCGGCAGAGAAAGCGTAGAGGAATATGTTGGTGTCTACGAACGCGGCCATTGTGTGCGTTCTGCGTAGATCTCATCGCGGGTTGGAAGTTTTCCGAGATCGCCCAAGGGGCCTTCATGCATGAGCCGGATCAGAGCCTCCTTGTCGGCGTCGGTTGAATGCGACCTCGAGACGCCCACAAGCGTGTCCGCGACTAGCTGATCTACAGTGATGCGGCGTCGTTCGGCTTCGCGTTTCGCGGCTTCGAGGATTTCGGGGTCAATCGCGATGGTGAGGCTGGCCATAAGACCTCCGCTGGATTCATTTTAGCATCTGGGGGCACCCAGCATAAAGCCAAGCTTATGCGTGGTTCTGCCCAGCTCTCGGCCAATTTCTGCGAGGCACCGGTTTTTCGCGCCTTTGCCCTTTGGTCGCAGACCCTCGGGATGGGGGATCAAGGCAAAAAATGTGTGATCTGAATTTGCACAAGATAAGCGGGGGTGCTCGCTTGGTTCGAAAGCATCGGCACCTAAGACGTCCAGCATCTTCTGCCACTCCGGCTTTCGCCCCAATCCAAAGAAGACGACCAGTTGCGGCTTGTATTGCTTGATCTTGGCTTGGATTAGTTCAGTTCGTTCGTGCAGGAAAGCCTGTTCGTACTTTGCTCTGGTGTCCAGCCACTCATGGTCCGAGTTTTTTGCCCCCCAATCCTTTGTAGACGGAGAGGCAATAGGGATCAGATCGAGGATACAGCTGTCACCGCCGGGGTTCTTGCCGAAACAGTCACGTTGAAAGGCGAGCACTTGTTTTCTCTCAAACTCCGAACTGATCGGTGAAGGTGAGTTTTGCGGGGCCAGCTTCCCATCGCTCGCGAGCATAATACGAATGAGCGGGCCCCAAGTGCTCTGAATCGAACCTGTCCAATCTAAATTGATGGCGCTGTGATAGCTGTGAAGGTCTTCTATTTCCTTTTGACCGCGATTGGCCCAGGCTGTAACTCGATCGCGGAATTCCGATGCTCTCTTGCCGCCACCCTGTTCAGGGCCGATCAGCCACACCTTTGATTCGAGCGTTCCATAGCCAAGGAATGTTCTGATGTAGTTCCGCGTCAGTTGCTCATCGATCTGGATCATGATTCGGTCAACTTAGTAACTATGTGCGTCAGTTGTCCAGCACGCGGGAGAAGATGGCGTCTACGTTGGCGAGCTGGCGGTGGTAGTCAAAGGCGGCGGTGAGTTGCGCGGGGGTGAGGAGGGCGGTGATCTCGGGGACGCGGGCGACTTCGTCGCGGAAGACTAGGTCCTGCTTCCAGGCGCGCATGGCGTGGGACTGGACGAGCGAGTAGGCGTCTTCGCGGGACATTCCGGCGGCGGCGAGGTCGAGCAGGAGCTGGCCGCTGAAGATGAGGCCGCCGGTGGATTCGAGGTTCTTCAACATGCGTACGGGGTAGACGAGGAGCTTGGCGATGAGTTGCTCGGTTTTGGCGAGGAGATAGTCGGCGAGAATGGTGGAGTCGGGCAGGATGACTCGCTCGGCGGAGGAGTGGGAGATGTCGCGCTCGTGCCAGAGGGCGATGTTCTCGAAGGCGGCCTGGGCGTTGGCGCGGACGACGCGGGCTAGGCCGGAGATCTGCTCGCAGGTGACGGGGTTGCGCTTGTGCGGCATAGCGGAGGAGCCCTTTTGTTTTTCGCTGAAGAACTCTTCGGCCTCGCGGACCTCGGTGCGCTGGAGATGGCGAATCTCGGTGGCAATTTTGTCTAGAGTCGAGCATAGGATGGCGAGCGCGGCGATGTAGGCGGCGTGGCGGTCGCGCTGGACGATCTGCGTGGCGACGGCGACGGGGGTCAGGCCGAGTTCTTTGCAGATGGCGGCTTCGTGCTCCGGCTTGAGATGGCCGAAGGTGCCGACGGCCCCGGAGAGCTTGCCGACGCGGAGGTCTTCGGCTGCGGCGTCGAAGCGGGTGAGGTTGCGCTGCATTTCTGAATACCAAAGCAAAAGCTTGAGGCCAAAGGTGGTGGGTTCGGCGTGGACGCCGTGAGTGCGGCCGACGATGGGGGTGTGCTTGAACTCGATGGCGCGGGTTTTCAGGGTTTCGGCGAGGGCGAGGATTCCGGCGCGGATGATGTCGGAGGCGGCTTTGAGTTGAAGCGCTTGAGCCGTGTCCACGACGTCGGTGGAGGTGAGGCCGAAGTGCAGCCAGCGGGAGGCTTTTTCGGCGGCGAAGGGCGGCGCGTCGATGGCTTCGGCGACGGCGGTGGTGAAGGCGATGACGTCGTGGCGGACCTCGTCCTCGATTTCGTTGATGCGGGCGACGGTGAAGTTGCCGCGGGCGGCGATGGCGTCGGCGGCGGACTGGGGGACGAGGCCGAAGCGGGCGAGTGCTTGGGAGGCGGCGGTCTCGACCGTGAGCCAGCAGCGGAACTTGTTCTCGTCGGACCAGATGCGGCCCATGGCAGGACGTGTGTAACGGGCGATCATAAGGGCCTTCAAGTTGCAGGTTGCAGGTTGTGAGTTGCAGGTTGAAAGACGCTAGACGTGGAAGAGGGCGGACATTTCGTCGTGCAGGAAACCCTGGCCGGGACGGTAGGGCTGAATCCACTTTCCGTCGAGGACGAACTGGGGGATGGCGCGCTTGCCGGTGTGGGCGAAGACCTCGTCCGCCGCGCCGGGGGTGGTGGAGATGTCGATCTCGGTGTAGGGGGTGGAGTGGGCGGCGAGAAAACGCTTGGCCTCGCGGCAGTCGCGACAGCCGGGGGCGGTGTAGACGAGGAGTTCCATGCTTCTATTTTACGACGCGGGTGACGGTTGACGGGGAGCTGTGTAATCGCAGGGGAGAAAGACGCGTCTATTGGGGCATGAACGGAAGACGGATTGTGAGATTGATTCTTCGGGTTGGGTTGGTAGTGGTGCTGGCGATTGGCTTGCAGATGCGGGCGCAGAGTGCGGGGACGAGCGCGGCTTCGAGCGCGACGACGAGCGCGGCAAATGTGCAGAAGACGAGTGCGCTGAAGACGAATGCGCAGCGATTGACAGATGCCGATACGACGACGACGGCGCAGACCGCGACGACGGCCAAGGCGGAGTCGCTGACGGTGGCCAACAAAGAGTACGACGCCGCGAAGGAGCTGTCGCGCATGACGAAGCGCTACAGCCTGACGGCAGAGCAGAAGGCGAAGATCCAGCCACTGCTGCTAGAGCAGCAGAAGCAGGTGCATACGCTGGGCGAGGACACGTCGCTGACCGATGCGGAGTGGACGGCTGCGGTGCGGAAGGTGCATCAGCAGACGGTGCTGAAGGTGCGGAAGCAGTTGACCGACGCGCAGTTGAGCAAGTACGCGAAGGACGAGGTGAAACGGGCGAAGCAGTCGGGGAACGACGCGGACGCGGACGACGATGGGCCTCCGGATGGGCCTCCTCCGGATGGCGGCGGTGGGCCTCCGGGTGGGGGTGGGCCTCCGGATTAGGGTGTATCGACATTAAGAACATGCAACAGCGAAACAACCGCAGGTCCTTCGACTCCGCACGCCGCGCGGTGCGCGACGTGCTCCGCTCAGGATGACAATTTTGCCTTATGCATTCCGCTCAGGATGACGACGAGAAAATTATGCTGCGGGCCTCCGGGCTAGGCGAGGCGACTAGCGGCGGGAGCGGAAGAAGGCGGTGAGGAGCTCGCCAGCTTCGTCGGCGAGGAGGCCGGAGGTGACTTCGACCTGGTGGTTGAGCTGGGGGTGGTTGAGGACGCTGAGGACCGAACCGCAGGCGCCGGCCTTGGGGTCGGGCGCGGCGTAGACCAGGCGCGAGACGCGGGCGTGGAGGATAGCTCCGGCGCACATGGCGCAGGGCTCGAGCGTGACGTAGAGGGTGCAGCCTTCGGGCAGGCGATAGTTGGCGAGGGCGTGGGCGGCGTGGCGGAGAGCGACGATCTCGGCGTGGGCGGTGGGGTCGTGGTCGCGCAGGACACGGTTCTGGCCGCGGGCGATGATCTCTCCGTTGAGGGTGAGGATGGCGCCGATGGGGACTTCGCCGTCGCGCTCGGCGGCGCGGGCTTCGGCGATGCAGGCGTGGAGGTAGTCGAGGTCGTCCATATCGTTCATGCAGGTTGCTGCTGGGTGAGGCAGTGGAGGGTGCCGAGGCCCCAGACGAGGTCTACGGCGTGGATGCCGACGATCTGGCGGGTGGGGAAGCAGGCGGCGATGGTGTTGAGGGCGATGCGGTCGTTGGGGTCGTTGAAGGTGGGGACGAGGACGAGGGAGTTGGCGATGGTGAAGTTGGCGTAGCTGGCGGGGAGGCGCTGGCCCTGGAAGTGGACGGGCGCTGGCATGGGCAGGGTGACGATCTTGAAGGGCTTGCCCTGGTTGCTGTTCTTCGTGCGTATGCCGGGGCCGGAGGCATGGCGGAAGGCATGGAGGCGGTCGAGGTTCTCGGCCAGCGGGAGGTGGTTCGGGTCGGCGGGGTTGGGCTCGACGCAGGCGAGGATGGTGGCTGGAGCGACGAAGCGGGCGATGTCGTCGATGTGGCCGTGGGTGTCGTCGCCGGCGCAGCCGCGGGGGAGCCAGAGGGTCTGGTGGATGCCGAGGTGGTCGCGGAAGGCGCGTTCGAGCTTGGCGCGGGTCTCGTCCGCGGAGCCGAGGCCGGGGTTGCGCTGCTGGACCTCGGAGAGGAGGCACTCCTCGGTGGTGAGGAGGACGCCGGCGCCGTTGACGTCGATGGAGCCGCCTTCGAGGACGATGCGGCGGCCGTCGATTTCGGGCTGAATCTCGGGGAGGTTGTAGAGGCGGGCGACGCGGTGGGGGAGCTGGTCGTCGCGGCGCCAGTTCGAGTACTTTGCCCAGGCGTTGAACTTCCAGTTGGTGACGGCGAGGTTGCCGTCGTCATCTTTGACGAAGATGGGGCCGGAGTCGCGCAGCCAGACGCGGTCGGTGGGCCAGTGGTGGAAGTGGAGGCGGGCGAGGTTGGCGCCGCCGCGGCGAAGGATGGAGGCGGCGCGGCGCTGGGCTGCGAGATCGTTGACCAGGATGTGGACGTCTTCGACGCGGGAGAGATGGCGGACGATCTCGGCGTAGACCAAGGGGATGGGCCGGAACTTGCCGGGCCAGTCGTCTGGGTTGTGGGGCCAGGCGATCCATGTGGCGGCGTGAGGAGACCACTCGGCTGGCATGCGGTAGGTTGTCATGGTGCGGCGTCGCTCCTGCGGCTAGCTACCAGAGTAACAAGGTGCGAGGTTCGAAGTGTTGAATGCGCGGGATTCGATGATCCGGGGCTAAAGCCCTGGGAATCGATGGGCCTATTCAGGGGGCTGAAGCCCCCTGCTCCCTCCGAAGAACAAGGCCAAGGGCAAATACAGGGGTCCTTCGCTTCGCTCAGGGTCAGGATGACGGCGGGGGTGGGCGGGATCGGGTATTCTGTGGGCTGGAGGACGCATGAACCGAATTCGTTCCGCCCATCCCGCCCCCGTTATTCCTGCCCGGCTGAGGACGCAGGGCGCGCCGCCGCAGGTTGACGCGGGCCAGCCGTATACCGTGGAGTACTACTACAAGGTGCAATGGGGCCATCAGGAGGAGTTCCTGCAACTGTTCCTGAAGAACCACTACCCGGTGCTGGAAAAGGTCCAGGGGACGGGGCGGATTCTCACGCTCAAGATGGAGACGCCGGCGTACCACACGACGGAGGACGGGCGATGGGACTATCGGGTGACGATCCGCTACAAGGACTCGACGGTGGCGACGACTGCGAATCCCGACGAAGAGAGATTCAAGAAAGAGCTATGGCCGGACCAGGCAACCTTCGCGCAAGAGGAGCAGCGGAGATTTGAGATTCTGCTGGCGCATTGGGACCTTCCGGTGACGGAGATCACTCCGGGGAAGTAGGTGGGCGAGGTTCGAGGCTCAAGGTTCGAGGTTCGAGGCTCGAGGCATCCCACCCATGCCGCAAAGGACGCGGCATGAATGGGGCACCCGAAATCCCACCCATGACGATGAAGCTGTCATGGATGGGGCACCCGGAGGTGGGAACACTTAGGGCAGCGGCTCCATGAGGACCTCGATCTGCAGGCGGCTGGTGCTGCCGGGGATGTCCATGGAGCCGAGCGCGAGGGGCTTGCCGGGAGCGAGGAGCGATTCACCCTTCAGCGAGGATTGGCGGACGATCGGCTCCTGCACGCCTGCTATGTCGGACGTTTTCGGCGCGACGCTGGACTGCTCCACGGCGGACTTCAGCATGGCGTTATTGCCCATCTCGGTCAGGGTTGCGTCGAAGTTCATGCCGACATCGATATAGGTGAACTGCGTCTGCACCCCGGCGGGAGTGGTCCCACCGGCGCTGTAGGAGCCGGTGGCGACTGGAATCTTGCTGCCCTGCTTGAGTACCGTCTCCTGCCCTGAGACGGCGACCATGGCGAAGTGCTGCGTGCCGATCTGCTTGCTGCCGTCCAACTCGGTGACGGTGTAGGTGAGGCGGTAGTTCTTTTTGGGACGGTCGAGTTCGTTGAGGAGCTTCTGCGCGAGCGCCATATCGTCGGATGGGGCGCGGACGATGATGGCGTTCTGGTTGGCGACCATGTAGATCCTGTCGTTTGACGGAAGCATATTGCGCAGGGCGGTCACGATCTCGTTGGCGTCGCTTTGCTGGACGACGTTGTTAAGGTAGAAGGTGCGCTCGGGGAAGGTCTCATAATTCGGCTTTGCTGCGGTTGCTTCGGGGGCCGGTTTTGCGGCGGCGGCATCGGAGGCTGGCTTGGCGGCAGCGGGTGCGGCCTGTGCGAATGCGATTGGGCCGCTCAAGATTACAGCTAGAGTTACTGCTAGAAATCCACATGCATACTTCATCGTTCGTCTCCCTCATTACTTCGCACATCGGGTTTATGTGTTGTCCTCTGTAATTATCGGTGGTGGTGGGGCAGAAAGACTCTCTCTGCTGCGCCGCATCCTCCGCGGTGATAACGGGCTATTTTTTACGCTCTCCGACGAGAGCTATCGCAAACTCTGTCTTCTGATTACTGCCATTGATTCCTGCTAGCTCATAGACGTACGGGTTAGCCGTTCGCTCAGATTTTTTTCAATGCGCCCAAAGAGGCGGGGCTGCGTCTAAGGCAAAACGCGCCAAGGCCGGGCCAGTCCCGCTACAATAGAGCGGCAGCGGTACGGGTTGCAAAAGACGCGAGGATTTTGCTGAGGACGCAGGGATGAGCTGGTTCAAGCGGGAAGACAACGAGATTGTCAACGATGCGCAGAAGACGGTGCGCACCGAGGGGCTGTGGATCCAGTGCGGCAGTTGCCACTTGGCGATCTTCAAGAAGGACCTGGAGGCAAACCTCAACGTCTGTCCAAAGTGCGGGCACCACTTCCACATCGGCGCGCGACGGCGGATCGAGCTGCTGCTGGAGCCTGGCTACGAGCTGGTCGATCTGGAGCTGCGCTCGACCGATCCCCTGGACTTTACCGACCTGAAGCGTTACCAGCACCGGCTGGCCGAGGCGCGCAAGAAGACCGGGCTGAACGACGCAATCGTAAATGCGGTCGGCCACATCGGGCCGCACGCGGTAACGATGAGCGCGATGGAGTACGGATTTATCGGCGGAAGCATGGGGGCGGTGGTGGGCGAGACGATTGCGCGGGGGGTGGACCGATCGCTGGCCACGCGCAGTCCGCTGATCATCGTTGCGGCGTCGGGCGGCGCGCGCATGATGGAGGGGATCGTTTCGCTGATGCAGATGGCGAAGATCAGCGCGGGGTTGGCGCGGCTGGACGACGCGAAGATTCCGTACATCTCGGTGATGACGGACCCGACGACAGGCGGAGTGACGGCGAGTTTCGCCATGCTGGGCGACCTGAACATCGCCGAGCCGGGGGCGCTGATTGGGTTTGCGGGGCCGAGAGTGATCGAGCAGACGACGCGGCAGAAGCTGCCGGAGGGATTTCAGCGGTCGGAGTTTCTGCTGCAGCATGGGTTTCTGGATGCGATTGTGGAGCGCAAGGATTTGAAGGGGTACCTGGTGCAGGCGCTGAGTTGGATGGGGGCGGAGGGGGCGAGTGCGGAGGAGCAGAAGGGTGAGGCGGTTGGGGCTTAGGGCCATGCGCGAAGATGGTTGATTGTCGCGACGAGCAGAAGGCCCAGGGCTAAAGTCCCATTTCTTTTCTGCGGCATTTCACGGGGCTGAAGAGAGTGCTGAAAAAGGCTTGATTGGACTGATAAGGTGACCTCAGGGGCTAAAGCCCCATCGATTTTGCTGCGCTTACGGCACGGCTGAAGCCGTGCCCTTAAGCAAAACAATTTAAATACGGAGATTCTGGCTACGCCAGAATGACGGCGAGAACAAGCAACGACAAAAGCAAATACAGGGGTCCTTCGCTGCGCTCAGGATGACGGCTGGGTGGGAGGAGTCGCATCCCACCCATCCTCACCCCAGCGAGCAAGCTCGCCGGGGACCCCGATCGCAAAGTGCGCGATGGATGAGGCACCCGCGAAGGTGCGCGGGGTTGAGGGCGCATTTGTGGGGAATTCCGCGTCATGCAGGTAGAATACCGTCTTATGGTGGAAGGCGCGAAGGCAATGGCAGAGAGCATTCAAGGCGGGTTGGTGCAGGCGACGCAGGTGGCGCGGGAGGCGGTGGTTCGCCGGTCGGCCAACGACGTTCGCTTCGCGGCGTTCGGCGAGATTGGGTTGGACGACGCGGACCTGGTGCGGATGGTGCAGTCGGTGCCGTCGGCAGTGGCCGCGGCGCTTACGCGCAAGACCTACTACTTCGTGCCGCTGGCGCTGGCCGAGGGACGCAATGCCGAGAGCGCCGGGCACCGCAGCGGCAACGAGGAGACGATGATCTCGCCGGTGTACACGGCGGAGCTGGCTGAGATGGCGATCTGCCATCGCAACGTGGCTCTGGGCGCGGGTGCGGAGAAGAGCGCGGTCATAGCAGAAGATGGATGCGACGGAGTCTTCATCTCCACGCGGCTGCTGAGCGACCGGTTTTCGCTGGCCTTCGAGCTGTTCATCAACGTGGGCCACGCGTTTGTGGACGAGGCGGGCGTGCCAGAGAGCTTCAGCGAGCTGGCGTGGAACCAGGCGCTTGCCGACGTGAGGGGCGAGACCAGCCTGGATGCGTGGGAGAGCCGGGCGCAGGCCGTTGGCGGAGGCCAGATGGCGGGGCGCGACGGCAGGCCGAGGATCGACGAGAAGGCCAAGAGCGATTACCTGGAGGCGGCGTTCTCCGACGCGGTTGCGATCTATATGCTGTCGCTTGCGGTGGACTTCGACTACTCCGAGCTGCGCGAACGCGAGTACCCGCTGCTTGCTCCGCAGGCCCTGGCCGAGCGGCTGCGGCTGGTGGCGCGGCTATTTCCGCCGAACCCGGAGTACGAGTTCGCGATTCGGTATCGACGGCGGGCGTGAGGGCTGGGCGGCCTGGCCCGCAAAATCTGACCTCAGGGGCTAAAGCCCCATTTGCAAAGGAAGCACTTACGGCACGGCTGAAGCCGTGCCCTTAACAAGACAAGACAAATACGGAGATTCTGGCTACGCCAGAATGACGACGTGAGGGAGGCTGAAGCCGTGCCCTTAACAAGACAAGACAAATACGGAGATTCTGGC
>Ga0074045_10004340_pt1 | contig 12580 bp, 11 predicted proteins | sample BogForMeECP23OM2_FD_94442 | JGI IMG/M metagenome (GOLD analysis project Ga0074045, IMG submission 94442) | Bog forest soil microbial communities from Calvert Island, British Columbia, Canada - Bog Forest MetaG ECP23OM2 | ecosystem: Environmental > Terrestrial > Soil > Wetlands ...
CGATCACGCGAATCTTCTTGGGAGCAATATTGGTGGTGCCGATAGTCGTCATCATGGCTCTGGATCCGCCGTCTCAATCCTTGAATTGTCTATGTACCGCCGAGGCCGCGCCTAATCGAATCGAGCCTGCCTTTTTCTTCCATCCTCGGCGCTCTCGGCGTGCTCGGCGCTGAAAAGCCCTTCATGGATACAGCCGGTGCAGCATCCGGGGAAACGGAATGGTTTCGCGTACATGTTCCAGCCCGCAAATCCACGCCACGACTCGCTCAATCCCCATCCCGAAGCCGCCGTGCGGCACGCTGCCGTACTTGCGCAAATCCAGATACCACTTGAAGGCTTCCTCCGGCAATCCGTGTTCGTGAATGCGTTGCACCAGCAGTTCGTGCGACGCCATGCGCTGCGAGCCTCCGATGATTTCCCCATAGCCTTCGGGGGCCAGTACATCCACGCACAGAGCTAACTCCGGCCGTTGCGGGTCAGGCTCCATGTAGAAGGCTTTCACCTTCGCCGGATAACGATGCACCATCACAGGCTTGTCGAATTGTCCCGAAAGGTAAGTTTCATCGGGCGAGCCCAGGTCTCCGCCCCATTCGAACTTGCCTTCGAGCGCGCCTTTAGCGTGGCCCTCCTGCAGGTTCTTCACCGCATCGTCGTAACTGATTCGCGGAAAAGGCGGCTCAACTTTTTCCAGTTTGGATATGTCGCGGCCAATCGTCTGCAAGTCGGCGCGCCGCTTCTCCAGGCAGCGCTTCACGACGAAACCAATCAGCCCCTCGGCCAAATCCATCAGGTCGTCGAGTTCGGCATAGGCAACTTCCGGTTCAACCATCCAGAACTCGGTCAAGTGGCGCCGCGTCTTCGATTTCTCCGCGCGAAATGTCGGGCCGAAGGAATACACCTTGCCCAGGGCCATCGCCGTGGCCTCAATATACAGCTGGCCCGACTGCGTGAGGTATGCCTGCTCGTCGAAATAGTCGACGGGGAAAAGTGTGCTCGTCCCTTCACACGCGGCAGGAGTGATGATCGGCGGATCGGTGAGAGTGAAGCCGCGCTCATCGAAGAAATCGCGCACCGCTTTGATGATCTCCGCGCGCACTCGCAGAATCGATGCCTGCCGCTGCGATCGCACCCAAAGATGCCGGTGTTCCATCAGGAAATCCACCCCATGTTCCTTGGGAGTAATGGGATAGGGATCAGACTCCGGCACGCGCTGCACCACCTGCACGTTCACCACATCAAGTTCGTAGCCGCCGGGCGCGCGTTTATCGGCGCGAACCTTGCCTTCGACAATCACGCTCGACTCTTGCGTAAGAGTCTTGACCGCATCGAAGACCTCCGCCGTGACCGCGTTCTTCGGCACCACTCCCTGAATCACACCCGAGCCGTCGCGAAACTGCGGAAACAACAGCTTCCCACTCTCGCGCAGGTTGTAGAGCCACCCGCGCAAAGTGACGGTTTGGCCTTCGTGCTTGCCGATTTCCGCAATGGTAGTTATAGGTGAGGACATGGTTTAGAAATTCATTTACCGCCGAGTACGCCGAGAGCGCAAAGAACGAATCGCCTTCCTTATTGGTGGTCAACCGCTGCTCCGCCGTGTTGTGGATCTTTATTTCTCGGCGTTCTCTGCGTTCTCGGCGGTAAGAGCTTCTTACGCAGTTTCCAGCTTTTCGAAAGTCTCCCCAAGCTTTTCCAGCGGATTCACTTTCTCGTCTTCCGCCAGTTCCAGCAACAAAGGCGGAGCTTGTGGCGCGGAACGCAACAGCTCCATGGCTTCTTTCCAGTTGACGGTCCCGTTTCCCGGCCACAAATGCGAATCCTGCACTTTCGAATTGTCGTGAACGTGCGTCGAGCAGATTTGCTTTCGGAGAATCCCAAATGCCTCAGGCACTGAACCCATAATGTGGGCGTGGCCGAAGTCGAAGCAGATGCCCACGTCGTCGAAGTGGGCGGCCTGAATCATCTCCGTCAATCTCTCCGGCGTGGATAATTCATTAGGAATGTTTTCCAGCAAAATACGCGCGCCCAGTGGCTTGGCAAACGCGCGCAAGTGCTCGATCGAGGTCATCGCCGATTCGAATTTCTTCTCGCTGAAGGTCTCGTTCGGCACTCCCAGATGCTGAATCAGAAAGCGAAACGGAATCTGCTCCGCAATCTCCAGCGCCCGCTTCACTTCATCCATGGCCTCGACCAGCCCCGCGCGATCGGTGGATGCCAGGTTCACCGGAGGCGCCCCCGCCCGCCCCCACTCATAATCCGCGTACAGCGGCGAATGAACGGAATGGAGCGGAACTCCGCTGCCGCGAAACCACTCGGCAATTTCCCTGACGTGGGCCTTGCGGTTGGCGTAGTCGAGATGTTGTCGCGCCGCGAAAATCTCGATCGCCTGCACTCCGCTGCGAACCAGCCCATCCAGAATTCCCGGATGCAGCCGCTCCCGAACGTACAAATAAGTTGATACCGCTCTCACCATGCCTATCCCTAGTCTCTGTCTCAGAATTACCGGTTAGTATCCCACTGCCTTTCCATTGTGCCTGCCATCGCTGGCCCCCAGTCGCTCGCCAGTCTTAGGGTCGATGGCAATGCACTCGGCGTCGCTCCAATAGGGAGAAACTTCCGTCCCGTCGTGCAAGCCAAACTGCACGTCGTACCCCATCTGCCGCAACGCCTGCACCGTGTCGGGAGAAAACCACTGCTCCACGCTCAACACGTCCGGCAGCCACTGATTGTGAAAGCGCGGGGCATTCACCGCCTCTTGAATATTCATTCCATAATCGAGCACACCCATCAGAACATTGGCCACGGTCGTGATGATTTTCGAGCTGCCCGGAGATCCCAGCACCAGAAAAGTCTTGCCCTCGTGCACGACAATCGTCGGCGTCATCGACGACAGCGGCCGCTTGCCCGGTGCAATGGCGTTTGCCGCGCCTTGAATCAATCCATCGGAATTGGGAACGCCCGGCTTCGCCGAAAAATCGTCCATCTCGTCGTTCAACAAAAATCCCAGACCTTCCGCCGTAACCCGCGATCCAAACCAGTCATTAATCGTGGTCGTAACCGCAACCGCGTTTCCCTCTGCATCCACCACGGAATAATGCGTCGTGTGCGGCGACTCGTGATTCGACACTGGCTGAGGATGGACTGCGGCATATTGCTCAAGCTCGCTGAAGATTGGCGGCCGCTTCAATTCCTTGCTGATGCTGGCATGGTCCGCCGCAATCGAATCGCGCCACGCAGCCCCATATTTCTTGTCGATAAGCTGCGCAACCGGAATCTTCGAGAAGTCCGGATCGCCCAGAAATTCTGCGCGATCAAAGAACGCCCGCCGGAACGCCTCGGTGGTTAAGTGGATCGACTGCGCCGACCTGCTCCCAAGCTTGCCGAGATCGTACACTTCCAGAATGTTCAACGATTCAACCAGAACGGTTCCACCGGAGGACGGCGGCGGGGCGCTGATGATTTCGTACCCGCGATAGTTCCCACGAACCGGTTCGCGCTCTTTCACTTCATAGTGCGCCAGATCGTCGACCGTGATCAGGCCTCCGCCTTTCTGCAGCGCCGCTGCCAGCTCCCGTGCCAGCGCTCCGTGATAAAAATCGTCAGGCTTCGCGGCAATTCGTTCCAGCGTACGTGCCAGTTCCGGCTGGCGAAAAAGTTCATCGGACTGATAAAAGTGGCCATCGCGCTGGAAGATGCGCCGCGACTCGGGGAATCTGCCCAGATACTCGTCGTGTTGTAGATCGCGGGCCTCTTGCCAGCTCAGTGCATAACCCTGGCGCGCCAGGCGAATGGCCGGAGCCATCACCTGCTTCAGCGTCAGTTTGCCGTATTTCTGCTCGGCATAAACCATGCCCGCTACCGATCCGGGAACGCCGATTGCCTTGTATCCAATCACGCTGGCGTCTTCGATCACTTCGCCCTGCGCATCGAGATACATGTCCGCCTTAGCCGCTGCCGGAGCCTTTTCGCGATAGTCTATGAAATGAGTCTTGCCGTCAGCCATCCTCAGCAGCATGAATCCACCGCCGCCAACATTCCCCGCCGCCGGATGCACCACGGCCAGCGCAAATCCCGTAGCCACGGCGGCATCGACAGCGTTGCCCCCGCCCTGCATGATTTCGACTCCGGCCCGCGAAGCCAGCTCATGAATGCTGACCACGATGCCATGCTGCGCATGTACCGGCTCGGTAGAACCGAAGACATGGCGCGATGCGAACACCGTCAACGCCGCCAGCAGTAGCAGCAAAGTCAATAGTTTTTGCCGGGATCGCATTAAGATCGAAGTGTCCAGGAATGGGCTGACTCTTGAGGCTAGCCGACCGCGGCAAGCCTAGTCAAATCACAGTGGGTCAGAAGCCCTCGCCCTGAAGCGCCTAACCGCGCCGGTTCCCTACATTCTTCACATTCTTCGTTGACTTTTTCTTTTTCCCTGGCGCTTTCGCCGCCACCATCTGATAAGACTGCCCGATCAACTCCCGCAACTCGTCCCACCCCACCGCGTCCAGCCGATCCAGCATCACCCACTTGTAGCGCCCCACATAGGGCGCGGGACGAATATCCTCACGTTCAATCAGTTCCGCAAAAGTCTCCGGCGTGCACTTAAAACAAAGCCGGGGATTATCCAAACCGAGGATCGCAAAAATCTTTCCCCCGATTTTGAAACACAAGGCATCGCCCCACTGCAGCTTCTCGGTCGCCCGCGGGAAAGCCAGGCAGAACTCGCGAATCCTCTCCACATTCATGGGGTACTGGTGCAGTTTGGCTTTTCTAAGCGACGGTGTCATCCTGAGCGTAGCCGTTTTTCAGGCGGAGCGAAGGATCTCCCGCTTAACCGCCCTGGCGCGTTAGCCAAACTGCACCACGACCCTGTTTGCCGATTCCTACACCTGCTCTCTGGCTTCCGCCAGCGCTACGTTCACGTCCAGTTTTTTCTTATTGCGATAGATCGTCACCTTCACGGTGTCACCGGCGCGGTGGTTGTTCATCATCTGGGACAGGTCCTGCTCGTCTTCAACTTTTTCGCCGTCGATGGCCACGATCAAATCGCCGCCCAGCATGATGGGGATGTTGCCCAGGTACGCGCGTTCGCTGCCGCCATGCAAACCGGCTCGATCGGCGGAGCCGCCGGGACTGACCTGCACGATCAACAACCCGTAATCCACCGGCAAGCCCATTTCATCGGCCAGTTCCGCGCTGATCGGGATGGTGCGCACCCCCAGCGCCGGCCGCCGCACCCGCCCCAGCGTCATCAGATCGTTGAGCACCGCTTTCGCGGTATTGATGGGAATGGCAAAGCCGATGCCCGCATTCTGGTTCACGCTCGAAAGAATCATGGTGTTAATGCCAATCACCTCTCCGTGCCAGTTCATCAGCGGTCCGCCCGAATTGCCCGGGTTGATGGCGGCGTCGGTCTGAATGGCATCGTCGATCGTCGCCCCGTTGGGCTCGCGCACCGGACGGATCGAGCTGACTATGCCGCGTGTCATAGTCCCCGCCAGCCCGAACGGATTGCCAATGGCATAGACCTTCTGTCCCACCTGCAAATTGCGCGAGTCGCCGAGCACCGCCGGAACCAGGTCGGGAGCCTTGATCTGGATCACAGCCAAATCGTGCGCCGGATCGGTGCCCACCACCGTCGCCTTGTACTTCTTGCGATTGTGCATGGTCACTTCCACCTGCCGCGCGTCCGCAATGACGTGGTAGTTGGTCAGGATGTGCCCATCCTTGTCGATCACAAAGCCCGACCCCTGCCCCTCCTGCGGCACCAGCCCATAAAAGAAGTCAAAGGTCATGGCGCGGGAGGTGACGTTCACCACCGAAGGAATGTTCCTGCGGTACACGCCGATATTATTCTGCTCTTCGCTGTCGAGCCCCTCGCCCGGCGCAGCCTCCGTAATCTCCGCCTGCGCCGGATGGCTCAACCACCCCCCGGGATTCGACCCCGCCAATTTCGCATTCGAACGCCAGGTAGTGAAATAGAAAAATGCGCCAGCTATCACCAATGCCAGGATTGCAGGTCGTACCAGTCTCATAAGGAAAACACTCTCGTGGGTCAAGAAACCATCAAAGAATCGATGCGAGAAAGTCCCGCACTCAATACTACGTTCGATTCTAAACAATGTTCCCCCCAGAAGCACGACGTCAAGCCAGTGTAGAGCGGACGCCCTCGTCCGCTGCTTTTGCAGCACCGTCATTGTCAACGTCGGGGAGGCCACCAACACTGAGGGGCGCCCCATGTTTCGCGTCTCTTGCGAAACGTGGGAACCACGGACCTCCGGGCTATGGCCAGACGCCACCCGCCTCATTAGCCCTTTATCCTGCGCTTGACAAAAGGGTTTCCGACACATACGCTGCGGACTCAACCGCCACAAACAGAATGGGCCTTTCGGACCCCTACGTTAAGGCCATCAGATGGGCCTCGGACCGAATAGGCGACGAAGGCGTAGTCGCCTTCATTACCAATGACAGCTTTCTAAATTCAGTCATGGCAGATGGTATGCGTCTCCACCTAGCCAAAGATTTTGACCTCCTTTACATCTTGGACCTGGGTGGCAATGTTCGAATAAATCCAAGACTCTCCGGCACTACCCACAACGTTTTCGGGATACAGGTGGGGGTGAGCATCAACTTCCTCGTAAGAAGCAAGAGGCTCCGGCCTTCCGAGGGCTCCACAATCTTGCACTATGCCACCGATGGCTTTTGGCGAAAGGAGCAGAAATTCTCATTCCTTGACGAAGTGGGGACTATCGCCAACGTCAAATGGGCACGCCTCAGGCCCGACGAAAAGAACAATTGGTTAACGCAGGGCCTCAGATCAGATTACGATAGCCTCATCCCCCTAGGCATCAAGAGCAGTAAGAGTGGGGCAGGTCGAGTGGAGGCGGTGTTCGATCTCTACTCAAACGGGAACGATTCCGGACGGGACGATTGGGTGTACAACCACGATCTAGCCGCACTGCAGAGGAGCGTTCAATTATTTGTCGATACCTACAACTCCGAACTTGACAGATGGAAAAGAGCGGGAAGGCCGAAGGAGATTGACGAGTTCCTCACCTCAGATACAAAGAGAATCAAATGGACACGCAACGCGAAGCGTGACCTTCGGCTCGGTCGGATCGTGCACTTTGACAAAGAGTGCATTAGAACCTCCATATACCGACCGTTCTCGAAGAGCCTCCTTTACACGGGTAAGATATTCAACAAAGAGGTCGCTCTATTCCCCAAGATTCTGCCTACTCCTGAATCCGAGGCAGAGAACCGAATAATATGCATCGCCGGAATCGGGAATCGGCAGCAGTTCGGAGGCCTCGCAATCAACGCAATACCGCCGTTGGACATCGCTTTCGAAAAGAACCAGAACTTCCCCTTCTACACCTACGCCGAAGACGGCACCCAACGCCGCGAGAACATCACCGACTGGGCCCTCGAACAATTCCGTACCCGCTACCACGACCCCTCCATCACCAAGTGGGACATCTTCCACTACATCTACGCCGTCCTGCACCACCCCGAATATCGCGAGCGTTACGCCGCCAACCTCCGCCGCGAACTCCCCCGCATTCCCTTCATCGGCTGTCATCCTGAGGCAGTGGAGTCGCACGCGCAGCGGGCGACCCCCAACGAAGGACCTATGCAACCTGCCGGCAGCATCGACACCGCCGACAAATCCATAGGTCCTTCGGCCCGCAAAGAACGCGGTCCTCAGGATGACAAGGAAGTATTTAGGGCTTTCGCAAAGGCTGGCCAGCGCCTCGCCGAAATCCACGTCCACTACGAACAACAGCCGGAATATCCGCTAACGAAGACAGAGAAGAAGGGCGAAAAACTAGACTACCGCGTCACCAAAATGAAGTTGAGCAAAGACAAAAGCACGCTCATCTACAATCAGTTCCTAACCCTGTCCGGCATCCCCAAAGAAACCTACGAATATCGCCTCGGCAACCGCTCCGCCCTGGAATGGATCGTCGATCAATATCAGATCTCAACCGACAAGCGCAGTGGCATCACAAACGACCCAAATCGCAACGACGACCCCCAGTACATCCTCCGCCTCATCGCTCAGGTAACCACTGTCAGCTTAGAGACTGTAAAAATTGTGGAATCGCTAGCCCACTTGGCCCTGCCATAACGCTGCCTGGAAAATCCACAGCCCTCCTGTGACATCCAACCTTGCCTCCGCCACAAAACCGCGTAATCATGGTCGAGGCCGTGACGCTCGGGAGAGACAAAAGCGCCTCCGCCTAACTCGAATGCTCTCTAGATTTTGCCCGCAACTCATTGCAGCCAATGGATCGAATCGGAAAATTCCCCTAAGTCGAAGTTTCCAGTAGATCAGGGGGGAGGGGGGTACCACAATTTCTCGAACGGTGGACGAGCGAGCCCAAGCTCTCCGAGCGCGTCGTCCCAGACTTTATTTGTGCGAGAAATCCACAAGAGCCCGTTCGAGAGTCTTCAGCTCTTGGCAGCCGCCTCGGCGCCCAGTTCTTGCCACACCCGCCGCACCTGCTCTCGCGTCTGTTCGAGCGTGCCGGAGTTGTCAATTACGTAATCGGCTGCCTTGACCTTCTCGGCTTCGGGAAGTTGCGCAGCCATGCGGCGCTCGACTTCCTTGCGCGCAGCGTCGAGGTCCAGCTTGTGGCGCGCCGCGAAGCGGGCGATGCGTTGCTCATCGCTGCAGGTGACCACAATCAGCCGATCGAAAGTTTCCGCCGCACCTGCTTCAATAATGAGCGCAGCCTCCACGACGGCGATGGCCTGCGGATTCTGCCGCCCGATTTCTTCCATCCACTCATTCTGGCTGCGAATCACAGCGGGATGCACAATGCGGTTCAACTCCTGAATGCGAGACGGCAGCGTGGAATTTGGGCCAGGCGCTTTGCCATCCGAGGACGAATCCGAGCCGAAGGCTGCCTCCGCCAGTTTCGCGCGGTTTATGCTGAGGTCAGGGTTGAGAATTGCGCCGCCGAAATGGCGGACTACCTCGTTGTAGACGGGCTGCCCCGGCAACATCAACTGGTGGGCGATGCGGTCCGCCTGCACGAGATGCGCGCCCAGGGCGACAAGCATCTCTCCAACCACAGACTTCCCCGATGCGATGCCGCCCGTAAGTCCGACTTTCAGCAATATGCTGCCTCCAGACGAAGCCCTTTACCACAGAGGCAGAGAGACACCGAGAAAATCGAAGAGGGAAAAACAGGTTTTACTCCGTATCTCTATCTCTGTGCCTCTGAGAGCTTGTCATTTATTGGTTAGTTCCGGCACGCGGCTGCCACGACGCATCTTCGCCGCCTTCACGGTGTTAAACATCAGCATCGCAATAGTCAACGGGCCGACACCGCCGGGAACTGGAGTTAGCGCTCCGGCCACCTCCGCGACTTCGGGATGCACATCGCCAACCAGCGTGGATCCCTTGCTCCGGAAAGCTTCTTCCCGTTTCACGTTTCCCGCAAACAGCCGCCTGAACTCCGCCGGATCGGTAACTTTGTTCATGCCGACGTCAATCACGATCGCGCCCGGCTTCACGAAATCGCGCGTGATCATTCCGGCGCGGCCGATCGCGGCCACGAGAATGTCGGCACGGCGGCAGACTCCCGGCAAATCATGGGTTTTCGAATGGCACACCGTGACCGTGGCGTTGGCGTTGAGCAACAGCATGGCAACGGGCTTGCCCACGATGTCGCTTCGGCCCACTACGACGGCCTCCACCCCAGCGACGGGGATGCTGCTGCGCCGCAGAATCTCAAGGACTCCGGCCGGCGTGCACGGAACCAGTCCAGCACGCTGGGTCGAGAGGAAACCGACATTGACGGGATGAAAGCCGTCGACATCCTTGGCGGGATCGACCGCCATCAGCACCTTCTTTGAGTCCACCTGCGGAGGCAGCGGCAACTGCACCAGGATTCCGTCAATCTCGTCACGGCAGTTCAATTCTTCGACCAGGCTGAGCAGTTCGCCGGTAGTCGCGGCCTCGGGTGGAGCATGCTGCTCACTGTAGATACCGACTTCCTCGCAGGCCTTAACTTTGCCGCGAACATAGATCTCCGACGCCGGGTTGTGGCCAACCAGGACCACCGCCAGGCCGGGTCGTGCACCGGCAGCAGTCATGGCTTTAACCTCCGCAGCCACTTCGCTGCGGATGTCTTGCGCGATTTTTGTACCGTCGAGGATTCTGGCTGCCATTGCAGGCTGCGGGCCGCGGCTTTCGGGCTGCGGCTACAAAATCTTACACCGCCAGGGACGACACGGGAACTGTGGCGCTTGTTTCTTTTCTCTCTTTCTCCGGAGCTCGAAGGCAAAATCGAGATTGAGTTCGTGGCGTACAATGCTGTTCATGATTCCCGCCGATTTGCTGGAGATTCTGGTGTGCCCGGCGTGCAAGCAGCCGCTGGAATACCGGGAGAAGCCTGAAAGCCTGAAGTGCAAACAGTGCCGCCGGGTGTACCCGGTAAAGGACGATATCCCCATCATGTTGCTGGACGAGGCCACGGTCGAGAGCTCGTAAGCCTTGGGCGGCGAATGCCAGAATCCCGTCAAATGACCGTCCGCATAGCCGGCCTTAAGTTTTATATCCATATCACCTGCTGACATCTCCAGCCGGTATCTTCTTCAGAAAACGCATTCGTAGCACGTAGGTGCCATGTCGGATTGGCCGGATTCCCGCCCGAAACGACAAACTGTGTCAGTTTCGGGATTCGGCAGGTGCCAAAGAAAACCTTGTGGCCGCCAAGACAAGACAGAGGATCATCGCAACTTTAGGTATCCACAGGGGTTTATGAATCTAAAGCAGCCGACCTTCCGTATATGAAACTAGAGGGTCAGCACGGCAGTCGAATTGCATGCAACTTGAATGGCTGCCGATGAGTCTAATACGCACAAGTGGTAGAAGGTCGGAGTCGGAGGTGATGACGGCCATGTTTGAAAAAGAGATGAACGAACGATCCAATAACGACAAAGACAGATTCACGGCAACCGAACTGGCGGCTCTGCGCAGCGATCTGCTGCAAGGTGGCATGATCGATTCCTATGAGGCCGCTGAATTGCTGCAGGTTTTCCTGATGGGCCGAGGCTACGGAGTTTCGCCCAAGGCGGCTCTGGATGCAGCCGGTCGAGTGGAGATGGCGGGGTGCGCCCTGCCGGTCCTGCAGTACGAACTGGAGAACCTCGCGCTGGTGATGTAAGAATTTCGCGGCACGGGCCGGTGAACCCGCGTCGCAAAATGGACCAGAACGGGAAAGCGTTCGAGAGAATTGAGACTGTTGATTGTTATGTGAGACGGCGCCTCGAAGCGAGTCTCATGGAAGCGGCAAATAGCCGACGTCCTGAATTCGACATTCTGGATCGGCCGGTCGAAACAAGATTGACCGAGCCAGTTCCACGCAAAGAGAAGCCGGGCCAACCAGCCCGGCTTTGTGGTTTTTGGAGGATGGACGCACCGCTCATCTAGGACCGGGTCGACGATAGGTGGTCTCCCAGCCGCTTTGCGCTTCCACGTCCGCCGCCCCAGCGTCCGTTTTATCCTTCCACTGGAGAGTGATGTTTGGGGGCGTACTCAATACGATTTGTATTTCTTCGAGTTCGAGGGTCTCGACCGTTACCGAGCCTCGCAGCTTGTTGGCCTGGATCAAAGAGGCGGTGATCGCGGTCACCAGCTTCTTATCGGCGCGCTCGCGCAAGATCGCGTTCAGCTTTTCTTCTTTTACCGCGGGACTGGTTTTCAACCGGATGGTGATCTTTGGCGAAAGGCCCAGCTCGACATCAAGGCCGCTAACCCCGTAGCCCGCCGACTGGAGCAGCTGCAGTAACAAATTGGCCTGCGCCAGAGTTTCCCGACCTTTCTCCATCCCCAGGCTGGCCAAGGTTTCTGTCCCGCCCTGCAGCACACCCACGGAGCTTCTTAAATCGAATGCCATAACTCCCCCTGGAGGCGGTTTGCCCGCCTTTGTAGATGGTGCTTTTGGGTTCAAAAGCGTTTCAGGAATCTCTGCTTTCGCCTGGGAGAAGGATCTGGCGGCGGGCGCGTGGCTCAGCCTTCCGCATCATTGTTTCTTTCCGTTACTGAAAAGTGGGTGCCCTCGCCCTGCCGCACGCTTGAAAGCCTGGGCCAGCCGCCGCCCCTGTCCTGGTTAACGACGCCCACAAAGTCGTGCTTCCCGTAAGAAGAATCGCCGGATACGATCGGCATCGTAGCCCACCCGTGAAACAGCCACGGGTGGGGCATCCCTTTGTCTTGGTAGAGCGCGACAAGAGGACAGACGGGCCAGCCCCCCTGGGCCACCCGCCTCGGCGTGAAACCGGCCAAGCTCGATCAGGGGAAGCCGCGGAGTCGGCGTCTTTGGAAAAGATTTCAGCGCATGGTGTCATTGCCCGAACGGGACCAGCGCGCGGTCATCCGCTTGATTAACTCCCTGGCGACTTCCAACGGCAACGGCCAGTCGCACAGCAGTCACCCATAGCGCATCGTTCCCTCGGCCATTCCTTCTTCTCATTTTTTCCTAGCGAGAAGCAACACAGGAGCGGAGAGGGAGCCGGGTCAAGCCCGCGCGTTTGGTGCGCGCCGTCTCAGCGGTCGAAGCGAAGCGGAGAG
>Ga0074045_10004342_pt1 | contig 12579 bp, 15 predicted proteins | sample BogForMeECP23OM2_FD_94442 | JGI IMG/M metagenome (GOLD analysis project Ga0074045, IMG submission 94442) | Bog forest soil microbial communities from Calvert Island, British Columbia, Canada - Bog Forest MetaG ECP23OM2 | ecosystem: Environmental > Terrestrial > Soil > Wetlands ...
ACAATTCTGGACGGCGCCGCCCGCAGGAACTCGGCGAAGGCCAGCACCATGCCGGGCTCAGGCTTGCCGCCGTGGCCGGTATCGTATCCGGCGACGAAATCGACATAGGGGGCGATTCCGAGCGCCTCGATCTGGCGGCGCGCGCTCTGCTCGGAATCGTTGGTGGCGACGCCGAGCCGCAGGCCCATCCGGCTCAGCGCCGAGAACACGGAGGCCGGCTCGCCGATCGGGGTCAGCGCCCTCAGCGATTCCGTCGCCGACAGCGCGTCGATCTCGGATTTGAGGACCTCCAGGTCCGAACGCCCGAGCGCGTCCGCCCAGCGGCGGCCGTAATCGGCCGTCGAGCCGGCGACGACGGGCGAGGAATCGAGAAAGCGCCGGGTCTCGATCGAGAAATGGAGCGCCTCGGCCTGGGCCCGCATCAGCGCCGGATCGCCTGCGGCGAGCGCCTGGATGACGGCGTAGACCGCCGGGCCCCAGGTCGAGTGGAAATCGATCAGCGTCCCATCCTTGTCGAACAGGACGCCGGCGAATTCGGCTGAACGGACAGCTGGCACATGACCTCCTGGCGACGCCGGCGGCCCGGCGCATCCGTTAATCCCCTCTTAACCGATTTCCCTCAGGTTCGTGTGACAAGCGCGAATAAAGCGCGATCCAAATTTCCGGACGAGGGCGGACGGCGATGCGGCACGATTTCGACGCGATCCCCGAAGCGACAGGCCAGCGCGACGGCGCCGGCTCGATGCTCACCCGCATTTACCACGATATCGGACTGGCCGCCGTCGCGGACGCCTTGGGCCTGATGACCACCGAATTCGAGGCTGATCTGGTCGAGTCGATCGAACGCGGCGAGTACTTTCTGATTCCGATCGGTCAGCCGGCCTCGCCGGTCGAACTCGCCGCCTGAAGCGCAGCTTTAGCCTTCGCCGCGACCGCCTCCTTCAGCGATCGCCCTTCCAGCCATAGAACAGGATCGTCGGATCGACGTCCAAGACCCTCGGCGCGCGGAGGCCGCCCATCGCGCGCCGCTTGAGGAAACGCGGCCGCCTCCGCCTCAGCGCGCCGCTGCGCCGTCTCGCGTGAGGCGTCCGGCGGCACAGGTCCGCGCCGGCCAGGTTCACCGGGGAATCGATGAGTTCCGTTCGTCCCGCCAGCGCCGGCAGGCCGAGGAACGCCACCCATTCGCGCCATTGCCTTTCGATCGCCTCGAGATCCTCGCCCTCGCCGAGCGGTACGGAAAGATCCGGATCGCGGTGGACGAGCCTCACCTCGTAATGAAAGCGGCCGTCTTCGAGCCCGGTGATCCTGAGGGCGATGCCGCGGTAGGCGCTGGGCTCGACCCGGATCGCCATCGACACGCCGGCGACGGCGCGCCGGATCGTAACCGCCTCGCGCGCCACGTCGACGATGCGGCGGCGGTTGTCCGAACGGGGATCGCTGGCTTCGATCCGGATGCACTCCGAGGCTTTGATGAGCGAGTTCACGATCGTATCCGCACGTTGGCTGACCATGCGGCGATTATTCCGCGAGCCCTTGCTCAAGAGCCTAACGGTCGTGGTTAAGCGGCCTTTAAGGGGCTGATTTCGCACGTGAGCCGCGGCTCTTGGCGAGCGAAGGCTCAAGTGAATCGCTCAACTTTGAATCGTCGGTGAGGTCCTGTTCACCATCGCGCTTAGCCTTACGCGGCCGACGCCTCTCCGCCGTCGTCGGTCTCTGGACCTTCGGTCTTGACGCGCACACGATGCGAACGGTCGCGGAGGCGGCGGCGGGCGTCGAACGCGGCCTCCGCGAGCGCTCGGAACGGCGCTGTCAGGTCGTTGAGGCGATCGACGCCGGCAACCGCCCGCTCGCCGCGAGTCAATTCCCGGTCGAGCTCCGCCATCGTCTTCGACAGGCCCGGGTCGTCGTCGTCGAGCCAGACCCCGACGATGCGCGCCCAGGCGAGCGCGAGGCCCTGAAGCTTGATCGCGCCGGCTGCGCCGTCGCCGAGTTCGAGCCCCGCGGCCTCGAGCATGAAGCGCATCGATCCGAGCACGACCTGATTCATCGCCAGCGCGGCCGCGGGCTCGCGTCTGAGCCACGCGCCCGTCTCGCGAACGCCTTCGCGATAGGGCGCCATCGCCTCGAGGCGGCGCATCAAAATGTCGAACAGGCGCTCGCGCGGGTTCTCGTCCGCCAGTTCGTCGCCGTCCTGCGCCAGAACGGCGCGGTCGATGCGCCGCGAGAACCCGGCGAGCACGGCGCCCTTGGAAGGAAAGGAGTCGCGGAAGTCGGCCAGCGTGACGTCGGCTTCCCTGCAGACGTCGCGAATCGAAATGTCCTCGAAGCGGCGTTCGCCCGCCAGCTTCATGAGCGCGTCAACGATTTTACCGCGCGGATCGGCCGGCTTGGCCTCGCTCTTTGCTTTCGTCGCCATGGACCTCTCCCGGGATGCCGGGGCGAGATTAGGCGCTCACGCTCGCGAAACCAAGCCTGCGCTCGCACGAGTTCCCGCTTTCGCGGGGCATGGCCGCAGGAAGGCGCGCCTCTGGGGGCGTCTTTTGCTCCAACTGCGCTTCCGAGCAAGGGTCAGCGCGGCGCGCCCTTGCCTTGAGCAGCCGCGTCAGACACCCTACGGCTCCCTTTTCAACAAAAGGGAAACGCGGGAGGCGTCCGCATGAAGCTCTATGGCTACTTCCGGTCATCTGCCGCCTATCGTGTCCGAATCGCCCTCAACCTGAAGGCCATCGCCTACGAGCAGGCGCCGGTTCATCTCATCCGGAACGGCGGCGAGCAGCATTCGCTCGCGTGCCGGGCGCGCAATCCTCAGGCGCTCGTGCCCACGCTCGAACTCGACGATGGCGCCCTCATCACGCAATCGCTGGCGATCATCGAGTATCTGGACGCCAAAGAGCCGTCGCCGGCGCTGCTCCCGGCGGATGCGAAGCTCGCCGCGCGCGTCCGCGCCGTCGCGCTGACCATCGCCTGCGACATTCACCCGATCAACAATCTCCGGGTGCTCGCCTATCTGAAGGGTTCTATGGCGCAGACGCAGGACGCCGTCGACCGATGGTATAGTCACTGGGTGCGCGAGGGCGGTCTGCTCGCCGTCGAGGCCATGATCGAGGGCGGCGACTTCTGCTTCGGCGACGGCCCGACCCTCGCCGATCTCTGCCTGATCCCGCAGCTCTACAACGCTCGCCGATTTGGCGTCGAAATCGACGACCTCCCGAAGTGCCTTCGGGTGGAGACAGCGTGCGCGTCGATTCCGGCTTTCGAAGCCGCCCGCCCCGAGCGTCAACCGGACGCCGCTTGAGGCCCTCACGTTCCGCCTGCGCGGCGCCGAGGGGGCCGGGCCTCTGCGGCTCCGGGCGAGGCTCGTAGGGTCGGGCTCCAAGCTTGACAGGGTACGGTCGCCTGTGCAGCAAGTTGAGCGTTGCGGATGAAATAATAGCGGGCGCTTTCGGGCGCTCCGCCAGGGAACACGGGATGGAACGCGCTCACGGGCGTATCTTCGCATGAAGCTCGCGTCGCTAAAATCCGGCCGCGACGGCGCGCTCGTCGTCGTCTCGCGCGACCTCCGCCGCGCCGTGGCCGCCACAAACGTCGCCCCGACGCTCCAGGCGGCGCTCGACGACTGGATGAACGTCGGTCCGCGCCTCGCCGCGCTCGCCGAACGGCTCGAGCGCGAGGCGCACCTGGGCTTTCCCTTCGATGAGCGCGCGTGCGCCTCTCCGCTTCCGCGCGCCTTTCAGTGGGCGGACGGGTCAGCTTACGTCAATCACGTTGAACTCGTCCGCAGGGCGCGCAATGCGGACATGCCGCCGTCGTTCTGGACCGACCCGCTCCTGTACCAGGGCGGCTCCGACGCGTTCCTCGGGCCGCGCGATCCGATCCTCGCCGCGGACGAAGCGTGGGGGATCGACATGGAGGGCGAGGTCGCCGTCATCGTCGACGATACGCCGGCCGGCGTTTCTCCCGAGGCGGCGCGGGAGCGAATCCGCCTCGTGATGCTCGTCAACGACGTGTCGTTGCGCAACCTGATCCCGGCCGAGCTCGGCAAGGGTTTCGGCTTCTTCCAGTCGAAGCCCTCATCGGCTTTCTCGACGGTCGCCGTGACGCCGGACGAACTGGGAGCGGCCTGGGACGGCGGAAGGCTCCATCTGCCGCTTCACGTCGACCTGAACGGCAGGCCGTTCGGCCGCGTCGAGGCCGGCGTCGACATGACCTTCGACTTCCCGAGGCTGATTGCGCACGCCGCCAAGACGCGCCCTCTCAGCGCCGGCTCCATCGTCGGCTCGGGCACCGTCTCGAACAAGGACGCCGACGGCGGTCCGGGACGGCCGATCGATGAGGGCGGCCGCGGCTACGCCTGCATCGCCGAGCTTCGCACGATCGAAACCATCCGCGCCGGCGCGCCGAAGACGCCGTTCCTGAAGTCCGGCGACATCGTGCGCATCGAGATGCTCGACCGGAGCGGCCGCTCCATTTTCGGCGCAATCGAGCAGGAGATTCGAAGACATGGCTAAGGAATTCGCTTCGCGCGCCGACATGACGGCGAAAACGATCTCGTTCACCGAGATCGGTCGGGACATCTACGCTTTCACCGCCGAGGGCGATCCGAACACTGGCGTCGTGATCGGCGACGACGGCGTCATGGTGGTCGACGCCCAGGCGACGCCGGTCATGGCGAAGCAAGTGGTCGAGAAGATCCGGACGGTGACCGACAAGCCGATCAAATATGTCGTGCTGTCGCATTATCACGCGGTGCGCGTGCTCGGCGCCAGCGGGTACGGCGCCGATGAGATCATCGCCTCTGAGGTCTGCCGCTCGATGATCTCGGAGCGCGGCAAGGAGGACTGGGAGTCGGAGTTCGAGCGCTTCCCCCGTCTGTTCCAGGCGGCCGATTCGATCCCCGGCCTGACCTGGCCGACCATGACGTTCAAGGACAAGATGACGGTCTATCTCGGCAAGCGCCGGGTCGACCTGATGCATCTCGGCCGCGCCCACACCGCGGGAGACGCCGTCGCGCACGTGCCGGACGCGGGCGTCATGCTCACCGGCGACATCGTCGAGTACAAGTCGGCCTGCTATTGCGGCGACGCGCACTTCAGCGACTGGCCGGGCACGCTCGACGCGATCCAGCGCTTCACGCCCGAGGCGATTGCGCCGGGCCGGGGCGACGCGCTCGTAGGCCGCGCCATTGTCGACGAGGCGCTCGCGCTCACGCGTGACTTCGTCTCGTCGACCTTTCGGCCGGTCGCCAAGGTCGCGTCCCGCGGCGGCTCGCTGAAGGAAGCCTGGGACGCCTGCCGCGCCGCGTGCGATCCGAAATTCTCGGCCTACGCCATCTACGAGCACTGCCTGCCGTTCAACGTCGCGCGCGCTTATGACGAGGCGCTCGGCATCGACACCCCGCGCATCTGGACCGCCGCGCGCGATCGCGAAATGTGGGCGCAATTGCAGGAGTAGGGCGCGCCATGACCAAGATCTTCGAGACGCCGCTCTACCCGTACCAGAGGTCGCCCGATCAGGACCGCGCGACGCCGGCGCGGCATCCGGCCGTCGTCGTCGGCGCCGGTCCGATCGGCCTCGCCGCCGCCATCGATTGCGCGCTCAATGACATCCCCGTCGTCGTCCTCGACGAGAACGACAAGGTGAGTTGGGGCTCTCGCGCGATCTGCTTCGCCAAGCGTCCGCTCGAGATCCTCGATCGCCTCGGCTGCGGCGATCCCATGGTGGTGAAGGGCGTGCAGTGGCGGCACGGCAAGGTGTTCTTTCGCGACCGGCAGGTCTACGAGTTCGACCTTTTGCCCGAGCGCGGGCACAAACGCCCGGCGTTCATCAACCTGCAGCAATACTGGTTCGAGGTTTTTCTCTATGAGCGCCTGAAGGCGCTGGCGGCGGAGGGCAAGCCGGTCGAGATCCGCGGCGGCAATCGCGTCGTCTCGGTCAGGCCTCACGACGATCACGTTGCGCTCGACGTGGTCACCCCGGAAGGCCCCTATTCGGTCGAGGCCGAATGGCTGATCGCCTGCGACGGCGCGCTCTCGCCGACCCGTTCGCTCCTCGGCCTCGACTTCGTCGGCCGTGTGTTCGAGGACAACTTTCTGATCGCCGACGTGATCATGGAGGTCGATTTTCCGACCGAACGGTGGTTCTGGTTCGATCCGCCGTTCAACCCCGGACAATCCGCGCTTCTGCACAGGCAGCCCGACAATCTTTGGCGAATCGATCTCCAGATCGGCTGGAACATCGACAAGGACAAGGAAAAGCAGCCGGAGCGCGTGATCCCGCGCCTCAAGGCGATGCTCGGAGAGGAAGTCGACTTCGAGCTCGAATGGGTTTCGATCTACACTTTCCAGTGCCGGCGCATGGAGAAGTTCCGCCACGGACGGGTGCTGTTCGCCGGCGACGCGGCGCATCAGGTCTCGCCCTTCGGGGCCCGCGGCGCGAACTCCGGCCTTCAGGACACCGACAATCTGGTCTGGAAGCTGAAACTCGTGCGCGACGGACTCGCGCCCGAAAGCCTGCTCGACAGCTACGACGCAGAGCGCGTCCACGGCGCCGACGAGAACCTTCTCAACTCGTCGCGCTCGACCGACTTCATCACGCCAAAGTCCGATGTGAGCCGCCTCTTTCGCGACGCCACGCTCGACCTCGCCGCGCGGCACACTTTCGCGCGGCCGCTCGTCAATTCCGGACGTCTGTCCGTGCCGTGCACTTACGACATTTCGCCGCTGAACGGGCCCGACGAAGCCGCTCTGCCCCGCCGCACGCGGCCCGGCGCGCCCGCGCCCGACGCGCCGCTCGGCTCGGGCTGGCTGCTCGACAGGCTGGGCGGACGCTTCCAACTTCTCGCCATCGGCACGCAGGCGCCCGACTCGCTCGACGTCGACGGCGTCAAGGTCGAGACGTTGCGGGTCGATCCGAATGACGATCCGAGCGGCGCCCTCGGCGAACGCTTCCTCGGGACGGCGTCGGCGGCGCTCTATCTCATGCGGCCCGACCAGCATGTCGCCGCACGCTGGAGGACTTATGACGAAGCCGAAGTCCGCGCGGCGCTCTCGAAGGCGATCGGAAGGAGCTAAGGGATGGCGCTCATCACCAGTCCCAACATCGTCGACCCGGACGACTTTTACGCCGAACTGATCGCGCTGCATCAGGGCCGCAGCAAGGAGGAGAGCGACGCCATCAACGCGCGGCTCGTTCTCCTGCTCGCGAACCACATCGGCGACCGGAAGACGCTCAGCGAGGCGTTCGAAGCCGCGACTTTGCAGGAAAGGACGGAGCCATGAAGATCGAGAAGATTCATCACGTCGCCTATCGCTGCCGGGACGCCAAGGAGACCGTCGAGTGGTACGGAAGGAATCTCGGCATGGATTTCGTGCTCGCAATCGCCGAGGACTTCGTGCCGTCGACCCACGAACCCGACCCTTACATGCACGTCTTCCTCGACGCCGGCGACGGCAACGTCCTCGCCTTCTTCGAGCTGCCGACGAAGCCGCCGATGGGCGCCGATCCCAATACGCCGAAGTGGGTGCAGCACATCGCCTTCAAGGTGAAGGATCGCCAGACTCTGCTCGCTTACAAGGCCCAGCTCGAAGGCAACGGCGTCGAGGTGCTCGGCGTGACCGACCACTCGATCTTCCACTCGATCTATTTCTTTGATCCCAGCGGCCATCGCGTCGAGCTCGCCTGCCCGGATCCGAACGAGGCGTCGATGCTCGCGCGCCTCGACGCAGTCAAGTGGGAGATGCTGGAGGAATGGTCGCGCACCAAGCGCGCGCCGAAGCACGCGGACTGGATGCACCGGAAGGAATTGACAGGGAACTGAACATTCAAGCGCGGAGAGACATGGGCCGGTCGCCGCGGGGCGACCGGCTTCGCTCTTCGATCGCCGCGGCGCGACGGCTCACATGCCGAGATAGGCGCGCTGCACGTCCTCGTTGTTGAGCAACGCCCGACTGGGCCCCTCGATTGTCACGGCGCCCGTCTCGAGAACATAGGCGCGATCGGCGAGAGCCAGCGCAGCGCGGGCGTTCTGCTCGACCATCAGCACGGTCATGCCGGCGTCTTTCAGCCTCCGGACGACGCGGAAGATCTCCTCGACGACGAGCGGCGCGAGGCCCAGCGACGGCTCGTCGAGCAGCATCAGCTTCGGTCTGCTCATCAAAGCCCGCCCGAGCGCAAGCATCTGCTGCTGACCGCCGGACAACGCGCCCGCCTTCTGGCGCCGCCGCTCGCGCAGCATCGGAAAGAGGTCATAGACCTCCGAGAGGCTCCCGGCCATCTCGCGCCCGGGGCGCGAATAGGCGCCGAGGGTCAGATTGTCCTCGACCGACATCGGCGCGAACACCTGCCGTCCCTCCGGCGCCTGGGCGATTCCGGCGCGCACCCGTTCGGGCGGGGCCATGCGCGTGATGTCCTCGCCGGCGAAGCGGATCGTTCCCGCCGCGATCGACTGAACCCCTGAGACGCACCGAAGAAGCGTGGTCTTGCCCGCTCCGTTGGCGCCGACCAGGGCGACGAGTTCGCCGGCCCCGACCGTGAGACTGACCCCGCGCAGAGCCTCGATCCGTCCGTAGCGGCTGACAAGGTTCGAGACGGTGAGCAGCGCAGGCATCCGGCTTCAGGCTCCCGACGCTTCGGCGCCGAGATAGGCGGCGATCACCTTGGGATCGCGGCGCACCTCTTCGGGCGTCCCTTCCGCAAGCTTCCTCCCGTAGTCGAGCACGAGGATATGGTCGGAGACGTTCATGACGAGCTTCATGTCGTGTTCGACCAGTACGATCGTGATCCCTCGCCCAGCGAGCTCGACGATCAGGTCGTCGATTTCACGCGTCTCGGTGGGATTGAGTCCGGCCGCGGGCTCGTCGAGGAAAAGAAGCTTCGGCTCGGCGGCGATGGCCCGGGCGATCTCGAGCCGTTTCAACGCGCCGTAGGGCATTTCCCGCGTCTGAGCGCCGACGTAGGCGCCGCATCCAACGAAAGCCATCAGTTCGGCGGCCTCCTCGCGGAGCCGACGGTCTCTCGCGGTCAGGCCAGGCCACCGCGTCATCGCCGCGAGAAGCCCCGAGTTGAGCTTGAGATGAGCGCCGAGCATCACGTTCTCGATCGCCGAAAGCCCCGTGGCCAACTGAAGGTTCTGGAATGTGCGCGAAACGCCGCGGCGCGCGAGCGCTTCCGGTGGGAGTCCCGCGACCTCGGCGCCGTCGAGGGTGATCGACCCCGCGGTGGGCCGGTAGATCCCGGTTATGAGGTTGAAGAGCGTGGTCTTGCCTGCGCCGTTCGGCCCGATGACCGCGTGGACCGCGCCCTCGCCGACGGCAAAGCTCACTTCCGACACGGCCGCAACGCCGCCGAATCTCTTGGTGAGGTTCTCGACCTTCAGCATGGCTCAGCGACGCCGGCGCGCGATCGACGCCGCCAGGGTCGGCACGATCCCGCGCGGCAGCAGGATCATGGTCGCGAGCAGGATCAGGCCAAACACGATGGTCTCGGAGCCTTCGTAGCGGGCGAGCAGTTCGGGAAGGAGCGACAGCAGCGCGGCGCCCACGAGCGAGCCCCAGATCGACGCCATGCTGCCGACCACCACCATGGTCACGAGCTCGATCGATTTCGGGAAGGCGGCGAGCGAGGGCGTGATGAAGCCGACGTAGTGGGCGTAGAGGGAGCCCATGGCCGCGGTCGCAATCGCAGACAGGGTGAAGACGCGCGCCTTGAACGACGCCGCGTCGACGCCGAGGGTGCGGGCCGCCGTTTCCGAACCTCTGAGCGCCCGGAGCGCGCGTCCTGCCGGGCTGTCGACAAGATTGGCGGCGAGCCAGAGCGCGGCGACCAGGATAGCCATGAACAGCCAGCACCACTGTCTCTCGCCGGAAACCGTGAATCCGAAAAGAGTGAAATCCGGCGACGACATGCCATCGGGGCCGCCGGTCAGCCCCGTCTCGTTGGTCAGCGCAATCGTAGCGATCACGCCGACGCCAAGTGTCGCCATGGCGAGGTAGTGGCCCTCGAGACGAAGAATGACGCGGGCCAAGCCATAGGCAAACCCGCCGATCATGGCCGCGCTTGCCGCGAGCGCAGCCGCCGGCGGCCAGTCGAAACGCGAGGCGAGGATCGCCGAACCGTAGGCGCCAAGCCCGAAAAAGGCGGCGTGGCCGAGGCTGATCTGGCCGGTGTAGCCGATCAGCAGGTTGAGCGCGATCGCGACGGTCGCATTGATGGCGACGCGGATCGCGACGTCCGCGTAGTAGGCGTTCGGAAGGACAAGCGGAAGCGCCGCAAGCGCCAGCGCGAAGACGAGGAGCGGCGCGGTTCGCGACCGACCCCGGCTCGGTTGTTGCGTCAGGGGTTCAGCCGTGGTCATGAACGGTCAGACCCGGGTCGCTGTCGCCGCGCCAAACATTCCGCGCGGGCGAACGACGAGGATGAGAAGCACGACGACGAAGGCGGCGGCGTCCTTGTAGGCGGAGGATACGTAGCCCGCCGTCAGGCTCTCCATCAGTCCGAGGGCGATCCCGCCCGCGACCGCGCCGACGCCCGAGCCGAGTCCGCCGAGCGTCGCGGCGACGAAGCCCTTCAGGCCGAGCATGATCCCGGCGTCGTAAGACGTGTTGGCGATCGGCGCTATCAGCGCGCCGCCGATCGCGCCGATGGCGGCCGACAGGACGAAGCTCAGCGAGACGACTCGCCTGACATCGAACGCCGACGAGTTCGGCCGCGAGCCGATTGGTGGCGGTCGCCAGCATGCCCTTGCCGATCCGGGTGCGCTCGAAGAACCAGGCAAGAGCCGCCACGACCGCGAGCGTCGCCGCGACCACCCAGACGCTCTGGGGCAAGAGTGCGGCGCCGGCAATCTGGATCGGCCGCTCCCCGGAGAAGGGCGGCAGCGTGTGCGCGCCCTTGCCGAGCGTCGCCTCCACCCCGCCTCTCAGCACCATCGAGACCCCGATGGTGATGATGATGAGCGTCGTGACGTCCGCGTCGCGCGCCGGTCGGATTGCGAGCCTTGCGACGCCGTAGCCGATGAACGCCGTCGCGACGATCGCAGCGGGAACCGCGACAACGAGCGGCGCGCCGGCCGAAGCGAGCGCCGCGGCGATCATGCCGCCCAGCATGATGAACTCGCCCTGGGCGAAATTGATAACGTGGGAGGCGTTGTAGACGATCGAAAAGCCTAAGCCCGCCAGCGCGTAAGTCGCGCCGACAGTCAGGCCAGTGATGAGATATTGCAGAAGCTGGGGCACGGGGAGAGAGCCGCTCGTAGGAGACGAGGCGAGGCCTCGCGGGCCTCGACCTCGCTGAAGGCGTCATTCGATGAGCTTCCACTTGCCGTCGTGGATCTCGATCATGTGGAAGGCCTCGGTCTTCAGGCCGAGATGATCTTCAGGCGACATCGTGACGACGCCGCCGGTTCCGGCGAAACCCGCGGTCTTCTCGATTTCGTCGCGCACCTTCGCCTTGTCCGTGGAGCCCGCCCTCTCGACCGCCGCCTTCCAGATATTGAACGCGTCGGCCGCGTGACCGCCGAAGGTGGAGACGTCCTCGCCGGTCTTGCTCTTGTAAAGCGCGACGTAGTCGTTTTCGACCGCCTTTTGCGGGTCGGAATCCGGCAGCTGGTCGGGGACCAGGATCGCCGCCGCAGGCAACCGAACGCCCTCCGCCGCAGAGCCGGCAAGCCGGATGAATTGTTCGCTCGCCACGCCGTGCGACTGATAGATCGGCAGCTTGACGCCGAGCTGCGCGATGTCCTTAATCACGACCGCCGGACCCTCGCCCAGGCCGAAAACGAGAATCGCCTGGACGCCGTCGACGGCCCGGATCTTGGTGAGCTGAGCCGTGACGTCGGTGTCCTTCGGACCGTAGGTCTCGTCGGCGACGATGTCGACGCCGGCCTTCGGCGCCGCGGCGAGCGACTCCTTGCGGCCCGACTGGCCGAAGCCGGACGTCTCGGAGAGGAGCGCAACCTTGGTCAGGCCGCGTTTCTTCATGTCCTGGAAAATGCGCTCGGCCGCCATGCGATCGTTGTGGGGCACCTTGAACACCCACTTCCGGGCCGGCTCGACAATCACGACGCCGCCCGCCAGCGATATGAGCGGGATTTCGGCCTTCTCGACCAGGGGGATCATCGCCATGGTCGCGCCGGTCGTGGTGCCGCCGAGGATGACGTCGACGCGATCGTCGTCGATGAGGCGCCTGGCGAAGCTGTTGGCCTTTGCCGCATCCGATCCGTCGTCATAGCTGACGAGGTCGAGCGGACGGCCGAGAACGCCGCCCTCGGCGTTGGTCTTGTCGACATAGATCTTCAGCGTCTTGAGCTCGGGATCGCCGAGGAAGGCCGCGGGGCCGGTCACGGAAAGGACGGCGCCGATCTTGATGGGTTCGGCCGCAAGCGCCCCCGCGGCGGAGATCGCAAGCGCGATGGCGGCCAGCGCCGCCTGAACAAAGAATCTCATGCGTTTCCTCAATCGCTTTCCTGATTACGCGGCAACGTCAGCCAGTTTGAGCAAGCGGTAAGGCATGGGGGCGGTCCTCAGCGCAACGAATGCGAGGCGGGGGATCATTGCTTCGAGATTGTATCGGCGATTGAATCGA